>Ga0137393_10000007_pt1 | contig 96748 bp, 86 predicted proteins | sample 15con2h34BmetaG_FD_101396 | JGI IMG/M metagenome (GOLD analysis project Ga0137393, IMG submission 101396) | Vadose zone soil microbial communities from Angelo Coast Range Reserve, California, USA - 15con2h3.4B metaG | ecosystem: Environmental > Terrestrial > Soil > Vadose zone > Saprolite...
CTCAAATAGCAGTTCGCCCGCCCGGCTCGTTGCTTTCACCACCGCCTTGATCAGCGTCACGCGCAACTTGCCCTCTTCCAGCTCCAGAATCCCGTCAATCGTGCAGCCGGCGGGCGTGGTCACAGCGTCTTTCAGCAAGGCCGGGTGATCCCCCGTTTCCAGTACCACGCTGGCCGCGCCCTTCATGGTCTGTGCCGCCAGAAGCGTTGCAACGTCCCGTGGCAGGCCCACTTTTACCCCGGCTTCCGCCAGCGACTCCAAAATAATGTATGCAAAGGCCGGCCCGCTCGCCGAGAGCCCGGTCACCGCATCCATATTTTTTTCGTCCACAATCACCGTCCGGCCCACCGCATCGAACATGGCCCGGGCCGTCTCCAAGTGTTCCGCCCCCGCATGCGCCCCGCGGCAAATGCCCGTCATTCCGCATCCCACCGTCGACGGTGTATTCGGCATCGCCCGCACCACCGGCACTTTCCCGCGCAGACGCTGCTCGATGTAGCTCGTCGGCACCGACGCTGCCACAGAGATCACCAGCGTCTTCGCCGTCAGTTTCGGCGCGATTTCCTTCAGCACATCCCCAACCACTTGGGGCTTCACACCCAGCAATACGATGTCCGCCCCCTGCACCGCCTGGCGATTCTCCGTCGTTACCGCAACGCCTAGCTCCTTCGCCAGTGCCGCGGCCTTTTCGCCGTGCTTCACCGTCGCGGTGACATTTTTCGGCGCGAAGAGTCCTTGCTTCAAATAGGCTCGAAGCAGAATTCCGCCGAGCTTTCCGGTCCCCAACACCGCGAGTCTCTTATCTGCTAGTTTCTGTGTCATGATGCAAGCATTCTTGACGACCTGCTCGCGCCCGTCAACCACCGTTTCATCCAGCCTTCCGGTACAATGCTGCGCGTGAGGAAGCCTTTCCGGAGCAATCAGATACTCTTAGTTTGGCGTGCAATCTGCCCCACTGCCGTGCTCCTCGCAGCAAGCGCTCTTCCCTTTCTTGCCAGGATTCCGCAGTCGCTCGCCACGGATCCGGCCCGCAAAATCTTAAAAGATGTTCCAGTTCCCATGCGCGACGGTGTAATTCTCCGCGCTGATGTTCTGCTCCCCGCCGAGTCCGGGCGCTTCCCAACGCTCGTCTATCGAACGCCCTACAGCAAGGAATCTGCGCTTCGCGATCACAAAACCTTCGAAAAAGCCGTCGCACGCGGCTATGCCGTCGTTGTCCAGGACGTCCGCGGCCGCTATGCTTCCGACGGCGAATTCAATGCCTACTGGAATGAGGGGCACGACGGCTACGACACTATCGAATGGGTCGCGCAACAACCCTGGTCCGACGGCAGCGTGGGCACCTTTGGCCTCTCCTATCCCGGCGCAGTCCAATGGCTTGCCGCCGCCGAAAACCCTCCCCACCTGAAAGCAATGGCCCCGGCTATGACGTTTTCTACGCCACGCAATTTTTTCTACTCCGGCGGCGCCTTTGACGGCTCCTGGCTCGACTGGATCTGGTTCAATATCGCCCCCGACATCCGTGGGCGGAGGAATCTCCGCGGCCCTAAAACCCGCAAGGAAGCGGCAACCGCTTGGGAACAAGAACATCGGCGCTTGCAGGAATTTCTTCCCCTCCGCGACCTTCCGGACCTGAAGGACGTCGCTCCCTTCTACTACGAATGGCTCTCGCATCCCCCCGCCGACCCCTGGTGGGACTGGGCCGAGCTCCGCAATAAATATGACCGAGTCCATGCGGCGGTCCTGAACCTCTCGGGATGGTATGACGAAGCCTACGGCCCCGACGGTGCCACGACCAATTTCAACGGCCTCCTCGCTGCCCGCCGCACCGAAAAAGATTCCCGCACATGCACGATCATCGGCCCCTGGACCCACGGCGGTCAGGAGGAATCCCGTTCCGGCGAACGCGAATTTGGCCCTACCGCCGCCATCGACTACGACGAACTCATCCTCCGGTGGATGGATCACTACGTCCGTGGGCTCGACAACGGCGTGGACCATGAAAAGCCCGTCCGCATTTTTGTGATGGGGGAAAACGTCTGGCGCGATGAAGACGCTTGGCCTCTCAGGCGCGCCCGGTCAGAGTCTTTCTACCTCGCCACCAAATCCGCCGGCGACAGGACCGGAACCCTCGATCGCTCCGCCCCGGAAAAAACTTACGCCAATTCCACTTTTCGGTCGGACGCGGCCAAACCTCTCACCGATCCCTACACCGCCTATGGCGCGCATGACTATCGTGCTCTTGCAGGGCTTGACGACGACCTTGTCTTTGACAGTGAACCGCTCCCAGCAAACATGGAAGTGACCGGCCCGATCAACGCAGAGATCTATCTTTCCGCTGGCTGCCGCGACCTCGATCTCTGGGTGCGCCTTCTGGATGTCGCGCCCGACGGCACCGCCTTCAATCTGATGAGTCCGGGCCTCGACGTTCTCCGCGCCAGCTACCGCAACGAGAAATTGCAACCTCAATATCTCCAGCCCAACAGCATCACTCGCCTGGATCTGAATCGCATGCTGACCAGCAATACCTTTCTTGCCGGTCATCGCATTCGCGTGCAAATCTCCGGTGCCTTTTTTCCGCACTTTTCCCGCAATCTCCAAACGGGCAATTCCGAGATCAAAGCGTCTCGCGCGTTTCCCTGCATGGTTAAGATCTTCCACAGCAAGAAGCATCCGTCCCGAATTGTTCTTCCTGTGATTCCGCGCTAAGAGAGCTGGGGCTGGCTGCCTTGAAAGATGCGGGTCTTGGCTACCGCGACGTTCGCAAAGCCATCGGCGGGGCATCCAAGGGACATGTCGCGTGAGCTGAAGTCTCCCGCTCGATCTAGTGACCTTCGCAGGTCACGTGATCGTTCCAGTCCACGAACGAACCGTTGGGGTTGTCCCGCCACGCCCAAACGTGCAGCTCGAAGAATGCAGGTATGCCGTAGCGGTTCGGACTGCCGACGAACAGGAAGGATTGTCCTTCGAGTACCGGCGGATTGTTGTTGTGATTTGCCAGCCATGTGGCGGCGTCCACGATGAACTCGACGCCCACCAACCGCAACTTTCCGTTCGACGGCTCGTATATCAACGCTTCTGGGTGCGAGGCATCAAGCAAGCCGTCCATCACCAGCGGACCGTTGACGTAATGCACGCCCATGGCGCCGTGGTCCGGACCGCTGACGCAGCCAAGGAACTGCCCGTAGCCTGCCGCAATGGCAGCGTTCACGTCAATGAACTGCCGCGTGGCTTCGCGAACAACCTGAACCAGCTTGGCCGGGGCAGCATGCTCGTGTTCGTGCCCGGCCTGTCCAGCTTCGATAATCGGAAGGGGCGTAACAAGACTGCTTACCAACGCCAAACGGAGGACGCATTTAGCTGACTTGTGGATCATGGTCGTGATTCGTGTCTTCATGGTTTTCTCCTGTAAATTTTGACTACGCTTTCTTGCCTCTGACTTCCAATGGCCAGACCTTATGCTCGCGCCTGACTGCAGAACAGCACGTGAGCGCACACTCTAGGCTGGGCCCCCAAAAGCCTGCAATCCTTGCCGCCCCAATCTGCCCTCAAATTTTTCTCCATCGCTAACCTGCTGAAAAACAGGAGCTTCCCGGCTCTTGCGGACCAAGTCTCCCCAGGCAAAAATTGTGGTAGGCTCTGGTGGAGTCCCCCCGAGGTTGGTATGTCCACTCCGGTTTTCGCGGCGCGTGTGCTGCGGTTCGACACTTTTGAGTTGGATCTGCGCACGGGCGAACTGCGCAAGCGAGGCATCAAGTTGCGTCTGCAAGGGCAGCCCTTAGAGCTGCTTGGGATTTTGCTGCAGTCTGCCGGCAATCTGGTAACTCGCGAGGAATTACGGAGTCAGCTCTGGGCCGCCGACACCTTTGTGGACTTCGACCACAGCCTTCATAACGCAATCGCGCGGCTTCGCGAAGTCCTGGGCGATTCGGCCGAGACACCGCGCTACATCGAAACACTGCCGCGCCGCGGATACCGATTCATTGCTTCGGTCGAGCCAGTAGAGGAAGTTCGGGCACCACGGGGGTTTGCGGAAACCGGCAAGGAAATGCGTGAAGGGGCAGCGAGCGAAGCGCGGCTTGTTGCTACGCGAACCAAGTGGCGCCCAATCGTGGCCCTCTTTATTCTGTGCTCATGTTGTGCAATCGGAGTTGCCGCCTGGGTGGCGTGGCCGCGCGTTTACGCTAAGAAGGCAGTTCCGGCCATACGCTCCATTGCGGTTCTGCCGCTGGGTAGTCTTTCAGGTGACGCAGCACAAGAATACTTCGCCGACGGCATGACGGAGGAGCTGATCACGGAGCTCTCGAGAATTCACGCTCTAAAAGTGATCTCGCGTACCTCCGTAATGGAGTACAAGGGCACCAAAAAGCACCTGCCGCAAATCGCGCGCGAACTGGGCGTGGATGGCATCGTGGAGGGCTCAGTCCGTCGGGAGGGCGACCAGGTACGCATAACAGTGCAGTTGCTTGACGGACCAAATGACCGGCATCTGTGGAGCGAGGATTACCAGCGAGAGTTGCGCGGGGTACTCAGTATGCAGCGGGAAATGGCCCAGGCGATTGCACAACAGATTCGCATAAAACTTACTCCCGAGCAGCAGGCGCGATTCAGCTCGAGCCGCTCAGTGAATCCGGAGGCTTATGACGCATACCTTAGGGGACGTTTTTATTTGACAACTCAGTACTCGATGCCGCGACCTCTTAACGCCGCCAAGAATTACTTTGAAGAATCCATCCGCAAGGACGCGCGGTTTGCGCCGGCTTACGCGGAATTAGCAAACTCGTATATTTTTTTGACGGTTTTCCATCACTTGTCGCCCGACCTTGGCTATAGAGCGGCGAAAGAAATGTTGCGCAAGGCCCGGGAACTGGATGACGGTGTAAGCGAAGCTCACACCGCGCTTGGGTTGTTGAGCTGGCGCGAGTGGGACTGGGCGGCTGCCGAACGAGAACTCAAATACGCTGTTGCTCTCTCCCCGAGTGACGGTTGCGCTCGTGCAACCTACTCAAATTACCTCGCTTGGAATGGCCAAAGAGCCGCGGCTTTGGCTCAGATCACCACGAGTCGCGAAGTGGATTCCAGCGGAAGCTACGCTTCCACCGAATCAGATGTCTATTATCAGCTTCGAGAATACGAACATTTGGTTGAAGCAAGCCGAAATGGAGTCGCTTCAGATCCGAATGAATGGCTTGAACATTACACCCTAGGCATCGGCTATGAAGGTCTGGGTAAACGACCCGAAGCCATTTCCGAATATCAGAAGGCCATCGAGATGTCGGATGGCGATCAGGATCCCACTGCCGCGCTGGCGCACGTTTATGCGGTGACCGGCAGAAGAGCGGAAGCGGAGAAGATTCTTCGTGACTTGGAGCGAAAATCGAAAGATGCCTATGTTTCGCCGTATATGATCGCCACCATGTATGCCGGACTTGGCGAAAAGGACAAAGCGTTCGAGTTCCTGGAAAAAGCCGAACGGGAGAAAAGCTGGGACCTCGTTTGGGGTTTCAAGGCGGACTTGCGGATCGACAATCTCCGCTCGGACCCACGCTTTCAAGACCTGGCGCATCGCATTGGCTACCCACTCTAATTTCGTGGCTTTCGCGGCGGCCAAATGCATTGAGCTGACGACCGGACAAACTAATCGTGGCGCGCACCGTTCAAGACCTTGACCGCATGGGGCAGCAAGTGTGCTATCGCCTCCAGGGATTCCACCGCGCCCTTAGGGCTTCCGGGCAGATTGACGATCAGCGTCTTGGTTCTTACGGCCGCCGTGCCGCGCGAGAGCACCGCCGTCGGCGTGTGCTCCAGGCCTTTGCGCCGCATCTCTTCTGAAATTCCAGGTACAATCCGGTCCCCCACAGCCAGCGTCGCTTCCGGAGTGTTGTCCCGCGGACCAATCCCCGTTCCACCGGTTGTCAGCAGTACATCCACTTGCCCAGAGTCCGCAAGGATACGTAACTGCTCGCGAATATCTGCAGGATCATCGGACACGATAAAAGCCGAGGTGACTTCCCACCCCAGCCCCCGGCAAAACGCGACCACCGCCGGTCCCGACAAGTCTTCGCGTTCGTTTTTGGCTACCGTGTCGCTGATGGTGAGGACCGCTACGCGCATCGGGTAGGTTTCTAGAGGAGGTTTACTTCGTCTCAACCGCGTCGCGATTGGCTTCGTCCATCAGCCGCATCGCTTCCATCAACAGGCCCGTCGTATTCCGAGTAGTCGTGGTCCGCGTCGAGGCATTCGCCGCATTGAAATCAATCTCAAATTCGCCCTCGGTCCACAACACCACTTTGTAAACCGCGTCGTCACCTTCCACTTTGCCAACTTTCGCGTCTCGGCACTGCCCGCCCGCAAAATACAGCTCGCCCTGCGTCCCTCCCTGCCGCACCATCAACCGGCACGACTTCTGCCCCATCTCCAGCGACTGCATCAGGTCGATCATGCTCATCTCTTCCAGCCGGCCTTGGATGACCCCCGGCCGCGACGCCTTCTTCTGCAGTTTTTCAAGGTGCAGCCGGTCAACCACCTTTTTCGTGACGCGCACCAAGTCCTTCACCAAAAATGGCTTGGGGATGAAATCCTCGACGCCGTCCACCAAAGGCCTCAGCCGTTCCTCGATGTCCGGGCGGCTGGCCATGAACAAAAACGGGATGTGTTTGGTCGCATCGCGCCCGCGCAGCTTCTCAAAGAGTTGCCGTCCGTCCAACCCCGGCATTTTGTAGTCGCAGAGGATCACGTCGGGAGGGTTATCAATGACTTTGAGCAAAGCATCTGCTCCGTCCGTGGAAGTCTCAATCTCGCAGAATGGTTCCAGCCCTTTCACGATCAGTTCGCGCACCAGCGGATTGTCCTCCGCCAGCAGCAACTTTACGGATTTTCCCCCTGCCGCACTCATTCTCTGCCCTTCGACGGAGCTCCCTTTCGATGGAAATCCCCGCTTTTTCCGCCCGTCTTGCTGACGAGAACAATGTCCGTGATTTCCATCCCCTTATCGAGTGCTTTGCACATGTCGTAAACCGTGAGGGCTGCGGCGGCAACAGCTACCAGGGCTTCCATCTCCACACCCGTTGGGGCGGCCGTCGTCACACTGGAATGTAGTTCCACGCCATTCTTGCATAGCCGTGCGGTCACATCAATGTGCGTGAGCGGCAGTGGATGACAAAGAGGTATCCATTCCGCCGTCCTTTTTGCAGCGGCAATCCCCGCAATCCGCGCCACTTCCAGCGGATTACCCTTGGGGTTCTTCAGCCGCCTGATGGCCCGAACCACTCCTGGCTTCATCCGTACAAACCCTCGCGCCTCCGCCGTCCGTGTCGTCACGGCCTTCGCCGACACGTCCACCATGTTCACTTCGCCCCGTTTCCCGTAGTGAGAAAGCTTTGCCATTCTTGCGCCTAGACGACGTCCTTCCGCAGCAGCACCGATACTCTCTCACCCGCCGCAATCTTGTCCCGGTCCGCAGGCACAAGCAAAAAACAATTTGCCTTTGCCAGCGCCGCAATGTCGCCCGATCCCTGCCATTTCAAAGCCTTCACTTCAGGCGCCCCTCCACGCCACTCTACCCTCGCCGGCAGGAAATGTGCCAACCCCAGTTTCTCACTCAGCGCTTCTCCCAGCCGCGCTTCCACCAGGGGCAGCGGCCGCGCCTCTGCCCCGTTCAACAAATCGATCGCCGGCGCCACGAACAATTCGAACGTTACCATCGTCGAAACCGGATTCCCCGGCAACCCAAACACCGGCTTCCCCTGGCACATCCCGAAAACCGCTGGCTTCCCAGGCCGAATCGCCACTGCATCGAAACAAAATTCCGCTCCCATGGCCTTCAGAACTTTCTCCACCAGGTCATACTTTCCCATGGAAACGCCACCTGAAAGCACGAGCACGTCTTCTTTCAGTCCTCGCTCGATCTTCTCCCCTAACTCCTCGACCCGGTCCGCTGCATTTCCCAACGCAACCGGCTCGCCTCCGGCAATCCGCACCTGCGCTGCCAGGGAAACGCTGTTGCTGTTTCGAATCTGAAACGCTCCCGGCGCCATCTCGACCGGTACAACCTCATCCCCGGTCGACAAAATCGCCACGCGAGGCTTCTTTGCGCATTTCAGGTCCGCCGCGCCGACCTGCGCCGCTAGCGCCAGTTCTGCGTAGCCCAAGCGCATCCCGGGCTTCAGAAGCGTTTGCCCGGCGGCGGCCTCGCTCCCCCGCGGCACTATATTCTGGCCCGTCTGCGCCGCTCGTTCGAATCGCACCACCTCGCCCTCTCGCTGCGTGTGCTCGATCATCACCACCGCGTCCGCGCCAGGTGGAATCGCAGCCCCCGTCATGATTTGCACGCAAGCCCCACCCGCGAGCGGCTCGTTCACCGTATCGCCCGCCTTAATTTCCCCTGCACATTTCAGTTTGGCGTCCGGAGCAACCTCCCTCGCGCGCACCGCATATCCATCCCGCGTCGACCGGTCAAACGGCGGATACTCCCGATCCGTCTTCACCTCCTCCGCCAACACCAACCCCAGCGCCTCCCATACGTTGACAACCGCAGTCGCGCATGCCCCTTTTCTCTTCCCAAGTTGTTCGATTATCTTTCCGCGTGCTTCTTCAAAGGTGAGCATTTCAAGTAGAGTCTGGCACCCGATACCGCGGGGCCACAAGTCACCAGTCACTATTCACGAGTACCTTCTTCACAGCCACCGCGCCAGCAGCGTCCCCGCCGGCACAATCGTCGCGTCGCGTTCCGGCCCTGTGGAAATCATGCCAATCTCCACTTGCAGAAAATCCGAAATAAATCGCAAATACTCCACTGCCGCCTTCGGCAGCTTTGCTCCGTCTTTCAAGCCGTATGTCGTTTCGTTCCAGCCCGGCAGCGTCTTATACTCCGGCGTCACCCGCTCGTACTCTTCGGCCAGCGCCGGCATCTCCTTCAGCGCCTTGCCTTTGTACTTGTAGCCCACACAAACCTGAATCTCCCGCTGCGTGTCAAACACGTCCAGCTTCGTAATCACCAGCGAATCGATTCCGTTGATCATTTTCGCGTACCGCAGCACTTGCAGATCCAGCCACCCGCACCGCCGCGGCCGCCCTGTCACCGCTCCGAACTCTTTCCCGCGCGCGCGCACTTCTTGCGCATCCAGGTCCGGCATCTCCGTCGGAAACGGACCGCTGCCCACGCGCGTCGTGTACGCCTTGGAAATCCCCAGCACGTGTTTGAGCTTCGTCGGCGGCACTCCCACGCCTGTCGCGGCCCCCCCCGAAGTCGCGCTCGACGACGTCACGAACGGGTATGTACCGTGATCGATGTCCAGCATCGTTCCCTGCGCGCCTTCGAACAATACCGACTTCCCTTCGTCCAGCGCGCGGTTCACCAATTCCGCCGTATCGCAAATGTAACCGCGAATTTTCTCGCCCAGCTTCAGCGTTTCTTCCACTTCATGCGAAAAATCTATGTTCGCGCCGTAGGCGCCTTTTGCCAGCCGGTTTTTCTCCGCCACCACGTGCGTGGCCTTCTTTCGAAACATCTCCGGCTCCAGCAGATCGCACATTCGCAGTCCGCGCCGCGCCATCTTGTCTTCGTACGCCGGCCCAATCCCGCGTGAAGTCGTGCCAATCTTGTCCGCGCCCCGCGCACCTTCCGCGGCTTTGTCCAGCTCCCGGTGATACGGAAAAATCAGGTGCGCGCGGTTGCTGACGTGCAACCGCCCCTTCACATCAATGCCTGCTTTCGAAAGCGTCTCGATTTCCGCCACCAGCGCCGCCGGATCCACCACCACGCCCGTCCCAATCACCGCCTGCTGCTTCGGCCGCAAAATTCCACAAGGAACCAGCTGCAGCACATAGCGGTCCTTCCCGATGATGACCGTGTGCCCCGCGTTGTGCCCGCCCGCGACGCGCGCAATGTAATCGAACGACCCCGCAAGGTAGTCCACTACCTTGCCTTTGCCTTCGTCGCCCCACTGCGCCCCCACCACCACCACCGATTTCATTCAGTTCCTCTCCACAAGTAGGACAGCAGTCCTGCCTGTCCATTCCTTCTTTCAATCACACCTCAACACCTTCTAGTTCACATCCCTCAAACTGCTTTGGAAAGCACCAAGAAACGGTAGGTTCCCATCGTAAGCTCGCCCCGCCCCTCAACGCAAGCAAGCCTTCCATCCAGCGCTATCGGGACAACTCCTTATACCGAAAGCAACTCACCAGGTGATCGTTCACCATCCCCGTCGCCTGCATCAGCGCGTAACAAATCGTCGACCCCACAAATCGGAATCCCCGCTTCTGCAAATCCTTGCTCAACGCATCCGATTCCACCGTCTTCGCCGGCAAGCGTTCGTGCATCTTCCACGCATTCTGCTTCGGCCGCCCACCCACAAATTTCCAGATGTAGGCATCGAAGGTCCCAAACTCTTCCTGCACCTTCAAAAACGCCCGCGCATTCCCGATCGCTGCCGCAATCTTCAGCCGGTTCCGGATAATCCCTGCATCCGCCAGCAGCGCCCGCACTTTTTTCTTGTCATAACGCGCCACTCTCTCCGGATCGAACCCGTCAAACACTTCCCGGTACCTCGCCCGCTTCTTCAAAACCGTGTCCCAGCTCAACCCCGCTTGCGCGCCCTCCAATATCAAAAACTCAAACCACTTCCGCTCGTCATGCACCGGCACGCCCCATTCCTCATCATGATAAGGAATGTTCAGCTCATTCCCCGCCCAGCCGCAGCGAACCGTCTTGCTTCCAGGTTTTTTCATCCCAATTTCCCCGAGGCACTCGAGTCGGAACTTTCGCCCCGCACAAACAAAAAGGCGCGCCGCACGCAACTTAACGACACGCCTTCTCAAATTTTCAAACTCAACTTACGCCAGATGCCGGTCCAGCGCCTTCGTGATTTGGTCTTTCGGCACCGCTCCCACAATCTGCTCCACAACCTGCCCGTTCTTAAATAGCAGCAGTGTCGGGATTCCCTGCACGCGATACCGGCCCGCTGAATTCATAGCCTCATCTACATTCAACTTCATCACTTTGAGCTTGCCGGCATAGTCGTGCGCAATCTCCGCCACCGTTGGCGCCAGCATGTGGCACGGCCGGCACCATTCCGCCCAGAAATCCACCATCACCGGTTGCGAATTGCTCGCCGTGAGCACCTCCGCTTCGAAATTTCCATCTGTTGCCGCTTGAATTGAATTGTCAGCCATATTCTTTTTTCTCAGCAGCTTGCCCGTGGGCCGCTGCTTTCCTCTCCTGAATCAGGTTAGTTAGATGTTCCAGCAGGCTTTTGGTTTCTTTTCACTTGCCCCGGTCCTTGAGGGGCTTGCCCCACTCCGCGGGCAGTTTGTCCTGAGCCTCGCAGGGCCCGCGCGGCTTCATACAGTTTCGCATACTCCGCCGCCGGCCCTTTCCACGAAAAATCCTTCGCCATGCCATTCAATTGGATGCGCTTCCAGATTCGCTCATCCATATAATGGTGCAGCGCCTGCCGCACTGCAAACAGGAGCGCTTCACCGGTGTATTCCTTGAATTTGAAGCCAGTCCCTGTTCCGTGTTCCACGTCAAACGGCTCGATGCTGTCGTCCAGCCCGCCCGTCGCTCTCACAATCGGCACCGTACCATACTTCAAGCTGTACATCTGATTCAACCCCGAAGGCTCGTACCGCGACGGCATCAGGAACATGTCCGCGCCCGCCTCGATCTTGTGCGCGATCACGTTGTCGTACGCGATCTTCACTCCCATGCGCCCCGGATACGCCGCCGCCAGCGCCCGGAAAAAATCCTCATACTTCCGCTCGCCCGTCCCCAGCGCTACCAGCACCAGCTCCTCGCGCATCAATTCATGCGCTTTTTCCGCGATCAGATCGAACCCCTTCTGGTCCGCAAACCGCGATACGATCCCGATCACCGGCCGCCCCAGATGTTCCTGCGACAATCCGAACAAACCCAGCAAGTCCTGCTTGCATACCTGCTTCCCGCCCAAATCCTTCGCCGAATACTTCGCGGCAATCAGCTTGTCCTTCGCCGGGTCCCATTCTGAATAGTCCACGCCATTCAGAATCCCCACCAGCCGGTCGGCGCGGCTCCGCGCCACTCCGTCCAAACCATGTCCGTACTCCGCCGTCTGAATCTCCTCCGAGTATTTCCGGCTCACTGTCGTCAAATAATCCGAATACACCAGCCCGCCCTTCAGCAAATTCACCTTGCCAAAAAACTCAACTCCGCCCGGATGAAATAGGCTTCGAGGAATCCCTGCGCTCTCAAGGACACTTGGGGCGAATAGCCCGTGATATCCCATGTTATGAATCGTGAACACCACTGGCAGATCCTTTACCATCGGATCGTCACCGTACGACGTTCGCAACAGCACCGGCACGAGCGCCGTCTGCCAGTCGTGGCAATGCAACACATCCGCCGGCCAAACGTGCTTGGCTATCTCGATCGCCGCCCGGCAAAACTCCGCATACCGTTCCGCGTTGTCCGGATACTCTCCGCTGCTGCCCACGTACAATCCATCGCGGTCGAAATACGCTGGATCATCCACGAAGTAATACCGCACACCATTCAACAGCGTGCCATCGGCAATCGCCGGAAACCGCAACCGCGTCCCGCCCATCGGAATCGTCAAGCTCGGCATCACCACCGCAGTCGTCTTCGTTCCGCGATACCGCGGCAACACCACCGCCACCTCGTGGCCCTGCGCCACCAGCGCTTTCGGCAGCGCCTCCACCACGTCCGCCAGGCCGCCCGTCTTCGAAAACGGCAGCCCCTCCGATGCCACAAACAAAACTCTCACGCCATTCTCACCATCGGCTCACGGTGAACTCCGCAATCATTTTACGCTACCGGAGCGATATCGGCCCGTCAAGGAGTCGGTTACTCCAAGCACCAATTCTTTATGATCCCAGAACTGTGCATTGTGGAGCAGCCGCGACAGCGCCGTAGGCGCGGCACTTCCTTCCCTTTCATCCCACCTACTACGATCCTATCGGGGCATGTTTCGGGGACCTTATCCAGAAAACTCTCCTAACGAATTCCTCATAAACCTCTCAGCACTTCTTATGGCTTCCGCTCCTACTCTTTGCTTGTCCGCGCCACGCATTCACACCAGTCCAGGTGAGGCTCCTATGCCGCTTACCATCTTCCTGGCGTTTTGCATTCTTGGATGTAACTTTTTGCTCTGTGTCCTGTTTCAATGGACGTACGGCGAGAAGCACAGAAAACACGCCCGCCGCTCGGCCGCACCTCGGAAGGGACGCCACACCCTCTCCAGCAACAAAGTCGAAGAGCCTAGCGTCCTCCCATTCCCTCAACGCCCAGCGCGGTACCGAACCGGCGTCTTCTGATGGTCTTTACTCCTGCATCGGCACGCCTTGCTAACCCTGCGGATGATCCGAGGGCTTCGCCAGCCCTACTAATCGGGAGCTACTCGAACTGCCGGGCGGAGTTTAGTTTGTGATAAGGGATTCTTGTCCCGGGTCTAATGTTGCCGCGATGGCAAAATCTGATTCTCGGAGGCTGAACTCAAGTCCGTGCTCCGTCCTCCAAGGAGTTTCTGGTTCAGGGTTCTCCGCTAAACACCATTTCCTCGATTGCATTATCCACGGCCGATTGCTTGAGTTCACCTTTTTCACCAATTTCGAATTGGAATTGCGCGGCCCGGCGCATGAGCTCTTTGATGAACGCCGGACTTGCTCCCTTCGTCCTACGAACGATTATCTCTGTTAGCCGTTCGGATAATTGAACACCCCGGATTTGTTGGAAGGGTGGGGCATTCATACGAATTTCAAGGTGCCAGTTCTCGCCGACACCCTTTTACACCTCCCCTGCTACAATCTCCCACCCATGGCTCGCCAACGCCTCGGCCAGCATTTCCTCTCCGATCTCCACTGGCGCGAAGAAATCGCCCGCGCCATTCGCGTGTCTCCGCATTCCACCCTGCCCCTCCCGCAGGATGACAAACACTGCTGGATCGAAATCGGCTCAGGACACGGCGAAATGACCGAGCACCTCGTCGCCGCCGGTGCCCCCGTCTACGCCATCGAACTCGACCCAACGCTCATCGCCGGCCTCCTGCGCCTCGCAAAGAAATTTTCCAATCTCAACGTGTTTCCCGGCGACATCCTCGAAGTCGACCTCGCCACCATCGCCTCCGGCCGTCGCATCTTCATCTACGGCAATCTCCCGTACTACATCACCTCGCCGATCCTCCAACACCTCTTCACGTTCGCGGACCTCATCGACGAAATTCACGTGGTCATTCAATCCGAAGTCGCGGCTCGCCTCGCCGCGCAACCGGGCACGCGCGACTACGGCTACCTCTCCGTTCTCACGCAGCTCTATGCGCGCCCCGAATTTGTCTTTGAACTTCCTCGCGACGCTTTCTCGCCGCCGCCGGAAGTCACCTCGGCGCTCGTCACGCTTCGCTTCCCCGGCGAGCGCGCAAAGCTCCGCCTCGCAAGCGAATCGCGTTTCCTCGATTTTGTGAAGTTGTGTTTCTCGCAGAAGCGCAAAACCCTGGTGAACAACCTGCGTTCGCTCGCCAAGCCCCCGGCAATTCGCGAAATTCTCGCCTCACTAGTTCTCCGCCCCGACTCTCGCGCCGAGCAGCTCTCCCTCTCTCAATTCGCCGCCCTTCAAGCCCGGCTGGTTCCCGGCGCAGATCCCACGCCATGAAAAGATCAGGCGCTCAATCCCGAAGGCGGAACCGCTCCTCAAGGAACACGTTCGGTTTCTTGTTTCACGGCCGCTACCAGGCGGTCCGGATAGTCGCTCATGATTCCGTCCACTCCCGCGGCCATCAGCGCACGCATGTGCGCGGAATGGTTCACCGTCCAGCAAACCACCTGCAAATCTCTTTTTCGCGCTGCGCTCAGCAGCGCCGGCGTCACCAGGTCGCCCCGCACGGCAACTTGCCGTGCTCCCACTTCGATGGCCTTGTCCAATGGCTTTTCAATCTGCCCTTCGTAAAGCAAACCCGTCATGAGCGTTGGCTCGATTTTGCGCAATTTGAAGACCACCGACGGATCGAATGAAATTACCACGGCTCGCGGTATTTCGCCCGATTCTCTCAGCGCGCCGATCAGCGCATGTTCTCCCCCCCACGATCCCTGCGGCTTGAGCTCCAGATAAAACACCACGTCATTCTTTTTCGAAAACGCCAGAAGTTCCTCGAGCGTGGGAATCCGTTCTCCCACGAATTCACTTCCGAACCACGAACCCGCGTCCAGCTTCCGCAAATCCGAGAGCTTCATGTCGTGCACGATTCCCTGCCCGTTCGTCGTGCGGTCTACCGTCGTATCATGGATGGCTACGAAGCGCGCGTCCCGCGACATCTGCAAATCCGTCTCGATAAACGTCGCCCCCGTGGCCACAGCCTTCCTGAACGCCGCCATGGTGTTCTCCGGCGCGTGCCCCGATGCTCCCCGATGCGCAATGACGAGCACTTCCTTGCTCCTTCGGCCGCAGCCGGTATCCGCCCGACACCGCTGCTCTCAAGTGTCTCGGTCTTCGAAGCGATTCTGTACTTCTTGCAGGCCTTATAAGATTTATGCTAGCACCTACCCGCAGCAAGGGAGCATGCACCCATTTGCCTTGCATCTTGAATCTAACTGGTCGAAGCACGATGGAACGCTTGTCTGGGAGGACATCATGAGAAAGGAACTCCGGGCCCTGTTCGTTATCGCCCTGCTTTGCGCCCCGGTTTTTGGATTGCCCAATTACGCGGCCGCCGGGCCAAGGGACGAGAAAAAGCAGCGCGGTGAACCAAAAAGTATAGCCAATGAAGTTCGGCACCGCCTGGTGATGCTGCCGTGGTACTCGGTATTCGACAACCTGGCGTATCAGGTGGAAGGAGACAAGGTCACTCTGTACGGCCAAGTCACGCGGCCGACGTTGAAGTCGGACGCCGGGAACGTCGTGAAAGGCATTGAAGGAGTTTCCACGGTAGTGAACAACATCGAGGTTCTGCCTCCATCACCGATGGATGATCAGCTTCGCCGCGCGCTGTACCGCGCCATCTATGGTGACCCGGGCCTCTCGCGCTATTCCATCCAGGCCGTGCCTTCCATTCACATTATCGTCAAAAACGGAAACGTCACTCTGGAAGGAGTGGTGGACAGCGAAGGGGACAAGAATCTCGCCGGCATCCGGGCCAACCAGGTCCCAAATGTTTTTTCCGTGAAAAATAACCTGGTCGTCGGCAACTGAAAGCGATCCGTCGCACGCCAAGGGGCCGCCTGCTAAGCGGCCCCCGCTGCGCCGCTTCGCAGCAATTGGCGCGAAACGCGCCGCGCGGTTTCTTTCAACGCCTCGATGATTTTCGGCATGCTGGATTCATCCATTTGCGTCAGCGTGCCGCTTGCTCCGATTGCTGCAGTTACATTTCCAGTCGCGTCAAAAATCGGCGCACCGAGGCAGCGCGCACCCAAACTGTTCTCTTCGTCATCCACCGCGTAACCCGCCTGCTTCACGTGTTCCAGCTCCGTCAGCAACTTGGTCATATTGGTAATCGTTTCCGGAGTTCTTTTTTTTAAGCCGTGCTGCTTCACAATTGTTTCGACTTCCTGTTTCGGCAGCCAGGCCATCAGACATTTTCCAACGCTCGTGGAATGCAGAAACATCCGCCTCCCCACCCATGTGTTTACCTTGAAAAACCCGGGCGCCTCCACTTTCTCGATGTACACCGCTTCGCCCTGATCCAGGACTGCAAGATGAACGGTGAGGTGAATTTTCTCCCCCAGAGCCCGCATGAACGGAAGAGCCACATCGGCGAGATCGAGGTTTCCCTGGGCGTCGCCGCCGAGGCTCAGAATTTTCAGCCCGAGTCGGTAGCGCGCGGTTTCCGCGTCACGCCGCAAATAACCGCGGCGCTCCAGAGTGCGGAGAATGTAGCTGGCGGAACTTTTTGGAATTCCCAGTTTGCGGCTGATTTCAGAATTGGTGAGGCCGTCGCGGCGCTGCGCGGCAGCTTCGAGAATATTCAGGGCGCGCTCGACGGCGGTTGCCGGGCTAGTTTCGCTTCCTGCCATGGCTTTCTCCGGATCCACAAAAGTGGTACGTCCCAAGTATAGAATACTTGTTCAGGATGTTGAACAGCGCGTTTGCGCCTCCAGCAGCGCTTCCGGGCAATAACCTTGAACATATGTTCAATATGTTGAACAGGGCAAGCCGGCAAAGGAAAGAAGTCGCCGTTGGTGTGCAATTTTTTCGACACCTGGACCGCATTTCTTCACATTCCTTACCCGCCCCGACAGGCGCTCCTTTATCTCCTTGAGCGAACGCACTTTACGAATCGCGCCTTCCCGCCGATTGGCCTTCGAATTGCTTTTCCTATTCGTCGACGAGTTTTCGTCGGAATTCGTAGAGGAAAGGCCAGGGGGCAACCATGGCTACCGCGATTAGGAAGCTGGATCCAAGGAAGGTTCCCTTGCCCTTTTCGAATCGCATGGTGCCGGTCAATTCCGCGCCACCTGATTTCGATCCCGCCCGCGATCTCCCCGAGGGATTTCTGGAGTTTCTTGCTCCGCTGCATGCCGCGCTCACTATGCGGCAGCGCGCTTTGGTTGCGCGGCGCGAGTATGCACTCGCGGAAGCTCACGCAGGCCGGCTGCCGGATTATTTGCCGCCTTCGGTAGCAACCACAAACTCCTGGCGGGTTGAGCTGCCGGCCTGGTGCGCGGATCAGCGTAATCAAATGACTGGTCCCGCCGACGATGCGGACTTGGTTGTGAAAATGCTGAATTCCGGCGCTCCCGGCGTGATGCTGGATCTCGAAGATTCAAACGCCAATGCCTGGGAGAACAATTCGCGCGGGATCAAGAACATTCTCGAGGCGCTCGCGGGCCGGCTCACGTATTTCGACCGCAAGCGCAGCAAGACTGTCAGCATCAATCCCAGCGCTACGGTTATTTTCACGCGGCCACGCGGACTGCACATTTATCAAGCAGGCGTGCTATCCGGCGAGCTAATTCCGGCGTCACTTTTCGACGTCGCGATGGTGGCCTATCAAGTGGATTTCAGCGCGCTGAAACATCCACTGTGCATGTACATCCCGAAATCCGAATCGGCTGATGAAGCTCTCTGGTGGCGCGATCTTTTCCAGATGATTGCGCGCCTCAAAGGGCTGCCCGCAAATGCGATCAAGTGCATGGCGCTGGTCGAATCGCATCCGCTCGCGTATCAGATGGAAGAGTTTGCCTGGGATCTTCGCGACCACATCCTCGGGCTGAATCTCGGCCGCTGGGACTACATGGCGAGCCTGATCCATTGCAATCTCGAAAATCCCGAGTGGGTGCTGCCCGATCGCAACACTATCCCGCACCACGTGGCCTTCTTTCAGAATCTGCGAAATCTCCTGCCGGAGGTATGCCACAAGCACGGGATGCTGGCCATCGGGGGAATGACGGCTCTTTTTCCCAGCCGCGAAGACGCGGAATTGAATGCGCGCGCGTTAAAAGCTCTTGCAGAGGACAAGAAGAACGAATCCAACTCGCTGATGGATGGCGCGTGGACGGGTCACCCGGATCAAAACGAAATCGCCGTTTCGCAATTCCCGGTACCCAACCAGCTCCAAGCGCGTCCATTGGACTCCAACAAGCATCCGGAGCTGCGTCCGCTTCCGACGGGAGTCGGCAAACACTCGCTTGCGGGCACGCGTGCGGCGATTCGAACGGTCATTCGCTACCGCAATGGAGTGCTCAACGGGAAAGGCGCGAGTCTGCTTGATGGCTACATGGAAGACCTGGCCACCGACCGCATTTACCGGCTGATGATTGCGCAGCGGATGCGGCATTCAAACAGCATTGAGATTCTTGACGACACGGGGCTGCCGATTCGGCACACCCCGGAATTGATTCACGAATTGTTCGACGAAGAGCTGGACCGGTTGCTACGTGAATCCGCGAACGGTGGCAACGAACAAGCGGCTACCACGCTTCGCGAGGCTCGCAGGATCAGCGAGGAAATGATTCGCAGGTCCGAATTCAATCCTGCATAAGAAAGAATCGTCGCGCTTTTCCCGGGGAATTAACGAGATTTGAAAGGCAAGGAGCATTTCGATGTCCACCAACGGAAACAACGGCGCCAACGGCAACGGCCACAGTAATGGGGATGGCCGTAAACATCAGCCTCACACGCACTGGAGCACCGATCCCCGGTGGTCTGGGATTACGCGCCCCTACTCGTACTCGGATGTCTTGCGGCTGCGCGGCTCGATCCACATCGAATACACGCTGGCGCGCTTTGGTGCGGAGCGGCTCTGGAATCTGATGCACACGGACGCTTATGTCCCCGCGCTGGGCGCCATCACGGGAAATCAAGCTATTGAAATGGTGCAGGCCGGACTGAAAGCGATTTACGGGAGCGGCTGGCAAGTAGCGGCGGATGGAAACACGGCGGGCGATGTGTATCCCGACCAGAGTCTTTACCCCTGCGATTCCGCGCCGAATCTAGTGAAGCGGCTCAATCGCGCGTTGCTTCGTGCCGACCAAATTGAATCGGCGGAAAGAAAAAAATCCGGCACGTATTGGCTGGCACCGATTGTCGCGGATGCGGAAGCAGGATTCGGCGGCTCGCTGAACGCGTACGAACTGATGAAAGCCATGATCGAAGCGGGCGCAGCAGGCGTGCACTTCGAAGATCAACTATCGTCCGCGAAGAAGTGCGGCCACCTGGGCGGAAAAGTGGTCGTGCCGATCCGGGAGTTCATTGAGAAGCTCGTGGCAGCGCGCCTCGCCGCAGACATTTGCGGTGTGCCAACGATCTTGATTGCACGCACGGACGCGGATTCCGCCGGCCTCCTGCTTTCCGATGCTGACCCGCGCGACCGCGAATTTATCCACGGAGAGCGCACCCCGGAAGGCTTTTACCAGTTCCGCGGCGGCATGGACGCGGCGATTGCGCGCGGCCTGGCTTACGCGCCCTATGCGGACATGATCTGGTGCGAAACCTCCCACCCCGATCTGGAAGAAGCGAGAAGATTTGCCGAGGCCATTCACGCCAAATTCCCAGGAAAACTTTTGGCCTACAACTGTTCGCCGTCGTTCAATTGGAAGAAAAAACTCGACGACGTGACCATCGCCAACTTCCAGCAGGAACTCGGGAAGATGGGCTACAAATTCCAGTTCGTGACGCTGGCGGGGTTCCACGCGCTGAATATGTCCATGTTCCACCTGGCGCGGGGCTACGCGCAGGCGGGTATGACGGCATATTCAAAACTTCAGCAGGAAGAATTTGCGGCGCAGGAGCTTGGCTACTGCGCGGTCACGCACCAACGCTTCGTCGGAACGGGCTATTTCGACGAGATTGCGCAGGTCGTTTCAAGCGGAAGGTCTTCCACGACGGCACTGGCTGGCTCGACCGAGACTGCTCAGTTCCATGGCCCGGTGGCGAATGAATCGCCAAAGACGGTCACGTCAGAAGCGCACGCCTGAGGGGTTGACTCAGAAGCAGCGCAAAATCTCTCCATCGGAAACGGTGTTGCCAAATAGGGGCGCCGCAGTGCTGCGCCCCTGCAAACTGTATTCGCCTGCTTATGCGCCACGCGTTGGCGGTTAGGAAGAAACCACGGGCCAGGATTGGCCGTCGGGATAGGACCGGCGCAGCTTCAACGAAGGTGCGTAGCTCACGGTCTTCGCGTTTTTCATCACGGCTTGGAACGCGGACTGGAATGCTTCCATCTCGCCCTGGGTGCCAACGGTGATGCGGGTGTAGCTGGGCCAGACGGGCCAGATGCGTCCGATATACACATTGCGGGCGGTCATGGCGTCGATCACTTCTTTTGCGGGCCGCTTGGTGTCCAGCATGAAACAGTTGGACTCGGAGGGAACGTAGGAATAACCCTGGCGGTCGAGCCAATCGAATGTCTTTTGGCGGATGGCGGCATTCAGCTGTTTGCGCTCCGAAACAAGATGTTCATGTTTCAGGCTGGCGGTCGCGGCAGCGAGGCCGGTGATGGGCATTGCGCCCCAGCCACCGTAGGGTTCGAGCTTTGCCAATAGATCGGGGCGCGCGATGGCCATGCCGCAGCGAAGGCCTGCCATTCCGTAAATCTTCGAAAAAGTACGCAGGACAATCACGTCCCGGTCCGCCTTAACCAAGTCGAGTGCGGAAATGCCATCGGAAAAGTGAATGTAGGCCTCGTCCACCAGAACGACAGAGCCTTTTGGCTTTTCGGCCAAGAGGCGCTCGATGTCGGAATGCGAGGTCATCGTTCCGGTCGGATTGTTTGGCGTGCAGACGTAGAACAGACCCGCGTCCGGCCCAGCAGCGAGCATGGCCTTGACGTCGTGCGCGTAGGTTTTCGTAAGCGGCGTTTTGGCGACGCGGGCGCCGGAAAATTGCGCCGCGCGCATTCCGGCTTCGTAGCCGGGATCCGCGGTGACGTAACTCTTTGCCGGCGAGGTGAACGCCAGCACGGAAAAGTGCAGCGGCTCGCTCGAACCGGGAAACACCCGCACGTAGTCCGGTTTCAGGCCCTCCATCTGCGTGAATGTTTTCACGAATTCTTCCTTCAACCAGTAGGAATAGCGGCCGCCCTGCGGCGCCATATCCACAACGGCCTTCCTTGCGGCGTCGCACGGGCCCAGAGGGTTTTCATTCGCATCGATCACTACCGCTCCCGGGTGAAAAACATTGCGCTCCTCCGCTGCAAGGGATGCTTCGGTAGCGATGCGGAACGCCATCGCCGCGGTGGCCGCGGCCGACAACTGGAGAAACGCTCTGCGCGAACCATTTGCCAGGGCTTCGAACTTACTCATGCGGACCTCCCAAACTCTGAGAATGGCTTTACTATAGCAAGAATTTGACGGTGCAGAGCGGATAGAATTGTTGGCGCGTTTGGATTCATATTTCTGATTACGAGCAGACCGATTGCGGGGAGAGGCACCCATGCCAGAAGCAGCCCGGAAAAAATCCGAGATTCCATCCATCACCCAAAGGATCGATACGCTGGATTGGAAAGAGGCGGCGGAATCGCTTTCGGAGCGTGGCTACGCGGTGACATCTCCGATTCTATCGCCGGGCGAATGTGCCGCACTTGCAGCGCTCTACGGCGATGAAAGCCGCTTTCGGAGCCAGGTGGTTATGGAGCGGTATCGATTTGGAATCGGCGATTACAAATATTTCGCAAATCCCCTTCCGGAAATAGTCGCAGAACTCCGGACCAGTGCGTATCCGCATCTCGCCGAGGTCGCGAATCACTGGGCGAGAGCCCTCGGTGAAGACACTGCTCGATATCCACGCGACCATGCAGCGTTCCTGAAACTCTGCCACAAGGCCGGGCAGAGGAAGCCTACGCCGCTCTTGCTCCACTACGAGGCCGGCGGATTCAACTGTTTACATCAGGATCTCTACGGCGAAATCAGCTTTCCGCTGCAGATGGTTTTCCTGCTGGGGCAACAGGGGCGCGATTGGGAAGGCGGAGAATTTATCCTGGTCCAGCAGCAGCCGCGAGCGCAGTCCAGGCCGCAAGTGGTTCTCGCCGATTGCGGCCAGGCGATCCTTTTTCCGACGCGCTACCGGCCGGTGAAAGGCTCGCGCGGATACTATCGCGTCAACCTGCGGCACGGAGTCAGCCGCGTGCACCGCGGCACGCGCTACACCCTGGGAATCATCTTCCACGACGCCAAATAGCGGAGGCAAGCGGTTGATGGAGCTGCGCCGGCGGCTGTCCGAATCCGCACTCTCTATCCCATTAGCGGGCACAAGCCTCCTCCACCACACGTTTTCGCGGCTGCTAAGTCTTTTGTGTTCAGCGGCACAATCGGTGAAAGATGGTCGACGACTTGCCCATGCAGTGTGATTGCATTCGGAGGTCTGGGCATGGGCACGCTGACACAAAACCTGCGCTACGCCATCCGAACGTTCTCGCACAGCCCCGGTTTTGCCGTGGTGGTCGTGCTGACGCTGGCGCTGGGGATCGGCGCGAATACGGCGATTTTCTCGGTAGTGTACTCGGCGCTGTTGCGGCCGCTGCCGTATCGCGAACCCGGCAAGCTCTTCCACCTGGGCGAGGCGCGCACGCAAGCGGACTACGCCAGGAGCGGCGCTCAAGTATCCTATCCAGACTACCTGGATTGGAAGCACGCGGCCAAGAGCATGCGATTCTTCGCGGCCTATACCGGCGACGCGTTCACGATGGCGGCCACCGGGGAACCAAAGAACACTTTCGCCGCGCAGGTAACACCCAGTTTCTTCTCGACGCTGGGCGTCAAACCGGCCCTCGGACGCGACTTCCTCGAGGATGACATGCGGTCCGATGGCCCGCATGTCATCATTCTCAACGATGGCTTGTGGCGCACCGAATTTGGCGCCGACCCCAACATCATTGGGCGCATCGTCCATATCGACGGCAAGCCGGCCACCATCGTGGGCGTACTTCCTCGCGACTTTGAGTTTGCGCCCGCCAACTCCGCGCCGGTCTGGGTGCCCATCCATCAGACAGGTGATCCGATAACGCGCCGCAGTCTCCACTGGCTCAGCGTTTTGGGGCGGCTCGCACCGGGAGTTACTCCCGACCAGGCTCGCGCGGAACTGCAGGGCATCAGCACGGGGCTTTCACGCGAATATCCGAAAGAAAACAGCTCGGTCTATTTTGTGATGGAGAGCCTCAATGAACAGATCGTGGGCAAGGTTCGGCCCATCCTGCTTATTCTTCTGGGAGCCGTAGGATTTGTCCTGGTGATTACTTGCGCCAACGTTGCCAACCTAGTGATGACGCGTTCGATCGGGCGGCGCAAGGAATTTGCCGTGCGTTCGGCTCTGGGCGCGAGCCGAGGAAGCTTGCTGACGCAATTGCTGACCGAAAGCTTGCTGCTCTCATTCGCCGGCGCCAGCGTTGGACTTGTCGGCGCTCAATGGGGCGTCGATTTGCTGATCGCCGCCATTCCGGAAACTCTGTTGAAAGGCACGCCTTACCTGCGCAACGCAGGGATCAACCTTCCCGTGCTGCTCTTTCTTTGCGGAGTCACCTTACTCACGGGAATACTTTTTGGGTTGGCGCCCGGCCTGCACGCTTCGCGGACGTCTTTGAACGATGTGTTGAAAGATGAATCGCGCAGCGGAACAAGTGGAGGCCAGGCTCGTCTGCGCAACGCACTGGTCATTGCCGAAATATCGATTTCTCTGGTGTTGCTGGTCAGCGCCGGACTCCTGCTTCGGAGCCTCCATGCGCTGCTTCGGCAAGACCCGGGTTTCAATCTTCGCAACGTGCTGGCCTTCTCGGTCAATTTGCCGGATTCTGCTTATCCGAGCGACAAGACTCCTCCCTACTACAGCGCGGCCGCGGTCCGCTTCGATCACGAATTCACGCAGCGCCTCCGTTCTTTGCTGGGCGTGATTGATGTGGGGCAGACTTCGGGCATTCCCGCGGGCGGCGGGAGCGGCACGATTCGATTTGTGATCGAGGGCCGCACCACAGCCCTGGGGCAGGAAGACGAATGCCAAATCATCACGGTAAGTACGGGCTATTTTTCCTCTTTGAAAATCCCACTTCTCGAGGGCCGTTTCTTCAACGCAACCGATAGGCAGGATGCTCCAGGCACGGTGGTCGTGAGCCGCGCGTTCGTTAAAGCCTATTTGTCGGGAGAGAATCCCATTGGCAAACGGATTCGTTTTACGTACAGCGCGCAGAATCCATTTCTTCAAATCGTCGGCGTAGCCGGGGATACTGCTTCGATCGATATCGCCGCGCCTCCGCCGGCCATTATTTACACGGCCAATGATCAGGGACCTTCCACCTACTTGAGTTACCTGGTGCGTGCGGCAGGGGAACCGGCGGCGTTCGTCGGAACCGCACGCGCGGCATTGCATGAGATGGATCCGCAACTCCCGATGATCCAGCCGCAATCGCTGGAACAGATCGCCAATCAATCCCCGTCAGTTTTTCTGCGGCGGTATCCTTCCTACATAATTGGGAGTTTCGCCGCACTGGCTCTGATTCTGGCAGTCGTGGGATTGTACGGGCTGATCTCGCACATGGTTCTTCAGCGCACGCGCGAGATCGGCATTCGCGTGGCGCTTGGGGCACAACGCCGTGACATCTTGAGAATGGTGCTTCGTCAGGGAATTGTTGCCACGGTCGCCGGCGTTGCCATCGGCATTGTCGCCGCGCTGGCGCTTACGCGGCTCTTGTCCAGTTTGCTGTTCGGCGTCACGCCCGGCGACTGGGTTACGTTCTTGAGCGTGGCGGTGCTTCTTCTTGTCGTGGCGGTGGTGGCGTGCTCGATTCCCGCGCGGCGGGCAACGCGAGTCGATCCCATCGTGGCGCTGCGCTACGAATAGCTCATGGTTCTTCGAACCACAACGAACCATGAAAGAAGTGTCAAAGGGTTGCTGAAAACTAAGGGTTTACGCCTTCTTTCTAAGGAATAGAAGTACGCACACAATGATTCGCGCGACGCGTCTTATTCCTCAGCGAAAGTCTTGGGGAAGTTTTGATCGATTAGCGGCGAGGCCAAGCTATTCGTTGCCGCCGCCGAGTTCGCGCACGATCGAGCCTACGAAGGATTTTGCGTCTCCAAAGAGCATGAGCGTCTTGTCGAGGTAGTACAGCGGGTTGTCGATCCCTGCAAATCCGGCCGCCATGCTGCGCTTAATCACCATTACGGTGCGCGCCTTGTCTACATCCAAAATGGGCATGCCGTAGATCGGGCTGTTTGGGTCCGTGCGTGCCGCGGGATTGGTCACATCATTGGCGCCGATCACAAGAGCGACGTCCGTCTGCGGAAATTCACCGTTGATCTCGTCCATGTCCAGCAGCTTGTCATAGGGAATGTCTGCTTCGGCTAGCAAGACATTCATGTGGCCCGGCATGCGGCCGGCGACCGGATGGATTCCAAACTTTACGTCCACGCCACGCTTCGTCAGTGCGTCGTACAGTTCGCGCACTTTGTGCTGCGCCTGGGCCACGGCCATTCCATAGCCCGGAACGATCACTACCTTGTTTGCGGCGGCAAGAATTGCGGCCGCTTCCTCCGGAGTCGCGCTACGCACCGGCCGCGCTTCCTGCACTCCAGTGGCAGACGCCTGCTCCTGCCCAAACGCGCCGAAGAGCACGTTTGAAAACGAGCGGTTCATCGCTTTGGACATATTCACGGAAAGGATGAGACCGGATGCGCCGTCGAGTGCGCCGGCGATGATTAATAATTTGCTGTCCAGGACGAAACCCATCGCCGCCGCGGAGAGTCCTGCGTAGGAATTCAAAAGGGAAATCACCGTGGGCATATCCGCGCCGCCGATGGGGACGATCATCATCACCCCGAACAAAAGCGGGATGCCGATAATCAGTGGAAAGAGCTGCGTCTTTTCCGGATGAGCTACCAGCATGCCTGCGACAACGATGGCCACGCCGAGCAGTCCGAGGTTGACGATGTTCTGTCCTTTGTAAGTAATGGGCCTCTGCGGCAGGAGTTCCTGCAGTTTCCCCGCGGCCATCAAGCTACCGGTGAAGGTGAGCGAGCCGAGAATTACTTCAAGCGAGAGCACGCCCATCATGAAGCGCGGCACATCGGGAGTGCGCAAATAGAACTCCGCGGTGCCGACCAGCGTAACGCACAGCGCCCCAAACGCGTGGCTCAACGCCGTCCGCTGCGGCACCGCGGTCATGGCCACCTCGCCGAGCGGCACGCCGATAATCGTGCCCAACACGAGTGCGATGAAGATCCATTTGTATTCCACGATGCCTTGGTGCAGCAAAGTTCCGACAATGGCGAGCAACATGCCCAGCTCGCCGGCAAAAACTCCGCGGCGCGCGGTAGTCGGAGAGCTCAACCACTTAAGCGACAGAATGAAAAGCGCAGTGGCGATCAGATAGGTGATTTCGATGATGTATTCCATGCCGGGCAGGTTGGTCATGGTTTCTTCGGCCCGCTGGCCTTGAACATCTTCAGCATGCGATCGGTAATCAGGAATCCGCCGACGATATTGCTGGTCGCGGCGACGATGGCAATGGTTCCTAGGACTTTTGCGAGCGTCGCGCCATGCGCATGGCGCTCGCCGGCGAGTAGAATCGCGCCGACGACGGCGATGGCATCCAGCGCGTTGGTCAGGGACATGAGCGGGGTGTGCAGCAGCGGGGAGACGCGGCGTATCACTTCAAAGCCGATGAAAGCGGCGAGCATGAAAACGTAAAGACTGGTAAGCAGATCCATCTTCATGTTTTTGCCATCTCCTTTGGCGCCGGCAGGGTTGGCAGGGAGAAGAATTCTCTGATGCGCGCGTTGACCACTTCTCCGCCGCGCGTCAGCAGCGTTTCGCGCACAATCTCATCCTCCAAATCAAGCTGGAGCTTCCCCTCCTTCACCAGGTGGAGAAGAAAGGCGGTGATGTTCCGCGCGTACATCTGGCTGGCGTGATAGGGCACGGTGCTGGCCAAATTGAACCAGCCAATAATCGTCACGCCGTGCTCCACGACGATTTCTCCGGGACGTGTCAGTTCACAATTCCCGCCGCGCTCGCCCGCCAAATCCACAATCACGGAGCCCGGCGCCATGCTTGCCACTATCTCTTTCGTGACGAGAATCGGCGGCCTCTTCCCTGGGATGACCGCGGCGCTGATTACCACATCACTCTCCGCAACGACTTTTCCCAGCAGCTCGCGCTGACGTTTATAAAATGTCTCGTCCTGCGCCCGCGCATATCCGCGCGCGTCCTCGGCATCTTTGGCCTCGATCGGGAGCTCGACGAATCGTCCACCGAGGCTTTGCACTTGCTCTTTCGCCGCAGGACGTAAATCGTACGCGGACGCCACGGCCCCCAACCGGCGCGCCGTGGCGATGGCCTGCAAACCCGCCACGCCTGCGCCAATCACAAATACGCGGCCCGGCGTAATGGTTCCCGCAGCCGTGGTGAGCATCGGAAAGATTCGCGGCGAAGTATCCGCGGCAAGCACCACTGCTTTGTACCCGCAGATGGTCGCCATCGAGGAAAGCACGTCCATGCTCTGCGCGCGTGTCGTGCGCGGCATCAATTCCACGGAAAAAGAAATCACTCCCTTCGCCGCGATCTCCTGGATGGTTTCGATGGATCCTAGCGGCCGCAAGAACCCGATCAGCACCTGGCCGCGCCGGAAAAGCGGAACATCTGCTTTGCCGGTTTTGTCATTGGATCCGTAACAAAGGACCTGCGCCACGATATCGGCCGCGCCGAACACTTCGGCGCGGCTGGCAACAATTTTTGCGCCCTTGGCGATATAGTCGGCATCGGGATAGCCCGCCGCGAATCCCGCGCCTGCCTCCACCACAACTTGCAAACCGGCTTTCGTCAGATTCGGAATGACTGCCGGCACTAGCGCCACGCGCCGCTCTCCAGGAAAACTCTCGCGCGGAACACCGACGATCATGAAGGTTCCTCCGCTTCTGAAAACCAGCACTGTTGTGGGGAATTACAATCGGCTGGGGAAATAGACTCAATCCATTTCACGAAGAGGCCAACCTCCACCGACTCAAACGCTCCAAATCATACACTCATGGGAGCTAGTTCTGTTAGATCACACCACATTATGCAAAGTTGCGAATCGCGATGACAGCCAAGGTAGGCCCAAGAGTCTCTGTGAACTACCGCACCTAAAAAAAAGGGACCGCACGGCGGTCCCTTTTTATTGTAACTGCCAACACCGGCGTTAGTTGCTCGCCGGCCTGTTATCGGAAGGTGTGGGCGTTGCCGCGGACGCTTCGCCGATGGACAGCTGATACTTCTTGCCACCGAAGAAAATTCCCGTCAGCGCCTTGTTACCAGCCTGGTCGGTGTTTGTGGAATACCCATTCCTGGCCTCAGCTTTCGTTAGCGGAAGAATCTGCGCCGGCACTTTGGCTACCGTCTCCCGGCCCTCGGAAATAGTCAGTTCAACACTGGAGCCGCTTCCAGCCCATTCCACTTGATACTCACCGGCAGTGAGCTGCTTGCCGCCGACAGAAACCGTTTCGGCAACCTTCAGCGTACCCTTGTTGGTATTGCCGGCGACGACGCTGGCTGCAAGCAACAGCGAAAGGGTCAGCAGGTTCGCGATTGATTTCGTTCTTGTCATTAGAGTCTTTTTTCCTTTTGTCCTTGCCTCGCGGAAGCGAATCAAGATCCTTCATTCCCGCCAAGGAAAGCATGATTTGATTACCCTTGTTTTGACGACGAAAAGGGCTGAGAGGTTATATCTCCGGCAACAAAAAGAATGGCTTAAATGCATTAAAAAATCGATTTATCTAAACGACACATCCTTCACGACTTACGGTATACTTAATTGGAATTAGCGGATATCGCGCACGACAATTCCTGCTGCTCGGCAATCTTTCTGTAGTTCCGCGAACCTCCCCTTGAAATAAATCTGCCACACGGGCCGGCATGCTCTTTCATACTCATCTTCATTTTCCGCGCTTTCCGTTACACGCTATACTTCCTCATGCGCTTCAGAAACCGTTCGGCGTGCCTGGTTTTCATCGTTCTTCTGCACGCGCTGCTACCCGCGCCTGCAGCCTCGCAAGAGACTTCCTGGGAAAGAGACCTCGCCGCATGGCGCGCGAAATATGTCGCAGACCTTTTGAAGCCCGACGCCTGGCTCTCCCTCACCGGTCTCGAATGGCTTCAGCCTGGAGACAACTCTCTCGGCTCTGCCGCCGACAACAAGATCCATCTCGCAGCGGGCAGCCCCGCGCACCTCGCGACTCTTCATCTCCAAGGGGAAACTGTCACTTTGAACCCGCCGCTCGGCGGATTCCCGCCAGATTTTCTTGTTGCTGGCTCGCCTGCGAAGCCGCAGCCGCTACGAGCCGAAGCCAACAATGATAAGGTCTCGCCTCACCTGACGATCGGCACACTGAACATGTACGTGATTCGCCGCGAAGCGCGCTTCGCTCTGCGCATCAAGGATTCCCACTCCCCTTCCATCGTCGGCTTCCACGGCCTGAAGTGGTTCGCGCCCGATGCTGCTTATCGCATCACTGCGAAGTGGATTCCCTACTCTCCAGCCAAGACCATCACGCTCGCCACGCTTGTCGGCACGACTTACGATCAGCCTGTTCCCGGCGCCGCGGAATTCACGCTCGGCGGAAAAACATTCCGCATCGAACCGGTCCTCGAGGATCCTGCCGTAGCCAAGCTATTTTTCATCCTGCGCGACACCACCAGCACCAGGACGACGTATCCCGCCTGCCGCTTTCTCTACACCGGTTTTCCAACTAACGGCCTCGACAAGCCTGGCGAACTTGTTCTCGATTTCAATCGCATGGAAAATCCCCCCTGCGCTTACACGCCTTTTTCGACCTGCCCGCTTCCACCGCCCGGCAATCGTCTCCCCATTGCGCTTCCCGTCGGGGAAAAACGCTATCATGATTAGGCGCTCTCGTTCCTTCCTCTTGCCGTTCATTTTGAAATTCTCTGCCTACTGTCGCACAATAGATGAGCCAGCAACCAATGGATTATCTGAATCCCAATTTATCTCCCGGAAATGACGACTCTTCCGCACGCGAGAAACTCATCACCCTCCGCCTGGCGCTCCTTAAGCTCCACAAGACCCTTCTCAACATGGAGCGCCGGGACTACGAGCGCGAACACGGCGCCGTCAAAACCGGCGAGCTCTTCCGCCTGGTCATCGATCACGCACAATTCGCCTGGCTCCACAACATTTCCGAATTCGTCGTGCGCATCGACGAAAGTCTCGCCGCCAAGGAGCCGGTCACGCCCGAGTACACCAGCACGGCCATTTCACTGGCCCGAAAGATGTTTGTCCCGACGGAATCCGGCGACAGTTTCCAAAAAAAATACTTTGAGGCGATCCAGCGCGATCCCGCCGTGGTGATTGAACACGCCGAGCTCGCGCGCCTCTTCAACAACGAGCCGCCCGATTCGGCAAGCCCCTAGTTTTTCGCGCATTCCCTGATAGAATCCCGCCGTCACTCGGGGGAACGTATGAGCGATTCCGATAAAACCTATACCAACGGCGAAATCACAGTGGTATGGAAGCCCGGCGTATGCATCCACTCCGGAAAATGCGTCCAGGGCCTGGGCGAAGTTTTCAACGTTCACGCTCGCCCGTGGATCAACGTCGCCGGCTCATCCAGCGATCGCATTGTCCAGCAAGTCGATCAATGTCCTTCCGGCGCACTCAGTTATTTCCGGAATGAAAAAGTGGGGAAAGCCGCAAGGTGATTCGTGGACCTGAACCTCGAAGGAATCATCATCACAAACAACGAAGAAGCCCAGCGCTTTGAAACGCAAGTCGACGGCCTGCGCGCACTCCTCAGCTATCGCCGCTTTCCGGACGGTATCGTCTTTAACCATATTGAAGTCCCGCCGCCCCTCGAGAGCAAGGGCCTCGCTGCCAAACTTGCCCGTACCGGGCTCGATTTCGCACGCGCCAATCATTTCCGCGTGGTGCCGCTGTGCCCCTACGTTGCCGCGTTTATCCGGATGCATGCGGAATACCACGACCTCGTTTCCAACAATGACCTGCAAAAACTCCTGGCCCGCTCCAGCGGCGCAACTGGCCGATAGCAATTTCCGCCGTGCCGAAACGCAATCCAGCATTCTCCATCCGTCGCCTTCGCCGTTCGGAGCTGCCGGCCTGTACCGTCGCCCTCGCACGATTCCTCATCGGCAAAGTGGTGGTCCACGATCTTCCCGCTGGACGCATCAGCGGCCGAATTGTCGAAACGGAAGCCTATCCCCCCGGCGATCCCGCCGGCCACCACTTCCGCGGACCCACGCCGCGCATTCGCTCCATGTATCTCGCTCCCGGCCATGCATACATTTTTTTCAACTACGGCGCGCATTTCATGCTCAACGTCGTCAGCGAGCCCGCCGGCACCGCCGCGGCGATTCTCATTCGCGCTCTCGAGCCTCTCGATGGAATTGAGCTAGTGCAGCGGAACCGCAAAACCACCGCCCTTCTCGATCTAACGCGCGGCCCCGGCCGCCTTGCCGCCGCCTTTCAAATCGATCGCCGCCACGACGGCCTCGATCTTTGCGCTCCGGGCGCGCTCTGGCTCGGCGTGACAAAGCATCGCGTCGGCACCATCGTCAAGAGCGTTCGAATCGGCATCACCCGCGCTGCCAATCGACTCCTTCGCTTCTACGAACGCGGCAATCCTTTCGTCAGCGGTCCCAAACACCTGCTCCTCCCAACTACGTCCGCTAAGAAGACTTCATCCAAACAAGCATGAGGTCAGGCCCACAAGCGGTTGTCGCGGCGGCCATTTGATTCTAGGCGATTTTGCGGTCAGGCCCCGTGGGGTTAGCTCTTGCTGAGAATTCTTTCCAACTCCTTCTCCGCGCTCTTTTGCCGCGCCACGTAAAACTCCAGCAACTCGTCGAGTTCCTGGGGGCGGATCGGTTTGGTAAGGTATCCGTCCATTCCGGCCGCGAGGCATTTCTCGCGATCTCCTTTCATGGCATGCGCCGTTAGCGCCACGATTGATATGCGATTCCCGCCCTCTCTCTCGCGGTCCCGAATCGCCGCGGTGGCTTCGAAACCATCCATCTCTGGCATTTGCAGGTCCATCAGAATCAGGTCAAAACCGCCACTTTCGAATGCCGCAAACGTCTCACGCCCGTTGCCGGCCACTACCACGGAGTGGCCGCGCTTTTCCAACAGCCGCATGGCCAGCCGCTGGTTCACCAGATTGTCTTCCGCGAGCAGGATGCGCAACGAAGCCGAAGGCTTCTGCGAACCCTGCAACGAGTGCCGCGTGATCAACGGAATCGCGCCTTCCTGCTCCTTCGTTCCAAGAACCCGAGCAACCGCCTCTCGCAATAGGGACTGCCGGATTGGCTTTAGCAAATAAGCAGAAACTCCTAGTTCCTCACATCGTGCCGCGTCTCCCCGATGGCCCGCCGAAGTCAGCATCATAATAGTTGCCGCTGACAGCTCCGGCCGCTGCCGGATTCGCTCCACTAGTGCAAAGCCGTCCATCTTCGGCATGTGCATGTCCGTCAAGATCAGCTCGAATGGGTCCCCCATTGCCAGGGCCGCGCACAATTGCTCCAGCGCCTCTTCCGCTCCTTCCACAGACGCCGCATTCATCTCCCGGCGCTTCAGCATCCCTTCCAGAATTCGGCGGTTCGTGCGGTTGTCGTCCACCACCAGAACCTTTACGCCACTGAGGTTCACCATCGGGGCGAGCGCTCCTGGTTCGGCCGGCTTGGCATGCGCTAGCCCCAGCTTTGCCGTGAAGTGAAACTCGCTTCCCCGCCTTACTTCGCTCTCTACCCAAATTTTACCGCCCATCATCCCCACAAGGCGTGAGGAGATGGTTAGGCCCAATCCGGTTCCCCCAAATTTCCTTGTCGTGGAAGCATCCGCCTGCGTGAAGGGTTCGAAGATGGATTCCTGCTTCTCCCCGGGGATCCCAATCCCGGTGTCCGCCACTGTAAAGTGCAAAAGGAGCTCTTCGCTCTCCGGGGCATCGCGCTTCACTCTCAAGGCCACCTCTCCATGGTCGGTAAACTTGATGGCATTGCCCACAAGGTTGAGTGCGATCTGCCGCAGCCGGCCCGAATCTCCCCGCACCATTTCCGGCACTTCCGGCGCCACTTCGCACAGCAGTTCTAGCCCTTTTTCATGCGCGCGCAGAGCCAGCGACTTCAATGTTGTTTCCAGGCAATCGCGGAGATGGAAATCGACAGCTTCCAGCTCGATCTTTCCCGCTTCGATTTTGGAGAAGTCGAGAATGTCGTTGATTACGCTGAGCAAGGAATCGCCGGACATCTTCACGGTTTCCAGGTACTCGTGCTGCTCGGCGGTAAGCTGCGTCCCCAGCGCCAGCTCGGTCATCCCTATGACCCCGTTGAGCGGCGTGCGGATCTCATGGCTCATGTTGGCAAGAAATTCGCTCTTCGCCCGGCTGGCTTTCTCCGCGGTCTCTTTCGCCCGGCGCATTTCTGTTTCGGCCTGCTTGCGTTCCACAACTTCCTTCTGCAACTCTTCCGTCCGCGCTTGAACGCGAAGTTCTAGTTCCTCCTTTGCGCCCTGCAGCGCGGCATCGCGCTGCTGAATCCGCTCTAGCATTTGATTGAAGGAAGCCACCAGTGTTCCCACTTCGTCATCGCCCATGGGAATCCCGCGAAGCGTGTAGTCCTCTTGCGCGGATACCCTGCCGGCAATCCCTGCCAGTTGCAGGATGGGTTCGGTGATGAGCCGCACCAAACGAGAGGAGATCAGCGCCGTTATGAAAATGGACACGATTAGCACCACGGCGGAGATTTCTCTGAATTGCTTCATTTTGGAGCGAAATTCGGAAAAATCCGCGACAATCGCGATGCTCCCGATTTTCTGGCCCTTCAAGGAAAGGCTGCGGTGAAGCGTTAGTGTCTCTGCTTCAACGAACGCTCCGTCTGCCCGCCAGACCGGCATACTGAAATCGCTTCCGACTCCTACACGCCGGTACTCCGCAAAGATGCTTCCGTGGGTGTCGTAGAAACAGCCGGCAACGATATGGCGTTCGACCTGTAGTGCCGTAAGAATGTCTCGTGCGGACTTTCGATCATTGGGCGAGAGGGAAGCTGCCGTACTCAACCCCAGCATCTCGGCATGTGTCGAGAGCTCGCTGGTCATCTCGGAACGAAAGATGGCCCTTTCGTACAGTTCAAATGCCAGGCACGTGAAGCTCAGCCCCAGAACACCGGAGAAAAAGATCACCAGGGTCAGTTTGCGTTGAATGGATCCTTTGCGATCGAACATCATTTCAAGGCCCTCTGTGACCGTCGATTAGCGCCTTCCTAAACGCCTGCTGAAGGCCTGACCATCGACACCCGCCCCTGCACTGATTTGCACGCAACTGACCAGGGCCAGGGGAGCGCCTCCTTGCTATCTCTCTTCTTATCAATAGTTTCTTGCGTTGGATAAGGTCGAGAAAACTTTCGTGTTTGGAAATTCACAGTTGCGCGTGCCAGATTGGAACAACGCCCCTGGCACCTCTTGGCGAAGCGTATCCGCCCATCCTACCCGCCCACAGCAGCTCTTGCGGTCCCCGCCGCTAGCCGCTCGATTACCGATAAGAACGACTCTCCCCCTACACCCCCATTTCGTGCCAGAATGAGGCGACAAGCGCCCGGCCCCTGGCGCCTGCGATTCACTCGACTCGAAGATCCAGTCTTGCCTAAGACGCCATGGCGGCTTTTCACCGGTCGTAGACCGTGAAGGTAGAAATGTCCCGATAGACCGGCTTGCGTGAATGCGCAGCGAGGGGTGCAACATGGCCGTCACCTGGAAGCAGTTCGAAGGTCAAATCGTCGATGACGAATTTCCGCTCGAACAGTTGTTGGCGAGTTCGGGGCACAGCGCCGTGTTCCTTACTCAGCATGGCGATTCGCAGCCGCAGAAAGCGGCCATCAAGCTGATTCATGCGGAGCCCGCGAACGCCGAACTCCTGCTCTCGCGCTGGCGTCTTGCCGCACAACTTTCCCATCCCAATTTGCTTCGCCTATTGGACTTCGGCCGCTGCTGCCTTGAGGATGCGAATTTTCTCTACGTGGTGATGGAGTTCGCTGAAGAGGATCTCTCGCAGATTCTCCCACAGCGACCCCTCACTCCCGCGGAAACTCGCGACATGCTTGAGCCCATTCTCGACGTTCTCGTCTATCTCCACGGCAAAGGTTTGATTCACGGCCACCTCAAGCCTTCCAACATTCTCGCCACCAGCGATCAGTTGAAGCTATCCAGCGATACTCTTGCTTCCATCGCTGAGCCTCGCGCGCCAATCGCGCGCCCCAGTCCGTACAACGCGCCGGAAGCTGCAACTTCGGGCCTCTCTACCGCCAGCGATGTCTGGTCGCTCGGCGTCACCCTCGTCGAAGTGCTCACCCAGCGCGTACCTGTCGTGTTGCCTGAAGCCAAATCCGATCCCGCCGTTCCGGACGCACTGCCGCAGCCGTTTCTCGACATCGCGCGCCACGTGCTAGTCTACGAACCCCGGCGCCGCTGGGCTATCGCGGAAATCGCCGCGCGCATGAGTCCAACCGCCATGGCGGCAACCGCGTCAGCTCGGTCCGTTTCGTCCGCGGCCGTTTCGCCCTTGGCTGTTCCTCTTTCCTCTGTGCCTGCGCTCCCCGGGGCAAAGCCGCAAACGCCCCGCTACGAATCACCCGCGCTGCAAGCACAATCGCCGCGCCCGCAAGGCACCACGCAGCCGAAACAAACTCTCGTGCTTCCCAACTACGTTGTCCCTCTCGCCGGCGCCATCTTGGTCGTTGTCGCCATGATCGCGCTGCCGAAAATCCTCAGTCATCGCCCGGAGTCTTCCTCCTCCGCTTCAACGGCTGCCGCACAACCTGCTTCTCCGTCAAAGCCCGTGGGCCAGCCCGTGCATCGTGATACCCCTCCGCCCGAGAAACCCGCCGCGCCTAATTCGTTGAAAGCGGGCGCAGAGAAAAAACCCCCGATGAAATCCCCGCTTAGCTCGCCTGCTCCGGCGCGCTCGGCTTCGGCTGCGGCTCCCACGCCCGCCCCGGCAGTGCTGCGGACGGATACCTTCCCGTCAGCCAACGCGCCAAAATCCTCTGCCGCCTCTCCCTCGCGTGGTGAAGTCCTTGACCAGGTTTTGCCCGAGGTGTCCGACAAAGCTCGCAACACCATTCACGGCAAAGTTCGCGTGACAGTCCGCGTCCACGTCGAGCCCGCCGGGAACGTCTCCCAAGCCGATTTCGAGTCCCCCGGGCCGAGCAAATATTTCGCCAACCTCGCTCTCCAGTCCGCCCGCCGCTGGGAATTCACCGCACCCGAAGTGAATGGCCACAGCGTCCCCAGCGCCTGGCTCATCCGCTTCGAATTTTCCCAGTCCGGCACGCAAGCCTTTCCCCGGCAAACCACGCCCTAGTTCGTACGACGATGGATCTGGCCCGTTCGGTGAGATCGCGTCCTGCCATTCGCCGCGGGCGGGAGTTTTGGCTCCCATGTGTGGACTAGATCAAAACCAATCGGGAAATATCAGCTCGATGAGGCCGGGAACCCAGTAGGAGTAAAATCGTTCATCGCAGATTTTGTACTTCCCGTACTTTTTCCGGGCGTGATTGCCCCAGTGCGGCTGAGTGCCGTCGAGGTCGGTAAAACCGTACTCGCGGGCCAGTGCCCAGGAACTGAAGACGCGGCCGGTCTTCTTTTTGATGCTGGGATCGGCCGCAAGCGCGACCACCGCGCGGCCGATGTACCTCGGCGATTCGGAGACCATGAAATCTGCTGGGGCGTCGTTTTGATCCTTGGAATTCACATTGGCGTCCTTCTTCTTCCCGGCTTCCTGCCAATTGGCCTCGGTGACTCCAAAATGGTCGAGAACCGCTTCCGAACGCAAAAAGCCCGGAGTCAACGCCACCGACACAATGTCTCGCTTGCGTAGCTCGCGGGCCATGGCGAAAGCCAGCCGGATGACGGAAATCTTCACCAGGTCATAGAAAAGATTGCCGCGGTAGTAAAACGCGTCGCCGTCGGTAATTTCGAAAATAATTCCCCGGGTTCGTTTCTTTGTTCCCCTTCTTCTTGACCCCACGATCAGCGGAACGGCGTAGTGAGAAGTGATGATGTGCGAATGGATGGCCTGCTTCAGCATGCGCAAGCCGTTCTCGAGGTTGCAGGTCCAGAAAGGCTTGCCGAATTCGGTAAGCGCGTCGCCGCCCCACACGTCATTGACCAGAATGTCCAGCCGCTTGTGCCGACGTTTGATACCGGCCACGAGCTTTTTCACTTCTGCAGGCATGGTGTGATCCACGCGTACGGCGATGCCACGCCCGCCGGCTGCAGTGACCAGTTTAGCGGTCTCTTCGATCGTTTCCGGCCGCCCCGGTGTGGCGCGCCGTCCCCGTATGCGTTTTCCTGAACTGCGGCCGGTGCAGTAAACCGTCGCACCCGCCTCGCCCAGTGCGATGGCAATCCCCCGTCCGGCCCCGCGGGTCGCTCCGGCCACCAGCGCGATCCTGCCTTTCAATACTTTCCTCTGCATTTTTTTGGGGGACCTCCGCCATCCCCATCCTCCAGCGCGGATAATATCAGTTGGGCCAGATAACAGAAGATCTGCGTTCCCGCGAGTTGGCCCCAGCTCAGGTCCGAGCCTTAATTCCTGCCCTCGCTTGCAAACCCCGCCCGCAACCTCTACGCTACTGGCTCGGAGAAAAACAAGACCGCTTCAATGCCGGACCTCTCACCCGAACTGCTGGCTTTCGGTTTCATCTGGTATATCGCTTTTCTTTTCTCTACCACCTGTCACGAGGCGGCCCACGCACTGGTCGCCAAAATCGGAGGCGACACCACCGCAGCCTCGGGCGGCCAGGTCACGCTCAATCCCGTTCCGCACATCCAACGCGAACCCTGGGGCATGGTGGTGATTCCCCTGATTTCTTTTGCACTGAGCAAGGGACAATCCATGTTCGGCTGGGCCAGCGCGCCCTACGATCCGCACTGGGAGCGGCGCCATCCCCACCGCGCCGCGTTGATGGCTCTCGCTGGCCCCGCCACAAATTACCTATTGATGTTCCTCGCGGTATTCGGCTTCCGCCTCGGCACGGCGATGCGTTGGATCGGCAGTGATCCTGCCACCGGCCAGCGGGATTTTCCCAGCGTCGTGCTTCTTGTTTTCTTCACTCTGAATCTGCTCCTCGGCACGTTCAACTTGTTGCCCGCGCCGCCGCTCGACGGCAGCAGCGTCATCATGCTGTTCATGAGCGAAAACCGCGCTCACAAGTATCTCGACTGGCTGCGCGGCAACAACTTCGCCTTGCTCGGGCTGATTTTGGCTTGGGTTGCCTTTCGCCAGCTATATCCCTACGTGGAAGCTTTCGCGGTGAAGCTTTTGATTCCCGGCCAGTTTTGATGCTCCAATTCCGCACACACCCGCCGGCGATGTCTCGCCGGGGCACACTGTCCGAGTCGGGCTTCGCCGCTAAGCGCTTTCTTTTCAGTTCCAGCCCAGAGATTCGCGTGGCCTTCCGTCTGCAATCCGATACCGCGGAGGCTACAGATGCTTTTGACCGCCCCTGGGCCCGCCGGACCCGGCACTGACAGGTATCGAGTGGAAGTTTCCGGCTGGGATAGTTCCTTGGAATTCTTTGTCGAAAAATCCGAGCTGGCTTGGAGCGAAGAAACCGGCAAGCAACTGGCGCTTACGCACGCGGTTCGAACGGGGACGATGATTTTCGTGCGCCTGCTAAGGTCCACGTCCGAGGATCGCGCCTCGCCGGTGGCATATCGCGCGGACCTCGTCACGACCAATGCAGAGGGATTCCACCAATTCCGACTCACGCAGGTTCGGCCCCTCCCGGATCGAACTACAGAACCCAAAAAATAGAAATTCACGGCTGTGTCGTTCGAACGCAACACTTGCGGGCGGAGGCGGTTGGCTTGTTCCAGAGCGGGAAAGGGGGAGCCATCTCTGCACCGATTTAAGACGAGCTGCGCGTGGTGAGTGCGTTTTGGGGCGTGCGAAGGCGCCTCGGAGAAAAAATCAGAAGTGAGAGACCAAGGGGAAGCGCGGATGCAAAACGCCAAGAGGCGAATTTGACTTTCATGCGTTATATATATAACATTTCTATGAAATGACTGTACCTCGCATCGAGAGCGGCGCGCCGTGGCTGCTGTTGACCTTTACTTTGCCCACCAAACGGGCCAGCCAGCGGGTTGAGATCTGGCGAAAGCTGCAGCGTTATGGCGCGGTGCCGCTCGGAAACTCCGGATACTTGCTGCCGAACAGTGCGACAAATCAGGAGCGGTTTGAGTGGCTGGCCGCGGCCGTTAGGAAATATGCCGGTGAGGCATCCGTCGTCAAGGTACAGTCCATCGACAATTTGTCCACGCCCCAATTGATCGGACGCTTTGCTGAAGTGCGCGCTCGTGAATACCACGAGCTGATTGAAGAACTGCAAAAGCTGTCCGCTGCTATACCTCGCAAAGATTTTCCTAGGCAAGTGAGCCGCTTGCGAACAAGATTTCAGGAAATTGTCGAAATCGATTTCTTCCATAGCCCGCTTCAAAGACGGGTAGAAGAGATGTTTGTGCAAGTGGATGCATCTCCCACCTCCCACGGGCAAGCCACCAAGGTGAATCCGGGAGAGTACCGAGGCAGGTTGTGGGTCACACGACCGAGGCCGGGGATCGACCGGTCGGCATCAGCGTGGTTGATTCGAAATTTCATAGATAAAAAGGCGCGGTTCACCTTTGCGCCAGAAACGCAGATTCCGCGCGGAGCAGTGCCGTTCGACATGTTTCACGGAGGGTTCGGCCATCGCGGTGAAGACTGCACGTTTGAGACGTTGCAAAAAACATTTCGAATTCGTGACAAGAAGGTTGGAGTGATCGGGCAAATCATTCATGACGCGGATCTTGTCGATGAGAAGTTCGGCCGTAAAGAGGGTTTTGGAATTGATGCCGTACTGAACGGCTGGGCGAAGCGAGGAGTCCCCAACAATAAGCTTCTTGAACACGGGGTGCAACTCATCGAAGCACTGTACGATTCGGTTTAGAGAAATAACTTTGGGGAGGATGGTCATGCATTCCGTTCGACGTTTGTCGATTCTGATTTTGACGCTGGCGCTTCCAGTTGCCATGCGCGCTCAGAGTCTGGATACAACCAAGATCGACGAGGCACTGGGCAGAACAGGCCAGAAGATTGGCAATGTGTATAAAGCCGGATTCCCGAGGATCGATCTGCATGTTTCGGTTCATGGATTGGCGATCAAGCCAGGACTGGCGCTCGGTTCGTGGGCGGCCTTCACCGGGACGGATGAAAACGCCATGGTCATGGGTGATTTGGTGCTGCTGGAAGATGAGTTGAACCCGGTGATGGAAAAACTTCGTGCGGCGGGGTTCGAGATTACGGCGGTGCACAATCATCTCATCGATGAAACGCCGCCCGTGATCTACCTGCACTACATGGGGCATGGCCGAGCATCAGAGCTGGCGGCAACACTGCGCAAAGCTCTGGCTAGTTCCAAAACGCCACTGGAAAAACCTGCGGCTACCGCGGAGGAAGCCACTCCACCCGCTTGGGTGAAAACGGTTGAAGATAGCATTGGGCGAAAGGGAGGCTACAAAGGCGGAGTGCTGTCCTACGGCATACCCCGCAAAGATGCCATTATGACGCAGGGGATGACCGTCGAGCCAGCGGCAGGTGTGGCAGAAGCCATCAATTTTCAAGCGGCAGACTCGGGCAACGTGGCAACGACGGGCGACTTCGTGCTGACCTCAGAGGAGGTCAACCCCGTGATCTCAGAACTGCAGGCGCACCATATTCTGGTGACGGCGCTTCACAGCCACATGCTGACGGAACAACCGCGGCTCTTCTTTATGCATTTCTGGGCCGTGGGCAGCCCGGAATCGGTCGGCGCGGGAATCGCCGCTGCCCTGAAACATGTTTCGACCAAGTGACCCCGGCCCTTCACCTAAACACTTGACGGGGCCTGGCACGGCATTTTCAGCTCCACCATCAACATGATTCCAAGCGCGCTCAACAGCCTAACGAGGGATGGATGGCTGCTGTTCCTCACTCGATTCATTCGCTTATTCGCATACGGCTCGCTTTCCGTCATTTTAGTTTTTTACCTGGTGAGTTTGGGGCTCACGACAGCACAAACCGGGCTGCTTCTCACGCTGACCCTGGCCGGCGATATCGTGGTCTCGCTGTACCTGACGACGCGAGCCGATCGGATCGGGCGGCGGCGCATGCTGATTGCCGGCGCCATCCTCATGGCAGCAGCCGGCCTGGCCTTTGCCTTTACTAGAAACTTCTTGTTCCTCCTGGTTGCGGGCACGATCGGTGTGATCAGTCCGAGTGGGAACGAAGTGGGACCTTTTCTGTCAATTGAGCAAGCCGCCCTTTCCCATGTCGTTTCTCCCAAGACGCGTACGGAGGTGTTCGCGTGGTACACGCTCGCCGGTTCCATAGCGACCGCCCTCGGAGCCCTCATCGGCGGCACGATTTCGCAGACGCTGCAAAAAAGGCTGTTGACACCTGTGGAGAGCTACCGAGTGGTGGTTCTTTCCTATGCCGCACTGGGAATCGTGCTGGCCCTCCTGTTTATACGACTTTCTTCTTTAGCCGAAGTGAGCCCGGCTCCCGAGGGAACGGCCTCTTCGACGACCGTGGCAACGGCTTTCGGAATCACGCGGTCGCGACATGTCGTGCTAAAGCTCTCAGGCCTGTTCGCCCTGGATTCGTTTGCGGGCGGGTTCGTGGTGCAGAGTTTCGCCGCGTATTGGTTTTATCTGCGATTCGGGGTCAGACCGGCAGCGCTCGGCGCTATTTTTTTCTGGGCGAATGTCTTTGCGGGAATATCGGCTCTCCTGGCTTCCCGGCTGGCATCGCGGATCGGGCTGATTCGGACGATGGTTTTCACGCATCTGCCTTCCAATGTTCTATTGATTCTTGTACCGCTGATGCCAAACCTCAAGCTGGCGGTGCTGGTCCTGCTCGTGCGCTTCAGCATCAGCCAAATGGATGTTCCCGCCAGGCAGAGCTATACGATGGCGGTCGTGAGTGCGGAGGAGCGATCCGCGGCCGGAGGGATTACGGGTGTAGCCCGTACGACCGGTGCAGCCATCAGTCCCTTGTTTGCAGGATTTCTTTTTTCCAGACCGTCCCTTATCAACATCCCCTTCTTCATCGCCGGAGCCTTGAAAATCCTCTACGACCTGCTTCTTTACCGGTCGTTCCGAAAGCTCCATCCTCCTGAGGAACACTAGCGCGAGCATGTGCCAGGAGAATTTCCCGTAGCACAGCTGTCCCAACGGGATACAGATTCCCGGCTTGGCGCAAGGCAAGGGTCCCCCGCCATCTCCCAAACCATTGAAAGCGGGCACATTAGCCAGCCAGCGTTTGGCATGAGCCCTGCACCTAGTTCCGTCAAGAGCTACAGGACAAAGAATCAAGCAAGGAACTCAGGCCTGTGTGTACGAGCACAGGCGCAGACGGAGTACAGCGATGGAGCGAACTTTCAAAGAGATGGGTGGGCAGCGCCTGGCGTGTGGCGCGGTTCGCGAACCGGTTCCTACCCCAAGTTGTTCCACAGTGTAGCCTCTAATATCCGGCCAGAACCTACAGAGCGTCGCGTCACTCAAGTTTGAGGGGAACGCGGCGCTCATTCCTCCATATAGAGTCCGCCGGCATCATCACGCGAAAAGAGCCTGGCGCCGGAGGGGATGGAAAAACGAGCCTCGGCGCGAGATCGAAATCTGGTATGCTCGCAGTTCCCGTTTCGCCAACCAAGACCAGTAAGAGGAGAAAAGAAAAATGAGGACCAAGTCTGTAGCAGGGGTGTTGATGGCGTTGCTTTTGATGGCGGCAGCAATGGTTGCGTCAGCACAGGAAGTGACACAAGCGGAGAAGGATCGCGCGCTGCAATATCTGGAAGCGACAAAGAAGGGCGTCCTGGAAGCGACGAAAGGGCTGTCTGAGGCACAGTGGAACTTCAAACCGGGTCCCGATCGCTGGTCCGTGGCGCAAGTGACCGAACACATCGCGGCGGCAGAGGATTTTCTGTGCACACTGGCGAAGGAGAAAGTGATGCTGGCGCCGGCAGGGGAAGCCGGCCGCGACGTGAAAAAGACGGACGAAGCAGTACTGGCGATGGTGCCGGACCGCTCGCACAAGGCGCAAGCGCCGGAGCCGCTGGTGCCGACAAATCGCTTCGGCTCACCGGAGGGTTCGATCAAGCACTTTGTGGAAAGCCGCGCAACGACGGAAGATTTCCTCAAGAACACGACGGGGATGCGCGATCACGTGCTGGAAAGCCCCATGGGCAAGCTGGACGCTTATGAGTTTGTGCTGCTCGTGGCAGCGCACAGCGAAAGGCACACCAAACAGATCAACGAAGTGAAGGCCGATCCGAACTTTCCGAAGAAATAAACTTCAGATTACTAAACGCGCCGCGCATGGGAAGACCAAGAATGTCCTCGCGCGGCGCGTTGGTGTTTTGGCCCGCGCTTCAGCGATTGCCGGAATAGCTGTTGTTGGTGGCCGTTGTGACTGGCACGGTGATGGTGTTGTCCATGCGAATGAGCATGCCCGTTTGCGGTGGAAGCTCCAGTTCCTTGCCCTTGCGCACCATGATATAGGCGGCGCCGCCGGCCAAGCCCAGTCCGAATCCGCGAGCAGCGTGGCTGAATACGGCGCCAACAAGAGTGCCGCCGCCGGTACCGATGGCCCCGCCAACGATATCACCCTTGATGTCGTGCTTTTGTTGAACGACCTGGCCTTCCACCACTTTCAGGTCTTTGCGCTGTTTGCCATCCGCTTGCCCGTGGGGCTGTTCGATGGCAATGATGCTCATCTGGACAGGGATGAGGCGGCTATTCACCTCGATGGAGCGGAATATGAGATTCATGTAAGCCTGGCCGCGGAAGATGGAGAAGCGGCGAGCCTTTTCGACTGTGCTGATGATGCCGTTGACGCGTGTGCCGGCGGGGAGAAGCAACTGATTCCCAAGGTAGACCGGCTCGGCAACGACGGCGACGAATGGATCGCCATCCCTCGCGACGGAGCTGTTGATGCCGCTCAAGAGCGTCAGATGGACCTGCGTGCCCTGCATGACTTGATGCGGTTCGGCGTAGGACGACGGCGCGGCGGAGCAGATGAGTGCCGCCGCCAAAAGAAATGGCAAAGCGCTTTTCATGGAATCCTCCTGCACGCACAGAAAGTGCGGGCTGGCCTCGTGACGTGAGGCGACACCGGAGCGATGCCTCGGTGCGTACCGCTGGCGCGGCGGACCCGACGTTCGCTGCGAACAAACTCGGGGCGGATGGGGAGGAACTCCATCCGCTTACTAAGATACTCGAATGCCAGAAATAGTTGCGCGAGTTTTTGAGGAAGTTTCCTCGGAATCAAGGCCCTGCGTTTCTGTATGTATTTCTACAGGAGGAGAGATTAAGGCGTCTTGCGAACCGGTGCGAGGCGGAGTATCTTCTGCACAGTCAGTTGTCCAAAGAATTTCCTCGGAGGAGACGCGCATGAAAATGAATCAACTCGCTGTTGTGTGTGCCGGAGTCTTCGGACTGGCGGCTATTGCCACGGGCGTTTACAGCCAGGAGAAAAAAGAAGCCGGCGACGCACATAAGATCGTCCACTACGGAGATTTGAAATGGACGCCGATCATGAAGGGGTGCGACCTGGCCGCCGTTTCCGGTGATCCCAACGCGGAGGGCGCGCCATTTGTCTTGCGCATACGGTGCGTTGATGGGACGAAGATTCCGGCGCACTGGCACCCGGCAGACGAAAACTTGACAGTGTTGAAGGGAACCTTTCTTGTGGCCACCGGGGAAGCCTTCGACGAGAGCAAGCTTCAGACAATGAATGTTGGGAACTTCATCCAGATGCCGAAGGATATGCGGCATTTCGCGATGAACAAGGGTGAAACCATCGTGCAAATTCACGGAACAGGCCCGTTTAAGGTGAATTGGGTCAATGCGTCTGAGGTGCCGCCTCCTGATGCAGCGGCCGCAAAGCCAAAATCTTGATCTCCGCCCGCAACTCCTGAACTCGATTGTTCATTTCAGGTGAACCTTCAGCGCGAGCGAATCTGGAGAAGCAGGACTTGCACGTTCTGGTTGCGCTACGGGCGCTATGCTAGACTTTTCTTTACAGCCGCGCATCTTTCGCGAGGCTGCCGGAGCGTGGAACTTCGGGCTCTGTGCAACGAGGTCCCGCGAACCCCGCCAGGCCCGGAAGGGAGCAACGGTACCGGGATCGCCTCGGGTGCCGCAGATCACCCGGAGTTCCTCTCATCGGAAAGTTCAAATAGTAAGTCGTTCGTTTCTGGTTCTCAGTTGTTAGTCCAAGGCTGAGATTGAGATTATTGACAAGAATGTGGTTTTTTGTTTCGAACTAAAAACTGAACACTTTCCAAATGAGCTACCAAGTCATAGCACGGAAGTGGCGCCCACAGACCTTCAAGGATCTCGTGGGACAGCAGCACGTCACGGAAACGCTCGCAAATGCAATCAGGAACGACCGCGTGGCGCACGCATATATTTTCTCGGGGGCGCGCGGCGTAGGAAAAACGACGGCGGCGAGGATCCTCGCAAAGGCCATGAATTGCGTGAAAGGACCGACGCCGGAACCTTGCGGCGAATGCGATTCGTGCAAAGAAATTGCTGCGGGAACTTCGCTGGACGTGATTGAGATCGACGCAGCATCGAACCGCGGCATTGATCAAATCCGCGAACTGCGTGAAATGGTGAGGTATGCGCCGGCGGCGTCGCGCCGCAAGGTCGTGATCCTTGACGAAGCGCACATGCTGACGGGCGAAGCGTCCAACGCGCTGCTGAAAACGCTGGAAGAGCCGCCCGACCGCGTGATCTTTGTGATGGCCACGACCGAACCGGAAAATCTGGCGGATACCATTCGCTCGAGATCGCAGCATTTTCATTTTCGGGCGCTGACGTTTGCAGAGATCGCCGGGCGGCTCGAAGAGGTCGCGAAAAAAGAGAATTTGAAGATCGATCCCGGCGCGATGGCCGTGATTGCGCGAATGGCGGAAGGCAGTTTGCGCGATGCGCTGTCGCTGCTGGAGCAAGCCCGCGCGTATTGCGGCGATACGATTCCGGACAAAGACGTTCGCGAGCTGCTGGGCGTGGTGCCGGACGACGCGCTGGAGGAACTGGTCGGAGCAATTTCATCGGGTTCGGCGGACCGGGCGCTCGCGCTGGTCCACACTTTTCAAAAAGAGGGGCGTAACCTGCAGCATTTTTGCCGTGAAGCGATCCGCCACATGCGGAACCTGCTGATCGCGAGAGTCTGCGGCGCAGAATCGGATTTGATTGCAGCGACTCCGGATCAACGGCCGGCGCTCGCAAAGGCCGCGGCGCAGTTCAGCGAAGAAGACCTGACGCGATTTTTTCAGATCCTGCTGCAAACCGATGATGACTTGCGGCGTAAGCCGGATCCGCGCGTCCATTTGGAAATGGGCTTGCTACGGTTGATCCATGCGGCGCGGCTGGCGCCCCTCGAAGAGTTGCTGGCGGAATTGAAGAGCGGCGGAACAGGCTCCCGGGCGTCCACAGGAATGGCGCGGAGCGCGGCTCCAGGAATAATTTCGGCTCCTGCGCCAGCTCCGAGGAGTGCGTCATCCACGGTCGTGGCGCAGGCGCCTCTGCCCGCGAAGCCAAACACCGCGCCACCGATGGCAATGGATGCTGCCGTGAACGAAGAAGCCGCCGTGCAGCACAAGAGCAGTGGCACGACAGTGAAGGTGAGCGGGATTTCGGCAGAGCAAGTGGCGGAGATCAAAGCCGGGATTCAAGCGCGACAGAAATTCCTGGGCGAATTAGTGGACCAGAGCAGCCGGTGGGAGCTCGACGGCGCGGAATTGCGAATTTATTTTGCGCCGGAGAAGCGGCCCTTTGCGGAGATGCTTGAAGGAAGAGATTCTCTTGAAAGGGTCCGTGCCATATCGAGCAACGTGCTGGGCCGGCCGGTACGCGTCTGTGCTAAACTGGAAGCAGTTGCAGCGGCGGCTGCGTCGGCAACAGGCAGCACGCAGGAACTGCGTGCGCAGTTTGAACGCGATCCGCTGGTCCGGTCGATGCTGCAGCGCTTCGGAGGAAAGATTTCCGAAGTAAAAGGGAGCCAAGGAGAATCCTGATGGAAGTCAGCGCTCTCCAACAGATGCTTTCGCGATTCCGGCAACTGCAGGAAGACCTGCAGAGGCAGGTGAATTCCGTGACAGTCGAAGCGTCGGCCGGCGGCGGGATGGTTACGGTAAAGATGAACGGCCAGAAGCAGATTGTAAGCGTGCGCATCGAGCCGGACGTTTTCGCGAGCAAGGATCAGGAGATGCTGCAGGATTTGATTCGTGCGGCGGTGAACGAGGCCTGCCGGCGCGTGGATGAAGAACTCTCCAACCAGATGAAAAACCTCGCCGGCGGCATTCCAGGGATGGCCGGGATGAAAATTCCCGGGCTGTTCTAATTCTTCTTTCCATCCAACTTTCAGGCGATTTCCTTATTAATTCTTCCTTTGTGGATTGTTTTCCTGATGCGTATTAGGAAACTCAGGGAACGAGAACTGCGAATAAGCCTAGGTAATCGAAAGCGAGTGTGTTAGGATGGGTTTGCGCTTAATACCTCGGTTGTGTTGTGCGGTCCCTCCGGTGCAGTGCTTGATCTGAGATTCCCGCCTCCAGTTTCCTCCGTACGTCTTACGCGTAATCTAACAGTAGCTGGCAAAGCAAGCCGCCGGCCCGCCCGAGAACTCGTGTGCGCGCCGCGACGGCTTCTGCCAGCAAGAAAGTAATATTGAATGTTGAATGTTTCAGAAGCGAATGCTAAGAGCTCTCAGGAGCCTCTGACGGAACGCGCCTCGGCGCGATTTTCGGAAATGCTGATTTCTCCTTACATCAAGGAGAGATTGGCGGCGGCGAAGTTTACAACGCCGACTCCCGTGCAAGCGGCGACGATCCCGCAGGCGCTGGAAGGTAAAGATGTGCTGGCGACGGCACAGACGGGGACGGGCAAGACGCTGGCGTTCCTGATCCCGGTGATCGAAAAACTCCTCAAGGATAAGACGCCGGGAATCGCGGCGCTGGTTCTTGTGCCAACGCGCGAATTGGCCATGCAGGTGGTGGAGCAATTCAATGCGCTTCGCGGCAAGCAGTTGTTGCCCGCGGCGCTGGTCGTTGGCGGATTGTCCGAAGGTGCGCAACTCCAAGCCATCCGTAAGGGAGCGCGCCTGGTGGTGGCGACCCCGGGGCGGCTCGAAGACTACCTCGACCGCAGACTTTTTCATTTCAACGCGCTGCGCATCCTCATCCTCGATGAAGCGGACCGCATGCTGGACATGGGATTTCTTCCCGCGATCCGGCGCATTGTGTCAATTCTACCTAAAGAGCGCCAGACCATGTGCTTCTCCGCGACGATGGAAGGCGACATGGTGCGCATCGTGAAGGACTACCTGCGCAGCGCCGTGCGGCTCTCCTTTGGCTCGACATCGAAGCCATCGGAAAATGTGCGCGTACAAGCGTTCGAAGTAGCCATGGACCGCAAGCAGGAGATGCTGCAACGTTTGCTGACCAAGGAAACAGGAAAGTGCCTGGTGTTTGCACGGACCAAGCGCGGAACCGAAAGAATTGCGGAGAGCTTGAATCGCAAGGGATTCTCCGCGGCCATGATTCATGGCGACCGCTCGCAATCGCAGCGCACCTCAGCACTGACGGGATTTCAGCAGGGACGATTCCGCGTGCTGGTGGCGACGGACCTGGCTTCGCGCGGGATTCACGTGCAGGATATCGCGCACGTCATCAATTACGACCTGCCCGAAGTGGCGGAAAACTTCATCCACCGCGTTGGGCGGACCGGCCGCAACGGCGGCCACGGCGTGGCTTCAACCCTCTATGTGAAGGAGCAGCGATCGGAACTCTTCCAACTCGAGCGTTCGTTGGGCATCAAGATCGAGAGAATGCGTCCGGACGAGACCGCTACCCTTCCCGAAAAACAGGATAGGAAGTCGGTTAATCTGCCTCGCTTGGACTCTGCCCAGATGCCGGAGAGATTCGTGCTTCCAGGCGAAGTCTTTCAATCGCAGATGGAAAACTGAGCAGCGCTTGAAGCAGTAGTCCGCCTCAAACCTCGATCTGAACTAAATCAGGGCAGCGAAATAGAACTTCGCTGCCCTGATTTCATTTGAGGCGTTTACCGCCGGCCACGCAATACTGCTCTCTACGCTCCGGCACCAGGTGTTGGGCGGCGTCGACAGAATTGCCCTATGAAGTTACTTGCTTGTCGCCCCTTGCGCCTCGATCTTGTCGATCACGATCGCCGTAGAGCCGCCCCGCTGGTAAAGAATTCCGGAAGCCATCACTTTCTGCCCGGCAAAGGGCAGCAGCTTGGGATTCTGGCCACTGGATGGCGTGGTGCCAGCGATGGGCCAATAAATGGTTCCATCATCCGCAAGAATCACGAGTTGCGAGCCGGCGTTTGCGCAGGAAGTCGCGCATTCCCTGCTGATCGGCTTCTCGAGACCCTTCGTGAAAGCGCACGCGGAATCCAGTACGTAACCCTTTACTGTCACGGGCGCGGAGATAGCAACGCCAGCCAAGCCCACGGCGATTAGAACCAAGAGAAGAAAAAATTTCGCAGTTACACTAGGAGTTTTCAATCGACGCCTCCCCTTCATGGAGCACAGTGGTTCCCACGCGGCGTTTCGAGGACACGTCGTAGGACCACCGAGTTGCGGGCAAATCTAGTCGCTGCTGGCTGCAGGGGCAATACTAGAAACATACTAGAGACCTAGAGTTCGAAAATCCCGTTCCCGGTAAGGTACAGGAAGATCCAGGAGGCAAGTGGAGTTGTGACAAAATACGGGAATGTTGATTCGACCTGCTGCCGCGGTGGATGACGATGCGATCTGGGCGATTATGCAGCCGATCATCCGCGATGGCGAAACCTATACGCTGCCTCGCGACATGAACAAAACAACTGGCCTCGCGTACTGGCAATCCGCCGAACATGAGGTCTTCGTGGCGGAAGAGAGCGGCAAGATTGTTGGTACGTATTTCCTGAGAGCAAATCAGAAGGGCGGCGGGGGGCACGTTGCCAATTGCGGATACATGACCGCCGTTTCAGCGACGGGCCGTGGCGTGGCGCGCGCGATGTGCCAGCATTCGCTGGGTCGCGCTCGAGGGCGAAGATTTCGTGCGATGCAGTTCAATTTTGTGGTCAGCAGCAACGAACGCGCCGTGCAGTTGTGGCAGAGCTTCGAATTTGAAATCGTCGGGCGCCTTCCCAAAGCGTTTCTTCATCCCACGCTGGGCTACGTAGACGCCTACATCATGTATCGAGAGCTGTAGGCCGTTTGCGCCAACACGCGCCGCTGTGCTACACATGCTGCATGCCTGATTTTGCCGCTCCCGTCGAACGACTCATTGATGAGCTGAAGCATCTCCCCGGAATTGGACAAAAGACCGCGCAAAGGCTGGCGTTTCATCTGTTGCGAGCTGCGACCGAAGATGCGCTCGCGCTCGCGGATGCGATTCGGGACGCGAAAGAAAAAATCCGTGCGTGTTCTACCTGTCACAGCATTACGGATTCCGATCCTTGCGTGTATTGTGTGGGGCCTACGCGGAGCAAGAAGACCATTTGCGTGATCGAAGAAGCTCACAACATTATGGCTGTTGAAAAAACGCGGACGTATAGCGGGATGTATCACGTCCTTGGCGGCTCGCTATCTCCGCTTTCAGGACGCGGGCCGGAGCAGCTTCACATCAAGTCTTTAATCGAGCGATTAAAGGGTGGGACCGTCGAAGAAATTATCATCGCTACAAATCCCACCGCGGAAGGCGAAGCTACAGCGGTTTACCTCTCGAAATTGCTGAAGCCGCTGGGAGTGCGTGTGACACGAATTGGGGTCGGCATTCCCGTGGGCGCAGACCTTGAATATGCCGACGAAGTAACAATGCTGAAAGCCATGGAAGGCCGAAGAGAGCTATAGGAAAAGTCTCCCCACCCCCAAGCGAGCGGCGAGGGGCAGCCGAAATAAGGCTTGGAATTGCAAAGACTTGCAAAAAATGGAACCAACGAAGTCGCTCTCAGTACTCATAGAACTCTCTGGCCAACTTCCCCATTTAGGTATACAGTCTGAATTCCACGGTGGTTGTTCCCCCGCCGAGTAAATGGCAGTCGAAATCGGCTGACAGGAGGTGCGCTGATGCCGAGCCTGGCGCACTACATGGCGCAGTACGACCACGAGCACGAATCCGGCTGGAATAAATTCCTGCATGGCGTTGGCATCCCCATGATTTTTGCCGGCATCATCCTGCTCCTTTTTATGAAATGGATTTGGGGAACGGGGTTTTTTGTTGGCGGATGGGTGTTCCTTTTTCTCGGCCACCGCATTGAAGGAAACCATCCGGCGTTTTTCCAAGGACCGATCTATTTATTGGTTGGACCGATCTGGGTCGCGAAGGAAGCATGGATGTTCCTGACCGGAACACACCGCAAACCGACCTCGGAAGGTACTCCCAACGCGCATTAAGAAAGCCATGGCGCCCGCGCCATGCGTTTGCGCAAATTCTGAGCAACTGAGGGACGACGGCGGAAGGCATGAACGATTCAGGCGGCAATTACGCCGATGAGGCTGCTGAAATGGTATCCGAAGGGGCCGTCAACCCGAGCACGGAATTAAGAAAACGTCGCAGCACGCGGATCGTGCAGGCCGTTCCTCTAGTGGCGACCGGTGTGGATGCTCTCGGACGGCCCTTCGTGGAACGCACTTCCTCGTTGATCATCAACTGTCACGGCTGCCGCTACCAATCGAAACACTACGTTCTGAAAAACATGTGGGTAACGATGGAAATCCCGCATCCCGAAACGGGCCAGCCACCAAGAAATGTTCGGGGCAGAGTCGCGTGGATTCAAAGGCCGCGAACCGTACGGCAGCTTTTTCAAGTCGCGCTGGAGTTGGAGATTCCCGGAAACGTTTGGGGCATCGCATTTCCACCGGAAGATTGGATTGCGTTTGCGGATGTCGCGCAAGCTGCCGTGAATACCGACCAGCTGCAGGAGACACCACTGGAGGCTCCCGCTGCAGAGACAGAAATTGTCATGGCGTTGGGTGAACCTGACGCACCTTCATCGGCCGGCCCGGATAACGTGAGAGTGTTTCCTTCCCCGGCGAGTACTACGGATGCCTCCTTGCAACTCGCCAGGCAAGTCGCGCGACTCGTGGCGGATGCCAAACAACAGATTCAGGCGTCGACGCGAGAAGCGGCTTCGCAGGCAGTGTCGGCGGAACGGCGGCTCTCGTTCGAGCAGTGGGAACAGAAGTTTGCGGCCGGCCGTGCTGAAATCGCAAATGAAGCTTCAAATGCCATCGAAAGACTCCACAAAGAAGCTGACGAGCAAACGCGCGCGGCTCTTGCGGCCGCGGCGGAGGCGTTGCGCAAAGAATTGCCGCGATGGCTGGCCCCACAGCTTGAACAGCTCACGCATGAACTGACCTCGAGATTGGCCCAAGAAGGCGCGGCGCAGCGCAGCGAGCATACGCAACAACTCGAGCACATGGCTGATTCGCTTCGGACGCTATGTCAACAAGGAGAAGAAACGGCGGCAAAATTGAAAATGGAGGCGGAACAGGCGCAAGCGCAAATTGCTGCACGCGCAGAAGAGGCTGCGCGGGCCATTGAGGAGGCCGCAAGGCAACGGGAAGAGACGGCTGCAGCGCAGCGGGATGCTCTGAAAAGCGCTGCGATCGAAATCGAGCAGCAGGTCGATGCCGCGACGCGGTCCATTGGCGAAGCCCTGAGTCAACAGGAACAAACCGCAGCATCTCAGCGCGATGCGTTGAGCAGCGCGGCCAATGAAATACGGCAATATGTGGAATCAGCCATAGCGGCGGCCCAATCGTCCTGGCAGGGCCAACTCGCATCCGAAATGGAAGCCGCGCAATTGCGCTGGCGCGCCGCAATCGAAGGCACACTCGCGGAAGCCCAGGATCGCGCTGCCGGCGGATTGAATGAGCACGCACGCGGGTTGATTACACAGTTGCAGGAAGAGATGGCACACCACGCCGCGGCGGTGCGGGAATCTGCGGTGAGTGTGACGGCGGAAACCGAACAGCGCATGGCTGCTGTGCGAGAGGCACTCCAGGAACAGGCACAACGCCTGGAAGCCACACTTCAAAAGGCCCGTGAATCGAGTGAGCGGATCGAGAATCACGCAGAGCAGCTCGAAGATGCCAAGCAGCAAGCTCTGGCAGGATTTCAAGCGCAATTGGACGACGTGCTGAACCTGCACCGCAACGAATTGCACCGCCGATCGGGATCGCTGATCGAGGAAATCAACGAACGCATTCAAACGACGTTTGAAGAATCCACGCGGCAAGCACTGGCGACTTTCGACCGACAGGTCGAGGAGATGGTGCAACCGCACGTTTCCCGGACCGAAGAGGCGATCCATCGCTTGGCGGGAGGGCGCTCGCTGCTGGACGCAGCGCTGGCGCTTCAGCAGGATCGCATTCGCAACTCAGCCGATGAGGCATTTGCAGAATCACTCGGGCGCTTCCGGGAAAACCTGGGAGGTGTGGAACAGATTCTGCAGGAATCGTCGCAAACGATCGTCGGGCGCAACTTGACGGAGCTCGAGGGAAAAGTCAGTGATTTGAAGCACCGGGTAGTCGAGGAACTTTACAAGTCCGCGGAATGGTACGAAAAAAAGGCCCAGACGCAGATTCAGAATCAGGCGGACCGCGCCATTGAGCAGGCTGAAAATCAACTTCGAGAGAAGGCGGGAGAGGTGTCCAGCGTGTTTGCGAGCGAGCTGGATCATTCGAGCCGCAACTTCGTGGGCCACACACAAACGCAGATGGAAGAGGTCGTGCGCGGATCATTCGAGCGCGCGCGGGCACTTTTTGCCGACGCGGCGGATACAACCGCCGCGGCTTTCACGGACGAGGTGCAGCGCACGGGACGTCAGGAACTGGACGGCTTCGGTGCGGAGCTGCAGAGATCAAAGGAAGAGGCGCGGTCTGAGATGAACGCGGCGCGAGAGGAGCTTGCGCACCGCGTGACCTCCGAGCAGCAGGAATTCCTTCGGCGGTTCCAGGCGGCGATGGGCGGCGCACTCGAGGCGGGTGTGGCGGATGCGCGGAAAAAAGTGGAGGAAGGATTTGAGCCACTGCTGGCTTCCTGGAAGTCCATGACCGACGCGCATCAGAAGGAAATGGAGCGCACCTACGGCCACATGGGCGAGCAGGCTGCCGAACAATATAAGAGCAAGCTCGAAAACGTCTCGAACCAGTGGCTGCTGGCGACGGTGGCTTCGCTGGATCACCAGTCGCGGGACATGATTTCGGGAATTGCGGCGACCGCCGAAGAAAAACTTCGCGACGCCTGCGAGCACGTATTTGCCGGCATCGGAGAAGCACTGCGCGAACGGTTGAAAGAGATTGCTTCAACCTTCCGGCTGCCGGAACCACCGACGCGCGCAAAAAGCGCGAACACGAACAGCTAGGAAAGTTTCCCTCTTCCCGGATTCGCTACTTCCTTTCCGTCCCGATATAATCTCAAAGGAACAAACATAGATGGCCAACCACGCCTACCTGCGCGTATGGACGCGCGACTTTTCGGTAGAGACTATGCTCGCTGAGTTTGCGCGGTTTCTCACAACCGCCCCGCTCTCGGCCACGCAAAATACATTTGCCGAACTTGTTGTGCAGGCCGTGGATGCCACCGAAACGCCCGTTGCGGAGTGGGATTTGCGGCCCGTCCATGCGGGTCCCGCCGAAGTTGCGGCGATGTCGGTGCAGTACTTGAACCCGGACACGGCGTACATCGTGAGCGGGAAATGGGATCTCTGGGGGCTCGACATCGAGAGCCTGCGCTGGCAACACAAGCCGGAGCCGCTGGTGCTGACCTGCCACGGGTTGGAATATGATGGTGGCCTTGCCGCGAATGCAGGGCACTTCATGGTGGACCTGGGCTTCGAACATTTTTTCACTGGGCATGGCGGGTTACTCGCCCCCGGCGCAGCGTCGAATCCGTTTAACTCTTCGGATCATCCGATCGAGCACACGTTCCGTCAACGGATGGCTGCGGGTGGAAACCTGAAGGAATATCACGCCAAGACGCGGGAGAACATCCAACAATTGTTCCGTTGGGTAGAAGCGGTTGAGCGGGCGTTGCCGGTGGAGCGCAGCGAGCTGTGGTCGGAAGGAGAGGAAAATTTTGAAGCCCGGCTGGATGCAATTCTAGCGCAGCGCTAGCGCATTCAATTCTAGGACAATCGGGATTTTGGGAGTCCTTCCACGAATGACGGGCAACAGATAGAATCGTTGCATCGCGAGGTTGTTAGGGTGAGTGGCCAAGATCGGGCGAACAGAATCAACTCCCTAATGGAGAATACTTCACAAAGCGGCCTTTCGTCTGCTAACGAGGCGGAGCTCTCTCCGTCCTTCTTAGGAGAGGCTTGGAGTGCCGGCGCGGCCCGCGCGTGGAGAATCCCGCTGAAATTCTCTCTCGCTCTATTGTGCCTGGCTATTTTACTGGGCGGGTGCGGCGCGGATGCGCCGAAGCCAGCGCCCCAGGCAGAGACCAAGCCAGTGGAACCGGCGATTCCTGAGGAGATTCAGGCGGCGGCAAAAGCCCTACTGGGCAGCGAATCACAGGTCTTGGCTTTCGGGAACCTGGCAAAGAATGGGAAACAACAGTTTCTTGCGGCCAACGTCGTGCCGAAAACACCAACCAACAGTCTGCCGGGAACAATTGTGACGCGCGCCGTTGTGGCGGAGAATGACGACGGGAAATGGGTTGAAGTTTTACGCTGCGATGAACATTTGAAAAACCCGAAGGGTTATCTTGGACTCACGCCCTTGGCCCCGGTGACCGGCTGGCGCCTGCAGTTCGAGCAAAATAGCGAGAAGGGCCTGCAGCTTTATTTTACCCCGCTCCAGGGCACCACGGATTCGCACGTCCTTCCCATTGGTTTGCGCTGGAATCCGGCGACGAAACGGTACCAATCACTGGACCGCACCTACGAGCATTTCCTTCTGGAGGCGCCGGGGCTGAACGACGTGAGGTCCCGACTACGATGAGCAATTCCTCGCGTTCCGCCGAAAATCGGGCGCCCAAAGTGGCCACGAAATCTCCTTCCAAAAAGGACTTGAGCGGCCTGATGCCGTATCTCCGGCGCTACCCCGGCGGGATCATTTTCGGCCTCCTCACGGTTGTCTTGATGGGCGTTATCGGCAACGTCCTCCCGCTCGCTACCGGTGTTATGACGGATACGCTCGCGGGCAATCCAGTTCCCTTCGAGCACACCACGGAGACCGGGGCTCCGATCGCCCTGGGTCTGAACGCTTCGGCACTCAGCCGTTCCATTCCGTTCTACGCGCCGAGCAGCCGCCGTACCCTTGGCATCTATTGCCTCATCGTCGTCCTATGCGTTGCGATCAAAGGAGTCCTTTCCTTCTCTGCACGCTGGACGCTTATAGGCGTATCTCGCGACATCGAATTCGATATTCGCAACGATCTCCTCAAGCGCCTGCTGATCCTCGAATCTGAATTCTACGTTCGCAATCGCACCGGCGAGCTCATGTCCCGCGCCACCAACGATCTGAACGCCGTGCGCATGGTGCTCGGCCCCGGCATCATGTACAGTGCGACAACTCTCATCACCATGGTGCTGGCCATCGCCGTGATGGTCACGCTCTCACCCTCGCTGACGCTGTGGGTTCTGCTCCCCGCTCCGGTGGTGGCCGTTGCCGTCTGGTATTTTGGCAAAACGATTCACGAACTCTACGAAAAAATCCAGGCGGCCCTCGCCACCCTCACCGCCCGCGTCCAGGAAAATCTTGCCGGCGTGCGCGTCGTGCGCGCTTACGCCCAGGAACAAGCCGAAATCCGCGGCTTCGACGAACCCAACCTCGAATATGTCTCGCGAAACATCCGCCTCATCCGCACCTGGAGCATGTTCATGCCGTCGCTTACCGCGCTCATCGGCACAACTTTTCTCATTGTGCTTTGGCAAGGCGGCCACCAGCTCTTTCGCGGCCGGATTTCTCTCGGCGCTCTCATTGCTTTCAATGGCTATCTCACCTTGTTGGTTTGGCCGATGATCGCCCTCGGCTGGGTCACAAATATTTTCCAGCGCGGCGCGGCTTCCATGGGCCGGCTCAACTACATCCTCACGGCTCAGCCGAATATCGATGACCGCTACGCGAAAGTCCCGCAAGGCGCCAAGCCTCGCGGCGAAATCGAATTCCGCCATCTCACTTTTGCCTATCCGACCGTCGTTTCCGGAGCCGGTTCGAATGGCGCTTCCAAATCGAACGGCAGCGGCCCTCATCCGGTACTCCACGACATCAATCTGAAAATTCCCGCCGGCTCTACGCTCGCCATCGTTGGCCCCACGGGCAGCGGCAAGACGACGCTTGCCGCCCTCATCGCGCGACTCTGGGAAGCGTCGGACGACTCAGTTCTGATCGACGGGCGCCCGATCCGCGAATGGCCGCTCACCACCCTGCGCCAGTCCATCGGCTTCGTCCCGCAGGACACCTACTTGTTCGGCGAAACTGTCGGCGGCAACATCGCCTTCGGACTTCCTGACTGTGAAGAACAGCGCGTCCGGGAAGCGGCCGAACTCGCCAACCTGGACGGTGACGTCGTGGGCTTCGCCAAGGGCTACGAGACCATGGTCGGAGAGCGCGGCATCACTCTTTCCGGCGGACAAAAGCAGCGCGCTGCAATTGCGCGCGCCCTGATCCGCGACCCCCGCATCCTGATCCTCGACGATTCACTTTCTGCCGTGGACACGCAAACCGAGGAGCGCATTCTCACCGGGCTGCGCGGAATTATGGAAGGCCGCACCACGATTCTGATTTCGCACCGAACCTCGACCGTCCGCGACGCCGACCAGATCGTTGTTTTGATCGCCGGCGGCATCGCCGAATGCGGAACGCATGAAGAGCTGCTCGCACGCGGCGGCTATTACGCGGATTTGTACCAGAAACAGTTGCTAGAAGAAGAGCTCGAACGCGCATGAGCAACCTGCACGAAGAAGAGGCCCTCGGCAAAGCGTACGATTCGCGCTTGATGCGGCGGCTTCTCCAATACATGAAGCCGTACCGCTGGCGCGTGGCGCTCGCGCTCGTCATGGTCGCCGTCGTCACCCCGCTCGAGCTGGCCCCCCCCCTGATTTTTCGCAAGGCCATCGACAGCTACTTTGTTCCCGCGCTCCATCACGTAATCCCGGAAGCGTCGGCATGGTCGGGCATCGGCTGGCTTAGCTTGCTCTTTCTTGCCGTGCTGGCGTTCGACTTCCTCGCCCAGTACATCCAGATTCGCATCATGCAGCGCGTCGGCCAGCAAACCATGTACGACATGCGCCGCGAAATTTTCGCTCACATGCAGCGCCTGCCCATGAGCTACTTCGACCGCAATCCCGTCGGCCGCCTGGTCACGCGCGTCACCACGGACGTGGATGCCCTCAACGATCTCTTCGCCGCCGGCGTCGTTACCATGATCAACGATTTCTTTCTCCTCGCGGTCATGGCCGGCCTGCTCTTTACCATCGATCGCCGCCTGGCTCTTGATACGCTCGCCGTCCTTCCCGGCATCCTGATCGTCACCATGATCTTTCGCAAATTCGTCCGTGATGCCAATCGCCGCATCCGCACGGCCATTGCCCGTATCAACGCCTTTCTTCAGGAATACATTTCCGGTATGAGCGTCGTGCAGCTCTTCAACCGCGAACGCAAGGCCATGGAGGAATTTGAGCGGCGCAATCGCGACAACATGCTTGCCTGGCGCGATGCCATTCTCGCCTACGCTCTTTTTTATCCGGCAGTAGAGTTTCTCAGCTTCGCCACCATTGCACTGATCTATTGGTCCGGCGGAAACCGCATTCTCTCCGGCACGCTCAGCCTCGGCGTTCTGACTGCCTTCACAATGTTCGCGCAGCGCTTTTTCCGGCCGATCCAGGACCTCAGCGAGAAATTCAATATCCTGCAATCCGCGATGGCGGCCTCCGAGCGCATCTTCAAGCTGCTGGATGAGCCGGTGCTGGTTGAATCGGACCCCAATGCCATTCCACTCGATCATCCGCTCGGCGAGATCGAGTTTCGCAACGTTTGGTTCAGCTATCGCAACACTCCTGAGCCCGCCGACGAAGATTGGGTTTTGCGAGACGTTTCGTTTCGCGTGGAACCCGGGCAAACCTTCGCCATCGTAGGACACACCGGCGCTGGCAAGACCACCCTGATTTCCCTGCTCCTGCGCTTTTACGATGTTCAGCGCGGCCAGATTCTTCTAGACGGCAAGGACATTCGAACCATCGATCTGCAGGATCTGCGGCGGCAGTTCGGCATCGTGCTGCAGGATCCGTTCCTCTTCACCGGTACTATCGAAACAAACATCCGGCTTGGCACGCCGGGCATCGACCGCGGCACCGTCGAACGTGCTGTCGATGAGATTGGGCTCGGCGACTTCGTCCGCTCGCTTCCGGAGGGAGTCGCTTCTAGCGTCAACGAACGTGGCTCAACACTCTCGGTCGGCCAGCGACAGCTCATCAATTTTGCCCGCGCCCTGGCGCATAATCCGCGCTTCCTGATTCTCGACGAAGCCACTTCGAGCGTGGACACCAAAACAGAGTTGCTCATTCGCGAAGCGCTGAACCGCCTGCTGTCCGGGCGCACCGCGCTGGTGATCGCTCACCGGCTGAGCACCATCCAGCATGCGGATCGCATCCTCGTATTTCACAAGGGCCGGTTGCGCGAGCAGGGCGCACATCAGGAGCTGCTCGCCGAGCGCGGGATCTACTATCGGCTCTACCAGCTCCAGTACAAAGAGCAAGAGTTGCACCTCCCCATGGAAGCAAACGGCACTGCTGAACCGTCGCCGCTTCCAGCCAGCGACTGAAGCCGGCGAAAATCGCTCATGCCACCCATCCCGCTCCTTCTCTCCGCTGGCGAAGCCTCCGGAGACATGTACGCCGCTCGCCTCGCGACCGCCTTGAAGCAACGCCTCGACGTGGCGCTGTTCGGTATGGGCGGGCCGCAAATGCGCGCCGCTGGCGTTGAGATCATCACGGATTATTCAGAAGTCTCCGTCGTGGGCATCACCGAAGTGCTGAAGCGGCTTCCCTCTTTGCGCCGCGCGATGAAGCACCTCGTGGACGAAGCGGAACGCCGGCACCCGCCGCTGGCGATACTTACGGACTTCCCTGGTTTTCATTTGCGGCTGGCGCGCAAACTGCTTCCAAAAGGCATTCGGAACGTCTACTTCGTCTGCCCGCAATTCTGGGCCTGGCGGCCTTGGCGCGCCAATCTGGTCCGGCGGCGGTTCGCTCTGGCATTGTGCATTTTCCCATTCGAAGAGAAGTTCTATGCCGATGCCGGTGTACCGGTGAAATTCATCGGACATCCCTTGGTGGGAAACGTGAAATCGACGCTGACGCGGGAAGAATTCTGCACAAAATACGGTCTTATAGAGGGGCACCCGATTATCACGATCCTGCCGGGCAGCCGGCGGGGAGAAATTGCGCACCATGTGCCGGTCTTGATCGAAGCTCTACAGGAGATTCGAAGCACGTTTGCAGGCCAACTGGAGCTTGTGCTCGCCGTAGCCCCAGGGCTGGACTTGGAACAACTGAAAGCGATGTTCCCGGCGCAGTGGCAAGTCAAACTCATGGAGCAAGATACATACAACGCAGTAGCCGCCTCAGACCTGGCGATTGTCTCCAGCGGCACCGCGACCGTGGAGACCGCACTGCTCCTAAAGCCGATGATTGTCGTCTATCGCTTGTCGCCCCTGACCGCCAAACTGGCGAAGCCCTTGGTGAGCACAAAGTATTTCAGTATGGTGAATCTGATCGCCGGGCGCGCGGTAGTGCCCGAATTAATCCAGGACGACTTCACTCCGCGGCGCCTTGCCGAGGAAGCGGCGAAGCTGCTCTCCCCATCCAAAGAGGGCAAGAAGCGCGTCGAAGAGATGTGCAAGGGCTTGGCCGAAGTGCGTAAGCTGCTGGGACCACCGGGAGCGGTCGAGCGCGCGGCTGATGCGATTGCCGCCTACTTGCAGGCAGGCGAAAGCAACGCGAACTGAGGGGTTTGGTATCCTATAGACGTACAGCAAAGCCGGCTTGAACCCACTGGAAAGGGGTCCGATGGCCCTTCGTCGAAAAGTATTTGGCACGTACTTCATTTTTGCACTGCTGGTTCTCGGTCTGGGCGAAGCGCCGCTCCGCGCGCAGGTTCCCACCCCTGCCAATTTTCTCGCCCAACACTACGAGGTTTCCGCCACGGTGGATGCTATCGGTCAATCCATTTCCGCCATCGCGAAAATCGATTTCAAGGCCACCGAAGCCTCCAGCAGCGTGCGCGTCGAACTTCATCCGAATCTGGTCGTAAAAGAAGTCAAAGGCGCGGACGGCAAGCCGCTCAGTTTCCTGCGCGACAATCAGAATCCCCTTTTTGTCATCGTGCAGTTGCCGACCCCAGTGGCCGCGGACGGCCACGTCACCCTCACCTACACTTATGCGGGACTACTGGCCAACGAAGAGAACAGCCCTGTGCCTGGCGTCCGTGCGGCGGTCATCAATAAAGACGGCGCGTATCTGCTCCTGCCCGCACGGTGGTTTCCGCTGACAAACTTCCCTTCCAATCGCTACACGGCAACCTTCCGGCTGAATGTGCCGGACACCTTCGCGGTCGCGGGGACCGGCAAGTCCACGGCTCCGACGCCGATGGCCGCAAGGAACGCGGTCGAGGGCGGGCGGCTGCAGTACACCTTCGAATGCAAGAACCCCGCGCCCCATGGAACCTTCGTGGTGGGCAATCTTCAACTCAATCCCAAGCAGGCGGAAGGAATAAACGTCTCGGTTTATGCCCCGCGAGCGGCGTCGGCCAATGCGGGAGATTTTGCGGCGAGCGCGGCGCGGGCTGTCATCATCTTTTCCGATATGTTCGGGCCCGTTCCAGACCCGACTCTGACAATCATCCAATTGCCAGACGGCACCCTTCGCGATTTTGCCGCTCCGGGAGTCTTGCTGCTCAGCCAGCGCAGTTGGGACCCCAAAGCCAGCGATCGCACCATCGCGCGTCTGGTGGCCTCGCAATGGTGGGGTGTCCAGGTCTTGCCGGCAACGCCCGGAGACGTCTGGATTTCGGACGGGCTGGCCCGGTATTCCGAGGCGCTGTACGCCGAGCAGAATGCGGGCAAGGAAGCGGGACTAAAGGCCGTCGACGAATTCGCCGTGGGCGCGCTGATGTATGAAGATGCGGCACCCGTGGCCCAAGCGGCGCGCTTGGCTCCGTATTCGCCTGATTATCGATCCGTTGTGATGAACAAGGGTGCCCTGCTGTTTCACATGTTGCGCGCGCAGATGGGCGACGTGGCCTTCAAATCCTTGCTGCATGATTTCTATTTTCAATTCGCGGAAAAAAGCGCGCGCATTGAAGATTTTGAAAAGATCGCCGAACTCCGCGCGCCGGCATCCGTGAAGCTGTCCCAGCAGGAAGCGCCAAACCTCCGGAGCTTCTTCGCCCAATGGCTGAATTCGACGGGCGTGCCGGAGTTTTCGCTGGAATACGTCGTGTACCGCACGCCTAAGGGTTTTCGCGTCATCGGGAAGATCAAGCAGCCGCTGGACACCTTTCGTATGCCGGTGGACCTTCGCATCGATACCGAAGGAAATCCGGAACAAAAAACCGTGGATGTGATCGGCACCGAATCAGGCTTCACGGTGGAAACCTTCGGGCGGCCAAAGCCAGGTGGGATTAAGGTCGACCCCAACAACGTGATCCTGAAGGGCAGCGTTTCGCTTCGTGCACGCGCGGCAGTAGCACGTGGCGAAGAACTTGCCGAGCAGGGACGGTTCTACGACGCCATCGGTCAGTATCAGCGCGCCCTTTCCATTCAACCGAACCGCCCGCTCGCGAATTTCCGGATGGGCGAAGCCTTCTTCTATCAGAAGAACTATCAGGCATCCGCGAACGCTTTTCGCGAGGCCTTGCAGACCGTGCCCGAGCCGGCCGAGAAGTGGACGGAAGTCTGGAGCCATATTTATCTGGGAATGATTTTTGACGTGCTGGGGCAGCGCGAACGCGCCGTCAACGAATACAGCAAGGCAAAACAAACGAACGACAATACGGGCAACGCGCAACAGTCTGCGGAAACCTATCTGAAGAAACCTTACACCGAAGGCGGGGTCTCTGTGTCGGCTCCCGCGACGGACGTAAAACCGAAGCCATCAACCGCCGCAACCATCGCCGCTCCTGCCTCCGGCGATAAGCCCGTCCTGAAGAAGCCTCCTCCCCCGCAGCAATAGAAATCGGGAGTGAAGGATCTCCCTTGCCATTCGGCAAGAACACTAGCTCCGCGGCGCAATCCCCGACAAACCGATGAGCCCCGTCCCAGACACACCCTTGTGCTGGATTAGCACTTGGAAACGTTCTCCCATCCCTTCGGGGTGGATCAGCGTCTTGAGTTGCAGACGCGCTTTTGCGCGCTCGGCCTCGCCTGGTCCTTCATCGTACAAGTCTGCAAATTCATTTCCCTGCCCGAGCGCCAGCAGAAATGCCGTCTGCGACGTGAGCCCGGAAGTTTCCAGCCCGGATCGCTTGCCCCAGACTTCGAGAGCCGTGAAATTGAGGTGCGCGGTCAAGTCTTGCTGGCCGGGTGAAGCATAATAATTCTCCGTCGCGCGATGATCCTGGTACGCCAGGAGCGTGCCGCGCATGTGATGGTCGTCGAAGAGTTCCCCAGCGCGATGACCGTAGTCGATCGTGAGAACATATCCGCGCTCGAGGCGGCGCCCGACTTCCGTGATCCAGTCGCAGGCTTCGAGTCCGGCCTCAGCGTACTGCCCTTCCTGCAACGCGATGCCCTGCGTTGCGAAATATTCCGTGATGGCGCAAGTGGAAAGTTCCGCGATGTGATCCGCAAATCGCCCGTCCTTGAACCCGACGAAAATTTCTTTGGACGCCCCGCCTTGCAGGACCACGCGGTGCACCGGCAGCGCGTCAGTCAACTCATTGGAAAAAAGACAGCCGGCGGAAATGCGCAGTGGGATCTCGGCGGAAACAGTAGCGCGCCCCGCCTCCGCGTGCCGCTTCAGGCGTCCGGCAGTCTGTTCACGGCGTGAAGCAGATCGCTCCACGGCCACGTAGTTTAGCGCTCGATAAAAATCAGAAAGTTTTGAAGCGCTGAAATCGAGAATGTGGGACGCGAGCCGTCCAACGCCAGCGCCGGCTTCGACAAGAGTGAATTTCTCTGACCGACCGAGGTTTTTCCACATCTCCGCGAACTGGCGAGCGAGCAGTCGTCCAAATATAGGGTGAAGATCCACACTCGTGTAGTAGTCGGCGAAACGCTTGGCTTCCGCTTTGCTGTAGTACCCGTGAGTTGGATGGTAGAGGCATTCGCGCATGTAGTCGGCGAATGTGACCGGGCCGTAGCGCCGAATCCGGTCGGCGAGCAATTCCGCGAGCGGCGTCACGCGCCTTTCGCTCCCGCGGCGTCCGAGGCCGGCTCCACCAGAATCTTGTTCCATACGCGCTTGAAGATTCCTTCGGCGGCTTCATCGAATAGCACGAAATAAACGGTTTCGATCGAAGTTTCGCCGCGCAAGTGCAGCGCCGCCTCTCGAAGCATTATCTCGGCGCATTCCTTCAACGGGAACCCGGCGATGCCCGTGCCAACCGCGGGAAATGCGATGGACTTAAGGCCGCGTTCATGGGCGATCCTCAAGGAATGCGCGGTTGAATTCCGCAGACTTCCTGCGCTGGTTTTTCCCCCGAGTTGCATGCTGGCTGCATGAATCACGAAGCGGGCCTTCAGTTTTCCGCCCGTGGTGATGGCCGCGTAGCCGACAGGAATACTGCCGATGGCGTCGCACTCGCGCTGAATCTCTTCGCCGCCTCTGCGGCGAATTGCTCCGGCAACGCCCGCACCGAGAACCAAATCGTTGTTCGCGGCGTTGACGATGGCGTCCGTGTCCGTCTCGGTCAGGTCGCCCTGCTGAATGACGATTCTTTCTGCGAACGGTCTCATGAGGGATGCTCTTCGTTTTCCAGGCCGACTAGGTCTTTTCCCCAGCGGCTTTTTGCTGCGAGTAATCGTAGACGCCGCGGCCCGCTTTGCGGCCCAGGCGCCCCTCCTGCACATACTGGCGAAGCAAGGAATTGGGACGATACTTCTCGCCGAGTGTGCGATGCAAATACTCAAGAATATTGAGCCGGACGTCGAGACCCACAAGATCCACCAACTCGAACGGACCCATCGGGTGATTGAGGCCCAGCTTCAGCGCCTTGTCGATGTCCTCCGGGGACGCGATGCCGGCTTCGAGCATGTTGAAGGCTTCATTGCCGATGAGCGCGTTGATGCGCGTGGTGATGAATCCGGGAGCCTCATTGACGATCACAACTTCTTTTCCCATCCGGCCCGCGACTTCGCGGCACGCCGCAACCGTCGCATCGGAAGTATGCGGCGTCCTGACAAGCTCAATCAGCCTCATTTTCGGAACCGGATTGAAAAAGTGCATACCGATGCAGCGATCGCGTGAAACGGTGACGTCCGTAAAATCCGTGATCGAAAGAGATGAAGTATTGCTTGCAAAAATTGCCCCGGTTTTCGCAAACTTGTCGAAAATCGTGAACAGCTCGAGTTTCATCTCCAATTCTTCCGGAACCGCTTCGATGATGAGATCCGCGTCGCGTATCGCGTCCTCGACGTTACTCGCAGTGGAAATCAAGGAAAGCGCCTTGTCGCGTACGCCGGCTTGTACTTTTCCCTTCGTAACTCCTTCGTCGAAAGATTGCCGGATCCAATGGGCCGCCCGTTCAAGCATAGGGCGCGAAATATCTTCAAGAACGGTGTTATAGCCGCCGAATGCCGCGACATACGCGATCCCCCGCCCCATCGTCCCCGCGCCAATCACGGCTATGGTGTTCACGCCCATAGAAAGATCTCCGATCCCGAGGGACTTTTTCAATATCGCGGAATGTTCGGATCGACCTCGAGCGACCAGCGCTCGATTCCGCCCGCCAGCGACTTGGCTTTCTCAATTCCCTGAAACCGCAACCACGCCGCCGCGTCCAGACTGCGCATGCCGTGATGGCAATAGCAGATCACTTCGTCCACATCGGGAAGCGTCTGCAAACTCGCGGCCAACGAGCCCAACGGAATCAGTGTTGCGCCCTCGATTCTGCAGACCTGGTGTTCCCAGGGTTCGCGCACATCAATGAAAGCCAATTTCTCGCCGCCGTCCAGCCGCGCCTTCGCCTCTGCCGGTGTTATCTCCAATTCATCCATCTAGTTTGCCTTCCAAACTGGCTTGCGTTTTTCCAGGAAAGCGCGAATGCCTTCCTGCGCGTCATGCGTCTTCATTAGCACAGATAAGTATACGCGTTCCACTTCTTCGAGTTGCTTCGCGAATTCAGCGCGGTGGAGGTTCCACAAGGTCTTGCACGTTAGCTGAAGAACACTGGGGCTCAACGCGCGCAATTCTTCAAGCAATTTTCCCACGGCCTCGCGGAGTTCAGAATCCGGAACAACACGAGTCACCAGACCGATGCGCTGGGCTTCGGTCGCGGCGATTTGGCGCCCGGTGAGGATGAGATCGGCGGCGGCCCGCATGCCGATCAGGTGAGGCAGTGTCACCATCGCTACCGGAGGAAAACAACCCAGCTTGATTTCCGGCTGGCCGAACTGTGCGGATTCCGTGGCAAGCACAAAATCGCAAAAAGTGGCAAGCTCCATGCCGCCGCCGAGGCAGTGTCCGTGGACGGCGGCGATTTTCACGCAATCGGCTTTCGCAAGCCGGCGAAAAACGGCGTGAAATGCGGAGAGCATTTTGCCGACGCGTTCGGGAGTGTGATCCGCGATTTCCGCGCCGGCGGAAAAAGCTTTGGCGCCCTGGCCCTGAAAAATCACGAAATCCGATTCCGGGAGAGCACGCTCCAGCGCCGCATCCAGCGCTTCCATCATTTGAATATCGAGAATGTTGAGCGGCGGCCGGTTGAGACTAACCCACGCCGCACGGCGTTCGATTCGAATCGAAATGGTTTCGCGGGAGTCAGTCACAATCGTGGAAAAGCGCGGGCCAAAGAATTTATTTGCCCTGAAATTTGGGAGCGCGTCGTTCGAAAAAGGCTTGAATCCCTTCCCTGCAATCCTCGGAGAGATAGCACTTGAGCTGTTGCTGAACTTCATTGTCGAGGGCGCGAGCCAGATCCTTCTCGGCGCTGCCAAAAAGCTCTTTCTTCACCGCGCCAATGGCCAGGTACGGACCCTGCGCAATTTTCTGCGCCAGCTTTTTCACTTCCGATGCAAGCTGGGCGGCAGGAACGACGTGATTGACAATTCCGAGCGCGAGCGCCGTTTTCGCGTCGATCATGTCCCCGGTGTAGAAAAGCTCGGCGGCTTTCGCCGGGCCGACCAGCTGCGGCAGCAAATACGTTCCACCAAAATCAGGAAACAATCCGACCTTGGCGAAGTTCTGGCCGAACGTCGCGTCCTCTGCGGCGATTCGTATGTCCGCGGCGAGCGCGACGTTCATACCCGCACCTGCCGCGGCACCGTTTACCGCGGCAATGACGGGCTGCGGCATGGTGCGCATCTTGAGGACCATTTGCATGCCCGCTCGCAGCAGTGGTTCCAGTTCTTTGGTCGCTCCGGTCTCGCGGCCTTTGCCTAACAGCGCGAGATCCCCTCCCGCGCAGAAGGCGCGGCCAGCCCCGGTGATCACCACCACGCGAACTTCGGGGTCCGCCGCAATACGGCCAAGCGCTTCATCTATCGCCACGCCAAGCTCGTTATTGAGCGCATTCATCCGCTCGGGGCGGTTCATCACCAGGGTGGCGATGCCGTCATGCTTGGCCTCGAGGAGGACGGGCGCTGATGGAGCTGCCTGGGGCGTATGGCTCATGAATATTCCTGCGTCAATGTTTTTGCGTGATCCGCTCTTTTTCGATGCGCGCGATCAGTTGCGCGAGTTTTCTAAAATGCCGGAGTTTTTCGCTCCTGCCCTGGGCGTTCGCCCCGCTGGTGGAGGGCAGCACGTAGACTCGGGCGCCGTAGAGCGATTCTTTCTGTATGCCGTATTTGCACTTGCGCTGGGAGAACAATTCGTAGGTGAGCTTCCCATTGAAGGCCACGACGTGCGGCGCAAATTCTTCGAGCTTCTGCGAAAGCACGATGCGGCCTTCGGCGAAATCTTCGCGCTTCAACTCTTCGATGCCCTTCGTCGGGCGCTTCACCAGATCGGTAAGACCTATGCCGAATTCAATAACCCGCTTGTCATCGTGGTAATCGAAGGGCTCGGGTACCACACCGCCTGCATAGAGCATGGGCCAAAATTGATTCGCGCGGCCGGCATAGTAGTGGCCTACGCGCACTGATGACTCGCTCGGATTGCAGCCGACGATTACGAGCTTCATGCCTTTGCGAAGATGGTCCGGGAGTGTTCGCATTACGCCAGCTTACTATGACTTTGGGGTGAAGTTTCTTCCCCCTGAGATTGGTGCGCGCCTTTTGACACAGGTGGTCAAGTCTAACTCCCCGCCTTCCATGGCAGGTGCAAAACCGGGACAGCTCCGAGCCCAAATCATTATCCCGCAACGACTTACGAAGGCAAGCCTTTACCTGGACGCCGGTGAGCGATCGTCTGTCCAAAACTCTGGGTGGCTGGAAAATCGTTGTCAAGAGCTTGTGATTGCAGATTGAGCGTAACTTTTGCGGCTTTTTTGAATCCCAAGAGCAAGGCGTACATCCAAATAAGGGCACTTCAGAGAGGTGTTTCGTTGCTCTGTGTTACCTTAATGGATGGGAAAGCGAGGCGGTGGCCGGACATCGGCCCTGTTCCACTCTTGAGCGCGACAAACCCTCACCGATTGCCTTCCGGAATTGCCAAGGAGGATGAACACCTGCTCGTGGCTGCGGCCAAGCGGGGCGATGCGGCTGCGTTCGAAGAGCTAGTCAACCGTTACGAGCGCAAGATCTTCCGGCTGACGATGAACATCACCCGGAATCGCGAAGACGCTGAAGATGCCATGCAGGATGCTTTTCTCAAGTCCTACGCACATTTAAAGGACTTCCAAGAAGATTCGCGTTTCTACACCTGGCTGGTGCGCATCGCGGCGAACGAAGCGCTGATGCGCTTGCGGAAGCGGCGGCCCAATCAGTTCTCCCTGGACGAGCCGATCGAAGGCGATGAAGATCTGATGCCGCGGGAGCTGGAAGACTGGGGGCCCAGCCCCGAACAACGGTTCGCGCAAACAGAGATGCAAGAAATCCTTTCCGACGTGATTGACAAGCTCGAACCCGATTTTCGCGTGGTTTTTGTGCTGCGCGACATCGAAGAACTTTCTACCGAAGAGACCGCCAAAACGCTTGGGATTTCGGTTCCGGCGGTAAAATCGAGGCTCCTGCGCGCGCGGCTCAAACTCCGGCAGAAGCTGAATCGTTATTTCAAGCAGGGTGGCACAAATTGAATTGCAAAAGCGTCATTCGCGAGATTTCGAACTTTATCGATGGCGCACTGGAGCCAGCGGAAAAGCAGGAACTGGAGCGGCACCTGGATCATTGCGAAGATTGCAAGATCGTCGTGGATCAGACGAAGCTGACGATAGACGTTTTTTGTGATTCGGAACCTGTCGAACTTCCCAGCGACGTGCGAACCCGGTTGCATGAAGCACTGCGGCGCAAGGTCAAGGAAAATACGCAATAGGATTCAAGAACTACTTACCGGCCTCCGGAGCCGCCGGCCCAAAGCGGCAATTCCCTCCCCAGTTTTTTCTCTCTCGCCAAGGCATACACCTTCATGGCCACGGCCAGATCCCACGAGGCAATTCCGTTGGATTTGAAGAGCGTCACTTCGGCATCGCTGGTCCTGCCACTGGTTTTCCCGGCGACTACATCGGAAAGCTTTTTGACGCCGGTCCAGCAGATTTCATCGCCGCGAAACGCGATGATAATGTCGCCCGCTTCCTGGCGCGACTGCTCGACGGAATCGACCACGATGACGTCGGCACTGGCCACGGCTTCGTCATCGAGTTCGCGCTTGTGGGCGTGATTAGCGCCAATCGCGTTGATGTGGACACCCGGCGTCAGGTCCGCACCGCTGAGGACGGGCTGCGAAGCAGTCGTCGCTGTCGACACAATGTCCGCGCCACGGGCCGCTTCTCCGGCGGAGGCAGACGGAAGCACGGGAATCCCGAGCCGCTCGGACATCTCTTTGCAAAACTTCTCGCACTTGGCAGCGTCGCGGCCGTAGGCTCGTGCTGATTCGAGTTTTCTAACGGCGGCCAGGGCTTCGAGCTGAGTTCTTGCCTGTCCACCCGTGCCGATGATGGCGGCGACGCGAGCCTCTTTGCGGGCCAGGTATTTGGTGGCCACGCCGGAGGCTGCGCCCGTGCGCAATTGGCCCATGTAATCGGCTTCAATCAAAGCGAGCAGGTCACCTGTGGCCATTTCGTAGAGCGGAACGAGGAAGCAAAGCTTGCCGCGAACGTAAGTGTATTGCTTCATGGCGATGAAGCCGCGCGAGTAATCGGCCGCAGCCATGTAATGAAAAAAGCCTCCGCCCGACAGTTCGAATCGCCGGCGCGGATGCACTACGACTTCGTCCAAGGCTTGTTTGCGCGAGATCTCCTCGACCGCCTCAATGGCCAGCGGCATGTTTAGAACTTCATGTACCTCGGCTTCGCTGATGTGCAGCGTCATCGTTTCGTTCTCCAACTCATTCTCTTACGGATGCGCTTGCTTGGTCGCAGGCTTTGGCGCCTTCATCGAACTCCGTTTGGCGGCCGAATCATTGCCTTCGCGAATCCGGCGGACAACCGTCTGGTTCAATCGGTACACGCGCTCTTCTTTGATGTTATCCATCACGCGAAAACGGAACTCCGGTTCGCCTTTCGGCCCCTTGCCAACGCGCACGGGCAATTGGCCGCAGAGGTTATTTTCGATGAATGCCGTCTCGTAGCGGCTTTTCTTCACATACCAGGTGTAGACACGAAGCGCGCTGAAATCGCATGGCTGGCCCTCGGGCCCGCGGGCGGCGGCGACAAGATATTGCGGCTTGTCACCGGAGGGATCGCTGACTCGATTGAGTTCGAACCAGGCGAGGGGACGCAAGTTGGCAGAGGCCGCGGCTTCACGAACAGCATCCGGAAGGTCGAGTTCGATGAAACGCCCGATCACCCATCCGGAGATCGGAACAGTTTGATCTCCAGGCTGCGTGGTTGTATTGGCCTCAGCCGCACGAGCGGCGCTTTCACCGGGCGGACGAGTGGCCAGTGCGCGAACGAGAAACCAATCTTCCTTTTTCGTTTCCGCCGACTCGCCGGAGGAATCTTTTTCCTCGGTGCTCTGCACCCAATCGGCGGTGGCGCGGCCGACGATCTCAACGGGAACGCCGCGGCTAAAATGGTAGAGGCGCGGCGTCGCTCGTCCGGGTTCGACGTGAAGATTTGTGGCCGTTTTGGTACGCCCGCGCGCCTGGACAGGCATCGCGCGAACCTGGTTCAGGAGTTTGACACAGCGCTGCCACAACGCTGGATCCATCAGATTTCGGGCGTCCACCCAGCCGACAGCGCCTGCGGCGGTACGGACTTCGACATTGTCATTGCGGCGAGCGATTATGGAGACGCGATCGCCGTAGTGCAGCGTCCCGAGTGGCTCGCGCACCTGCGCGACTCTGCCCCAGAGAGTCACGCTCCGCTCGCTGACGAAGGCTTCGCCCAGCGTTTCGTGTTTCGGCCGGAACCACCAGGCAAAGAGGCCCACAAGACAAAGCAGGGGCACGGCAATGAGGAGTTTTCTCTTCATGCGCCGTCAACGACACCCACGTTCATGGCCCTGGCCGTCATTCCGCGTCCGTCTCGGTTGATTCCATAAAGATTGTACCTGAATCCTAGAGAGTCCCTCTAAGGCCGTGTGTTTTGTGTGGGAGACACGGACAGCCGACTGGCCGATGCTAGTTGTGGTGCTGAGTTGTGTTTGGCGATTTTCGGTGCGAATCAGGGGAAGAGACCTGGGTTGGCTTGCTGAGGCGCCTGGGGCGATTTGTGGGCTGCTGGAAGGCGTTGTAGAAGCTTAGGCAGTTCTCGCGTTGGTTTTCATGCCCTCCTGGGCGCGCCATTCCTCATTTTTCGCCTTCTGGAATATCAAGTCGAGCGTTAATCAGACATAACAATGTCGGCCCTGTCAAACACTATGTCGCCACCCTCTTCACTGGTCGGACAGCATGCACGGGTGCCACTGCTCATTCTCAGCATGGGCATCACAGAACCACTTCTTGCACGACGTGCAGCGTACGGTCGCTGGGTAGGTGCACGCCGCAACGCCGGGCGAGATGCCCTGACACGACCGCTCTAGATCGGCGCTCGCGGATTCCTCTTCTCCCATCGCAACACCTCGTGCCGCCATTCTACTCGCGTTGGGCAGCTTACCCGAAATGTGAAGGCACATGTCCGACACGCTCCGAGCCTGCCACTCACACCACGTAAGCCGGGCGCAGTCCATTACTCACGAGAGCCAGGGAGTTATTGGTTTAGTTTGTGGTGTCGCCAACGATAATCGAAATCCGCTCTCCGGTTTCCTCATTTTGAATGACGTACTCGCCGGGCCATAAGTCGCCCAGAGTGCTTTTGCGTCGTCGAGGGCCTGCACTGCCTCTACGAAATGCACGCTTCTGTCACTTCGCATCTTGAAGATGCAGAAAGGCAGACGCAAGCAAATAAACACCTACAGAGGGGACCTGAGTGGACCGTGGAGCGATTATCACACGAATACGGAAAACGGGCTAGCCTGGGCGATTCTGTGCTGTATTGAACTGCGCGACGCAATGACTCTGTGAGAGGATCCCTCCCACGTGCTTCTTGTCTCCCGGAATCTTTTCGGCGCGCTCTTGTAGCTGACGCCAGGGAGGATTCGCCAGTATCAGATGCACCCCACCCCGGAAGCGTGACGAACACCGAACTCGCCACGCTTCCCCCCCAACTAAAATGCAACACCCTTCAACCTTCTCACCCGTAGGTCGCACTAAGGGCCAACTCCCGATTGATGTCATAACGACGCCGGCCTCGCGACGGCCCGCGTAAACTGTTTCGGTGTTCACCCCCGAGGACAAGATACTGAGAATCAATTAGACCAACAACCTGTCCCCTGGTAGCGTCTTAAATGTAACTATTTGTTACCGACCTGTTTTCCTACTCCCGTTACTAAGCTGGTTTCTCGTTGGCCTTGCGCAACTCTATGATGCGCCGAACAGTAAGCAGCTGGCGGACTAGAAGGCTCTTACCTTGATCGGCGGCGCGGGCACTTTCCCCTGACGTTGGCGACAGTGTAACACCCCCAATTGGACGGCAAGGCCTAGATAAGCGCCCTAAATAATTGAAACAAAAATCTTTAGCTGCTTAGAAGCAATCAAGCTGCAATCAATTCCCCGTCCATTGAGCTTCCTTAGAACCAGCCTCAAGTTCACCTCCAGTGCACCGCTGGAGGTGATCGATGAAACTTGCGATTGGGACAGCACTGCTGCTTTTCGCATTTTCCCCGTCCGGGGGACAAACAAATGGAACCTCGAACCAGGTCAGCGGAGAGGAAACTGCAGCCGCACTTCCCCCAAAACCCTACTCAGTAATCGGAGCGACGCCAAAGCAGGAAGCGTTGCTGCGGACCCAGATTCGGATCATGCAACCCGAAATTCTCCCACTGCGAATCGTCTTTGTGCCCCACTGGAAGTATCTCGACACCGCCAAAACCTTTCGCCTTCATGTGCCCACCGGATACACCAGTGCCATGTTCACGCACCTGCCTAGCCGAACCGTTTTCATCGACACCGACCGCTACATCAACGACGATTCCCTCGGCTACTGGATGGCTCATGAACTCGGACACTTAGCCACAAACAGCACCAAGGAAAGTAACGCTGAAAAAATTGCTCGCGGGTACCGTATGCGGACACGCCACGCACAGCAAGGCAGCCTGCACTGAGCCGTGAGTTGGGTCGTGGCCAACCCCATAGAGGATGGGATAGCAAACGCTAGATTCCGTTTCCGGAGATGGGAAACGAGAGCTGTCCGGAACGGCTGTTGGGGATGTAGATGATGCCTCGGCTCGGCCCCGGCCGGATGGGAATAAAAGTGATCGAAATCGTACAGGTGCCGCCCGGAGGTATTGGGGCTGAGGTGCAATCGTCGGATTCGTGGACTGAGGCTCGTATTTCAAACTTATAAATGGTGATCGCCCCCAGGGAGTGATTGGTGAGAGCCACCTGCAATGGACTGCTGGCGGTTCCCGCTGGCTGGTCGCCAAAGTCGAGAGAGAGCGGAGTTGGAACGAGGCCCGAATTGGAAATCGTCACAGAGGCCGGGATAGAAATCTGCATGGTTTGCGCGCCGACGGTATAGGTGGCTGTGATAGAAGCAGTCCCCGGGCCAAGGGAAGTGAGCATTCCTTCTTCACCAACGCTGACTACTTTGGGATTCTCCGAAGCCAATTTCAGATGAGTGGAATTGACGACATCTAGAACATCACCGTTGGGAAAGGTGCCAATTATGGCAAGCCATTGCTGGGAGCCGGCACCAAAAATCCGCAAGCCTGGCGGCCCGTACTGACTCATCATGTTGCCCGTCGCTGACAGCTTTGCCGGCATCTCGCTCTCTTCCACATCCACCTCAATGGCGCCGAGACCAGGCTCGTTTTTTCCAGGGACCTTTCCAAAAGCGTTGACGAGATGGACTCCGATTAAGCGGTTGCCGCCGCCAACCTCACGCTCGTCGCGGGGTATTTTAAATGAAAATGAGTAAGGGGCAGATTCTCTTATCTCATTGGAAAAACCCAACGGACTTACCAGCGCTACGGGACCCGTAGATCGTCCCGAAGTAATGGAGAGATCGAAATGAACGATTTCACCGGGATGCACGATCTGGCCGTCGGCGGGAGTTAGAAAGGTTGCGCCATTCGAGAATGAAGACGCCGAGTTGGAACGGTGTCCAGCCGATGAACCTGGCGCACCGACTTGCGAAACTTGACCGGGGAGAGACGAGAGATTGTCGTTGGTCCAAATCTTCTTGGCCTTGGGCAACGAAGATTCGGGCTTTGCGGATGGATCAGGCGGTTTCTGCTGTTGGGCAGGCGGATTGTCCGGAGCTTGAGATCGGACTGATCCCGGTGCGATGAGAAAAAGCGTTGATGCAAGGGCTCTGTGAAAAAGCCTCATTGCCGTTTCGCTTCCCCTCTTTCCGCCCCCCTCAGATTGCGCTGTATCCGCTGAGCTGAGTCACGATTCGCTTAGAACGGTTTACGCGGTTTGCGATCTATTCAGACTGATATCGCGCGCGGTTTGAGAGTATTGCACGGATTTGGCTTGCGGTCGCGTTCACTTTGATCGCTGTGCTTGGCATTTGGTCCGGTAAGCGCAGCGTTAATCGGGCATCACTAGGAACGCGACGTCTTCTTCTGAGGCCTTCCCGGTCCGTTGGGCTTCTTTTTCTTGACTCGGTCGCATTGGTGTACTACCGGACCGCACATGAAGTTAAATCACATTCGGTGGTTATTTATTGGATTGCTGGCGTTCTTGTTCGTCTTGAGTTCTGTTTTTTCAGGCGCGGAGGGGTGGAATACCGGAATCCGATGGTTATCCCGTCGCTTACTCGGAGTTCATTGCTCTTGGAAGTTTATTGTCAGAAATCGACCCGCGCCGCAAACTGGAAGGCCCGCGGGCCACCTGAGCTGAAGACCTGAGTTATCCGGTTGGTTGGTTGTCCAAATCCTGCGCCAAGCAGATTGCCGCTATATCCCGAAAGATTCGCGAGATTGAAAAGATTGAAAACGTCGCCGATAAGAGTCGCCCGCCAGCGCTCACCAAAAGCAAATACGCGGCTCAAGCGCAGATCGTGCGTCAATAAACTGTGTCCGAAATTAAACTCCGGCGGCAGAACTATCAATGGAATGGTTCGGCCCATGGCGTCCTTTTTGCCAGCGTAGTCCTGATTGAACAGGGCCACAAAGCGGCGAAGGTCATCCTTTCCCAGGCCGCGGTTGAACTGGTTCACTTTGGCGCCGGGCAGCAAGTCACCTGTGGTGCCATCGCCGTTTAGGTCGAGACGGCCCAGAAAAGCGACGAAGGGGGGCATACTGTTGTAGACAACAACCGAAGACAACTGAAACCGCAGAGGCAGTCGTACGAGGCCAGAAAGATTCAAGATATGGCGGATATCGCGATCGAGCGGTCCGTAGTTGGCCAGTGGATTATCGTTGTTGAACCCGTTCCCGAAATTGTTGCCCACATTGCTCGAAAAAGCATAAGACCCGAGAAACTGCCACCCGCGCGAGAAGCGTTTTTCAGCTCGCACTAGCAAGCCTTCGTACCTTGCGCTTCCGATCCCTGCGGATACTGAAATGGGTCCGAGCGAGCACAGCGCTTTCGGATCGCTATGCTGCGCGGCCGTGCAAACGGGGAGTGCCGGGCCGCGGACGCTAAAGAAGTGGTTGTAGTCGATTCCCGGTGGACCACCCCCACCGAGATGGTTAAAATGCCGGTAAACAAAATCGGCGCTGACGACGAAGTTGGCAGCAAACTCACGCTGCACGCCCAAGCTCACCTGCCTCGAGGAGGTGCTGGGGAAATGGCTGTCGATCAACAAACCTTGCTTGTCCGCCTCGATATTGGTAATGGAGAAGTCGCGATTATTCGGGTCGCCGCGGAGAAGTGTCAGAGTTGAGCGAATCGCAGGCAAAGCCTGCATCAACGTGGCACCAGTGAAGAACGTCGGATTCGTAAAGTTCAGGGGTGTGCCGGCCGGTACGCCGGGAATCCCGGTGAGTGGATTAGGAATGCCAGCGCCGTCGTATCTTCCACGCCCGACCCCGCGCGGCCCGAGCGAAACCCTTTCAGGGTCGGCGCGATGCCGAAAGAAGTCTGGAAGTCGTAGTAGACGCCTACGCCGCCGCGGATCACGGTTTTGCCGTCCTCCCTGGGACTCCAGGCGAATCCGGCGGACGGAGAGTAGTTTTTCCAGTTCCTGCTTGTGGGGTGCAGGCAGCACGGGCCCAAGACCGGCGCCAAATAAGCCGGTTTGGCGAGATCGTAGTTGAGCGGCGCGTCGTAGGTCCAGGCGAGTCCGTAATTCATGGTCAGTCGGGGGCGAAGTTGCCACGCATCTTGATAGAAGACGTGGACGAGCGGCGCGATCCGCGTCCTCCCGAAGTCCTTCTGGGGAACCTGCGGATCGCCAATGCCGACCGATATGCTCTGGAGAGGCAACTGCAGGATGTCATTCAAGGTGAGAAATGAAGCCGGTAATGGAATACGGGAGTTGGTCGGCGTCGAGGGTAACGCGTTGTACTTCCGCACGTCCTGAGGCGAAAACAAAGTCATGGTCACGGGTTCGTCACCGAGGTCGGTACGGCCTCCTCTGGATGTCTCCCAGTCTCCGCCGAACCGGATGCGATGCGCGCCTTCCTGCCACGCTGCGACGTCGTTGAAGTGGAAGCGGCGGCCCAGGACCGAAGTAGTTGTAGAAGTTCCGATGAACAGGTCCGGAAATACGGTGATCGATGTGGCGTTGATTCCCATGCACTCGAAGCAATCCGACTTCTGCGGCGCTTGTTCCACGAAGCTGACGAAGAAATAGGAAAAGCGCAAGTCATTCACAAGATTGGAACGCAAAAGTGAGGTCAAGCCCAAAATGCTTTGGTCGGCCCATCCGGGCTGGCGTGTCCACACCGAAGGGTAAGCGCGGATACCGACTGCGGTCAGGGACGTTGGTCCGTAGGAGAAGCTGCCTTCATGCGAGTGCCGCAAGAAGAGGGAATTCTTTTCGCTCAACGCAAAGTCGCTACGAACACTGAACTGGCTAACATACGTTGGACTGGGAGTGATGCGGCTCAGAGGAGCGAAATCCGGTGTAAGGAGTTCCGTGCTGAGCGCGCCGCGTTGCTCATTGCGCTCAAGTGTGGCGAAGAAAAAAGCGCGGTTATTACGAATGGGACCTCCCACGCTGAAGCCAAACTGTCGACGCTGGAAGAACGGGTCTGGATTCAGTGGATCCCGCTTCAATCCGGGGTAGGCGGACAGCTTGTGGTCCCGGAAAAAGTAAACAACTGAACCATGCAATTGGTTGCCGCCTGAACGCGTCACGACGTTTACGGCGCCACTTGCGGTTACTCCAGTCGAGAGATCAAAATTGACCGTGGAAACCTGGAATTCCTGTACAACCTCTTGCGAGAAACTCATCGCCGCCCCGCCGTTCCCGATCTGCATTACACTTCCGCCGTCAACCGTCACTCGCGTGGCGCGCCCATTATAAGCCACTGGCGAACCCAGCAACGGGACAAAAGTACGATTATTACTGGCTCGCGTGGGTTGCTGAGCGCCCGGCTCTAGCTTTGCCAGCTCCAAAAAGTTCCGGCCATTTAGCGGGAGGCCTTCGGTCTGCGCCCGCGTGACCACGCTCGAGACCTCATAGGCATCATAGCGAAGCTCGGGCGAGGCGGTGCTGACTGTCACTGTTTCGGTGGAAGGGCCGACATTCATGGGGAGATCGACGGTTGTGGTGGTGCCAGCCTCAATAACGACCTCGCGGCGGAGACGCTCGAATCCCGCCGCCACGGACACCACCTCATAGACTCCGGCGGGCAGAGCCGACGCGCTGTAGTCCCCTTTGGCCCCTGTTACCAAGACGCGCTTCAGATTGGTGTCCTTGTTCGTGATCACCACGCGGGCACCAGGAATCGTTGCTCCGGTGGCGTCGGCAACGACGCCGGCTATGGCGCCCGTGGGAGCCTGAGCGTGCACCGTTGCGAGGGCGATGAGCTCCAGGCTGAGGGCCATAAGGAAAGTTTTTTTCACTGCGCCGCCCCCCAAAGGGCTAGTAGTAATGTTAGCGAGGCTCAGGAAGATTTTGGCAGCGGCGGCAGGCCCATGCGTCGGAGCAAGGAATGAAACTGCTGGTGCGAGTGCAAGGGTTCAAATAGGCGCCGATAGTAGATGCCGACCAGTAGGCCGTCGCGGTTCTCGTAGGCATGTTCCAGGCATGCCAAGGCCTGTTCCTTGTTTCCAAGACCCATGTGGACGAAAGACATGTAGAACGCTGAGACGTATCGTCGGCGGGACTGGGTTTCGAGTTCCCGCAGGATTTGCAATGCCTGGGCTCTCTTGCCGGTCACACCATAGCCGTAGCCGAGGGCGGCCAGCGAATCAACCGAACGCTTCGAAACGCTGACAGCTTGCTCGTACGAAGCGATTGCTTCGCGGGCTTGGCCTTTTTCCAGTTGCATCAATCCAATTAACCTAAGCGCGCCGGCGTCCTGCGGGTCCACTTCCAGGGCTTTCTTCACCTCTGCGGCGGCCTCGTCATCTCGGCGTAAGCAGTACAAGTTGAGCGCCAACTCCGTGTGAATGATCCGCGAGAGCGGATCGAGCGCGTAGGCCTGCCTCCCCACGGACAACGCCTCCGAGCACCGTCGCAGGATCCGCAAGTAAGTGGAATAACTTGCGTGGCCTTCGGCAAAATTGGGGTTCAGCTCGATGGCGCGCCGGAACTCCGCCTCGGCCCCCTGCCAATCCCACTGGTAGCGGTACTTCACGAGGCCGAGCGCGGCATGGGCTTCGGCCAGTGTCTCGTCAAGGGCCAGGGCCTTCCGGGCTGCCGCTTCTGCGAGCACCATTGCTTCCCGCCCGCGCAAAGAACCGGCGCCCCTCCGGCTGTAGGAGTAAGACAGGCCCGCGAAAGCCGCGGCGTAGTTCGGGTCCTTCTCGATGGCCGTCTCGAAATACGCGGCAGCCCTTTCGTCAGAACTAAACAAGAAAACCCGGCCTCGGAGATAGGCTTCGTACGCTTCGGGGTTCACAGCGCGGTCCCGCGCAAGACGGGCCTTTTCTTGCGGAGTGACCTTACTCTTGATTTCCTGGGCGATGGCCCGAGCCACGTCGCCTTGCAGCAACGGGACTTGCTGTACCGTCCGCTGATAAGTTCTCGTCCACAGGTGACGGTCAACCGAGGCATGAATTAACTGGGCGGTAATCCAGACTTGCGTCTCCGACCGCCGCACGGAGCCCTCCAGGACCGCGTCCACGTTCAACTCGCGCGCGATATCCGGCAAGGACATCTTGGTTTGCTTGTACTTCATCATGGTGGTTCGGGATATCACGTGCAGCGCGCTGATGCTGCCCAATTCGGCGATCAACTCCTCGTGCATCCCATCCACCAAGTAGTCCTGCCCTGGGTCGCCGGTTAGATTCTGGAGCGGTAGGACAGCGATCGAGCGGATGCTCTCCGGAGTGGACCGACCCAGCAGGCGGTTGCGCCAGCCACCCAGATTCAACCCAAGAACTAGGAGAACGAATGCGGTCATCGCGGCGAGTACGATCTGGATTCTCCGCCGCCGTGGAGCAATTGCCCTGCATGCGGCCGCGGATTCAGCCGCCTGCGTCTCCTTGGAGACGAGTTCTTCCGCAGGGAGAGTTGGCGCGAGATGTTCTTCGACGGCGGCCGATGCGGGCAGAGCGCCGTTTTCGACGCGAGCGATGAAGCGGTAGCCGCGGCGGGGCAGGGTCTCGATGTAGCGGGGTTCCTCGGCTGAATCGCCCAGCACGTCGCGCAGCTTCTTGATGGCGCTGTTCAGACCGGCGTCGAAGTCAACAAAAGTGTCCGCAGGCCAGAGTTTCTGATGGAGTTCCTCGCGCGTAACCACGTCGCCTGAATGCTCCAGCAAAAGCGCAAGCACCTGGAAGGGTTGGTCCTGAAGCTTCAGGCGGATGCCGTGCCTGTACATCTCGCCCGAACGCAAGTCCACTTCGAAGGCACCGAAGCGCGTCCTGTGATTTCGGGCAGTGGCTTCCATAGCAGGCTTTCGAGCGTACGGGTACTCTATCACCAATTGCTTAGGGCTGAAAGAATATGTGCCCGGCCACCATCATGTTCCCTGCAACTCCCCTGAATTCAAAGAGCTGCACGATCAGAACCAAAACACGCACAGACTATACCCACGCCATTGCACCGCAAGCCGCTTCGCACCAAAGTTGCCAGATACGGTCACGATCAAGGAAATAGGGAGGAGGCGCCGTGCAACTAATAAGACAAAACACGACGCTTGCGGATGTTGTGCTTGTGAGCCTAGCGTTCGCTTTCGCTGGGTGCGGAAGTGGGAGCGAGGCGACTCCCGCGACTCCAGTTGCTCAGAATGCAACCGTCACTGGCCAATACAATCTGGTGCTGACTTCCACGAATGGACACGGGACGACAAATATCTATACAAACTTTACGCAAACCGGAACGAAATTTACGGGAGCGGCAAATACGCTCGTCTGCCCATCGAATGATTTGTCGCAATGTGAAGGCGGGGATGCTTCGGTCATTTCTATCACCCCGAGCGGAACGGTAAGCCGAGCAAATGTCACGATGATGATTTCCCTCCTGAGCACGGCGGGAGCCGATACCGTCACGATGGTTGGCACTGCGACGGGAACAAATCTTGCCGGGTCTTACACCGATAGTCTAGGTGACGCGGGGACGTGGGCTGCATCTGCCACTGGTTCACTCGATGGAAACTACGACGGGACGTTCAACTCGACCCCTAATCCGATGCCGATAGCTCCCACTATTTTGATTGCACTCACACAAGATGCCAGCTTCCATCTGAGTGGAACGGCAACCATCCTGAATTCGCTGTGCATCAGTTCGCTCACCTTATCGGGGCAAGCGATAGGTGAGGCGTTCAGCCTGACCGATGCGGCGAACAAAGCACACATTATCGCCCTGCCGACCGGGAACACTTTCACCTTCAGCTACAGTTTTGCACCGACCGCGACAAGCTGTGCTGAGGACTTTGGGCGCGGAGTGCTAACGAACGTCAACCCATGGGGCTACTGAGTGTGTGGCTCGATGGTGACCAGGGCCGTCCTTGACCTGCTCCAAAGTTGCTCCAACCTTTATAGTTTAAGATTCTCAGGCTTTCCAGTTATGAGTCGCAAATCGAGCTGCGAAGCTAGGCACTGAAAAACAAAAGGCCTGGCCCTTGAACTGAGAACCGTGCCAAAGAGCGCGCCGAATCGAAGCAGCGAGTGAGAAAAACACCGCTGGAGAAACATTAAATCGTTTGCTCAATTTCTCGATGTGCGCTTTGTTGAGGTCACGTTCTTATGCAAGACTTCGCATACGAATCCTTTCAGAGCCAAAGCTGTTAAAAACCGGGGATCACCAGGAGTCCTATCCATGGACGACGGATGCTGGCTTTTCGAGCCCAAGTCCGCAAGTCCCTCTGTCTTGGGCTCGACAAAGATGACCAACGACGAGCATCCTCCATTATTCGGAAGGGATCATCCTGAAAATTTGCTAGCGCCACGGCCACTGAGGGCGATGCGTTTCTGCTAAGATGCGAAGGCGCCGAGCGTGAAAATTCGGATTGGATCGCGGAGGACACTCGATGAAGTCGTTCAATTCCTTTCAACCCGTGGCTTTACTGACCCTGCGATTGGCCCTGGGGATCATTTTCTTTTCTCACGGCTATCCGAAACTGGCACATCAGGGCGCAGGGATGCAGGGATTCTTTGTGCAGCATGGGCTGCCGGGAAACTTCGTGTATATCGCAGGAGTCTTGGAAGTCTTCGGTGGGCTACTGCTGGCTCTGGGGTTGTTCACGCGGGGAGCCGCGCTGCTGTTGGCGATTGAAATGGGAGTGGCGATCTGGAAAGTGCACAGCAACAGCGGCTATTTGGCCGTGCACGAGTACGAATTTCCTTTGACATTGCTGACGGCCTGCTTCGCGCTGGCTACTGTGGGAGCAGGAACGATTTCGCTCGATTACCCGCTGTTTGAAAACGAAAAGAGCAGAACTAGGTTTTCTCAAAAGTCGAAAGGTTGAGAGTTTGTCCCCGGGCGATAGCGACCTAGGACGACGCCGCAGTCGATGTCGCGGACATTCCCGTGTAGCCTTCCGGCACGGCGATCCAGAGGATGATATAGAGCAAGACGCCTGTCCCCGCGCAGAGAACTGCCAGCGCCCACAACACGCGGACCAGGAGTGGATCGAGATCGAAATAGTCCGCGACTCCCGCGCACACACCGGCGATTTTTCGATCGTTGATCGAGCGCACAAGCCTCTTGCGCAAGTTGTACGCAGCAGGAGAACCAGCTGGCGCCGCCGCTTCCGGCTGTTTTGCGCCGCAGTTGTAGCAGAATTTCGATCCAGCCACGATGTCCTTTTGGCAATTTGGGCAATTCATCGAGTCACCCCCAAAGAGTAGTTCCGACTTGCATTCCTATACCTAATACGTAAAGGAATCAAGGAAAGTTTCCCGAATCGACGGTCCAAAACCAATTGGCTCAGTACTCCAAGATCTGCTTCACCGCGGCCGTGATATGGCCCGTCTGCGGGAGGATCACGTCCTCGAGCTTCGGCTGATACGCGCAGAACGTATCCATGGCGGCGACGCGCTTTACGGGGGCGTCCAACTCTTCAAAGAGTTCGTCGGCGATACGCGCGGCGATTTCCGCACCGTAGCCCCAGCTCAGCATGTCTTCATATGCCACGATGACCCGGTGAGTCTTTCGAACCGTAGCGGCAATGGCTTCCCAATCATAGGGGGAGAGTGAGCGAAGATCGACGATTTCGACGGAGATGCCTTCGCGTTCCAACTGCGCGGCGGTCACTTCCGTACGATGGACCAAGGCGCCGTAGGTGATGATGCTTACATCCGCGCCCTCTCTTACCGTGCGCGCCTTCCCGAAAGGAATCGTAAAATCGGGCCCGGGACTTTCCGAGCGGTTGTAGGGCTGGCGGTAGAGGTGTTTATGCTCGAGGAACATGACCGGGTCATCGCAGCGGATGGCCGTGCGCAAAAGGCCGGCTACGTCCAAGGCAGTCGAAGGCATCACCACGCGGAGGCCGGGACAGTGCGTGAAGATCGATTCGCCGCTCTGGCTATGATAGACGCCGCCGCCGGTGAGGTAGCCACCAATCGGCACGCGAAGTACCACGGGCGCTTTGAACGCGCCGTTCGAACGCCAACGCATCACGCAAAGCTCGTCCCGAATCTGCATCATGGCGGGCCAGATGTAGTCGAAGAATTGAATTTCGGCAACGGGCTTTAGCCCGCGGGTCGCCATGCCGATGGCGCGGCCGACAATGCTGGCTTCCGCCAGCGGCGAATTGAAAACGCGATCGCTCCCATACTTGCGTTGCAGCCCCGCGGTCGCTTTGAAGACCCCGCCCTTCCCCTTCACGTGCTTGAGGCTGTCTTCACGGCTGGCGTCGGCCACGTCTTCGCCGAAAATCGTGATGCGCTCGTCCCGCGCCATTTCGTCGGAGAGCGTGGCGGCAACCATTTCGACCATGGTCTTGGGCGCGCCGTGGAAATGTGGCTGCGATTCGAATGCGGGAGAGGTGAGATCCACGTCAGGCGAATAGACGTTCGTCCGAACGGAGTCGACCGAAGGCTCTTCGGCGGCAAGAGCCTGATCGGCGGCTTCGCGGACTTCGTTGTCGACTTCGGCTTCGAGAGATTCAATCTGCTTCTGGTCGAGAACGCCTTCGCGGACCAGGACCAGTGCTAATTTTGAAAGTGGATCGCGTCGCGCTTCTTCTTCGCGCTCGTCAGCGGACTTGTAGAGCTTCTCATCATCGGAAAGCGAGTGGGAATACGGACGCGTCACATGCGCGTGGATGAGCGCTGGGCCGCGGCGCTCGCGGCAATACTCCACCGCCTCTTTGCAGACGGAATAGCTTTCAAAAGGATCCGTGCCGTCCACTTCCGCAACGTGCAATCCCGGAAAACCACGGACGAGTTTGGAAATGCTTCCGCCGGCGGTCTGTACTTCGACTGGAACAGAAATGGCATAGCCATTATCTTCGATGAGATAGAGGAGCGGAAGCTTCTTGACGCAAGCGACATTCAGGGATTCCCAGAATTCGCCCTCGCTCGTGGAGCCGTCACCACCTGAGACGTAGACGATTTCATCGGGCTCGCGGCTTACGTGTTCCCCGAGCGGCGCCTTCTTTGCCTGCACCAGGGCCTTGGGGCGGCCTTCGTAATAAAGAGTGGCCTCGGCGGCGCCCACGGCTTGGACGAATTGCGTGCCAGTGCAGGAGGACTTGCTGACGATGTTCCACTTTGCATGGCCCCAGTGGGAGGGCATCTGCCGGCCGCCGGAACTGAGGTCATCCTTTGCTCCGACTGCCGCGAGAAGGTTCTCCAGGGGAGTTACGCCAAGCATCAGGCAAAGAGCTCGATCACGGTAATAGGGATAAAACCAGTCGACGCCGGGACGGAGGAACAGGCCCATAACGGCGGTGATCGCTTCATGCCCAGCGCTGGAAATCTGAAAATAGATTTTGTTCTGGCGCTTCAGCTGGATTTCGCGATCGTCAAGCCGCCGCGATAGATACATCGTGCGGTAAAGGCGTATCAGCGTTTCGTGATCGAGGCCGTGAACTTTGGGGGCGTCAAGTTTTCCCACTTTGACGCGCGTTTGTGACGCCATTCGTTCTGCCCTCGCCCCGGGGGATCGGGTTCTTGCGTCCGCGGGATTCAATTATAGCGGATTTCGTTGTTGGGCTGCTTAAATTGACCTGCCAAGTGCATCCTATCCCTGGTAGAAACAGACCAAATTGGCCTTATCAGGACGTAACTCCAACACCAAGCGTTGTGGGGCCGGGTTAATCGAGTGATTCGAACTGCTGGTCGGCTTTCTCGAATTCCGGATCGGATTGCTGGATTACCTTCGGGGAAGCGCTCTTGAAAGGCTCCTCCGACGGGATACGCGCAACCCAGCGCTGCTCTGAAAGTTTTTCATGGGAAGAAAAGTACAAACGCACCAGCAAACTTACTTTGCCGTCGGCGGCGAATTTGGACTTTTCTGTAACGGAGTCGCTCGGCTTGTCCTTCGACTTTCCCTTGGCCTTGGAAGAAGGCACCGGATTTTCCGCGGCCCCCGTCTTGGCGGCTGGTTCTCCCGCGGAGTTCCCGGGGCGATCGAGTTTGTACAGGAGTTTCTTGTCCAAGCGGAACGCTTGCTTCCAACCGTCGAGCTTGTGGCGCGCCAACTGCGCTTTTTCTTCGTCCGTGCCAAAGTCCAATCGGATGTAAATGTGAGACATACTTTGAGTCTGCGACGCGCCTGAACCTAAGTCAAGTTCACCAGCCGAAAGACGTCGCGCCGACCGGAACCCCGGCCAGCCTTATAAATTGGGCTTGCAAACTATGGCGGTTCACGCCATAGTGTTTCCTCGACTGGCGTTGGATTGCGTTTCCCATGGAATCACCGCGTCACAAGCGTTGGCGTTCGATCTCTGCGAGCATTTGCTTGCTCGTTGTCGTTTTGCTTTATGCGCCCTTGGCGGGAGCAGCGTGGTCCTCGCACCAAGCTGCTTGCTGTACTGCTGATCAGTGCCCGATCACGGGGCATCATCATCAAAAGACTCCTGCTGCCCCTGCGAATCAGATGGATTGCGGACATGACATGCCTGCAATGATGGCGTGCTCGATGTCTTGCCGCCATGATTCGGAATACTCGATGCTCAGCGCCGTCGCGTTTGTGCTGCCTTCGGCAGTCGTGGTCGTCGCGCCGGGCGGGAGCAAGTCGCCAATCGAGGCCACGAAACCCATACACTTTCTCCGTTCCCTCGAACCGCTCTCTCCTCCTCCTCGACTCACCCCTGCGGCTGCCTGAGGCACCGCTCACTCTACTCACGTTCGCTGAGTCACCCCCGTCGCGGCGTCGTCGCTGCGAAGTAACCCTATTCCGAGGAGAAAAAATTCATGTTAGGCCATTTTCGATCGCACTGTTTTATATTTCACAAACTATTTTTGCCTTGCCTGGCATTGGTTCTAGTTTTTCAGGGAATCACCTTTGCCGGGATCTTCGGCACCGTGCGTGGCATCGTTCACGATGCGCAACACCGACCCATTGAGAACGCAAAGGTTGTATTACAGGCAAAGCAGTCCGACTGGAAGATCGAAGCCGCCACGGATGGAGAAGGACGTTTTCAGATGGATGCCGTACCGGCCGGCTTGTACACCATCCACATCGTGCGAGACGGGTTTCGCGACGTGAAGAATGACCTTACCGTCATCCCTGATTCCGCGCCGCTACTTCACTTTCCGATGGAACTGGCGCCGGTGCATCAAACTGTGGAGGTCTCGGGTACCGCGCAGCCAGTTGACGCAGGATTCTCCACGGCGTCGGCAACGCTGACGCGTGAGGATATTCAGGCCACGCCAGGCGCTTCCCGCACGAATAGCCTCGAGTTCATTACGGCATATGCGCCGGGCGCGTATATGGTTCACGATCAACTTCACATCCGCGGCGGTCATCAGGTGTCCTGGCTGATCGATGGCGTTCCCGTTCCGAACACCAACATCGCTTCGAACGTCGGCCCGCAATTCGATCCCAAAGACATTGATGTCGTGGAGATCCAGCGCGGTGGTTATTCCGCGGAGTACGGCGACCGTACTTACGGCGTATTCAATGTCATTCCGCGCTCGGGATTCGAACGCAACCGTGAAATGGAACTCGCCGCCTCCTATGGCAGCTTCCATTCCACTGACAGCCAGATCAGCTTCGGTGATCACACGGAACGCTTCGCCTACTACACAAGTCTCAGCGTGAATCGCACCGATGTGGGCTTGATGACGCCGGAACCGCAAGAGCGGCACGACAATAATAACGGCGTTGGCGGGTTCACTTCGCTGGTTTTCAACGCGACGAAGGCAGATCAACTTCGCTTTGTCGGATCGGCCCGAACGGACTATTTTCAGATTCCAAATACGGCCGATCAGCAGTTCGTCGGCGTGCGCGATATTCAGCGTGAGCGGGACGTCTTCGGGAATTTCTCCTGGGTGCACACCGTCAAGCCGGGAATTCTCACTACGCTCGCACCGTTCTACCATGGGAATCGATCCGCCTATGACGGCTACGATCGCGCGGATCCAAGTCTGCCTCCCGGCAGCCAGGACACTCGGATCATTCCAACCGATCACCATGACTCTCATTATGAAGGCGGCCTCGCAACTCTCGCTGTCACGCGTGGCCGGCACAATGCGCGCGCCGGTCTCTATGGCTTCGCGCAGCAAGACGACGCATTCTTTGGGCTCGTGACCGCCGATGGCTCCCGTGCGCCGCTCAGCCAAACGGAATACTCAAGCGGCGGGCTCATTTCTCTTTTTGCCGAAGACCAGTACCGCATCACCGATTGGCTTACTCTCAACGGCGGGTTCCGCTACACGCATTTTTCTGGCGGGCTCACCGAAGACAACGTTAATCCGCGCGTCGGCGCTGCTCTTCGCGTGCCAAAGCTCAACTGGGTTTTCCGCGCTTTTTACGGCCGCTACTATCAGGCTCCTCCTCTTCTCACGGTTTCCGGGCCGCTCCTACAACAGGCCATCGATCAGGGGTTTGCCTTCTTGCCTTTGCGCGGCGAAAGGGACGAACAGCGCGAATTCGGCCTGACCATTCCCATCCGCCGCTGGGAGTTTGATATTTCCAATTTCCAGACGCACGTTCGGAACTTCTTCGATCATGGCGTGCTCGGCAATGCCAACATTTTCTTTCCGCTGACGATCGATCGTGCCCGCATTCATGGTTGGGAACTGACCGCGCGCTCGCCGCGCCTCGCGAATCGCCTCCAGGTTTATCTGACCTATTCCCATCAGTTCGTGGAAGGTGCTGGAGCGGTCACGGGTGGCCTCACCGATTTCACTCCGCCGGACCAGGGATTTTTTCTCCTTGACCACGACCAGCGAGATACGCTCGGCATCGGCATTCACGCCACTTTGCCGTGGCGCACATTCGCGTCCGGGAACCTGGGTTACGGCTCCGGGTTCCTCGACAAAAACGGCCCCAGCCATCTCCCCGGCCACACGGAGCTTTCGCTCTCGCTCGGAAAGTCCTTCGGCGAGCGCTTCCGCGTGTCATTCACCGCGCAGAACGTCAGCGATTCGCGTTACTTGCTCGACAGCTCGAATACCTTTGGCGGGACACACTGGAATTATCCCCGGCAATTCACCGGAGAGCTTCGCTATCGTTTTCATTTCCGATAATGTGAAAGAGGATTCGTTGCAAGAGCGTGACGCCCGCGATACACTTTCCTTGGAATTCAGATAAGCGGCGATGGAGTTCGCCATAACCGCCCCGGGTATTTTCAACGGGGCTGATGACTCCTGGCAGCCTAGCGGCTCCAGGAGTTTTTTGTTTAGTGGGTCGCAAGGTATTCTCTGGTGCGCCCTTCGGGGCCGCGGATTGGAGCAGCATTGCGTATTGCGTTGATTGCGTTTTTTGGCGCCGTCGGCACGCTTGCGCGTTACGGCCTTCAAGGCGTCGTGCAAATTCGTCTGGGGAGTACCTTTCCTTACGGCACGCTGCTGGTAAATTTGACGGGGTGCTTCCTCCTGGGCTTGATCGGGCAATTCACGATGAATCGCATGGTGATTTCTCCGGACTGGCGCGTCGCCATCGCCGTGGGTCTCTTCGGTGGCTACACGACGTTTTCCAGCTTTGGCTGGGAGACGGCAAAGCTGCTGGAAGAAGGCGCATGGCTCCGCGCGTCGGCCTATGTGGGTGCGAGTGTGGTGGCCGGACTGCTTCTTTCGGTTGCGGGAATTCGGTTGGCGAATAAGTTCTAGGTGCCGTGATGACTCACGAAAAATTCGAAGGCGAGCGCACGCTGATGCGCATCCACATCGGCGAATCGGACAAATGGCATGGAAAGCCGCTCTACGACGCTATTGTGGAGATGCTGCGCAAAGACGGCTTTTCCGGGGTCACCGTGCTGCGCGGCGTGGCTGGCTACGGTGGGTCGAGCGTCTATCACACCGACAAAATTCTCCGCTTGTCCCAGGACCTGCCCATCGTCCTCGAGGTCATCGAATCCCCCGAGCGTATCGAGAAAATTCTCCCCCGCCTCGACGAGATGGTGGAAGGTGGCCTCATTACCCTCGAAAAAGTTCGCGTGATCCTCTACCGCGCCGCCAAGAAATAGAGAAGCGCAGCGCGTCAGTGGCCTTCCCTCGCGGGCTCGTCTAAGGTAGGAGCCTCAATTGCCGACCAGCCCATGGCCGAAACTCCGCAAGAGCAATCTTGGCTCAACCGCACCGTCCTCGGAGTGGGACTCACCAGCCTCTTCAGCGACTGGAGCCATGAGATCGCGACCGCGGTGCTGCCTGCGTTTCTGGCGACCATCGGCGCAGGGCCGGTGTGGCTCGGGGCCATCGAAGGTATCGCCGACGGCCTCTCCAGCTTCACCAAACTCGCCGCAGGCCACTACACGGACCGACTGAAACGCCGCAAGCCTCTCGCCGTCTTCGGCTACGCGTTCACAGCGATTTCGACGGCATCATTCGCATTCGCCACGCACGCGTCTCATGTGCTTTTGGCGCGGTCCGCTGCCTGGCTGGGCCGCGGCGCTCGCTCGCCCGCAAAGAAAGCACTGCTTGCGGCGGATGTCCCGCCGAACGCTTACGGCCGCGCCTTCGGTTTCGAACGCTTGATGGACACGGTGGGCGCGATCGCGGGGCCGCTCACCGCGCTGTGGCTGCTGGAAGTAACGGCTCATTCCTACCGCAGAGTCCTCCTTTGGACGCTCCTCCCCGGGATGGTCGCAGCAGCAATCTTCTGGATCTTCGTGCGCGAACGGCCCATCGCCGCCCGGCCTCAGCGCTCTTTCCTACTGGGCCTCAAAGCGCTGCCGATTCCCTTCCGGCGCCTGCTGTTGGGCGTCGGCATTTTCGGAGCGGGCGACTTCTCTCACTCCCTGCTGATCCTCTACGCTTCGCGCATGCTCGAGCCAGTGCACGGCATGGCGCGCGCCGCGAGCATTGCCGTCGGCCTCTACGTATTGCACAACGTGTTCTATGCGGGCTCGGCGTATCTCAGCGGCTGGTTGAGCGACCATGTTCCAAGCCGCAAAGCCGTCCTCGCCGCGGGATACGCGCTGGCTGGAGTCACAGCGCTCCTCCTTTCTACCGGCACACAATCCTTGTGGCTGCTCGCCATCATCTTCATCCTCGCTGGTCTCTACATCGGCACGGAAGAAGCACTCGAGGATTCTCTCTCCGCCGAACTTGTCCCCAAAGACCAGCACGGCATGGCTTTTGGCACTCTCGCCGCTGTCAATGCCGTCGGCGACTTCCTGTCCAGCCTCCTGGTCGGATTCTTATGGAGTGCCTTCAACGTGCAAACTGCTTTCGCCGCCTCCGCGCTCCTTTTCATCATCGGTGCTATATTGATTCTGCGGCTTCGCTGAGAGTCTAGTTCAAACCTTCGCCATGCCCGACGAGTCCACCGCCACTCCCCGCGACTTTCTCGCCGTCGAGCGAACCTTTCTCGCCTGGATTCGCACCGGCCTCGCTCTCATGGGCCTCGGCTTCGTCCTCGCCCGCTTTGGAATTTTCTTGCGGGAGTTCAACATCAACCAGCCCAATCTTCCATCCCGGTCATACGGCCTCTCCCTGTGGTTCGGTACCGCGCTGATTTTCCTTGGCGTGCTGGTCTGTCTGCTCTCGCTTGTCCGTTATCGCCGGCTGCTGCAGCAGCTCCAGCAGCCTGGAGCCTTGCTCTCGCGCCCTTCGGCGCTGGCCATCACGGCCGCGCTGATCCTCGCCATCCTTGGCGTGGCCATGGCGGTTTATCTAATTTCCGTGCGACCCCTCGCCCAGAATAATGCTTCCAAATCTCAGGAGACTTCCATGGAACCGATTCCGGAGAGCGGCATTCTTCGCACTGCCAGCAATCATTCCGTCGACGAAACCGTCGCCCGACTGCAATCCATGCTGCAAGCCAAGGGCGTCAAGCTCTTCACCATCGTCGACCACAGCGGCGAAGCCGCAAACGCCGGCCTGAAAATGCCAAACACCAAGCTGCTCATCTTTGGCAATCCTAAGGCCGGCACGCCGCTGATGCTTGCTTCACCCAGCGCCGCCCTCGACCTCCCGCTCAAAATCCTCGTCGCCGAGGACCCCACCGGCAAAGTCTGGATCTCCTACAATGCGCCTGCCTATCTGCAGACACGCCACCACTTCCCTCCCGACCTCCTTCCCAATATCGCCGTGATTGAAGTGCTCGCCGCCAAAGCTGCCGAATAGAAAACTGCCCTCCTTCCCTCGGGATGTCTTTGGAGTCTGTGGACTGTGTGTGCTCTCCGTAAAGTCCGTGCATTTTCCGTCTTGCGCCGCAATACGCCGCATGGTAGCGTTGGCGAATAAAAGGCGAATTCAATGAAAGGGGCTCTTGATGCCGGAATCGCTTGCCGTCCGAAGAGCTGGCATTTCGACAGCAGTCACGCGCGTCCATGAGGTCCTGGACGCCTTCGCCTCGCGCGATCATACCGGAGAGGTACTCACCGCCGTCCGCCATTTTCCTCCGCGCGAGGCGCAATGGGCAGAATTTCCGGCTTGGGTGCATCCGAACCTCGTTTCCGCCTACGCCGCCAAGGGCATTCGCCGCCCCTATACGCACCAGGCTGCGGCGGCGGAGGCTGTTCACGCCGGCAAGAATGTGGTCATCGTCACGCCCACCGCTTCCGGCAAGACGCTGTGCTACAACTTGCCCATTTTGAATGCCATTCTCGAGAACTCAGATACGCGCGCGCTCTATCTCTTTCCAACAAAAGCCCTCGCGCAGGACCAACTCGCGGAACTCTACGATCTCAACCAGCGCCTGGAGAACTGCTTCGGCGTCTTCACTTACGACGGCGACACCCCCGCCGACGCACGCAAAGCCATTCGCGAAAAAGGCCACGTCGTCCTGACTAACCCGGACATGCTGCACACCGGGATCCTCCCGCACCACACCCGCTGGACACGTCTCTTCGAAAATTTACGCTACATTGTGATCGACGAGCTGCACACCTATCGCGGCGTTTTCGGCAGCCATCTGTGCAACGTGCTTCGACGTCTCCGCCGCATCGCGCGCTTCTACGGATGCGAGCCGCAGTTCATTTGCTGCTCCGCGACCATTGCCAATCCCGGAGAGCTGGCAAGGCGGCTTCTCGAATCGGACGTCCAAGTCCTGGATACCAACGGCGCACCATCTGCGGAGAAAACCTTCGTATTCTACAATCCACCCGTCGTCAACCGCGCGCTCGGCATCCGCCGCAGCTACATCAATGAATCCTCGCGCGTGGCGCAGGAATTCCTGAATCGCGATCTGCAAACAATGGTCTTCGCAAATTCCCGCTTGCACACCGAAGTCCTTCTTACCTATTTGCGGCAGCCCAATCCGCAACTTCCCGGAAAACCGGAAACTATACGCGGCTACCGCGGCGGCTACTTGCCCAACGAGCGTCGCGAGATCGAACGCGGCCTACGCGACGGAAAAATTCGCGGAGTCGTTTCCACGAGCGCGCTCGAACTTGGCATTGACGTGGGCTCGCTCGATACCGTCGTCATGGCCGGCTACGCCGGCACCATCGCCGCCACGTGGCAGCGCGCCGGGCGCGCCGGACGCCGCAGCGGAAGCTCCTGCGCCGTGCTGGTGGCTTCGTCTGCGCCTCTCGATCAATTTATCGTGCGCCATCCGGACTATTTCTTCGGCAACACGCCCGAGCACGCTTTTATCCAGCCCGATAATCTCGAAATCCTCATCAACCACCTGAAATGCGCCGCGTTCGAATTGCCCCTCGCCCCGGGCGAAAAATTCGGCGATGTGGATTTGCCCGATCTGTGCGCGCGTCTCGCCGAGGCCGGCTTTCTGCATCTGGCCGGGGAAAACTACCACTGGACCCACGAAGCCTATCCCGCCGATACCATCAGCCTGCGCTCGGTGACCAGCGACAATTTCGTGATCATCGATATCACCGGCGCGCCAAACGTCATCGGCGAAATCGATTTTCCCAGTGCGCTGGTCTTCCTTCACGAAAAAGCCATTTACCTTCACGGCGGCCAGCAACACCACGTCGAGCATCTCGATTTCAAAGAGCGCAAAGCCTACGTCAAGCGCGTCGAGGTCGATTACTACACCGATGCGGTTCGATACACGCAAGTGCGTGTCCTCGAGATCGCCGAGCAAGCACGCGTGAGTGAATCCCCTCGAGAGGTCCCTGCAGCACGGGCGCACGGCGACGTGCTCGTTCGCTCTCAAGTCGTCGGTTTCAAGAAAATCAAGTTCTTCACCAACGAAAATATCGGGGACGGCAAGCTCGAACTTCCCGAAAACGAAATGCACACAACGTCTTACTGGATCACGCTGGAGCGTCCCCTGCTCGAATCACTTCCTTTTTCTGTAAGCGAACGCCAAAGCGGCATGTTTGGCCTGCTGCACGCGCTCGAATCCGTGGCCACGCTCCTGCTCATGTGCGACCGGCGTGACCTCGGCACCGCTATCGGCGAGCGTCCTCCTGATGCTTCGGTGGGACAGACATTCCTGTCTGTCCCTTCACTCGATCCGCTCTCGAGCAGCGATTTCACTCCATCCCGCATGGAAGACGTAATCTCCGCCAACACAAAGGAATTCTTCGAGCCAAATTTGTATCTCTTCGATGCCTACCCCGGTGGCATCGGCTTTTCCGAACCACTCTTTCAAACACACCATCCACTCGTCCAGAAGACACGCGAGCTAATCTCTTCCTGTGGCTGCGAACAGGGCTGCCCATCCTGCGTAGGCCCCGCAGGCGATCTTGCCCCGCGCGCCAAGGAAGCAGCGCTCGCGATTCTCGACCGTTTGTGTGCCTAGATGGCTGCGACCGCCGACAAATTCTCGAGACTTTCCGCTCTGAAACCCGCGCGCCCCGTGGCGGCGAGGCCGGCCGTCCTTCGCGCCCCCGACGAGGAAGACTCCCTAGCACGACTGCTCGGCGCGGGAGTTGCCAAGAATCATTTCGGCGAACATCTTTCCGTCCGCAATTGGTTTTCCACGCCTGAATATTCGGAAGCTTCCCCCGCCTCGCTCGATTTGCTCTCGCGATCACGCGATGAATCGCTCTCCCGCAGAACGCGCGCGGCGTTAACAGATCCGGAAAAATGGCTCTTCCTGGATACGGAAACAACCGGGCTTGCCGGTGGCACGGGAACCTACGCGTTTCTTGTGGGCCTGGCCTGGTGGGATGCCGGCGGCTTGCAGGTCGAGCAATTCTTCATGCGTGATTTCTCCGAAGAACATTCCCTTCTTCATGAACTCTCCAGGCGTCTCGCCGAACGCCCCGTGCTCGTCACCTTCAATGGAAAATCTTTCGATTGGCCGCTCCTGGAGAGCCGCTTCACCATGACGCGCTCCATCACCGTGCCAAAACTGGCGACACATCTCGACTTGCTACATCCCGCGCGTGCTCTCTGGAAACTTCGGCTCGGCTCCGTCCGCCTCGTCGAACTGGAGCGCCACGTCCTCGACGCACCCCGCCTTGGCTGGCGCCGCGATGATGACGTCTCATCGGCTCTCATCCCACAGTTTTATTTTGACTATTTGCGCGGCGGCCCTATGGAGCCACTTGCAGGAGTCGTGCGGCACAACCAAATGGATTTACGCGGCCTCGCCGCCCTCTTCGGCAAAATCAACGCGTTACTTTCCGAGCCGGGCGCAGCGGAGGAAACTGAAAGCCTCGATCTTTTCGGGCTGTCGAGATTTCTGCAACGCCGGGGAGAGCCCGACCGCGCACATTCGGCATGCTCTCAAGCGTTAGAGATCGGACTCCCCGCTGAGTTCCTCCCAAAAGCGCGCCGCGAGCTCGCGCTGATGGCGAAACGCCGGGGCGAACATGACCGGGCGGCGGAAATCTGGCATGAGATTGTTGCCGATCTTCAAGACGGGATCTACGCATGCGAGCAGCTTGCCATCCACTTCGAACGCCACGCTAAGAATCTGAGTCGTGCGGCGGAATTCGCGCAGCTTGGTCTGGCAAAGCTCCGGTGTCAGCGCAGTGCCTCGCGCGATTCTTATCTCGCTGCTCGCTCCACACAGCGGGAGCAACAATTCCTGCATCGGATCGCCCGTTTGCAGCATCAAATGCAAATCAGCGACGGCTTGGCAACACCGCTTGCTCTTTCACATTCCACAGGTGAACCGGAAGCGAAGAGCCGATACCGTCACCGTTAAGCCTTTTCCCCTGTTCCTCAATTCAAAGGAGGAAATCGGATGGAAAGTTCAGCCGCAAAACAGCAACCTTTGGTAGGAGGTAGTATGGCCACTGCCGAACAAGCGTATCTGCGCACCGAACTGGAACAACGCCGCGAGCGCCTTCACGCGGCTTTGCATTCGCCCGCCGCCGATGCTTCTCTTTCGCAGCTGCTGATGGCTGTGGATGCGGCGCTGAACCGTATCGATCAAGGAACATTCGGGCTCTGTGAGGAGTGCCACGATTCCATCGAAGCGGAGCGCCTGCTGGCCGATCCTTTGGTGCGGTTCTGCCTCGACCATCTTACGAGTGCCGAGCAGCGAGCCTTGGAGAGTGACCTTTCCCTGGCCGCGC
>Ga0137393_10000035_pt1 | contig 63918 bp, 58 predicted proteins | sample 15con2h34BmetaG_FD_101396 | JGI IMG/M metagenome (GOLD analysis project Ga0137393, IMG submission 101396) | Vadose zone soil microbial communities from Angelo Coast Range Reserve, California, USA - 15con2h3.4B metaG | ecosystem: Environmental > Terrestrial > Soil > Vadose zone > Saprolite...
CATGTCGAAGACTTTTTCCATGAGGGCGCGAACCTTCGCGCCCTCTTTGCGATACTTGAAGGCGCCGAGCTCGAGATTTTCGCGCACCGTGAGGAATGGAAAGACGCGTCGTCCCTCGGGAACAAGCGAGATCCCGAGTTCAGTGCGCTTATACGGTGGGAGGCGCGTGATATCGTGCCCGCGGAAATGGATCGCGCCGGCGCGCGGCAAAAGCGCGCCGGCGACAGCGCGTAGCGTGCTGGATTTGCCGGCCCCGTTGGCGCCGATCAGTGTGACGATCTCGCCCTCTGCGACATGAAAACTGACACCACGGCACGCCGAGACCTCGCCATAGGCGAGTTCAAGCCCTTCCGCCTGCAGCAGTGCGCTCACGTCATGCTCCAAGATAGGCGGCGATCACCGCCGAATTCGCCTGGACCTCGAGCGGCGTGCCCTCGAAAAGGTACTGTCCGTAATCCATGACCAGCACGCGATCTGCGATTTTCATCACCAGATCCATGTTGTGCTCGACTACGATAATGGTCATGCCACGCTTACGCAGGATACGAATCCGTTCAACCAACCGCTCCACGTCCGCCGCATTGAGGCCGGCGGCGGGCTCGTCGAGCATGAGCAGTCGGGGCGAGGTCGCGAGCGCGCGAGCAAGTTCAAGCATGCGCTGCTCGCCATACGCGAGTGAAGCTGCGAGCACCGATGCCCGCGCTTCGAGCCCGACGAAGTCGAGAAGCTTGATCGCCTCCGCGCGACAGCGAGCGTGGTCGCGCTCGAAGGCGGCACCGTGGATGACGTATTGCCAGGCCGGGATATCGTGATGAATATGAAAGGCGGCGATGACATTGCCGAGCACCGATAGCTGCTTAAAAAGCCGTATCTTCTGAAACGTGCGCCCGAGGCCGAGGCGTACTCGTTTGTGCGCCGGCAAGCCAACGAGGTCGACGCCGTCGAAGATCATCCGGCCCGCATCCGGCTGATAGAGCCCGCTCATCAGGTTGAGGAGCGTCGACTTGCCGGCCCCGTTCGGGCCGATGATCGCAAACACGCCGCCACGCGGGACGGTGAGCGAAATGTCGCGAACCGCCTGCACGCCGCCGAACCGCTTGTGCAAGCCTGCGCCGCAAAAGAACGCGCCGGCACCGGTAGGACGCGCTTGCGCCGCCGTGGCGGGGTCCGACGCGATCATTGGCGCATTCCAGCGTCGGTGGCGGTCGCTAGCCGACCCAACCGCGCGCGGAACATCTGCGCTGCCTGCGCGATCCCTCCTGGCATGAACAGCACGACGAGGGTGAGGGCGGCGCCATAGAGGATCAGACGGAGATCGCCGAATCCGCGTAAAAGTTCGGGCAAGATCGTGAGCAGGATTGCGCCCCAGACCGGGCCGATCAGCGTCCCCATGCCGCCGACGATCACCATGGCGAGAATGGTGAAAGATTCGGTGATGATAAAGGCGTCCGGGACTAACGTTCCGACGAAGCTCGCATAGAAGGCGCCGGCAGCGCCCGCGACTGCCGACCCGATGCCGAAGGCAAACACCTTCCACGCCGTGCAATTGATGCCGAACGCAGAAGCCGAAATCTCGTCCTCTCTGATCGCCTTGAGCGTCTCGCCAATCGGCGAGCGGACGAGTTGGTCGAGCAGGAGATAGAAAAGGAACGCGAAACTCGCCACCAGATAGAACATATTCGCCGTGTTGCCGAACGAGATGACCGGCAGCCCCGGCAACGCAATGTCCGGTGGCGGTTTGATGGCATAGATGCCGAGTGGGCCTTGCGTGAGGCTGATCCAGTTCAGCAGCACCTGATGTACGATGACGGCAAAGCCCAGCGAGGCGATCGCAAGGTAATGGCCGCGCAGACGAACGGCGAAGATCGACAACGCCATGCCGGCCGCGCCGGACAATACCATTCCGAGGACGAACGCCATCCAGAATGGCACGCCAAGCTTCATGACGAGCAGTGTAGAGGCATAGGCGCCGATGCCGTAGAAGGCCGAGTGACCGAGGTTAAGCTGGCCGGCATAGCCAAGTATGAAATCGAGGCCGATAGCCAGCATGATGTTGATCGCGCAAACGACTAGGTTCGTGCGCCAATAAGAATCTTGAATGACGAACGGCAAAAGAGCGATGATCACGGCGACCACGAGGAACCACGCGCGCCGGTTGATTCGGACTCGATCGGTTAGCATGGGAAACGCCGGTCGACCCTCGTTAGACATTCTCTTCACGCTTTTCAGCGATCAGCCCTGTCGGACGTAGTGCGAGCATCAGCAGCAGCAGCGTGAAAACCACGATGTCGGTTAGACCGGGATTGATGAACTGGGTCGTGAAACTTTCGATCAGACCAACCACGAGCCCTGCAATAATCGTCCCCGCGACATTGCCGAACCCGCCAATGATCACGATGGCAAACGCCTTCACGATCACGGTCGTGCCAGCGAAGGGTGTGAGCACGAGGATGGGCCCAAGCATGGCGCCGCCCATGCCGGCGAGCGCCGATGCGATCACGAACGTCAGCATGATGAGTTGGTTGGGATTGACGCCCATGAGGCCCGCGGTCTCGCGGTCCTGGGCGACGGCGCGCAGCGCCTTGCCCATGTAGGTGAATTTCATGAATGCGTAGAGCAACGCGATGGTGAGGATGGATACCACGACGATGATGAGATTCTGCAACGTGATGAATGTGCCGCCCCACAGTCGGATGACTTTATTGCTGTAGGGGCTATCGAAGGCATACGGGATCGGACCGAACCAGAGCAGCATCGCGTTCTGCAACAAAATGGACACGCCGATGGTCGCGATCAGCGGCAACAATTCGCTGCCGCGCTCGCGCAGCGGCGCGAAGATCGCTGCATTCACGAGCCAGCCGAGCGCCGCGCCGACCATGAGCGCGATGCCGATACTGATGACATAATTGCCGCCGAAGGCGAACGTGAAAAAATACGCCGCGAAGGCACCGATGGTCACGACGTCCGCGTGCGCAAAATTGATCTGCACGAGGACGCCGTAGATCAGGGTGAGCCCCAATGCCACGAGGACATAGAGGCTGCCGAAGACTATGCCATTGATGCCCTGCTGGAGGACGACGGTCAGCATGACCGCTCAGTTCCAGCCGAGCGCCTTCCACGACAGATCCGGCAACGTCTCCATGTAGTGGATCGTATCCATCTTGGTGTTTTGGTTGGTCTTGTCGAATTCGACACTGCCGGTCACACCGGAAAAGTCTTTAGTAGTGGCCATGATATCGCGGATCGACTGCGAGTCCTTGCCGCCGCGGCGAATGACATCAGCGACGACCAGGATCTGATCGAAGGCGTGGGCATTGATGTGCGTCGGTTCCTGATTGTATTTGGCCTTGAAGGAGCGAATGAAGTTCTGCACCACGACACGTTTGTCGGTTGGGTCGAACTGGACGATGCGAACGTAGCCAAGCGCCGCCTTGCCCGCCTTTTGCTCGAAACCGAAGGGCAGCCAGATGGTGCCAAGCTGGATCGATTGCCCGCCGCCACCCTTGGTGACGCTAGCCTGCGCCAGCGCCTGCGTGATCCGTAGACCCTGGCCCTCGAGCGTATAGGTCGGGATCACATCCACTTTGCCGAGACCGGCGATGCGCGTCGCGATCGCGGTGAAGTCGTTCACGTCGCGGCCGAAGCCGATATCGGCAAGGATTTGCCCGCCGAGCGACTTGAACGTATCGCCGAACACCTTCGCGTTGCCGATTCCAGCATTGGTGTTCTCATAGAGCAGTACCGCGGTGCGTGCGTTAAGGCGCTTATAGGCATTGGTGGCGATATCGACGCCCTGCATCACCTCGTTGGGCATGATGCGAAACGTCCACGGGTTGCCGGGATCGGTGACCTTAATCGAGGACGAGCCCGCATTGAGCAATGGCATCTTCGCCTGTTCCATGAGCGGCATGATTGCGAGCGTCGCGTCCGAGCACTCTTCACCGAGGACGACGTCGGGCTTGTATTGCTCCAGCAGGCGCTTGGCTGCCTGCGTCGCCGGTAGCGGACTGCACGCCGAATCCTCATATTGGACTTCGAACCTGTAGCCGTTGACCCCGGTCTTGTTGAGCTGCTCGATCGCAAGCTCGATGCCCTGCTTGTCTTGGACCCCGAAATAGGAACCCGGGCCCGACATCGCGAACAGTCCCCCGATCTTGATCACCTTGTCTTGCGCCTGGGCGTCTCTCGCGGCAGCGAACAGGGCAATACTTGCCACCACACCGATACAGAGAATGGCGGAATGCTGTCTCATGGCCCTCTCCTAAACGCTATCGTTTCATTTTAAACCTGAAACCGGGATGCCTGCCAATCTCATATCGTCCCGCGCAGTCGGCCGCGCGTGTTGTCCAGCCGCGTGAAGCCGACCACCAACGTTCGGCCCGAAGCATGAGCTAGCAACAGGTCCGCCGTCAGAGGACCGACGGCCGCCAATATTTCAATGTGAAGCCTATTCACTCCGGCCTCCGCAAGTAGTGGCCCCGCGCTGAGCCAACAACCTTCCCGTCATGACAGACCGGAACGCCTCGCAGGAAAGTGGTCTTGACCCGACCCGTGAGCTCCAGCCCCTCGAAGGGCGAATAGCCCTGTTTAGACTCGGACTCGGCGGCGTGCACCGAGAAGCTTTCATGCGGGTCGACGAGCGCGATGTCGGCATCGTAACCCGGGGCGATATCGCCCTTGCCGAGCAACCCAAATCGCTGCGCTGGTTTCGAACTTAGAAGCTCAGCCATGTGGTTGTAGGACATGCCACGCTTACTGCCTTCACTCAGCACTCCCGAGAGCAGGTACTCGGTACCGCCAAATCCGGCTTTCGCGAGCCAGATGTTCGTCGGATCGTCCTTCGACCATTTCTGTTCGGCCGCACAGCAGGCATGATCGCTGACGATCCAGTCGATCTTACGATCGAGTACGGCCTGCCATAACGCTTCCACGTCTTCGCGAGGTCGGATCGGCGGATTGACCTTTGCTTGAACGGCGCATTCGCAATCGGCATCGAGCAGAAGATGGCCAACCGTCACTTCCCGGCGGAACGCGATGTGGGGAAAGACCTGTTGCATGATCCACGCCGCATCGATCGCCTTGCGCGAGCTAAGGTGTAAGAGATTGATGTTCAGGCAGTTGGTTTCGTTGGCGAGGTAAGAGGCGATCCAGATGGCAAGCCCTTCAGAATGCGGAGGGCGGGCAGCACTGTAGGCGTGCAGTCCCGTTAGCTTACCCTCGCGCTCGACGAGTTTCGTGTAGGCGTTGAGGATCTCCGCAAGCTCGCAATGAAGACTGACGCTGATATGGGTGGCAAGGTCCGGATATTTCGTCATCAAGCGCTTTGCGGAGCGCATGATGAATTCGAAATGAGCGATGTCATAACGATCCTCGGGGCCGATCATCAGAAATTCGTTCTGATGGGCTGACCGTCCGTGCAGACCGTATCCTCCATAAAACATGAATATCTTGAACGAGGGGATACCGTAGTCGAGGACGAGATGTTCCATTTCATCGATGTGCCCGACCTCGATCGGCGCAACGTGATAACCGTAATCGACCCAAAAATGCCCCTCGGACTGCTTGAGGACCTCGGGCATGAAGTCACGGTATGGACCGCCCCGGTTCAGATAATAGTGCCCTGTCCGTATGTAGTTCAGGCTTGAGGTTACGCCCCCCATCGCTGCCGCCTTGCTTTCTGAAACCGCGTCCTGGGCAAGCGGCGCATAGATGCCGATATGCATGTGAGCATCAACGCAGCCCGGGAATGCCAGAAGATTCTTGGCGTCGAACACCTGCTTCGCTTGCTCAGCCTGAATATCGGGCGCAAGGCGCGCGACCTTTCCATCCTTGACCGCGATGTCGAGACAATCCACCGACGTCTTGTTGGGGCGCACTACGCGCGCGTTCTTGATCACCAGGTCGTAGAGCTTTTCCATTCCAGGGTTTTCTCCTTGTCGACGGTGCGCCCTGACGCGATCAAAATTGGCTGCCTCAGCTGGACGATTTGGCGTTGCGAACGGAGCGCATCATCGGACTTTGCGACTTAACCGGCGCGTACCGCCCTTGCTGCCCGAGGGCCGTGCGAGAGCGTTGTATCGTTTTCCGAGCGCGAGCATCTCCGGCGTTCCGATCAATTCATTGAGGCCGGTGAAGTCGATCATGCGGGAACGGAACGGCTCGGAGGTCCCGCCGGCAGCGAGCGAGGCGTAATATTCGCTCGCCATGCGCGCCAGTGCGCGCACGATGCCGCCGGGAAAGATCACCAGCGCGAAACCCATCGACTCGAGCTCGGCAGCCGACAGCACTGGGGTTTTGCCGCCCTCGACCATATTGGCCATCAGCGGCACGCCGTCGAGCGCCGGCGGGATGCGCTTAAGCTCCGCGCGCGTCTTGGGTGCCTCGATGAACAGCATGTCGGCGCCCGCGTCGCGGTAGAGCGCAGCGCGCTCGATGGCGCTTTCAAAACCTTCGACCGCGATCGCGTCGGTGCGCGCGATCACCAGCGTCTCGCGCGAGCGCCGAGCATCGAGCGCTGCCTTGATCTTGCCAGCCATCTCGGCCGCCGGGATAAGGACCTTGCCGTCGAGGTGGCCGCAGCGCTTCGGAAATTCCTGGTCCTCGAGTTGAATCGCGCTCGCCCCCGCGCGCTCGAACAGGCGCATGGTGCGGCCGACGTTGAGGGCATTGCCATAGCCGGTGTCGGCGTCGACGATCAAATCCGCGTCGACGCGATCGCGCATCACGCTGACGATCTCGACAACCTCGCTCACGCTCACGAGACCGATGTCCGGCCGGCCGAGCCGCGTATACGAGATCGCTGCGCCGGAGACGTATAGCGTCGTAAAGCCGCTCTGTTCGGCGACCAGCGCGGTGAACGCATCGTAGACGCCGGGAGCGACCACGATGGGTCTCCGCTTGAGGCGCGACCGCAGCTTCGCCACGTCAGCCATCGTTCATAGTCCGAGATAGGCGCGTTTCAGGTTCGGGTCGTCGCGGATATCAGCTGAGTTTCCGTGTAGCACGAACACGCCCTTTTCGAGGATATAGGCGCGGCGCGCCACCTCAAGGCACTGGACCACGTTCTGTTCGACGAGAAGCAGCGCGATGCCTTCCCCGTTGATGCGCCGGATCAGCGCGAACAGCTCCTCGACGAGCAGCGGCGAGAGGCCGAGCGACGGCTCGTCCAGGATGAGCAATTTTGGCTCGGCCATCAAGGCGCGGCCGATCGCCAGCATCTGCTGCTCGCCACCCGAGAGTGTGCCGGCGCGCTGTGACCGCCGCTCGGCGAGCCGCGGAAAAATCGCAAATACCCGCTCGCGATTACTCTCCCGCCGCATGCGGCCACGCCGGTAGCTGCCAAGATCGAGATTTTCCATGATCGTCAGGTTGGGAAAGACGCAGCGCCCCTCGGGCACGTGGATGAGCCCGCGCGCGACGATCGTCGCTGGCCTCTCGCGCTCGATGGCGCTATCTGCGAAGCGGATGGAGCCGTGTGTTGCGCGCAGCACGCCGGAGATCGTGCGGTTGAGCGTTGATTTCCCTGCGCCGTTCGAGCCCAGCACGGTGACGATCTCGCCGGCGGCGACCTCAAGATCGATGCCTCGCAGCACTTCGATCGCGCCGTAGCCGGCGATAAGCCCGCTGACCGCGAGCAGCGCGTCAGACATGCACGCCTCCGGCGGCCGAAAGACGCGCTGCCGCGCCATGGCCGAGATAAGCCTCGACCACGCGCGGATTGTCCACCACGACTTGCGGCGCGCCCTCGGCGATGATGCGGCCCTCCGCCAGCACGAAAACGTGTCCGGCGAGGCTCATGACCGCCTGCATCACGTGCTCGATCATCAGTATCGTGACGCCGGCGTCGGCGATGCCGCGGATGATCGGCATCATCGTGGCGACCTCGGCGGGGTTGAGGCCGGCAAGCACCTCGTCGAGCAGAAGGAGTTCGGGTTCGGCGGCGAGCGCGCGTGCGACTTCCAGCCGCTTGCGACCGGCGACCGTGAGGCTCGCGGCCGGACGGCCGAGGAGATCGCCGAGGCCCACTGTGCTTGCAACTTCCGCGGCAGCGTCGAGCGCCTCGGCGCGCGAGCGTCGTGACAAATGCGCGCCGATGGCGATGTTCTCGTGCACGGTGAGGCCAGCGAACGGCTGCACGATCTGGAATGTGCGCACGATGCCTCGCCGCGCCACGAGATGGGGCGGCATGCCCGTTATGTCCGCGCCGCGATGAAAGATGTGACCTTCGCTCGGCGGCATGAACCCGCTGATGATGGAGAACAATGTGGTCTTGCCGGCACCGTTGGGCCCGATCAGCGCGGTGATCCGGCCGGCTTCAACGGCGAGCGAAGCATTGTCGACGGCGAGGAGGCCACCGAAGCGTTTGAATGCGCGCTCAACGCGAAGCACAGGTTCAGCCATGGACGCCCTCTGATGCCGATGACCGCAAGCGTGCAAAGCGGACGCGCAGGGCGGCCAGGAGGCTCGTAATTCCATGCGGGGCAAAGGCTACGATCAGTACGAGCACGCCGCCGTAAATGACGAGGTCAAGGCCGGGCGCATCGCCGGTGATGAGCTTGGTCAATTCGCCCAGCGTCTTGACGACCACCGCGCCGAGCAGCGGCCCGAACACGGTGCCGATGCCGCCGACGATGGGCGCGAGCAAGGCCTCGATGGAAATCCAGGGCCCGTATGCGATACCGGAGTCGATGAAGAGAAAATACTGCACGTAGAAACCTCCGCCGGCGGCCGTAATGGCGGCGGAAATTGTCATAGCGACGAGCTTGACCCGCACTGTGTCGACGCCGACCGCTTTGGCAGCGTCCTCGTTTTCACGCACAGCGACAAGCCAGGCACCGAACCGGCTCTGCTCGATCAGGCGCACGATGACGAGCGAAGCGGCAAGGAGCGCAAGCACGATCCAATAGAACGGCGCGCGGCTCTGGAACTGGAACGCTTGCGGCCGCAGGTCGAGCGTAATCAAGATGCCGACGCCGGCACCGGTGATGGGTGCGACGCTGGCGAGAATGCGCAGCACCTCGGCAAACGCCAGTGTGACGAGGGCGAAATATGAGCCCTTCAATCCGGAACGGAAGGTGAGCGCACCGATCGCGGCGCCGACCAGCGCGCCGCCGGCGATCCCGAGCGCGAACGCGGGCCAGGCGTTGATGCCGTAGCGCATTTGCAGGATGGCAGTGACATACGCGCCGGTCCCGAAGAAGGCCGCATGACCGAAGGAATACTGCCCGCCATAGCCACCAAGCACGTTCCAGCCCTGCCCCACCAGCGCGATCAGCAATGCGACGATGAGAAAATTGAGCACGGCATTGGAAGTGGTGAGCAATGGCACCGTCGCGAGCATAGCGATGACGAGCACAATGTGTGCGATCGAAGGCCCCCTCATGCCCGTTCTCCGAACAGACCGCTCGGACGCAACAGCAGCACGAGGATGAACATGACGAAAATGCCGATCTGCCCGAGCGACTCTCCGAGATAGAGGCCGCAGAGACTCTCTACCACGCCGATGAAAAGGCCGCCGACGAGCGCCCCCGTCACCGAGCCCATGCCGCCGAGCACGACGATGGTGAAGGCGATGAGCACAAAGGCGTTTCCGACGTGCGGATTGACGTAATATGTCGGGATCAGCAGGCAGGCGGCGATGGCAAGGCACGCCGTGCCGAGACCGAAGGTGACGGCATAGATGTGCCCCACGTCGATGCCGGAGAGCTCGGCGCCGAGCTTCTCCTTCGCAACCGCACGAATTGCCTTCCCCGTGTCGGTTAAGCTCAGGATGAGCCAGAGGACAAGCGCGACGACGAGCACGACGCCGAAGCCGATGACGCGCGGCACTGCAAGGAAAGCGATGCCGAGGTCGACGATATCGAACGCATAATCGAGGTTGAGCGTGCGTGTATCGGCACCAAAGGCATAGAGCAGCACGTTCTCGATCAGCACCGCGAGCCCGAGCGTCACCAAGAGAATGTTGCGGTCCTCGCCGTGCGCGGCCGGGCCAATGACGAAGCGCTGCAAGCAATAACCCAGCGCGAAGAAAAGCGGCGTCAACACGATGGCCGCGAGGTAGGGATCGAGGCCGAGGAGCCGGTGCGCGAAGAAGGCCGCGAACATAGCGGCGGTGAGCAGCGCGCCGTGGGCGAAATTGATGATGTGCAGGACGCCGTAGATCAGCGTGAGCCCGAGCGCGACCAGCCCATAGACCGCGCCGGTCAAGAGCCCGTTGAGGATGGCAGGAACGAGGACGACCGGCGACAGCATGCGGCGACCAAAAGGGTGACGGCGGCACCCACCGCCGTCTTGTAGCCGCTCAGGCGGGGGGCATCGGGAATACCGGCTTCGCCGTGGCGAACGTCTGCGGGAAGATCACGTGGATGTCGTTGCCGAGCACCTGGGTATTGACTGGCGCCGCCCCTTGATTCTGGCCATTGACGAATTTGGTCGGCCCGTAGGGCATCACGTGGCCCGCGAAGGTGGAGTTTTCCAACGCCGCGATGACCTTGGCACGCTCCGCGCTCCCGGCGCGTTCCAGCGCGTCGGCGACGAGCAGGACGCACGAGTAGTTCATGAACACCTCATAAGTGTAGAACTGCCCCCTGTCTTCGACCTTCTTCTTGAGCGTCAATGCCTTCGGATTGCGCGGATCGAACCAGTGATTGCAGTCCATGATGTATTGCGCGGCTTCGGGGAACTCCTTGACGAACTTGTAGGAGGAAGCAGCGCCGCCGAGGACCGAATAGATGCCTTTCTGCCGCACGCGCTGTTGCTGCATGGTGCGGGCGAGCAGCACGTATTCATTATAGTAGTTCGCCGGAACCACGAGATCCGGATTTTGCGCCTTGATCTTCAGGACCACGTTGTTGAAATCGCGGGTCGGCGTCGGATGCGGGATGGTTTCGAGCACCTGGAAGCCGCGCTCGGGCAGTTGCGCGTTGAGCAACTTGGCGAGCCCCGATCCGAACAGCGAATCCTCATGCACGATCATCACCGTCTTCGCCGGCTTGCCGGCCTGGTCGTCGATGGTGACGAGGTTGTCGAGGGCGGTCTTCGCGATCACTCCGAAGCCCGGCCCGAACCGGAACGTGTTCTTGAGGCCGCGCGTGACGATGTTGTCGGCGACCCCAACGTCGACCACGTAGGGCAGGTCGTAGCGGGCGGCGGTCTGACTGGCGGTGAGGCAGATCGAGCTGGCATAACCGCCGACGACGGCCGCGACGCCCGTCGAGTTCATCTTCTCGACCTCGGCATTGCCGCCTTCCGGCGTCGACTGCGCGTCGCCGAGAATAGGCTCGATCTTCGCGCCCCCCAGCGCCTTGATGCCGCCCGCCGCGTTGATCTCCTCGATCGCGATCGTTGCACCGAGCCGGCCCTGTTGGCCCGAATAGGACAACGCGCCCGAGACCGGATGCAGCACGCCAAGCTTCACGGGAGCGCCCTGCGCGCGAAGGAGCGCCGGCGCGTTGATGAGACCGGTCGCCGCGGCAGCAGCGCCTAGCGCAGTCGTCTGCAGCAGATTGCGGCGCGTGACCTCTGCCGACCAATGCGACATTGGAACCCTCCCATCTGACATCCGCCCGATAGACTAACATTACCCGGCGCGCCCTTCTATATTGGGCGCGGTGCGCCGCGGCACTTAGTCCCTTTCGATCCGCCATGAGCGAGCCTCTGACCCTTTTCGACAAGCTGTGGGCGGCCCACGAGATCGTCCGGCGCGACGACGGCGAGGCGCTGCTGTGGGTCGACCGCCATTACGTGCATGAAGGATCGTTCAACGCCTTCAGCCAGATCAAAGCGCGCGGCGCGCGGGTTGCCGAACCAGGTCTCACCTTCGCTGTCGCCGACCATTACGTCCCGACGCGCGGGTCTCGGCGCATCATCGACAACCCTGAGATCGCCCGCATGGTGCGCACGCTCGAGGAGAACACCTCTGAGCACGGGATAACCCTATTCGGGCTCGATGATCCCCACCAAGGAATCGTGCACGTGGTGGGTCCCGAACAGGGCCTTACGCTCCCCGGCCTGCTGATCGTATGCGGCGACAGCCACACCTCGACCCACGGCGCGCTCGGCGCCTACGCCTTCGGCATCGGCGCCTCCGAGGTCGCCCACGTGCTGATGACGCACACGCTGTGGCAGCGCAAGCCCAAGCGCATGCGCATTACCGTCAACGGACGCCTCGCTTCGGGCATCGTTGCGAAGGACATCGTGCTCGCCGTCATCGCGAGCATTGGCACCGACGGCGCGACGGGCCATGCCGTCGAATTCGCCGGTCCCACCATTCGCGCGCTGTCGATGGAAGGACGGCTCACTCTCTGCAACATGTCGATCGAGGCCGGCGCGCGCAGCGGCATGGTTGCGCCCGACGAAACGACCTTCGAATACGTGAAAGGGCGGCCCTATTCCCCGAAAGGGAGGGCACTCGAGCAGGCCGTCGAGGCGTGGTCGGCGCTCACCACGGACGACGGCGCAAAATTCGACCGCGAGGTCGAGCTCAACGCCGCCGACATTGCGCCGATCGTCACCTGGGGCACGAGCCCTCAGGACGCGCTGCCGATCGATGGCAGCGTCCCGGACCCTGCACGCGAGCCGGACGCGGCGCGGGCGAAATATCTGCGCGAGGCACTCGACTACATGGGGCTTATGCCGGGCACGAAGCTCACCAACATTGCGGTCGACCGCATCTTCATCGGCTCCTGCACCAATGCGCGCATCGAGGATCTGCGCGCAGCAGCCGCGGTCCTGGCAGGCCGGGTGAGCAAGGTTCCCGGGCTGGTGTCGCCCGGCTCGTCCGCTGTGAAGCGCCAGGCCGAAGAGGAAGGGCTCGACCGTATCTTCCGCGACGCCGGCCTCGAGTGGGGGGAATCCGGCTGCTCCATGTGCGTCGGCATCAACGGCGACGTGGTGGCGCCAGGCGAACGCTGCGCCTCCACCACCAACCGCAATTTCCGCGGGCGACAGGGGCCGGGCGCACGCACCCATTTGATGTCTCCGGCCATGGTCGCGGCAGCGGCGGTGACCGGAAAGCTAACCGACGTGCGGCCGCTGCTCTCCGGACGGGAGGTGTGAGGCGCGCATGGACAAATTCATCCGACTGACTGCGGTCGCCTGCCCGCTCGACGTCGCCAATCTCAACACCGATCAACTCATTCCGGCGCGCTTTCTGAAGCTGCCGCGCTCGGCCGGGCTCGCGGCGGCGCTGCTGCGCGACCTGCGCTTCGATGCCGACGGGCGCGAGCGGCCCGATTTTCCGCTCAATCGTCCGGCCTGGCGCGAGGCCAAGATCGTGGTGGGCGCTCGCAATTTCGGCTGCGGCTCCTCGCGCGAGGCGGCGGTCTATGCGCTCTGCGATTACGGCGTCCGCTGCGTGATCGCGCCATCCTTCGGCGACATCTTTGCCGGGAACGCGGTGCAGAACGGACTATTGACCGCGATCGTCTCAGACGACGAGGCAGCCACGCTCATGGGCCTGCTCAGCGAGACGCCGGGCCGGGCCCTGACCGTCGATCTCGAGCAACAGCTGATCCGATGCGATAATCAAAGCTTCCGCTTCGTCATCGATCCGGTCCGCCGCACGCGCCTGCTCAACGGTTGGGACAACATCGCATTGACCGAGAGCTATATCGACCAGATCGCAGCCTTCAAGATGGCCGATCGCGCGCGACGTCCGTGGGCCGCGCCAGCGAAACCTGAATAGTGCATCGCATATCGGATGTGGTGGTCACGCACGCCGGCCCGTTAGCGGACGCATGTCCTCCGAACTACTCCGGCGTGGTTGCTTTCAAAAATCGACCAACGTACGCTCGTATCGACGAGGAACAGGAGGATGTCATGGCGCAAGAACCCCTCGCAACGAAGGGCAACTTTCTGCACATCTATGATTTTCGCGTGACCAAGGGCAAGGAGGAGGAATTCGTCCGCTCGTTCGAGAAGTTCGACTACTCGGACGGCAACCCCATGCACAAGTCACGCGCGCAAGTGAAGGACGGCGTGCTGTGCCGTGACACCCAGGATCCGCAACGTTTCTTTCTGATCGCGGAGTGGTCCGATATCGAAGAGCACGCGCGCATCCGCAAGATTCTGGCCAACGAGATCAAGCCGGAATTCATCAAATATATCGAAGGCGGAACGTTCATTCCCAAATATGTCGAGGTGGTCTCGTCGACACCCGATGAGATTCTCAACAAAGCCGCCGCGGCGGAGTAGACGCTTGTCGCGGGATTTATATACGTTCTTCCGATCCTCCACCTCATACCGGCTTCGCATTGCGCTCGCCTACAAGCGGCTCGAGTACACGCCGCATTACGTCAGCCTGCCAAAAATGGAGCACCGAACGTCCTCATATCGGGCGCTGCATGCCCAGGGATTAGTGCCCTTGCTGACCGATGACGGTCGATCCTTCATTCAATCCATGGCCATCATCGAGTATCTGGACGAGGTCTACCCGGAGCCACCGCTGATCCCGGCGGACGTGCATGGACGCCACTACGTGCGAGCGGTATCGCAAATCATCGGCTGTGATATTCACCCTCTCAACAACGTGCGCGTGCTCAAACACATCCAGACGCAGTTCGGAGCCGACGATGCAGCGACCAAGACGTGGTATCGCCATTGGATCGCGGAGGGACTGGGAGGTCTGGAGAATTACGTGGCTAGTGCGGGCGTCGCCCGTCGCTTCTGCTACGGCGATACCGTCACGATGGCCGACATTTGTCTCGTGCCGCAGGTTTTCAATGCCCAGCGCTTCGATTGTTCGCTCGACGACTACTCCACGCTGACTGCGATCTTCGAGCGATGCATGGCCCTCGACGCCTTTCGCGCGACGCAGCCCAACACCCAGGTCGACGCATTCTGAACCGGACTGGGACAGGCAAGATCCGCCCGCTTGCGCTCATTCGAGCTCAACTGGGCTGAAAGATCGTCCGGCCAAGATGATTGTTGCCGTTGATGAGGCGGATCAGAGTTATGATGAGCGCGTTGCGCTCCTGCGAGAGGAGCGGCTCGAGCAGACGCTTCTGGGCGCGTCGCATCGGCCGATACATCTTTCGCGTCAGTCGCTCGCCGGCGCGGGTCAATCGCGCAAGGACCATACGCCCGTCGTCCGGGCTGCGGCGGCGCTCGAGGAGCCTGCGTCGCGCAAGGCGGTTGAGGACATCGGCGACATTGGTGCGGTCGATTCCGAGTTCGCGGGCCAATGAGTTTTGATCGAGATCGGGATTGAGCGAGACCGTCGTCAACAGTCCGTACTGAACCGGTGTGATGTCGAATCCTGCGCATTCCTCGAAAAAGAGCGCGTAATGGATTTGATGCAAGCGCCGCAGAAGAAAACCCGGCCGCCCCCACAGCGGCATGTCGGAATGAACCGTGTCAGCGCGCAATGGCCTTTTCTTGGCCTTGCGTCGGCGCGCCTTCCTTCCGCCGGCGAGTCTCGGCGCGGGTTTCCGTGCCGCTTTCATTCTTGTCGCCATCGGACTCTCCTCCTCGTCGCACCGGCCTCGCTTCCCGCGCAGCAGGAAATATTCAGTATATGGTCATACTTGCACGCACTCGGGACTGTGTTAGGCTTTTATCCACGCTGCGCGCATATGCAACCGGCAAAAAAGAAACTGCAAATCCGTAAGGAGTGCCGGTTCGAGCAGTTATCTCTCAGCAGGAGACCAAAGATGCAAAGGCGTGCGTTTCTCATGCGAGCAAGCGCGGGCGTCGCAGCGGCCGCGATCGCGAGGCCGGCGAGCGCGCAAACCGGCGCCCCGGTGCGTTGGCGGCTCGCGACGAGCTGGCCGAAGAGTCTCGATACGCTTTACGGCGGTGTCGAGGCCATGTGCCAACGCGTGGGGCAGATCACCGACAGGAAATTCCAGATCCAGTGCTTCGCTGGCGGGGAAATCGTCCCGCCGCTGCAAGTTTGGGATGCGACGCAAAACGGCACCGTCGAGTGCGGCCACACGCTCACCTCGTTCAATATCGGCAAGAACCCCGCGGTCGCGTTCGATTCCGGGCTCGCGTTCGGGCTCAACACGCGCCAGCAGCAGGCCTGGATGAATTACGGCGGAGGGCTGGAGCTCATCCGCGCGTTGTTCAAGAAGGACGGAATCTTTCCCATTCCCTGCGGCAATGTAGGCGTGCAGATGGGTGGCTTCTATCGCAAGGAGATCAACTCCGTCGACGACCTCAAAGGGCTCAAGTTCCGCATCGGTGGGCTAGGCGGCATGATCCTGGCGAAGCTCGGCGTTGTGCCGCTGCAAATTCCCACAGCCGACATTTATCCATCGCTCGAACGCGGCGCGATCGATGCCGCCGAGTGGATCGGTCCTTACGATGACGAGAAGCTCGGGCTGCACAAGGTCGCCAGGTACTACTACTATCCCGGCTGGTGGGAAGGCAGCGCTCAGGTCACGCTGCTCGTCAATCTCCAGCATTGGGAGGCTCTGCCCGAATCCTATCGAGTCGCGCTCGAGGCGGCATGCGCCGAGACGACCGTTTTGATGATGGCTAAGTACGACACCAGAAACCCCGAGGCGTTGCGCCGGCTGGTGGCCGCCGGCGTCCAGCTGCGGCAATTTCCTCGTCCGGTTTTGGACGCATGTTACAAAGCCGCGTTCGAGACCTACGACGAGCTCGCCGCCAAAAACCCGGACTTCAAACTGATTTACGAGTCGTGGCAGAAGTTCCTCGCCGACTCCAATCTTTGGTTCCGGATCGCCGAGAACACGCTCGACAACTATCGCTTCGCCATGTCGGCACAGCCGCGGTAGCGGCCCTACAGCCGCCGCGCGACAGACCGCGAGTTTGCGGCGGTCGCGTTGGCTTTGCACCGAGAGCGAGCATGACGCAAGGGATCGGAGCCCGGGTCCAGCGCAAGGAGGACGCCCGCCATCTGCACGGTCGCGGTAACTTCGTGTCGGACATGATCCTCGCCGGGCAGAGCGAGGTTGCCTTTCTGCGCAGCCCGATCGCGCATGGCCGCATCCGGCGCATCGTCAAACCGTCCGGCGCGGAAAACCAAGTTTTCATCCGTGCCGATCTGGGCGATGTCGCAGCAATCGTCGCACCGGCGACTGTGCCGGGCTACAAATTGTCGGAATGGCACCCACTCGCGCACGAGAAGGTTCGCTTCGTGGGCGAAGCGATCGCCATGTGCGTCGCTCCGACTCGGGCGGAGGCCGAGGACCTCAGCGAGCAGATCGAGGTCGAATTCGACGAGTTGCCTGTCCTCGTCGATACACAGGCAGCGAGGATGGAGTCGACGGTCCGCGTCCACGAGCAGTGGAACGACAACGTCTTTCTCACGCTCAACTACGAGAGCGGCTTCGAGGCAAAGGCCAAGGGCGCGCCGGTCGTGATCCGGCGCGAGATCGCGCTTGCGCGCCAAGCCATGGTGCCAATGGAAGGCAAGGCCGTGCTCGCGCGCTGGGACGATCGCACCGACCAACTGCTCGTTTATGCTTCGACCCAGGTCCCGCACATCATCCGGGTCGGCTTGGCGCAGTTTCTCGGCATCGATCAGGGGCGGGTGCGCGTGATCTCGCCGGATGTCGGCGGCGGCTTCGGCTACAAATGCATTCTGCAACCAGAAGAGCTCTGCGTGGCGTGGCTGGCGCTGAAATTCCGGCAGCCGTTCCGCTACGTCGAAGATCGCCGCGAGCATCTGGTTGTCGGCGCCAACTCGCGACAACATCAATACCGGCTGACTGCCCATGCTGACGAACGCGGCAGGTTGTTGGCGCTTGATGCGGACATCACGATCGACGGCGGTGCGTATTCGGCTTGGCCGTTCACCGTGGCGTTGGAACCGGGACAGGCGACCGGCAACCTGCCGGGGCCTTACGATTTCCGCGGCTATCGCTGCCGCACCCATTGCGTGGCCACCAACAAGCCCGGCTTCCTGCCCTACCGCGGGGTGGCGCGAACCGGCGTCTGCTTCGCCTTGGAGCTAGTGATCGACGCGATCGCGCGTGCGGTCGGTCGCGAGCCGTGGGAGGTCCGTCACGACAATCTCGTCTCGGCCACCGACATGCCCTACGACAACGTGGCGCGCAAACACTACGACAGCGGCGACTACCGCAAGGCGCTCATCCTCGCGCGCGAAAAGATCGGCCTGGACGCGTGGCGCGAGCGGCAGCGGCGCGGAGAGCGCGATGGCCGACTGATCGGCATCGGGTTTGCCTCGTATTGCGAGCAGACCGCGCACGGCACCAGCGTATTCTCGGGCTGGGGCTTGCCGATCATTCCCGGCTACGACCAGGCGACGGTGCGAGTGACCCCGGATGGCGGGCTCGAAGTCCGCGCCGGCGTCCACTCGCATGGCCAGGGCATGGAGACGACGCTCGCTCAGATCGCACACGAGGTCACCGGGATCGAGCTCGCCAACATTCGGGTCCTGCTCGGCGATACCGGCACCACGCCCTACTCCACCGGCACTTATGCCTCGCGCAGCATCGTCATGGCGGGCGGCGCGGTCGCCAATGCATGCAAGGCGCTCATCCCCCGCTTCCTCGCGATCGGTGCCCATCTCATGCAGGCCGCCGTCGGTACAATGAAATATGAAAACGGGCAGATCATCGGGCCGCGAAAATCAGTCTCACTGCGCGACGTCGCCGAAGCCTGGTATCTGCGGCCGCAGGAGCTGCCGCCCGATGTCGACCTCGGCGGGCTCGAGGCCACCGTCGGCTTTCGCCCCAAACGCGACACCGGTGCGTTCAGCTATGCCTCCCATGCCGCGGTCGTGGCCGTCGACACCGAAGTCGGCGCGGTCGAGATTCTCGATTACGTCATCGTGGAGGATTGCGGCACGCTGGTGAATCCGATGGTGGTCGAAGGCCAAACGCTCGGAGGAGCGGCCCAGGGCATCGGCACCGCACTCTACGAAGAGAGCCCGTTCGACCCGAATGGACAGCCGCTCGCCTCGACCTTTGCCGACTATCTTCTGCCCGGGCCTACCGAGATTCCCGCCATTCGCATCCATCATATGGAGACGCCGTCGCCCTACACCGAGTTCGGCATCAAGGGCATGGGAGAAGGCGGTGCGATCGCCCCGCCTGCGGTGATCTTCAACGCGGTCAACGATGCATTGCGATCGCTGGGCGTGGAACTGACCGAGACGCCGCTCACCCCGCGCCGGCTGCTCGAGGCGATCGACCGCGCCAAGTCGTCGACCCAGCCCCGAGTAAAAAACTCATGAAGGCTGCGCGCTTCGATTATGTGCGTCCCGCCGACGTCGGAGAGGCATTGGCCGCGCTGGCGAACGCGGAAGACGCCAAGATTTTGGCGGGCGGTCAGTCGCTCGGACCGATGTTGAATTTGCGGCTCACGCGCCCTGCCCTACTGGTCGACATCTCGCGGCTTAAGGCGCTTCAGCAACTGGAAGATGCCGGTCGCACGTGGCACATCGGCGCCGGCGTCTCCCACGCCCGTCTGGAGGATGCGCGCGGCCGGCTTTCCGGCGGCGAGATGCTGTGCGAGGTCGCGGCGGCCATCGCCTACCGTTCGGTGCGCAACCGCGGCACCATCGGCGGCAGTCTGGCTCACGCCGATCCAGCCGCGGATTGGCCGCTCACGCTTGCCGCGCTCGGCGCCTCCGTCAATGTTCGCGGTCCGACCCCGCGCAAGATTTTGGTCGCGCACTTCATCCAAGGAGCCTTCACGACGACGCTTGCGGGAAACGAAATCATCGAATCGATCGACGTCCCCAAGCTGTCGCGCGCCGGACGGTATGGCTTCTACAAATTCTGTCGTAAGACGGGCGAGTTTGCCGAAGCGAGCGCGGCCGCCGTCCTTGATCCGGAATCCGGCGCCGCGAGCATCTTTCTCGGTGCGCTGCGCGGAATACCGCAGCCGCTCACGTCATTGGCGCAGCAGGTGGCAAGAGAGGGGAAGATCGCCGCCTCAACGGAAGCCGTGAGTCAGGCGCTCGCGCAAGCGGTTAGCGGGCTCGATGCAGTCGAGCACAGCATGGCGACGGCTGTGGTGACGCGCGCCCTGATGCAGGTGCTCGCGCCGTGACGCCAATCGCGCTGAGCGTGAACGGGCGGAAGATCCAGGCGGTGGTCGAGCCGCGCACCCATCTGGCCGATTTCCTGCGCGAGCATTGCCGCCTGACGGGGACCCATCTCGGATGCGAGCACGGCGTATGTGGCGCGTGCACCGTGTTGATCGATGATGAGCCTGCGCGCTCCTGCCTCACCTACGCGGTTCAGTGCGACGGCCTTGCGGTGCAGACGATCGAAGGCTTCGGCGCCGATCCGATCATGCAAGAGCTGCGCACGGCATTTTCGCGTGAGCATGGCTTGCAATGCGGCTTCTGCACGCCCGGCATGCTGATTGCGGCGCGCGACATCGTGCAACGGCTTCCGGACGCGGACGCGCGCCGGATCCGGGTCGAGCTTTCCGGCAATCTGTGCCGGTGCACGGGATATCTAGGCATCATCAACGCGGTGGAAAGCGTGATCGTGGCGCGCGCATCGAAACCCACGGCTGTCGCGTCGACGGCAGCTGCCCCGCCGCCGGCTCCTCTTCAGGCCTTCGCGCCGACCGGCGAGGTGGCGCGCACCTCGATGGCCGCGCCGACGCCCGCGCCGGAAGAGGCGCGCACGGGGTGGACGCGATTCGAGGAGAGTTTTGTGGTGGCAAGACCGCCGCAGGTGGTATGGACGATCTTTGCGGACATTCCTGCCGTGGCCGCCTGCCTCGACGGGGCCGAGCTGACCGAGCATGACGCAAGTACCGCGAAGGGAAAGATGACGGTAAGGCTCGGCCCGATCCAGGCCGGCTTTTCCGGCTCCGCCGTGATCGAACGCGACGATCGGGCGCTGCGTGGCACCATTCGCGGTGCGGGCAGCGACAGGGGCACCGGCTCGCGGACCAAGGGTGAAATCCTCTACCGCCTTGCGCCGGAGGCCGCAGGCCAGCAGACGCGCGTCTTCGTGACGGTTGAATACAGCTTGCAAGGCGCGCTCGCCCAATTCTCGCGTTCCGGCCTTGTCCTCGAGCTTGGCCGTCGTTTGGTTGCCGATTTTGCCGCCAATCTCAATGCGCGGCTCGCAGGAGCACAGATGCGCGCAGCGCCTCGCACGCCATTCAATGCCGGGCGTTTTCTCTGGTCGTGGTTCATTGATTCGCTACGCCGCCGGTTTGGGCGTTAGATATGATGGTATGCTGACTACCGAAAGACCTCTGCCACGATTGCGCAAAGTTCAGCGACCCATTGGCCTTGCGAAAAATCAAAGCTATGCTGAACCATCGCGTTTAGAGGCCGCAGACGATGGCATGGCAGAGGGTCGCATCCTTCAGCGAAATCGACGTGGACGGCGTGCTGGGCGTAGACGTGAATGGCTCGCCCGTCGCGCTCTACCGGCTATCGAATGAGGTCTTTGCCACTTCCGGAATTTGCACGCATGCGCTGGCATTGTTGAGTGACGGCTTCGTCGAAGACGGCAGGATCGAGTGCCCGTTGCATCAGGGCCAATTCGACATTCGCTCCGGCAAGGCGCTGTGTGCGCCGGTGACGGAGGAGCTGCGCACTTATGCCGTGAAACTGGAAGGCGATGACGTCTTCATCGATATGGAGCGTCCGGCCGCCTCGGCGCCGGCCGTGGCAAACGCGGCCCCGAATCGCAAAGCGGGGGATGGCGTTCGGGTTGCCGAGGAAGGCGATCAAGTGGGCAGTGGGAAGATTGCCGCCATGAATGTCGATTCCGAGCTTTCGCTGACGAAACGTTACGTTTGGCCGGCGGAAGGCCTCACGCGAATCCCCGATTGGGTCTACACCGATCAGACGATCTACGAGCGCGAGATCGAGAGGATTTTCCACGGCCGCACCTGGAACTACGTCGCGCTGGAATGCGAAGTGCCCAAGGTCGGCGATTTCATCCGCTCCAATGTCGGTCCGACGCCCGTGGTGGTCGTGCGTGCTGACGACGGCTCCATCAATGTCGTCGAGAACCGCTGTTCACATCGCGCCGCGGAGTTCTGCCGCGAGCTCAGCGGCAATGTAAAAGAATTCGTCTGCCCCTACCATCAATGGTCCTACGACCTTCAAGGCAATCTCGCCGGCGTTCCATTCCGACGCGGCGTCAACGGAAAGGGCGGCATGCCCGCCGACTTCAACAACGCTCAGCATGGATTGCGTCGGCTCAATGTTACGGCTCACCGCGGTGTCGTGTTTGCTTCCTACCTCGACGATATGGAATCGTTTCAGGATTACCTCGGGCCGGAGGTGCTCAATGAGTTCGAGGCGACCTTCGACGGCCGCAAGCCAAGGCTTCTGGGCTACTACCGCCACACGCTGCCCGGCAATTGGAAGCTCTATCACGAGAATCTCAAGGATCCCTATCACGCCACGCTGCTGCACACCTTCCTGGTGACGTTCGGCCTACTGGTCGCCGGCAACCGCTCGCTCATGCTCGCGGATGCGACCGGCCGGCACGGCGTCATGGCGTCCGCCAAGTCGGAGCGCAAGAGCGTCTCCAGCGATGCCAAGAAGGAAATGCGCGCCTATCGCGACGGCATGACGCTGGCGGAGCCGCGCTTCATGGACTTCGTCGAGGAGTTCGACAGTCCCTGGTCCGTGACGATGGCGACCATCTGGCCGAATCTGATCATTCAACGCGAGATGAATACGCTCGGATTGCGCCAGATCATACCGACCGGTCCGCATGAGTTCATCATGAAGTGGACCATGTTCGGCTTCGAAGGCGACGACGAGGAAATGACCCGCCATCGTCTGCGGCAGGGCAATCTCATGGGCCCGGCCGGCTTCCTCGGCCTCGAGGACAACGAGGCGATCAAGTTCGTCCAGGACGGGATGCAGCACGTTCCGGGCGGCCAGCATCTGGTGAAGCTCGATCCCGCGGTGGCGGCTGGCACTTCCGACAGCTTGATCTCGGAAGCATCGATTCGCGCCATGTACCGGCACTGGCGCACGGAAATGGGACTCTAGAAGCATGAGCGAACCCGCCGTCACGCGCCATTCCCCGCCCGATGGCGCGCCGCTCGACTCGCAGCTGCAAGCGATGCTGCTGCATCACGAGATCGAATCCTTCAACGCCCGATACGCCCAGGCGCTTGACGAGCAGCGGCTATCGGATTGGGCAGAGATGTTCACCGATGATGCGCTTTATGTGATCTTGTCGCGCGAGAATTACGACCGCGGACTGCCGGTCGGGCTGATCTATTGCGAGAACAAGCGGATGATTTACGACCGCGCGTTCGCGCTCATGGAAACCTCGATGTTCGCGCCGCGCTACTTGCGGCACATCATCGCAAACCAGGTTGTGGTGAGCGTGGAGAGCAATGGAACGATCAAGTCACGCGCGAATTACGTCGTGCTTCAGGTCCTGTTCGATCGCCCCGATGCGACGCTGCATCAGGTCGGCGTCTACTACGACGTGTTCCGTCGCGTGGGTGGCGAGCTCAAGCTCGCCGAACGCCGTTGCGTCTACGACAATCTTCTCGTGCCGAATGCCCTGTGCATTCCGGTGTAGAGTGAGAATGTTCACCAAAATAGCGCTCGCCGCTGCAATTGTCGTTAGCGCCGTCGCTGTGGCGTCGGCCGCGACCAAGAGCCGTAAGATTGCAGCGCATCGCAGCGTTCCAAGCGCTCAGCCCGCCGTTCCGCGTACCCCTCGGTTTTCCAACCCGGACAGTCCGCAAGCCACAGGCGGCGGCAACCTTGGCTATAACAAAAACATCTATAACTGGTGACGAATCGTATCGCAGCCGGGCATCTCTATTGAACGAATGCTCAGGCGCAAAACGGGCGCCGCCGTCGCGATCGGCGCCGCGTCAAACTGGCAACATCCTCACTCCTCGAATACCTGGATCCGGATCGGTTTCGGATAGAACCCCTTGGAACTCCCCAGCTTGCCGCTACCGGGGTCGCAGCTTGCGGCACACAAACAATTCATTTCCGCGCGCAAATCGATGTGCGGGACGGGGTCGAACAGCTCCTTGTGCTTGGCGAACACCGCCCATACCAGATTGCCCTTTTCGTCGAGCTCCATGTGCTGGCCGATGTTGAGCGGCGCAGGGATATCGAGCGGTATGATCGGATAATTCTGCAGCGCAGTCATGATATTTTCGTAGCAGCCCCACAACGGCAGATCTTCGCGACACGTGATGCCGGCTTCCGGATATAGCTTATTCCACGGCGGCAGGTGCCTGCGGTTCCAACGGGTCGTGTACGAACATTCGCTGCACATGCCGTATTGGAGATCGTGGGTCCCTTTGAAGGTGTCTTCCACGATGGCCATCATCGGATTGTTCAGCTTGGAGAGCAGCAGGTCGCCCTTGCTCAAATAGATCTTGCCCTGGTTTGCCTTGGTCCTCGCCTGATCGAAGCGCTCCTGGAGATTGTCGCGGTTGAACACGACGAAATCCACGATCGACTGGAAGGTAATGCGAACGCGCTGGCCTTTTTTCATCTCCCACGCCGCCCCGCTGTTCACCCTTACGGTTTGGTCATGCAATGCTTTCATTGGCTTGTTTCCTCCATTCGATCTCGCCAAGATGGCACCGGGGCGCCGGAGGACGCAAGCGGGTCGGGAGACTTCGATCGATGCCTCGACTGCGCACTCCGCTGTGCTCGAATGGGCGCCCTACGATAGGCCCGTCAGATGACTGATCGATTGGACGGTATCCATGCGCTGATCACCGGCGCTGCAAGTGGCATCGGCGCCGCGTGCGCTCGACGCATGGCACGCGATGGCGCGCAACTGTTGCTGGCGGACCTCAATGGCGCCGGCGCGAAGGCCCTTGCCGACGAGCTTGGGCAGGCTTCTGTCCAAGCGGACGTTACCCGCGCAGGCGATATCGAGCGCATGCTCGATCTCGCCTACCAGCGCTGGGGACGCCTCGACGTGTTGTTCAACAACGCCGGCATCGCCGAGATCCGGCCGCTGCTCGAGCTCAGCGAGGACGAATGGGACCGCATGCTGGCGGTCAACCTGCGTGCCGTCTTTTTTGTCTTGCAAGCCACCGCCAAACGCATGCGCGCGCAGGCGCCGATTGCGGGTTCCGAACTGCGCGGAAAGTTGATCCAAACCGCGTCGATCGCCGCCTACCGAGGCGGCCTGGCGTACATGCCCCACTATGCGGCCAGCAAGGCCGGCGTCGTCAGCGTCACGCGCACCGCCGCGCAGGTGCTGGCGGCCGACAGGATTACGTCGAATTGCATCTGTCCCGGCGCGGTCGACACGCCGATGTGGAAGAAGATCGATGCGCAATGGAGCAAAATCGAGGGCTGGCAAACCGGTGAAGCCTGGAAGCGGCGAACCTCGTTTATCCCCCTCGGCCGGCCCGAAACTGCCGACGACGTGGCTGGCGTCGTGAGCTTTCTCGCCAGCCGCGATTCCGACTACATGACAGGTCAGGCGGTCAACGTCGACGGCGGGCTCGTGATGGGCAATTGAGATGACCCGGCCGACGTCCGGTTCTTCCGTTCGGACCAACGGCCAGCCATTGTGCCGTCGGCAGGCTTTCTTGGGTGACGTTGCTGGCAGAGCTGCGATGAAACCTCCGAGCTTACTGCTTCTCACAATGGCTGCGGGCGGCTGCTTCAGCATGGCCCCTGCCGAAGCGCAGCTTTATCCGACGAAGCCAGTGCGGGTCATTACCGCCAACAGCCCCGGCGGGACCAGCGACATCTTCGTTCGCGCCCTTGGCGACGAGCTGCAGAAGCGTTGGGGTCAACCCGTGATCATCGAAAATCGCTCGGGCGGAGGAATGAATATAGCCGGTCGCGCCTGTGCCGATGCGGTGAACGATGGCTATACCATCTGCATTTTGCCCAATGAAACGCTGACGCTGAACCAGTTTACGTACAAATCGATCCCCTTTGACCCAGCGAAGGACTTCGACCCCATCAGCAACGCCTTCATCAACACGCAGGTGCTCGTGGTGAGCGCTGGGCTTGGCGTCAGCTCGCTCGATGAGCTGGCGGAGCTTTCCAGGTCCAAGCCCGGGTCATTGAGTTACAGTGCGCTGGCCATTCCCATGCAGATCACCATGGAGAGATGGAAGCAGAAAACCGGGGCCGATCTCGTCAGCGTTCCCTCGCGCGGCGGCGGCGATATCGTGACCGGCCTGTTGACCGGAACGACGCCGGTCGCCATCGTCGGATTGCCCAACTTCATCACTCACATACGCAGCGGGACCGTCAAAGCGCTCGCTGTGGACTCCGATGCGCGCTCCCCGCTCTTTCCCGACGTGCCGACCTTGAATGAGCTGGGTTTTCCGAATCTGGCTCCGGTTTACTTCGGCTTCGTTGCCCCGGCTGGCACGCCCAAACCCATTATCGAGAAATTGCATGAGGACATCAGTCGCATCGGCAACGAGCCGGCGTTCCGTCAAAAGCGGATAACCGAAATCGGGCTGCAACCCATTTTCGATACTCCCGAACAATTTGGCCGCTACCTGAAGGAACAGCGAACGAACGCCGCTCGGCTGATCGAGGAATCCGGCTTCCAGGCGCGTTGATGCGCCGGGGGTTTCGAACGAGGGAGGATGCCGATGACAGATGCCACGCTTGCGACGGCGGCAGTGGCGGCCTCAGATACGATCAGGACGATCGGGATCCTCCATTTCACAATCGGGGTACGCGATCACATCGCCGCCGCGAAGTTCTATTCGGAAGTGCTCGGCTGCAAGCACATGCGCTCGAACGAGCGCTACTCCTTCATGCAGTGCGGCGGCAGCTATTTCGTGCTGGCAAAGATCCCCCATCACGTCAATCCGAACGATCCCGGCGAAGACGCTCATCATCATGCCTTCCTGGTAGAGCCGCAAGAATTCGATCGAGCGCTCGCGATCATGAAGGCGCGCGGCATCGAGCTGGTCAAATATTCCGAGGAAGGGCACACCACGTTCCCCGGCCGTCACGCCTATTTCCACGACGCCGATGGCAACGGCATCGAGATCATCGATCTCCACAAGAAATAGCTCGTTGCCGTCGGGCTAAGCGCGGGAGAAACGGCATGCAATGGCGATGATGGCGAGGCTCGCAAGAACGCTCGCGCCAAATGCGCTGCGCCCCGCCGGGCGAGATTGGAGCCTATACCATCCGCGCCGCCTCCTCGTTGCTCGGCAAGCGCCCGTTTGGAGTGAGCTGATCGACCAAGTCCGGCAGATGCTGACTAAGGCCAGCCAGCAGATCGTCCACGCTCAGGCCGGTCTGCTTGCTCAGTGCATTGAGCGTGTCGCTGCCGAGCGCATTCGCCAGATCCTTCGGCGCGATCTCCTCATTCGGGCCGGTGCCGACCCAGGATTGCGCGGCGCGCCCATGTCCGTTGTCCTGTAGTTCTTTTATGATGTTCCCGAGGCCGCCGCTGAGCACGCTGCCAGCCGCAGCCCCACCGAGCACGCCGCCCAATCCGCCGGGGAAAAGGTCACTCAGGCTGCCGCCGGGCCTTGCCCCGCTGCCACTCGGCATGCTGCCTGCCTTGCCGCCAAACAATCCGCCAAGGATATCGTCCAGCCCACCGCCCGCAGTGCCGGCACTCGCTGTGCCGCCGGGCGGCATCCGCTGGCCCGTACCGCCAGGATAGGCAGCCTGACCGCCCCGGCCCTTGAGGGCCTTGTAGGCAAGGAGCCCTAGCAGCGCCATCATGATCGGCGACATGCCGCCGCCACCACCGCCGCTGCTGGGTTGGCGCTGGCCGCGCGGGCCGTTCATCATGCCAGTAAGAATATCGGCGAGTCCCATCTTTGCCTCCTTTGATGTCTGCCTCGAGCTTGCCTCGTCGTCCGAAACGAGGATGAGCCCCATTCGAGCGCTGCAATCCTGTCCGCCAGCGCCGTGAGCGCGGCCGGGACGCGCTACGGCCAACGGCTCGGCGGCGGCGCGTTCGGCTCAGCGGGCACGCCCGGATCCCGAACAACGCGATGGACCACGAGCCTGTTCCAGATGAACAACACGATCAGCGCGCCGAGCGTCGCGGTGATGAGACCAGCGCCCTGATCGGGCCGGTACCAGCCGATGGTCTGGCCGATAAAGGTGGCGACGAAGGCGCCGGCGATTCCCAGCGCAGTGGTCAGGATGAAGCCTTTAGGCTCGTTTGGACCCGGCGAAACCACGCGCGCAATCAGGCCGGCAATGAAGCCGATGATGATGATCCAAATGATGTTCCACACGGCGATCTCCCAAGATGACGAGTCGACGATCGATCCTGCTCAGACGTCGGGCGCTTAAAGCTGTGCCGCGTTAAATGTGTCGCACTTGTCGATGTTCCCCGACTTGAGCCCCGTCATGAACCAGCGGGTGCGCTGTTGCGAGGAGCCGTGGGTGAAGGCGTCGGGCACCACGTAGCCCTGGGCCTGCCGCTGCAGCCGGTCGTCGCCGATGGCCGCGGCCGTCTGCATCGCTGCCTCAACGTCGCCAGGTTCGATGAAGTTCCACGTTTCCTGCGAGTGATGCGCCCACACGCCCGCAAGGCAATCGGCCTGCAATTCGACCCGCACTTGGACTTGGTTGGCCTCGACTTTGTCGAGACTTTGCTGCACTTGCTGCACCTTGGGCAGGATACCCAACAGATTCTGCACGTGATGGCCGACCTCGTGGCTTATCACGTAGGCCTGCGAGAATTGGCACGACTTGCTTCCGGCATCGCAAGCGCGGAAGCGCCGCTCAAGATCCTGAAAGAACGAGGTGTCGAGATAAACCTTGCGGTCGTTCGGACAGTAGAACGGTCCCATCGCGGATTGCGCGAACCCGCAGGCCGAGCGCGTGGCGCCGGAGAACATCACGAGCGTGGGCGGCTCGTAGGTCTTGCCGTATTGTGCGAAAATTTTCTGCCACTGTGCCTCCGTGCTCCCAAGCACGGCCGACACGAACTGTCCCATCTGATCCGAGGGCGCTCCGGTTTGAGCGCTGTCACGCGGTGCCGGAGAAGGCTGCTGTTGCGAAGTCCCTCCGCCCGTCAAGATCTCGGCGCCGCCGATCAGCACGCTCGGATCGATGCCCAGCCAATAGCCGACAAGGCCGAGCACGATGATGGTGCCAATCCCGAGGCCGCCTCGACCTCCGGGGATGCGAAAGCTTGCACCGCCGTCCTTGCTCCGCCGATCCTCAACGTTGTCGCTGCGCGGCAATTCATCGAGACGCATTTTCCGCCCTCCTACGCCCGTACGTCCACGGCCCGGTCATGTGCCACGGCTTTTGCTTCTTCTAAAAGAATTGCCACCACTCGATGAAGGATCGTCATCCGATCCGTCATCGGCAACCGTTCACCGCGTCTGCTGGCTCGCCATCATGCTCTTCACCAGTCCGGCGATGATTGTGAGGATCGCGCCTCCGGCGCCGCCGCCGACGATTTGACCCACGAGAGCGCCGACATCGAGCCCACCCCCGGCCGCCGCGCTGGCAATCGCCGGAATGATCGCTTGCAGAAGCTGGCCGCCGCCGACGCCGCCGATGGCGCCGGCGATGGTGTTACCGAGATTGCCCAGATTGTAGTCCTTCAGCGCGGCGCCGGCGGCGTTTCCGCCAACGACTCCCGCGATGAGTTGAATGATCAGATTGACGATCGTTTCCATGGCGCGTCCCTTTCCCTTGCAGCGCGATGTTGCGGTCCCCGGCTGCCGATATCGCCGCACGCTTCCCCGGTGCCGGGTCTTGCGAGCGTCAGACGAAGCGCCTGCGTGTTGTCGGCTTGATCGGCCGCACTCGTGGATCGACCGCCAGTCTACACGAGCGTCAGCGAAGCCGTTCCCGCACTTGGATGCATGGCTTGGCTCGCTTGACGCATAACGTCGATTACTCCACGCAGCGGATTGCGGCATGTAAAATGCATCACAAATTCGTGAAGCGCGTATGAATGTGCGTCAGAGACGCTGACCAATTCGCAAAATAATAATCGATAAACAAGCGCGGAATGACATTTGAATCTAATCGGTTGAAACAGAGTTCCGGGGTACGAGCAGGATGCGATTCGCGAGGAACGGTCGGAACGGCGTGGTGGCCGGATCACAAAACGCTCTATGCTTGCACATTCCTGTCACGGGGCTCACAGCAATCTGGGTCAGGCATCGAAAACCTCTCCACAATGCGCCGCGCAAGATGCGCGGAACAAGCCCGCGGCGCCATGGGAGCGGATGGCAACGACACAGGAGGAAAAGATGAGCGTCTTCGGGAGCATCGTATCGGCCATTTTCGGCTCCAAGCATGCGGCGGGTGTGACTGCGACGCCCGGATCGCCTTCGCCACCGCCTTCACCCTCGGCGACATCCGCATCTGCTGGGATGGCTGCTGGTGCGACGGCGGCAAAGCCGATCTCGAAGGCTGATGTCGACGCGATCCTTGCGAAACTCGCCGACGAGCAAGATGAAGATCTTGATTGGAAGACTTCGATCGTCGATTTGATGAAGCTGCTGAAATTGGACAGCAGCCTCGGCGCCCGCAAGCAATTGGCGCAGGAACTCGGCTACGCCGGCGCGCTTGATGGCTCGGCCGCGATGAACGTCTGGCTGCAAAAACAGGTCATGACAAAGCTGGCCGAGAGCGGCGGCAAGGTGCCCGACAGTCTCAGGGCGTAGTCGAGTGCGGCTTGGGGCGTGGCTCCATCGTACTCGGGGTGTGGCCGTCGATCAGTGGTGAACGACAACCATTTTGCCGCCAGCTTGATTTGCCTCCATGGCACGGTGAGCTTCGCGGATCTCGTCGAATCCGAAGATCCTGGCCGGCTTGACGTCGAGCCGGCCCGCCGCAGCGTCCGCAGCAATCTGTTGAAGAGGCACGTCCGAGAGCGGGAAGCCTGGAGTTCCGAACACGAAGCTGCCGAAGAACGTCAGATAGACGCCGCTCGCCATTTGCAGCAGCGGGTTGAAGTCGGGAATTGGATCGAGACCGCCGAGCCAGCCGGCAAGACAGGAACGGCCCCCGCGGCGAAGCATGGCAAGCGAGTCGAGCATGACGCTGTTACCCACCAAGTCGAGCACCGCATCGATCTTCTTCGCCTCCGCGATGTGCTTCGATAAATCGCGACGTTCGATTTCGCAGCGCTCGGCTCCCAACTTCTCAAGCTTGGAGAAGCGATCGCGGTTACGGGTCGTCGCAATTACTCGAACTCCGGCGTTGACGGCCATCTTGAGCGCGGCCTGACCGAATGACGAGATCGCGCCGCGGATGACGAGCAACCGACCGCTTTCGATTTCGAGATTGCGGAACAGACACGTCCAGGCAGTCGCGTAGGTTTCTGGAATCGCTGCGAGCTCGGCCCACGGCAGGTCCGATTCGATCAGCGCGACGTTTGAAGCGGGCGCGCGGGTATATTCGGCGTAGCTGCCGTTGATCGTGCGGCCGAGGCCACCCATCAGCGCGGCTACTTTCGCGCCAACCGGAAACTCGCCGCCCGGAGAGGATTTCACCAGGCCAACGCACTCGATGCCGCTCACCGGCGCGGCTTCGGACCACTCGCCCCGGCGCATGTGCAGCTCGGCGTGGTTAAGCCCGAACGCCTTGATCTGGATGACCACCTGGCCGGCCTTGGGCTCCGGCTCCGGAATATCCTTGTAAACCAGGCTGTCCAGCCCGCCGAATTTCTCGAGAACGATGGCACGCATGACGATTCTCCATTTGATCGGCCGCACCCACCCGCTCGACTCGAGGCGTGATCGCTGGGTTTACGAAATCAGGCGAGGAAGTCGCGGATTGCTGCTGCGATCTCGGCGGCATGCGTCTCCAGCGCGAAGTGTCCGGTATCGAGGAAGCGGACGACTGCCGCGGGGATGTCGCGCTTGAAGGCTTCGGCGCCTGCGGGCAGGAAAAACGGATCGTTCTTGCCCCACACCGCCAAAAGCGGCGGCCTATGACTGCGGAAGTATTCCTGGAATGACGAATACAGTGCGACATTGCTCTTGTAATCGCCGAAGAGGTCGAGTTGCACTTCATCTGCACCGGGACGGGCCAAATAAAAGTTGTCGAGGTTCTGACTATCCGGCGACACCATCGTTTGGTCGGGTACGCCGTGCGTGTACTGCCAGCGGGTTGTCTCTGGAGTGAGGAACGCGCGGAGCGCTTTCCGGTTCGCCTGCGACGGGTCTTGCCAGTAGTCCCTGATTGGACTCCAGCCCGCGCTCAGACCTTCCTCGTAGGCGTTGCCGTTCTGCGAGATGATGGCGGTGATCCGCTCAGGGTGGCTAAGGGCGAGCCGGAAGCCCGTTGGCGCGCCGTAGTCGAAGACGTACACGGCAAACCGATCGAGGCCGATGACATCGGTAAAGCGGTCGATCACGCGGGCGATGTTGTCGAACGTATAGCTGAATTTTTCTCGCGGCGGCATGTCCGACTGACCGAATCCAGGAAGGTCCGGGGCGACGATATGAAATCTGTCGGCGAGGAGCGGGATGAGGTCACGGAACATGTGGCCCGCGCTCGGGAAGCCGTGCAGTAGCAGTAGCTTCGGCGCATCGGTCGGCCCCGCCTCGCGATAGAAAACCTTGAAACCATCGACATCGGCCGTGCGGTATCTGATAGGGCCCATCAAATCCTCCTGTGCTCGTAACATCGTCTATAGGGTCAAAACGGTTATACGCGAGGGCGATAGGCTGACCGGTGCAGCCCGTAAGGGCCTGCTTCAGTTGCCGGTTACGGAGCGGATTGCGTCGCGGATCATTTCGACGACAGTTCCTGGAGCGGTGACGCTGGGCGTGTGATCGACAGCATGCACCTTTATCCTCGCCTTCATCCGCTCCGCCATGTACCGCTGCGTTTCGGGCACGATCATTCGGTCGTCTTCGGCAACTAGAAACCAACTGGGAATGTCCTTCCAAAGCGGGCGCCCAACTGGAACGGTGATGCAGCCCAGCGAAATCGGCCGCTGCACGGCAGCGAGGACCGCTCGATCGTCCACCGATGCGTTTTGCGCGAACGCGGTCGCAAATGCTCCTTCGGGTAGCCAAATCAAGCCATTGCTGTCTGGCGCAAGCTTTGGCGCCTGGGGATGGGGTTTGAGGCGATAGAACACGTCAGCGACTTTCTCCCCCTCGTCGGGTGCAAGCGCGGTTACGTAGACCAGCGCCTTCACGCGTTCGGGACGTGCCAAGGCTACGACCGCACCGGCATAGGCGTGTCCCGCCAATACGATCGGTCCTTCGGTCCGGTCCAAGCTGCGGTTGAGAGCAGCCACATCGTCGGCAAGAGATGTGAGCGGAAGCGGCGACGCCAATACCTTCACGGCCTCTGCCTTGAGTGCCGTTATGACCCGCGCCCAGCTTGATCCGTCCGCCCATGCTCCGTGGGCAAGCACCACGCTCACATCCTTCATCGCCATCCAGTTACTCCTGACATCCTGGGGCCCCGCCAGCTATAACCAGCTCAATGGCACTTGACAGGTTATGGCGCGCAGCCCCATAACTTGTCAATGACCATCTGACAGGTTATGCGATTGGAACCTTTTGCTCAGCTTCGAAGGGCCCAATCGTGCAACACAGACCGCCTGCAATTTTTATCGCCGACTCGCTCGGCCTCGATTTCCTGAACTCCATCGCGACACCGGTCGATACACCTATTGACTGGCTCGACAACGGCGATGGCCTCTTGAAGTGGCTGGCTCAAGCCAAGCTTGTTCCAGCGGATGCGCTTGATGAGTTGAGGGCGCGAGCGAAGCCGGATGAACTGGACAAGGTGGCGGACCAGGCTCGTGCTCTGCGCGAGTGGTTCAGAGGCTTCGTTCACAACCATATGGGCCGGTCGCTTACGCCCAAAGCGCTTCGCGAACTGGGTCCTTTGAATAGGCTCTTGGAGCGTGACGAAGCGTTCAGCCAAATATCACGGCCTTCCCGTAGCGATGGCGATCGCTTGGATCTGCGAATGATGCGGCGCTGGCGATCCCCCGAATCTTTGCTGTTGCCGATCGGGGAAGCGTTGGCGAGATTCGTGTGTGAAGAAGATTTCGCCAATGTGAAAGCGTGCGGGGGACATAGCTGCACGCTGGTGTTCGCCGACCGTACACGGAGGCGGGCGAGAAGATGGTGCAGCATGGCGGTCTGCGGCAATCGCGCCAAACAGGCCGCGCACCGCAAACGACTCAAGAACGGGCGATGACAAGCTGACGAACTCCAGACCACAGCAACAGGAGTCCAATAACATGGCCGCTCATCCCTTGATCGTCTTCGATGTCAACGAGACGCTGCTCGATCTTGAAACGATGGAGCCAACCTTCCAACGCATATTCGGTGAGAAGAGCGCAATGCGCCTGTGGTTCGCCAACTTCATCATGTATTCAGCGGCGCTGACCGTGGCCGGCTGTTATGTTCCATTCACCGAAATCGGCGCGGCAGTGATGAAAATGCTGGCGGATACCCGTGGCATCAAAATTGATGACGAAGACAAGAAAGAGCTCACGGAGAAGTTTTCCACGATGCCGCCCCATCCCGAGGTTCCAGCGGCGCTACGCAAGCTGCGCGATGCAGGTTTTCGGCTCTTCACCCTCACGGACAATTTACTCGAAGTGCAAACGCGCCAGCTTGAGCATGGTGGCATCGTCGATCTGTTTGAACGAAGATTCAGCGCGGACGGCGTGAAGCACCATAAGCCGTCGCGCGAGGCTTACGCTTATGTCGAGAAAGAGCTTGGAGTTGAGCCCTCCCAGCTCTGTCTTATCGCCTGCCACACATGGGACACCCTCGGCGCCGTCGCGGCGGGCTGGGGGGCTGCGCTGATCAGGCGTGTCGGCAACGATGTTCTAGGGGTCGGCCCTCAGCCTCAGATCGTAGGCGATGACCTCAACGACGTTGCCAATCAACTCATCACTCGACACGAGGGGCGGACCTAATCTAAGCGAGGACGATCATGTCTCAACCGGAACAGTTCGATATCCTGATTCTTGGCAGCGGCAAGAGCGGCAAGCTGTTGGCCTGGCATATGGCGCAATCGGGGCGGCGAGCTGCCGTCGTCGAGCGTCGCTGGATCGGCGGCTCCTGTCCAAACATCGCCTGTCTGCCCAGCAAGAACGAAATTTGGAGCGCCAAGGTCGCACATTTGGCGCGCGCGGGCGCCCGGTTCGGCGTGGTGACCGGCCCTGTCACCACCGACATGGCGACGGTCGTCAAGCGCAAGCGCGACATGGTCCAACGCGAGATCGACGCGCATCTGCACAATTACAAGACGACCGGCGCCGAGTTGATCATGGGAAGCGGCCGCTTTGTCGCACCGAAAACGCTCGAGGTGCATCTCAATGACGGCGGAACGCGCGTGCTGGCCGGCGATCGCGTGTTCATCAATGTCGGAACGCATGCGGCCATTCCCCCGGTTCCCGGTCTCGAGGCGGCCCGGCCACTCACCCACATCGAGGCCCTCGAGCTCGACTACCTCCCAGCGCACCTGATCGTGTTGGGGGCAGGTTACATCGGCCTCGAACTGGCGCAGGCTTATCGCCGGTTCGGCAGCCGCGTGACCGTGATCGAGCCTGGTCCTCAGCTGATGGGGCGGGAGGATGCCGACGTCGCGGCCGAGATGCAGCAGATCCTCGGCGACGAAGGCATCCGATTTCTGTTGACGGCCCAAGCCCTCGACGTCCGCCGACGATCTGGAGAGGACGTGAGGGTGAGCGTGCGCACGCCGTCCGGCGAACAGCACATCGAGGGCAGCGACATTCTGGTTGCAGCCGGCCGCAGTCCAAATACCCAGGAGATCGGGCTCGAACAGGCCGGCGTCGCCCTAGACCCGCGCGGATTTATTCGCGTCAACGAGCGGCTGGAGACCACGGCGCCCGACGTCTGGGCCATGGGAGATTGCGCCGGCAGTCCGCAGTTCACGCATGTGGCGGGCGACGACTTCCGGATCGTCAAGGACAACCTGTCCGGGGGAACGCGCAGCACGCGCGATCGTCTCGTGCCTTACTGCATGTTCACCGACCCGCAGCTTGCGCATGTGGGACTGAGCGAGCGCGACGCGCAGCGTCAGGGGATCGCGACGCGTGTCGCAAAGCTGCCGATGAGCGCCGTCTTGCGCACGGAGGCGACAGACGAAACTCAAGGATTCATGAAGGCGGTTCTCGGTCGCGATGATGACCGCATTCTCGGCTTCACGATGATCGGCGCCGAGGCCGGGGAAGTCATGGCCGTGGTGCAAACCGCGATCCTGGCGAAGCTCCCGTATCAGACACTGCGCGACGCTATTCTCGCGCACCCGACCATGGCGGAGGGACTGGGATCCCTGTTTGAAAGTGTTCCATCGCCATCAGTTTCAGCCAAAGTGGGACAACCGCTTGCTGCAACTGCGTAGCAGACCACCCGCGCGGTGTCGGCTGATGGGATGATCCGGCGGTGCTCCAGCCCCGCCAGCAAACGAAGCTGGCAAGGGGCTCCGCTATGGCTGCGCGTTAATGAGTCCGCGCCTCAGATGAGCTTGATTCCGCCTCGGACCGCGCGTTGCGAATCCTCCGCCACAGCTGTTCGCTGGTCAGCGGCATGTCGAGGTCGGTGACGCCGAGGGGGGCGAGCGCGTCGAGCACCGCGCTGACCACCGCCGCCGGCGCGCCGATCGAACCCGCCTCCCCGCAGCCCTTGGCGCCGAGCGGGTTGTGGGTGCAGGGCTGGCTCTCGTCGCATTCGGTGACGAACGGCGGCAGATCGTCCGCGCGCGCCACCGCGTAGTCCATGAACGAGCCGCTCACGAGCTGGCCGCCGCCGTCGTAGGCGCAACGCTCGAGCAGCGCCTGGCCGATGCCCTGGGCGAGGCCGCCGTGGATCTGGCCCTCGACGATCATCGGATTGACGACGGTGCCGATGTCGTCGACGCCCCAGAAACCGACGATATCGATGCGGCCGGTGTCCGGATCGATCTCAAGCTCACAGACATGCGCGCCGTTGCTGAAGGCGAAGCTCGGCGGATCGTAGACCGCCGTCTCCTGCAAGCCGGGCTCGACGGTCTCGAGCGGAAAGTTGTGCGGCACGTAAGCCGCTCGCGCCACCGCCGCGAAGGACACTCGCCGGTCGGTGCCAGCGATGACGAAGGCGCCATCGGCGAAATCGACGTCGCCCGCGGCCGCCTCGAGCAGATGGGCCGCGACCAGCTTGCCCTTGGCGATGATTTTATCGGCGGCGCGATCGAGCGCGCTGCCGCCGACCGCGATCGAGCGCGAGCCGAACGTGCCGGTGCCGTGAGGGACCGCGTCGGTGTCGCCCTCGACCACCTCGATTTTCTCGACCGGCACGCCGAATCGCGACGACAGGATCTGAGCGAGCGTGGTGGCGTGTCCTTGGCCGTGATTGTGAGTTCCGAGCATGGCCCGCACCGCGCCATCAGGCTCGACCCGAATGGATGCGGCTTCATAGAAGCCGACGCGCGCGCCGAGCGCGCCCGCAAAGCGCGACGGCGCGACCCCGGAGGACTCGACGTAGCAGGCCATGCCGATGCCGCGGAGGCGGCCGCGCCGCGCCGCCTGCGCGCGGCGCTCTTCGAATCCATCGTAGTCCGCGAGCGCGAGCGTACGCGCCAAGATTTTCGGAAAATCGCCGCAGTCATAGGTCGGGCCAATCGGCGTCTTGTACGGCATCGCGCTCGGCGGAATGAGATTGCGCCGGCGGATCTCCGCGCGATCGATGCCGAGCTTGTGCGCCGCACAGTCGGCCAGGCGCTCCAACACGTAGCAGGCCTCCGGCCTGCCGGCGCCGCGAAAGGCGTCGGTCGGCGTGGTGTTGGTGAAGACGCCCGTCACTTCCACGAAGATCGCGGGCGTGCGGTAGCCGCCGGCGAACAATGCGCTGTAGATCGCGCTCGGGATCGCGGCACCGAAGGTCGACACATAGGCGCCGAGATTGGCAAACGTCTGAACATGCAGCGCGAGGAAACGACCGTCGGCCTCGAGCGCGAGCTCCGCATGCGTCAGGTGATCGCGAGCCTGATTGTCGGCAACAAAGCTCTCCGCGCGGCTCGCGACCCAGCGCACGGGACGGCGCAGCCGGCGCGCGGCCCAGGCGATGATCCCTTCTTCCGGATAGAGCTTGCCCTTGTAGCCGAAACCGCCGCCCACGTCGGGCGACACCACGCGCAGCTCGCTCTCGGAAATGCCGAGCTGCTCGGTCACCTGACGGCGAATGTGATGGGGCGCCTGCGTCGAGCTGTAAAGCGTAAGCTTCTCGCTCTGCGGATCGACGGTGCCGATGACCGCGCGCGGCTCGATCGCCGCCCCGACCAGGCGGTTGTTGACGAGATCGATCGCGACCACGTGGGCGGCGGAACGCAACGCCGCGCGCACGGCGGCTTCGTCGCCGCGCGCCCAGCGAAAGCAGACGTTGCCTCCGGCGCATGCGTGCAGCTGCGGCGCAGCCTCAGCTTGCGCCCCGCGCGCGTCGGTGACGGCGGAGAGCGGCGCGTAGTCCACCTCGACGCGCTCGGCGGCGTCGACGGCCTGCGCAAGGCTTGCAGCGACGACGGCCGCCACCGGCTCGCCGACATGGCGCACGGTTTCGCGCGCGAGCGCGAAGCGCGCCGGCTCGGCCATGGGCGAGCCATCGCGCGACCGCACCACCCACAGCGGCCGCATCGGCGCCACGCCGTCAGCCGCCATATCGGCGCCCGTGAACGCCGCGACGACGCCGGGCGCGGCGCGCGCGGCCGACGCGTCAATCCGGCGGATGGCCGCGTGCGCGTGCGGGGAGCGGACCAGCGCGCAGGCAAGCGCGCCGGAGAGCTCGATGTCGGCCACGAAACGCCCGCGGCCGGTGAGAAAGCGCTTATCTTCGACGCGCCGCAGCGGAGCGCCGATACCCTGATAGTTCCGCACGCTAGAACGTGTCATGTTGCTCCGTAGGGTGGGCATTGCGCCCTGTCGATTTTGTCATCCGCGCCCCTCGCAGGCGCAATGCCCACGCGCCTATCCGCGTGGGCAAAATCGCTCCCAGAAGCAGTGCGAGTCGTTGGTCTCAGCAAGCGATTTTGCCCACCCTACGTATCCTGCGGCGCTACTCCATCTCCTCGCGCACCAGGTCGAGTCGCTCGAACGCCGATTTGTCCGTCACCATGAAGAGGTCGGCATCGCCGCCGCGCGCCTCGTGGCGCGCGAAGGTCCAATGCGGGATCGTGAACACGTCATGCTGCGACCATTCGAAGGTCTCCTCGCCGATGCGCGAGCGGCCCTCGCCCGTGACCACGAGACAGACCACGTTGTACGTCGTGCGTTTCGCCCGCGTGGGCGTGCCACGGCTCAAGCGCGCGGCGTAGGAATCAAGCGTCGGCATGACGGCGCCACCGGTCGCAGGATTGACGTAGCGGATCACGCGCATGCCATCGGCGCCGGCGGGCGCCGCATCGAGCAGCCGGCGCGTCGCTTCGCCGGGATAGCGGTACTTGGGCGAGTTCGCCGCGCTTGCGGTTGCCCCCTCCGCGCGCAGGCCCGCTTCGGTCCACAATGCCTCTTCGCCTTGGTCGACCTGCCAGAATTCGTTGTTGCGCGGGTCGCCCGGCTCGAAGAAATGGGCGTCGACCGCGCGGATCAGCGGCATATTGGCGGCATCGAACCAGATGATGCGGTGATCGCTTTCGTTGATGTGGCCGTGCCACACCATCGGCGGGGTCAGGATCAAGTCGCCCGCCTTCATCTCGCAACGCCGGCCGTTGACGATGGTGACTGCACCCTCCGAGCGCGTGGCGAAACGGATCGCCGCGCCGGTATGACGGTGCGGACGGGCGCGCTCGCCGGGGTCGAGCACGGTGAAGGCGGCGAGCAGCGTGCTCGTGGTCGTCGTTTCCGCGCCGAAGGCCGGATGCGCCATGATCAGCGCGCGGCGTTCGATGTCATTGATCGACACCTCGCCGACGGAGCGCTGCAGCAGCGGCTCGACCTCGCGCCAGCGCCAGAGGAACGGCGCGTCCTGCGGCTGCGGCTTGATCGGGGTAATGCGCTGGTAGCGGTCCCACAGCGGATGCAGGTTTTTTGACTCGAGCTCGGCGACGAAGGGTGAAGCTTCGGTTGCGGCGGTTGCAATGTCAGCCATGGCCTGTCATGCGCGGGCTTGACCCGCGCATCCATCTTCTTTGCAAGAACGTTTTCCGAAGATGGATTGCCGGGTCATAAGCGCGTTTACGCGCGTCTTCAACGCGCTATGCCCGGCAAGGACCACCTTCAATACCTCACGTCTTCGGCAGCTTGGCGTCGATGTTTCCGCCGTCGATGATGACGTGCTTGATGAACACGCGCGGCTCGACCTTGTCGCCCTTGAGGAACGCGGCGAGCACGTCGACGCCGAGACGGCCCCATTCCACCGGGTTCAGCTCGACCGTCATGGCGAGATTTTCCTCCTTCACCGCCCGCAGCGCCGGCGGCACGCCGTTCATGCCGGTCACCAGCGTCTTGCCCTTGCGGTTGACGGCGTTGACCGCCTGCATGGCGCCGAGCGCGACATCGTCGTTGGCGGTGTAGATGGCGGCAAGGTCAGGATTGGCAACCAGCACGTCTTCCGCCTGCTTGACGCCGCGCTCGCGCGTGAGCGGGCCATCGGCGCGGAACACGATCTCGATGCCGGGATATTTCGCCATCACCTCGCTGTAACCGTCGCCGAGATTCTTGAACGCCGGCGCGCCGCTCGGTCCCATCAGCAAGGCGACCTTGCCCTTGCCGCCGAGCTTATGCGCAGTCCACTCGGCGATGTCGCGGCCGATCTGCTTCTCGTCCATGGCGACGTGGATGGTCTGGTTGGGCGATGCGGAGCCGCGTGCGACCGAGACGATCGGGATCTTCGCCGCCGCCGCCGCGTCGTAGGCCGCGTTCACCCCGACCGCGTCGATCGGAGAAATCAAAATGCCTTGCACGCCGCGCGCGACAAGGTCCTGCACGCCGTTGATCTGCTTGAGCTTGTCCTCGTTGGCGGACACCGTGGCCACCTCCCAGCCGAGCTCCTGCGCGCGCGCGCGAATGCCGCGCAGCATGGCGATGTAGAACGGGTTGTCGTCCTGCGCGAGCGAGACGCCGATGGTGGTCTTCTGCTGGCCGGCCGCGGGCGCCGTCAGCGCGAGCGCGGCCGGAAGCATCAAGGCGGCGGCGAACGCGGTCATGGGAAGCCTGAGCATGCGAAAACTCCTCCTTACCATCGTCAGTCGTCGGTCGTCGGCTCAATCGTTCCGATCACTGGTTTCTGTGCGAGCGTAGCCTTTCGGCGGCCGCGGCGGCAATGATCACGGCGCCCACGGCCACGCGCTGCCAATAGGAATCGACATTGAGCAGGTTGAGCGCGTTGCCGAGCACGATCATGATGAAGACCCCGATGACGCTCTTATAAAGCGTGCCTTCGCCGCCCTGGAGCGACGCGCCGCCGAGAACCACCGCGGCGATGGCGGTCAATTCATAGAATTCGCCCGCCGTCGGCTGGCCGGACTGCAGGCGGGCGGCAAGCATCACCCCCGCGACGCCGGCAAGCGCGCCGCACCAGACGTAGGTTGAAGCTATTACGCGGCGCACTGGCACGCCCGCGAGATAGGCCGCCTCCCGTCCGCCGCCGGTGGCATAGACACGCCGGCCGTAAGGGGTGGCGTGCATGACGAAGGACAACACCGCCAGCAACACGGCGGGAACCCAGACCAGATAGTGAATGCCGAGGAAGCGCTCGGAGCCGAAGGCGATGAATTCGCCCGGCAGCCCGGTCTCGCCGCTCACCGGCGCGCCGCCGGTGATGAGAAAAACGACCCCGCGCACCAGAACCATGGTGCCCAGCGTCGTGATGAAGGGATTGACGTTAAGGAACGCGATGACGAGACCGTTGGCCAGCCCGACGGCGGCGCCGACGACGATCCCGGCCGCGACGCCGGCCGCGATCCCGGCCTCCAGCATGACCATGCTCGCGATGCAGCCGGACAGCGCCGCGGTCGAGCCCACCGAGAGATCGAAGCCGCCGCCGACGATGACGAACGTCATGCCCATGGCGATCACCGCCATGATCGAGGATTGCACCAGGATATTGGTGAGGTTGAAGGGGGAAAGAAAACGATTGGTCAGCAACGCGGTCGCCGCGCACAGAACGATGAGCGAAATCAGCGGCATCTGACCCGCGATGTTCCATCGTCGCGCCGTGGGTTTCATCTCAACCGCCGATCGCACTGCTCAGCGTCGGCTCGTCGAGGCTTGCGGGGCGCTCGAGCGTGGCTGCGATCCGCCCCTGCCGCACGGCGAGAACGCGATCACACAAGCGCGCAAGCTCGCCGAGATCGCTGGAATGGATCAGCGCGCCACCGCCGCGGGCGACGACATCGCGGATGAGCGCGTGGATCTGCGCCTTGGCGGCGACATCGATGCCTTGGGTGGGCTCATCGAGGAGGAGCACGGCGACCCGCCGCGCCAGCCATTTCGCCAGGATCGCCTTCTGCTGATTGCCGCCGGAGAGCGCGCTCGCCTTCAGGTCAGGGCGCCGCGGACGGATGTCGACCAGTTCCATCACCTCGGCGACGAGACGATCGCCGGCGTCGCGATCGAGCCAGCCGATGCGCGTAAGCACATCGAGATTGGGCAACAAGATGTTGTCGCGGACCGACTGATTCATGATGAGGCCGAGCGCGCGTTCGCCCGGCACCATGCCGATTCCCACTGCAATGGCATCGGCGGGGCTTGCCAACCGGCGCTTGTCGCCGCGCGTCGCGACCATCGTCGGGTCGCTTCCGGCGCCGAACAAGCTGCGGATCATCCGATCGGCGCCGCTGCCGAGGAGGCCCGCCAAGCCAACGACTTCGCGCTCGCGCACGCACACGGTCGCAACCCCCTCGGGTTGCGCTTCCAACAGCGGTTCACCGGCGGGGAGCGAAAAGGCGACGGCCCCTTGCGCCAGCCGTCCGATCATGGCGCCGACGAGGTCGTTCACGGCGAAGGTGCCCCGGGCGGCAACTGCCGCCACCCGCCCGTCGCGCAGCACCGTGCAGCGGTCGGCGATGGCCACCACCTCATCGAGACGGTGGGAAATGTAGATGACGGCGGTGCACTGGCGCTTCATGCGCGCCAGCACCGAAAACAACCGCTCGATCTCGCGTTTTTCGAGCGCCGCCGTCGGCTCGTCGAGGATGAAGACGCGGCTGCGCCGCCGCAGCGCCTTGGCGATCGCCACGAGCTGACGCTCGGCGAAGCCAAGCGAAGCAGCCTTCGCCCGCGGATCCGGGTGAAAGTCGAGCTGCGCCAGCACCTCGCGCGCCTCCTCGCGCATGCGGGCGCGATCGACCATGGTGAGGGGACCCAAGCGCCGCACCGGAAGATCGCCGAGCGCGATGTTCTCGGCGATCGACAGCGCCGGCACGAGACGCAGGTCCTGCGGGATGGTCACGATGCCGGCGGCGATGGCGTCGCGGGGGCTCGCAAAATGACATTCCTTCCCGTCGAGGCGGATGACGCCGCGGTCGGGACGATGGACGCCGCCCAGGATGCGGATCAGCGTCGATTTGCCGGCGCCGTTCTCCCCGACGACGGCGTGGATTTCGCCCAACGCCACGTCGAAGTCGACGCCGTCGAGCGCCACCGTCGCGCCGAACCGTTTGCCGACGCCCTCAGCGCTGATGGCCGGACGGGTCATCGCATCAACGCGGAAGGAATGCCACCTGCATCTTCGCGTCGGTGAGCTTGCCGCGCTCGATGATGACGTCGTTGCCGAGCGCGACTGTGCAGTCGCGCATGGGCACGTCGTAATGCCCCTTGGTCGTGCGCTTGCCGCCGCCCTGGGAGTTGGGACCGGTCGAGAACAGAAAATTTCCGGCAAAGCAGCGCGCGCCGGCGTGGTGGCGCTTCGGATCGGCGCCGTTGAGCGCGATCGCATCCCAGCGTCCCTGCGGGTTGAGCCCCCAGCCGAGATGCGAGATCGCGTGACCGTCGAGATCGTCGGCGCGCGCCTTGTTGCCCTCGAGCCAGTCACTCATGAGCTTGGCATCGAGCCCGCCCTCGATCTTGCGGATGAAGCCGTCGCGGATGTCGAGCCGCACCTCGTCTTGCACGTAACGGCAATAGGGCAGCACGATGATGTCGCCAGGGGCGAACACCACGGTGCCGTTGGCCGAGCCTTCGTTCGGAAAAGTATGCACGTGGCCGGCGCCCCAGTGATCGAAGCGGCCGGGCTTCTCCGCGTATCCGTATTGAATCATGGTCGGATACTCGCCGAGCTTCACCGTGAGATCGGTGCCGCCGGTGCGCGTGATGCGCATGGTTTTGGCCCGTTGCAGCCGTTCGCCCGCGTACCCCACCGCCTCTTTGAGGCCGGGCGGCGCCATCAGCGTCTCGAGCTCGTCGGGGCCGTCGATGACCATGAGCACGCGCGTGCCGGCATCGCGCGCCTCCTTGAGCCAGCGCGTGAACAGGGGGATGTGGAGACACACCAGCATGTCGGCCGACTTGATCGCCTCGAGCGTGCCCTTGCAGCGTCCGACGGTCTCGACCCCGACCTTGGTCCACGACGGCATGGCATTGACGCACATCTCGTAGGCGTCGGCCCCGAACTCCTCGGCCGCGGCGAACGCGGCGGCGACGTAATCACGCCGCGCCCCGAGGTCGCTCAGCAGCACGACGGTCTCGCCCTTGCGCACGTTGCAAAGCTCGAATTCCTTGCGGAAGAGCATCGCCAGTTTGGCGTGGTTCAACGCTTCGTGCATGAGATACTCCTCTGCGCGTCTGCTCGTAGGGTGGGCAAAATCGCCTGATATGGCAGTTCGGTCGAGAGATCGGTGGTGAGCGATTTTGCCCACGCGGTCTGATCGCGGGAGTCGTCCGCGTGGGCAAAATCGCGCACGATCCGTCGTAACCGCAGCAACGCGGCAGGCGATTTTGCCCACCCTACAGCATGGGGCCGAATGGGCGCTTTCACAATAGCCGTTACTCGGCCGCCTCCTTCCAGGTGTCGCGGTGCCCCTTGGGTTTCGCCTTGAGGCGCAAGTCTCGCCACTCCTCGCGGTCGCGGACACTGTTGCGGAAAATCTGCTCCTTGCCGGCGAGATATTGCGGCGGACAATGGATGCCAGGGACGCGGTACCAGGCCGCCGCCTTCATGCTGAAATACGGGTCGACGAGGTGCGGGCGCGCCAGCGCGACGAGATCGGCGCGGCCGGCGGCGATGATGGTGTTGACCTGGTCGGCGGTGGTGATCGCGCCGACGCACATCGTGGCAAGCGAGGCCTCGTTGCGGATCTGATCGGAAAACGGCGTCTGGAACATACGGCCGAAGACGGGCTGCGCGTCCGCGACGGTTTGTCCGGTCGACACGTCGATGAGATCGCAACCGGCCTGCGCGAACGCGCGTGCGACCTCGACCGCATCGTCGCCGGTGAGGCCGCCATCCACCCAGTCGGTCGCCGAAATGCGAACCGACATCGGCTTCTCGTCGGGCCACACGGCGCGCATGGCGCGAAAGACCTCGAGCGGGAAGCGCAGGCGGTTTTCGAGGCTGCCGCCATATTCGTCGCGGCGGACGTTGGTGAGCGGCGAGACGAAGCTCGCGAGCAGATAGCCATGGGCCGCGTGCATCTCCACCATGTCGAAGCCGGCGCGATGGCCGCGCTTGGTCGCGGCGACATAGTCGGCGATCACTTGGTCCATGTCGGCGCGCGTCATCTCGCGCGGAACCGCGCTGTACGGGAAATACGGCAAGGGCGACGCCGAGATGATCGGCCATGCACCCTCGGGGAGCGGCTCGTCGATGCCCTCCCACATCAGCTTGGTCGCGCCCTTGCGGCCGGCATGACCGAGCTGCAGGCAGAACTTGGTGTGCGACTGCGCGTGCACGAAATCGACGATGCGCTTCCACGCCGCCTCGTGCGTGTCGTTATACATGCCGGCGCAACCGGGCGAGATGCGCGCCTCCTGCGAGACGTCGGTCATCTCGGTGAACATCAAGCCCGCGCCGCCGATCGCGCGCGAACCGTAGTGGACGAGGTGCCAATCGTCCGGCATGCCGTCTTGCGAGGAGTATTGGCACATGGGCGACACCACGACCCGGTTCTCGAGCGCAAGTCCGCGCAGCCGGAACGGTTGGAACATGGGCGGGAGCGGCTGCGAGTTGTCGGCGTCGAAACCGAGCGCACGCACGTCGCGGGCGACCACCCGGTCCGCCTGCTTGACGAATTCAGGCGCCCGCAGCGCGAGGTTGTCGTAGGTGATGGCCTTGGAGCGCGTCATCAGGCCGAAAGCGAAGCGGGTCGGATCCATGTTCCAAAAACGATCGACGTGCTCGAACCAAACCAGCGAGACGTCGGCCGAGTGCTGGGTCTTCTCCACCTCCTCGCGCCGCTGGCTCTCGAATTGCGCGAGCGCGGCCGCGACGTCGTGCCCGCCCGTCGATCGCAACGCCTCGTAAAGCGCAATCCCGTCCTCCATGGCGAGCTTGGTGCCGGAGCCGATGGAGAAATGCGCGGTCGCCTTGGCGTCGCCGATCAGCACCATGTTGTCGGCGACCCAGCGCTCGCAGCGAATGGTCGGGAAATTGCGCCAGATCGAGCGGTTGGTGATCAACCGATGGCCTTGCAGCTCTTTTGCGAACAAGCCTTCGACGAAACGCGCCGACGCGGCCTCATCGAGCTTGTCGAGGCCGGCGCGCGCGAAGGTGTGCGGATCGGTCTCGGTGATCCAGGTCGAACGCTGCGGCTCGTACTGGTAGCAATGGCCGATGAAGATGCCGTGCTCGGTCTCGCGGAAGAAGAAGGTGAAGGCGTCGAACGGACGCGTCGAGCCCATCCAGGAGAAGAAGTTGGGCCGCAGATCCACGCTCGGCTTGAATTTGTCGGCGAAGGTCTCGCGCATGCGGGAATTGATGCCGTCGGCGACCACCACGAGATCGGCGTCGTGGGTGATGGGATCGAGCGGCGAGATTTCCGACTGATATCTGATCTCGACGCCGAGCGAGCGAGCGCGCCGGCCCAGAATCTTCAACAGCGTGCCGCGCGAGCACCCGCAGAACCCGTTGCCGCCGATGCGGTGCGTCGTCCCGCGGAAATGGATCTCGATGTCGTCCCAATAGGCGAAATGGCCGACGATGGCGCGATAGCTCTCGCGGTCGTAGGTCTCGAAGGTGTCGAGCGTCTCGTCGGAGAACACGACCCCGAAGCCGAAAGTGTCGTCGGGCCGGTTGCGCTCGAACACGGTGATGCGCGTCTGCGGCCAGGCTTTCTTCGCGAGGATCGCGAAGTAGAGGCCGGCCGGACCGCCGCCGATGACGTGAACTTTCATTCCATGCCTCCGGCCAACCCGCCGCGAATCGATGCACGGCGGACGGCAGTATTTATTTTAGGCTTAAAATATCCTGTCGGCAAGCTTGAAGCTTCAAAATTTTAAGCTTAAAATATGCCGCGAGGCGGCGATTCCCGCCGCCCGGAGACGAGGCCATGACGCTTGCGGGCCAGCATGCTTTCGTGACCGGCGGCGGGCGCGGCATCGGCCGCGCGGTCGCCGCCGCGCTCGCCCACGGCGGCGCCGCCGTGACCGTGATCGGGCGCACCGAGGCGCCGCTGCGCGAGGCCGTCGCCGCCGGCGAGGCGGCGGGATGCGGCGTCGCCGACGTGACCGACGTGATCGAGGTCAAGCGGCAGGTGACGGCGGCCGAGGCCGCGCGCGGCCCGATCGCGATCCTCATCAACAATGCCGGCTCGGCCGAATCCGGCCCCTTCATCAAGGCCGATCCGTCGGTCTTCCGCACCATGTGGAACGTGCACCTGATGGGCGCGGTCTATGCGACCCAGGCGGTGTTGCCGGGGATGCTCGAGCGCGGTTTCGGCCGCATCGTCAACGTGGCCTCGACCGCCGGGCTCAAAGGCTATGCCTATGTCAGCGCCTATTGCGCGGCCAAACACGCGCTCGTCGGCTTGACGCGCGCGCTCGCCGCCGAGACCGCAACGCGCGGCGTCACGGTCAACGCGGTTTGCCCCGGCTATACCGACACCGACCTCCTGCGCGACAACATCAAGCGCGTCGCCGCCAAGACCGGCCGCGCGCAAGCGGACGTGCTCGCCGAATACGAACGGGACACCCTCATCGGCCGCCTGATCCGGCCGGAGGAAGTCGCCGCCGCCGTGGTGTACCTTTGCTCGCCGGAGGCCGCCGCGGTCACCGGTACGACGCTCGCGATCACAGGCGGGGAGATGTGATGGATCAGCGCACCATGCCGCTCGACGCGGAGACCAAGGTCGCCGAGCGGCCGCACGATCACAAGGACGAGCTGCGGCTGTGGCTGCGGCTGTTTGCCTGCAAGGAGGTGATCGAGAGCGAGGTCCGCCGGCGGCTGCGCGACAGCTTCGACGTCACGCTGCCGCGCTTCGACCTGATGGCGCAGCTTTACCGCGCGCCGAAGGCGATGACGCTGGGCGAGCTGTCGCAACGCATGATGGTGTCGAACGGGAACGTCACCGGCCTGGTCGATCGGCTGCTCGAGCAGGGCCTCCTCAGCCGCCGGCCGTCGCCCAAGGATCGGCGCGCGCAGCTCGTCAGCCTGACCGCCGAGGGGCGCCGCTTCTTTCGCGCCATGGCGCGCGCGAACGGCGATTGGATCGGAGACATGCTCGCCGACCTTTCCTCCGACGACATCGAGACCCTGATGCGGCTCCTGGCCAAGACCAAGGCGTCGGCGCGCAAGGCCATCGGCAACGGAGGGCCGCGATGAGCGCAGCCAATCCCGTCACCTTGCCGCTGGCGGACTACAAGGCGCGCACCATTCGCCTTGTGGTCGACGGCAAGGTCGCCACCATCACGCTCGACCGGCCCGACAAGAAGAACCCGCTCACCTTCGACAGCTACGCCGAGATCGTCGATCTCTTCCGCGCGGCCGCCCGGGAGAAAGCCGTCAAGGCGTTCGTTGTCACCGGCGCCGGCGGCAATTTCTGCTCTGGCGGCGACGTGTTCGAAATCATCAAGCCGCTGATCGAGATGGAGGCGGCGCAGCTTCTCGATTTCACCCGCATGACCGGCGAGGTGGTCAAGGCGCTGCGCGCCTGCCCGCAGCTGATCATCGCCGCCGTCGACGGCGTGTGCGCCGGCGCCGGCGCGATCTTGGCCATGGCCTGCGACATGCGGCTGGGAACGCCGGGCGCCAAGGTGGCGTTTCTCTTCAACCGCGTGGGCCTGGCCGGCTGCGACATGGGGGCCTGCGCCATCCTGCCGCGTCTCGTCGGCGCCGGCCGCGCAGCCGAACTGCTCTATACCGGCCGCGTGCTCGGCGGCGAGGAGGCGGAACGCTGGGGTTTCTTCAACCGGCTCGCCACGCCCGACACGGTGCTGGCGCAGGCGCAGCAGCTCGCCGCCGAGCTCGCCGCCGGACCCACTTTCGCCAATGCCATGACCAAGCGCATGCTCGACATGGAATGGGCGATGTCGGTCGAGAGCGCGATCGAGGCCGAGGCGATCGCCCAGGCGCTGTGCATGGAGACGGAGGACTTTGCGCGCGCGTTCCGCGCCTTCGCCGCCAAGCAGAAGCCGGTCTTCGAGGGCAATTGAGATGGGCCTTGAAGAGACGCTGAGCTGGCCGTTTTTCGACGATGGTCATCGCCGCTTCGCCGAGGCGCTCGCGCGCTGGGCCGATGCGACGCTCACTGCATTGCCGCACCACGACCTCGACGCCGCCTGCCGCGCGCGGGTGAAGGCCCTCGGCGACGGCGGCTTCCTCAAGGCGGTGGTGCCGGCCGAGCACGGCGGGCTCAATCGCGCGCTCGACGTGCGCACGCTCTGCCTTGCCCGCGATATCTTGGCGTTCCGCGACGGGCTCTCCGACTTCGCCTTTGCCATGCAGGGCTTGGGCACGGCCTCGATCTCGCTGTTCGGCTCGGCGGCGCTCAAGGCGCGCTATCTGCCGCCGGTGCGCGACGGCCGCGCCATCGCGGCCTTCGCCCTGTCGGAGCCGGACGCGGGTTCCGACGTTGCGGCGCTGGCGACGACGGCCAAGCCCGACGGCCCCGCGCACCTGCGCATCGACGGCACCAAGACCTGGATCTCGAACGGCGGCATCGCCGATCACTACGTCGTCTTTGCGCGCAGCGGGGAAGCGGCCGGCGCCAGGGGCCTCTCGGCGTTCGTGGTCGATGCCGACACGCCCGGCCTGAGCGTAAGCGAGCGCATCGAGGTGATCGCGCCGCATCCGCTCGCAAAGCTGCGGTTCGAGGGCGTGCGCGTGCCGCTCACCAACCGCCTCGGCGGGCCGGGCGACGGCTTCAAGGTCGCGATGGCGACGCTCGACGTCTTCCGCTCGACCGTGGGCGCCGCCGCGCTTGGCTTCGCCCGCCGCGCGTTGCATGAAACCGTGGAACGGGCGGCAAGCCGCAAGCTCTTCGGCGCCCCGCTCGCCGAGCTGCAGCTCACGCAGGGCGCGATCGCGGAGAGCGCCAGCGAGGTCGATGCATCGGCGCTCCTGGTCTATCGCGCCGCCTGGACCAAGGACCAAGGGGCCGCGCGCGTCACCCGCGAGGCGGCAATGGCGAAAATGTTCGCGACCGAGGCGGCGCAGCGCGTGATCGATCGCGCCGTGCAGCTGCACGGCGGCCTCGGCATCACCAAGGGCGTCAAGGTCGAAGAGCTTTACCGCGAGATCCGGGCGCTTCGCATCTACGAAGGCGCGACCGAGGTGCAGAAGGTGGTGATCGCCCGCGACCTGTTGAAGAACCGCTCGGGCAAATCGGCGCTCGCGGCGGAGTAAAATGATGGCTGGAGCATTTTCCGCTGGTCTTGACCGAGCATCGGTCGTCATTGCCGGGCCTGACCCGGCAATCCATCTCCTTGGCAAAAACTCCTTACGAAAAGGATGGACCCGCGGGTCAAGCCCGCGGGTGACGGATGCGGGGCACGCGGTGCCGAATCAAACTCAGCGGAATATGCTCTTCAGCGAGGAGCGACAGCCATGACCGCGCATCTCGACACCTTCGCGCGCGACAATCTGCCCCCGCGCGCGCAATGGCCGGATTTCCTGTTCGAGCTGCCGGAGTTGAAATATCCCGAACGGATGAATTGCGTGGTTGAGTTGCTCGACCGATGGGTTACGGCGGGCCGCGGCCACCGGCCGTGCCTGATCTCGCCGACGGAAACCTTGACTTACGCGCAACTGGCCGAGCGGGTGAACCGCATCGCCAACGTGCTCACGCGCACGCTCGGCATCGTGCCCGGTCATCGCGTGCTGCTGCGCGGACCGAACAGCCCGATGATGGTGGCGGCCTATCTCGCCGTCATCAAGGCCGGCGCCGTCGTGGTCGCGACCATGCCGCTCTTACGCGCGAAGGAGATCGCCTACCCGATTGCCAAGGCCAAAATCCGCCTCGCGCTCTGCGATCACCGCCTGGCCGAGGAGATGGAGAAAGCCCGCGCGCTGGCGGGCGATCTCGAGCGCGTCGTCTATTGGGGTAGCGGCGCGGCCGATGCGCTCGAAGCGCTGATGGCAACGCCGGGCTACGAGTCCTTCGTGCCGTGCGACACGGCGAGCGACGACGTCTGCCTCATCGGCTTCACCTCGGGCACCACCGGCGAGCCCAAGGGCACCATGCATTTCCACCGCGACATGCTTGCGACCTGCGACAGCTACGGGCGCCACGTGCTGTGCCCCGATGCGCAGGATCGCTTCATCGGCTCGCCGCCGCTCGCCTTCACCTTCGGGCTCGGCGGGCTCGTCTTGTTTCCGCTGCGCGTCGGCGCGGCGTCGATCCTCATCGAAAAGGCGTCCCCGGACGACTTGCTCGCCGCCATCGCCAAGTTCGGCGCCACCGTCGCTTTCACCGCGCCGACGGCATATCGCGCGATGCTGGCAAAGCTCGCCGCGCACGACATCTCCTCGCTGCGCAAATGCGTGTCGGCCGGCGAGACCCTGCCCAAGACGACCTTCGACGCATGGCTCGCCGCCACCGGCATCAAGATCCTCGACGGCATCGGCGCGACCGAAATGCTGCACATCTTCATCGGCTCGCCCGAGCACGAGATTCGCCCGGGCGCGACCGGCAAGCCGGTGCCGGGCTACGAGGCGCGCGTGCTCGACGCCGAGGGCAACGAGCTCCCGCCGAACGCCATCGGCCGCCTTGCCGTACGCGGGCCGACCGGGTGCCGCTATCTCGCCGACAAACGCCAGCGCCAATACGTGCAGGACGGCTGGAACATCACCGGCGACACCTACCTCATGGATGCCGACGGCTACTTCTGGTACCAGGCGCGCTCCGACGACATGATCGTGTCGTCCGGCTACAACATCGCCGGCCCGGAAGTGGAGGCGGCGCTGCTCGAGCATCCGGCGGTGGCCGAATGCGGCGTGGTGGCGGCCCCCGATGAGGAGCGCGGGCAGATCGTCAAGGCCTACGTCGTGCTGCGCCCAGGCTACAGCGGCGACGCGGCCGCGACCAAGATGCTGCAGGAGCACGTCAAGGCGACCATCGCGCCTTACAAATATCCCCGCACCATCGCGTACGTCACCCAATTGCCGCGCACGCAAACCGGCAAGCTGCAGCGCTTCGAGCTTCGCCGCATGGCGGCCGACGCCGCCGCGCACAAGCTGGCGTCATGATACTTGCTGCGACCCATCTGCTTTCATCACCGCAGGTCTTCCCGTCACCCGCGGGCTTGACCCGCGGGTCCATCTCCTTCGCAAAAACGTTTGGCGAAGGGGATGGATTGCCGGGTCAAGCCCGGCAATGACGAGCCATAGGAGACCAACAGTGTCCACAAGCCCCGCCCCCAACAGCGTGCTGCGGCCCCCCGGCTGGCCGCAGCCGAAAGGCTTCGCCAACGGCATGCGCGCACGCGGCGAAATGGTGTTCGTCGGCGGCATGATCGGCCAGGACAAGGACGGCCGCTTCGCCGCGGGGTTCGTGGCGCAGATGAAGCAGGCGCTCGAGAACATCGCCGCGGTGTTGGCGCAAGCGGGCGCCTCGCCGCGCCACATCGTCCGCTTGACCTGGTACGTGCGCGACATGGACGAATATCTCGCCGACCTTCCCGCCCTCGGCGCCGCCTATCGCGAGGTCATGGGCCGGCATTTCCCCGCCATGGCGGTGGTCGAGGTCAATCGCCTGGTCGAGCCCGAGGCGCGCCTCGAGATCGAGGCGACGGCAGTGCTGCCGTAGCGCCGCTTGCCCTGGCGAACGCCGATTTCAGCCCAGCACGTTCGGCAGCCAAGTCGCGATCGCCGGAATCAGGATGATGACGACGAGCAGCACCAGGCTCATCGCGACGTAGGGCACCACCGCGCGAAAAATGTGCGCCATCGTGACTTCCTTCGGCGCGACGCCCTTCATCGTCATCAGCAGAAGCCCGTGCGGCGGCAGCAGCAGGCCGAGCTGCATGCAGATCAGGTAGAGAACGCCAAACCAGATGAGATCGATATCGAGGCGCTGCACGATCGGCATGAACACCGGCAAGGTGATGAGCATCATGCTGACCTGATCGACAAAAATGCCGAGAAAAATCAACAGCAGCATCATTCCGGCCAGAATCGCAAACGGCGTCAGCCCGGCACCGAGGATGTTTGAGACGATGCCTTCGGTCGATCCCGAAAAGCTCAAAATTTGCGAGAAGGTCGTAGCGCCGAGGATGATGAACAGGATCATTGCCGAAATTCCGACGGTGCCCCGCAATGCTTTGAGCAGCGCGTCGAAACTCAACGCGCGATACGCCGCGGCAAGCGCCATGGTGGCGAGCGCTCCCAGCGCGGCGGACTCCGTCGGCGTCGCAATGCCGCCGGACATCGCGCCGATGACCACCACGAAGATCGAGATCAGCGGCAGCACGTAGCAGACGAGCAGCTCGTATCTCGCCCAGCCCGATCTCTCCTCGACCACGGTCGCCGGCGCCAGTGCCGGATTCGCCGTCGCGCGGGCGATGATATAGCCGACGAATGCGACGCTGAGCATCAGGCCTGGAACGACCCCGCCGATCAGCAGCTTCGAAATCGAAATCCCGGACAGGCTGCCGAGCAGCACGGTGAGGGCGGAGGGCGGGATCAGCATGTCGACCGCGCCGATCGCCATGATCGGTCCCGTCGCCAGCACCGGGTTGTACCCGCGCGACAGCATGACCGGCAGCATCAACGACCCCAGCATGGCGGTGGTCGCGATGGTCGAGCCCGAGATGGCCGAGAACACCGTGCCTGCGACCACCGCGACGACCGCGAGCCGTCCCGGGACCTGACGAACCAGGCGCTCGATGCCGTCGATCACCTTCAGGGCGAGCCCGGTATGGAACAGGACCTCGCCCATCAGCACGAACAGCGGAATTGGCGTCAGCGAGAAATTGATCACCGCCGCGGCGCTGTTCCTGAGCATTTGGCTTAAGCCCGCATCGCCGCCGAGAAACAGGATCGCGCCGACGATGTTGATCGCCATGAACGCAAAGGCGACCGGCAGGCCGATGAACAGGAGCACGGTGGAGCCGCCGAGAAGCAGCAGCGAGGCAAGCTGCCAGGACATATCGGTTCCCTAGGACGCAGACACCGCATCGTCCCGAGGACGCCGCTCGGAGAGAGCCAGACGATGCATGCGAAAGAGAAACTCGACGCTGAGCAGCGCGAAGCTCAGCGGCATCGGCGCGAGCAGCCACCATTCCGGGATGATCAGCGTCTTGATCGAAAGCGCGCCGCTCTCGAAGCTTGCCACCGCAACGCGCGTTCCGTACCAGACAAAGTAGAGGCAGCAAATCATGCCGAGAACGTCGCTGACCCATTCGAGCAGCCACCCGACGTTGGCGGGCAACGCGCGCAGCACGATGTCGATACGGATGTGCTGTCCTTGCCGCAACAGGCCGGGAGCGGCAAACAGCGTCAAAAGATAGATGATGTCCTCCGAGATCTCGTTACTCGGCGCGATCCCGCCCAGCCCGATGTTGCGCAGCAGCACATCGGCGCCGATCAGCAACGTCATCGTCAGGAGCAGAAGGCACGACAGCAGCATCAGCGCTTCGAGCAGGCGGCTGTACCAGTGCGATAGTCTCGCCATGCCGGGACAGCTCCGTCGATGGCCGCGCTAATTGGCCTTGGCGAAGAACTCCTTCAATTTTGCGCCGTGTTGCGGGCTCTGGCGGATCACCCCCGCCCATCCGGCTTCGTAGGCTTTGTCGTGATAGAGCTTTCCGTCGGCGCCCTCGAGCTTGATCGTCTGAATGCCGGCGTCGGCCTGACGTTTGGTGTCCTTGGCGTTCTCTTCGGCGAAAATCGTGACCGCAGCCCCTTCCGCTTGCTCTCCCGCCTTGCGCAGAAGATCGCGCTGGGCATCGGTGAGCCTGTCCCACGTGGATTTGTTCACCAGGATCGACACTTCCGCGGTGTAGAAGCCGGGATCGACGCGATATTTCGTCTTCTCGTGCCAGCCGAGATCGAAGATGCCGGTGATCGGCCAGCCGTATCCGTCAACGACTCCCCGCTCCAGCGCGGTGTAGACCTCGCCGGGCGCGGTCTGGACGACGGTCGCTCCGAGCGCCTGGAAAAAATCGCGGTACACCGGCGTAATGCGAATCTTGAGGCCGGTGAGGTCGGGGCTCGAGATCGACTTGTTGAGATAGAGGTGAAATGGATTTCCATCGACGTGCCGCGCGAGGAAGATCGCGTTCATCTTCTCGGCATAGAGGTGCGACATGTAGTCATAGCCGCCGTTCTTGCGCAGCTCCGCCATCGGCCGTTCAGTCAGCTTCCAGGAGTCGGCCTCGGGCATCACATTGGTGTAGAAAGCGCCGGTCGAATTTGCGAGATCGACAACGCCGGATTTGAGCGCGTTGCCGACCTCGAACGGCGGCATGGCCTTCGGTCCGCCGATATAGTTGATCTGAAGCACGCCCTTACCGTCGCGATTTACCCGCTCGATGAAGAGCTCGAAACCGCGCGAATAGGTGGTCTTTTCGGCGAAGGCGGAAACCGCGCGCAGGGTGACTTCCTGGGCCGATGCCACCGTTGCAGCCGCGATCACGACCGCGCCGGCGATGAAGGTCGAGCGCATGGTTGTTCCCCTCTCCGTGCAGAGAGCCTATTGATGATACGTTCTTTCAAATATAATCGCGGTGGCGTGGGGTTGAGTCAATTGCGAGCCACATAGAAGGGGTCGCAGCGGAGGACGCAAAGGGACGCGGATGGCAGAACGCTCGTTCAAAAGCGAGGTCGCGAAGCTTCGGCTCGGCGCCGGGGAGGAATTCCGCGGCGAGGGCATCCTCGCCGTCACCAAGGCGCTGCTGCAGTCCGGCGTGTCCTACGTCTCCGGCTACCAGGGCGCGCCGATCTCGCATCTGGTCGACGTGCTCGCCGACGCCGACGACGTGCTGCGCGATCTCGGCATCCGCTTCGAGGCGAGCGCGAACGAAGCCGCCGCCGCGGCCGCGCTCGCGGCCTCGATCAACTACCCGCTGCGCGGCGCCGCCACCTTCAAGTCGACGGTGGGCACCAACGTCGCCTCCGACGCGCTCGCCAACCTCGCCTCGAGCGGCGTCACCGGCGGCGCGCTCATCATCGTCGGCGAAGACTACGGCGAAGGCTCCTCGATCATGCAGGAGCGCAGCCACGCCTTCGCGATGAAGTCGCAGATCTGGCTGCTCGACCCGCGCCCGAACCTGCCGTCGATCGTGCGCGCGGTCGAGGCCGGCTTCGAATTGTCGGAGGCGTCCAACACTCCGGTGATGCTGGAGCTGCGCATCCGCGCCTGCCACGTCTACGGCAGCTTCGCCGCGCGCGACAATGCGCGGGGAGCCTTCACGCTCAAGGACGCGCTCGAGCACCCGGTGCGCGACCCCAACCGCGTCGTGCTGCCGCCCGCGAGCTACCTGCACGAGCGCGAAAAGGTCGAGAAGCGCTGGCCGGCCGCCGTGCGCTTCATCGAAGAGCACAAGCTCAACGAGGTGTTCGACGGCGATGCCGACGACATCGGCATCGTCATGCAGGGCGGCATGTACAATACCGCGCTGCGCGCGCTCGAAATCCTCGGGCTCGCCGACGTGTTCGGCAATAGCCGCGTTCCGCTCTACGTGCTCAACGTCACCTATCCGCTGATCGACGCCGAGCTGGTGCGCTTCTGCGCGGGGAAAAAAGCGATCCTGATCATCGAGGAGGGCCAGCCCGAGTTCATCGAGCAGGCGATGAATACGATCCTGCGCCGCGCCGACGTTGCGACCCGGATCGAGGGAAAGAGCATGTTGCCGATGGCGGGCGAATATACCGGCGCCGTCATGAAGGAGGGCGTGCGGAAATTCATCGCGGCCTATCGCGGTGATTTGCTCGCCGACGGCGGCACGTCGATCGCTTCGTCGTTGCGGTCCGATCGCCTGGCAAAGGCGCGTCAGGCAGTGGCGGGAAAGGTGCACGGCCGCCCGCCGTCGTTTTGCACCGGCTGTCCGGAACGGCCGATCTTCGCCGCCATGAAGCTCGTTGAGCGCGAGCTCGGGCCCCATCACGTGAGCTGCGACATCGGTTGCCACCTGTTCTCGGTCCTGCCGCCGTTCAACCTCGGCAATTCGACGATGGGCTACGGGTTGGGCGGCGCGGGCGCGGCCGCGTTCAACGTGGCGGCGGGCAAGCGCGCCATCGCGCTCATCGGCGACGGCGGCTTCTGGCACAACGGGCTGGCGTCGAGCGTCGGCAATGCCGTCTTCAACAAGAGCGACAACGTTCTGATCGTGGTCGACAACGGCTACGCGGCGGCGACGGGCGGACAGGACGTGCCGTCCTCCGCCGCCGACAACAGCATGCGCGCGACCAAGAACCCGATCGAGAAGGCCGTGCGCGGCGTCGGCGTCAAGTGGGTGCGCACGCTCACGCGCACCTATGACGTCGGCAAGATGCGCGATGCGCTCAAAGAGGCGCTCACCACGGCGGTCAAAGGTCCAAAGGTCATCATCGCCCAGTCCGAATGCATGCTCAACAAGGAGCGCCGCGTGCGGCCGCTCATGCGCAAGCGGCTGGAACGCGGCGAGCGCGTGGTGCGTGAGCGCTTCGGCGTCGATGCCGACACCTGCACCGGCGACCACTCCTGCATTCGGCTGTCCGGGTGTCCGTCGCTCACGCTCGCGCCCAACCCCGACCCGCTGCGACGCGAGCCGGTAACCAAGGTGATCAATTCCTGCGTCGGCTGCGGGCTGTGCGGCGAGGTCGCGCACGCGGCCGTGCTGTGCCCATCGTTCTACCGCGCCACGATCATCGCCAATCCCACCTCATGGGACCGGCTCAAGGATAAAGTGCGCGGCGCCGTGATCGGTTGGCTGCAACGGCGCAGCGACGGGCGCCTCGCCGCGGCTTGACGACGCCGATGGACGCCCACGGGCAGGCGCAAGTCGCCGAGGTGCGGCCGATCACCATCGCCGTGGTGGCGCTCGGCGGCGAGGGTGGCGGCGTGTTGGCGGACTGGATCGTCGATCTCGCCCAGCACGGGGGCTATCTCGCGCAGGCGACCTCGGTGCCGGGCGTCGCGCAGCGCACCGGCGCGACCGTGTATTACGTCGAGTTGTTCCCCAAGGCGCAGGCGCACGGACGCGAGCCGGTGCTGGCGCTGATGCCGGTGCCGGGCGACGTCGACGTGGTGCTCGCTTCCGAGCTGATGGAGGCCGCGCGCGCCGTCGAGCGCGGCTTCGTCACGCCGGACAAGACCTTGCTCATCGCCTCCACCCACCGCGTATTCGCCATGACCGAGAAGATCGCTCTCGCCGACGGGCGGGAGGACGCGGCGGCGCTACTCGCCGCCTGCCGCGACGCCGCGCGCGAACTCGTGGCATTCGACATGGCGGCGCTTGCGGACGCGACGGGGAGCCTCTTGAGCGCGGTGCTGTTCGGCGCGCTTGCGGGATCCGGGACGCTTCCGTTTGCGCGCACGGCGTTCGAGGCGGCGATCCGCCGCGGCCAGGTCGGGGTCAACAGCAGCCTCGCCGCCTTCGCGGCGGGGTTCGAGGCCGCGCACAGCCGTGAAGCGGCCGCTGCCGCGGCCGCATCGCTCGAGGGTGGCGCACCCGATGCGTCGCGCGCCGTCCGCGACCTCCTGGACGCTGCCGGGCGCGACTTTTCCGGCGAGGCACGCGCGGTGGTCATGACCGCCATCCCGCGGCTCGACGACTATCAGGACACCAGCTACGCCCGGCATTTCCTGGCGCGGCTCGCCCGCTTCCAAGACATCGACCGCCAATACGGCGACGGCTCCGGGGCGCTGCTCGCGGAAACCGCGCGGCAGCTCGCGCTCGGGATGTCCTACGAGGATACGATCCGCGTCGCGGATCTCAAGATTCGATCGAGCCGCTTCGCCCGCGTGCGCGAGGAGACGCAGATCAAGGACGGGCAAATTCTCGAAATCGCCGAATTCTTTCATCCGCGCACGCAGGAGATCGTGGATACGCTGCCGGCGGCGCTCGGGCGCTGGCTGCTACGCACGCCTTGGGCGCGCGGCGTGGTCGATCGCGCCACGCGCAAGGGGAGAATCGTCAAGACGACGTCGATCGGCGGCTTCCTGCTGCTTTACGCGCTGGCGAAGCTCAAGCCTCTGCGCCGCAGCTCCCTGCGCTTTGCCAGCGAACAGGCTGCGCTCGCGAATTGGCTCAACCTGGTGGCGGCGACCGCGCGCGCGGATTATCCGCTCGCCGTGCAAATCGCGCGCATGCGCAGTCTGGTCAAAGGCTATGGCGAGACCCATGAACGCGGGCAGGCCAAGTTCGGCAAGCTCGTGGTCGTGGTCCCGCGTTTGCTCGGGCGTAGCAATTCTGGTGCAACGCTCGAAGGCCTGATCAAGGCCGCGCTCGCCGACGAAGGCGGCCAAGCCCTGGATAAAGCCATCGCCGACCTTGGAGCCGCGAATTCAGCTCCTCGTCTCTCCCCACTTGGGGAGAGGGTCAGGCCGAAGGGTGCCCTATAGCTCTGGCGCTCATCGGCGCGATGAGGGAAGCTAGGGCACCATCTCGCGCGCAGGAGGCAGCGATGTCCTACGACCTCGATCAATTCGTGTCGGATTGCCGCGCCATTCTCACCCGCGACGGCGGACGCAAGGGCCGGGAAGAGGTTCGCGTGAAGCTCGAGCAGCTGCTCGCGAACAAGGCCTTCGTCGAGGCCCATTGCGGCGAGCAGGTGCCGCGCGGTTTGAAGGTGCTCTACGAGGACCCCGATCTCGGATTCCAGATCCTCGCCCACATCAACGACAAGGCTCGGGTGTCGCCGCCGCACGACCACGGCGCGTCCTGGGCGATCTACGGCCAGGCCACGCACTACACCGACATGGTCGAGTGGGCGCGCGAGGACGATGGCTGCAATCCCGGAGAGGCCAAGCTCAAGCCGGTCAAGAAATATCGCCTGCTGCCGGGACACGCCGGCATCTATCAGGACGGCACCATCCATTCCATCGACTATCCCGACTACGCCCGCTTCGTCCGGGTCACCGGCACCAACCTCGACAAGATCGAGCGCGTGCGCTTCGATCTCGCCTCGGGCAAGGTCGAGCAGATGACGCCGCAACAGGCGACGTGAGTCTGCGAACGGCCGTCGCGAATGCCCGCCATATTGGTGGACGCCGGCGCGCTCAAGGCGATGCTCGCCGACGGGCAGGAGCTGGCGATCGTCGACCTGCGCGAAGAGCTGATCTTCTCGCAAGGCCATCTCCTGTTCGCGCGCTCGGTGCCGTTGAGCCGGCTCGAGCTCAAATTCGCCCGCCTGGTGCCGCAGCGAGGGACGCGCATCGTGCTGTGCGACGACGCCGATGGCCTTGTCGAGCGCGCCGCCCATATCCTCGCGCGCGCCGGCTACACCAACCTTCATGCGCTCGACGGCGGCGTTGCAGCCTGGGCCGAAGCCGGGTTCGAGCTGTTCTCCGGCGTCAACGTCCCGAGCAAGGCGTTCGGCGAGTTCATCGAGCACGCGAGTGCCACGCCCAGTATCGACGCCGCCGAGCTCGAACGGCTCATGCGCGAGCGCAGCGACATCGCCGTGCTCGACAGCCGGCCGTTCGACGAATACCAGCGGGTCTCGATCCCCACCGCCGTCAACGTGCCGGGCGCGGAGCTCGTGCTGCGCGTCCGCGACCTCGCGCCGTCGCCGCAGACCACGGTGGTGGTCAATTGCGCCGGGCGCACGCGCAGCATCATCGGGGCGCAGTCGCTGATCAACGCCGGCGTGCCCAACAAGGTGGTGGCGCTGCGCAACGGCACCATGGGCTGGACGCTCGCCGGCTTTGACTGCGACAACGGCAAGGCCCGCCGCGCCGGCGATGTCTCGCGCGAGGGTCTTGCCTGGGCCAAGGCCGCCGCCGAGCGCGTGGCGCGCCGTTTCGGCGTCGCGCGCATCGATCTCGCCACACTCGAGCGCTGGCGCTCCGACGACGCGCGCACGCTTTATCTCTTCGACGTGCGCGATCCGCGCGAATACGACGCCGGCCATGTGGCGGGCGCCGTTTCCGCTCCGGGCGGGCAGCTCGTCCAAGCCACGGACCAATATGCCGGCACGCTCGGCGCGCGCATCGTGCTGATCGACCCCGCCGAGGTGCGCGCGGTGATGACCGCATCCTGGCTGCGCCAGATGGGATGGCGCGACGTCTACGTGCTGGCGGAAGCGGGCCGCGAGACCGCGCCGCCGCCGGCGCAGATCTTGGGCGACCCGCCGCCCTCTGAGCTGCGCATCGATTGCGCCGGCCTTGCCGCGCTCATGGCGCGCAACGAAGCCACCGTCGTCGATCTCTCGCTCAGCCGCGACTACCTCAGGGCGCACATTCCCGGCGCCTGGTTTGCGATCCGCTCGCGGCTTGAACGCGCGCTCGCCAAGATTCCGCTGCAAGGCACGCTGGTGCTCACGTGCGAGGATGGTGTGCTCGCCGGCCGCGCGGCCATGGAGGCGCGTGCGCTCGTCGATCGTCCCGTGCGCGCGCTCGATGGCGGCAACGCCGCGTGGCTCGCCGCCGGCCATACGCTCACGGCCGATGACGGGAGAATGGCGGACGAAGCGGTGGACGCGTGGCTCAAGCCTTACGAGCGGCCGCACGATAAGGCCGCGGCCATGCGCGAATACTTGTCGTGGGAGGTCGATCTCCCCGCGCGGATCGCCCGCGACGGCTCCGCCAATTTCATTGAGTTTCGGCCCTAGCGCACGACGCTCGCCCCGCCATAGCGCGTCGAAGACGCGCGTGAACGCGCTTATGGCGCGGAGAGGGGAAAACGGAATGTGTGGCGCAATCGCAACACGCAACACCCGAACGCGCGCCACCGATCATCCTTAACCCAACCTTAACCGCCGCCGAGCGATCCTGCGTGGTCAACTGCGAGGAGCGGCGCGATGCTGGATGGGAAGGCGTACAGGGCTCATTTTCCCGATGACCCCGCATACGAGCTGCCGCCCGGCGTCCCCCGGCAACTCAATTCCGCCGCGCTGATGGAAGCGCTCGCCGCGCTCGAGGCGGAGTTCAGGGACATCCTGCGCCAAAACGCGCGGTCCGCCGACTAGCCCGCATATCGGTTGCGTAGAACCGTTCGTCCCCGCGAAGCGGGGACCCAGCCCTTCGCGCTGGATTCACGCCATAAGCGCGTTTACGCGCGTCCATAGCCCGGCCTAAAGGGCGTTTACGCCCGTCTTCGCGGGCTATGGACGGGCGTGAACGCCCTTAACGACGCGCTATGCGCGGGAATGAGCGGCAGAACATCGCGGCATTTGACCCGCGCGCCGGCGGCCATGGCGGCGTGCGAACCAATGTCATAGGCTCGACCTCGGCAGACGCACGCCGGGGGACACAAAGCCATGCGCAAGCTCGTGGAATTTCCGACGCCCTCGCTTGCCGAGCGCGACCGGCGCTGGGCGGCGGTGCGCAAGGAGATGGACGCGCGCGGGCTCGATTGTCTGATCCTGTGCGGTTGGCCGGCGATGTGGGACTTCAACATCGCCAACGCGCGCTACCTCTGCCCTATCGGCGGCAATGCCGAGTTCAACGTGCTGGTTTTTCCGCGCACGGGCGAGCCCACGTCGTTCATCTATTCACCGGTCTTCACCGACTATTGGCGCGGCGCGCAGAACTGGGTGTCCGACGTGCGCCCCAAGCGCGGCACGTTCGGCGACAGCGTCGCCGACCGGCTCACGGAACTAGGCCTCAGCGGCGCGGCGGTCGGCATCGACGGTCTTGCCGGCCCGCTCGATCCCGACGGCTGGGTGCCGCACAGCATGTACGTCCGCTTGCGCGAGCGCTTGCCCAAGGTCGCCCTCGTCAGTCTCGACGACATGATGGAGAAGCTACGCACCGTCAAAAGCGCCGAGGAGATCGCGATTCTGGAAAAGGCCGCCGCGCTCGGCGACCTCATGCTGCAGGCGTGCCGCGACACCGCGCGCCCCGGCGTCAAGGAGTGCGAGGTCTATGCGCGCATGATGGAAGTGATGCTGGCGAACGGCGGCGAGGAGCCGACCTTGTTCCTGTGGGCGGCCGACGCGCATCCCTATCCGCATCCGTTCCGGGTGCCGACCACGCGACCGCTGGCGAAGGGCGACATGATCATCTGCGAGATGCATCCCAAGTTCGGCGGCTATTTCACCCACGTCGAGCGCACGTTCTGCCTGGGGGAGCCAGAGCCGCGCTATCTCGACATCTACGACGCGTGCCTTGCCGCCTACCGGCGCGGGCTCGATCTGTTCAAGCCGCGCGCCAAGATTTCGCAGGTCATGGACGCGGTGCGCGACACCATCGAAGGCAGCGGCTTCGGCATCTGCGAGGCCGGCATCCACGGCCATGGGCTCGCCTCGCTCGAATATCCCCGCTACCGCCACCACGCCAAGGGCGCCGACGTGGGGGCGCTCAAGGCGATCGGCGACGAATTCCGCGCCGGCATGGTGTTTGCCATGAACATCGACCTGTTCGATCCGAAATGGCGAAACGGCGAGACCGGCTGCGTGTTCGCCGAGACCATCGTCATCACCGACGACGGCGCGCGGCGGCTGCATTCATTTCCCACCGAGTTTCAGCGGGTGGCGGTGTAGCGCGAACCGCCGGCGCGATTAGTGGCGAGGTGGCGCGCCGGACCGAATAAAACTGCGAACACCTATGTAATTGAGATTCCATTGTGAATTGAGGAGGGCCTCGTCGCGTACCCGACTGGAAGTCCGCCTAACTTCGACTCCAGTCGTACACGG
>Ga0137393_10000047_pt1 | contig 57460 bp, 99 predicted proteins | sample 15con2h34BmetaG_FD_101396 | JGI IMG/M metagenome (GOLD analysis project Ga0137393, IMG submission 101396) | Vadose zone soil microbial communities from Angelo Coast Range Reserve, California, USA - 15con2h3.4B metaG | ecosystem: Environmental > Terrestrial > Soil > Vadose zone > Saprolite...
ACATTTTGGGATTTAGGTCATTCTGATAAGACTGCTATTTGGTTTGTACAACGTGCTGGTGTTGAATTCAATGTAATTAATTATTATGAAGATAGATTAAAGAAAATACCATTTTATGTTAAAGTTTTAAATGATCTTGGTTATAATTATTCTGCCCACAATTTACCTCATGATGGATCAGCAGAAACAGTTTCTAATCTTACTCCTGAAAAGCAATTAAGAAAATCTTTTCCTAACGCTACCATTAAAATTGTTGAGCGTCCTACCAAAAAAGCTATAGGAGTCAATGCAGTTAGGAGTCTTTTTCCTCTTTTAAATTTTGATGAAGAAAAGACTTCAAATGGTTGGCAATGTCTGGCAAGATATGCCTATAACGTTGATGAGGATACAGGAGTATTTAGTAAAGAACCTGCACATGATACACCGTGGTCACATGGCGCTGATGCTTTACAGACGATGGCTTTAAGCATCAAATCTGATGAAAAGAAACCTAATCGAGATAAAGCTAAGGAAAGAGTTAGACAGCATAACAATAATTGGATGGGAGTTATGTAGATGGCTTATAATCCTGAATTAGTTGAACAATTGTTAGGTAAAGAAGTTGCTAAATTATTAGATGGAACTATTGAGATAGAATCATCTAATGATGAGTATTATGGAAATTTAAAAGCTGGTGATAAGCTTATTTTTAAATTTAAAAATGATGGTAATATTCTTCCTAGACAATTTAAAATAGGATGATTATATGAATGATCAATATTCAATAGTTGCTTTTATCAAATTATTTCATCCAATACTTTATAAAGGTGATTTCTATATAAAATCTAAAGTATTTGGTGTGTTAAAAGCTCATACAATAGATGAATTAATTTTAAAATATAATGCTTTAATAGGTGAATTATGAGTCAATGGCCGCATGATGACACAGCTTCTAAGATTAAATTCTTTGGTAAACCCGGAACTAATTTGATTCAATTAACTCCACCTTTTCAAATGTATTATGATAAGCATCCTATTAAATCATTAACTGTAAATAAAATGATTGCGACTTCTTTATTGAAAGTATTCACAGAAATTCTAGATCAGTGTGGGCATGATCAGGTTAAGATTGATGCTTTAGGTGTTAGTAATTATGGTGGATGTTATAACAATCGTTCTATTAGAGGTTCTACTAATATTTCTAATCATGCGTTTGGCGCTGCTATTGACCTTAATCCTGAAAATAATCCGCTTGGTGGCAAGAAAGGTACGATGTCGCCAATAATTATAGCGGCGTTTGATAAAGAAGGTTGGTTTTGGGGTGGACGATATAAAGGCAGACTCGATCAAATGCACTACGAAGCGGTTAGTAGATAGATAAATTATGAATAGATTAAAATATCATCGAATGACAGAATTAGAAGCTTTTGAAGATAGTTTCATTCCAGAACCTAATAGCGGTTGCTGGCTTTGGTTAGGTTCTGTTTTTAAAAAACGTGGTGGTTATGGAATTTTTAATTTTGGTAAAAATTTAATGCAACGTGCTCATAGAGTATCTTGGCGACTTTATCGCGATCCTTGGCTCGATAGCAAAACTCATATTTTACATACTTGCGATATTACGTGTTGTGTTAATCCAGAACATCTATTTGAAGGTAATCAAGCTTTAAATATGTATGATAAATCTATGAAAGGTCGTCAAGGTCACGCTGAAAGTCATCCTAAATATAAGCATGGTCGCTATGTTGGTGATAAACAAAATCCAAATTATAAACATCTATTAAATGATTGAAATAAATGCCCGATATTGATAGTTGGCTAACAGAAGATGAAAAGATAGTTCAAGAGGCGCAGCGTCGCTTTAAAAGTTGTGAAGAATGGGAATCCACAGCTTGGACTAACTTTGATTATGATTATAAGTTTGCCAATGGTGACAGCGTCAATATGTACCAATGGGATAATTGGGTTGTTGGTGATCGGTTAGATAACCAACGGCCTTGTTTAACCATTAATAAAACAATGCAACATTGTTTGCAAATTATTAATGATGGGAAGCAGAATAAACCCGGTGTTAATATTCGTCCTGTTGGTGAAGATGCTAGTTTCGAAGCTGCTCAAATTTATGAAGAAGTAATTAGACATATTGAATATTTATCTAATGCTGAAAATGTTTATGATAAGGCTTCTGAATTTCAAGTCATTGGTGGAATTGGTTATTGGCGTATCATAACTGATTGGGCTAATAAGTCAAAAGGTTTTGATCAAGAGATTTATTTAAGACCTATCAAACATCCAAAATCAGTCAGACTTGATCCAGATATCAATGAAACTGATGGTTCTGATGCTAGATTTGGTTACATATTTAATGATGTTCCAAGAGATTTATACAAATCTGATTATCCTGAATTTGAAGATGTTGGTGGAAGTGTAGTCTTTCAAACGTCTGATGCTGATGGATGGTATACGAAAGATCATATCCGAGTTTGTGAGTATTTTAGAAAGAATCCTAAAAAAGATAAATGGATAGAGTTTGTTTTGCCTCAAACTGGCGAAACTATTGATGGTTATTATTCTGAATTAAAAAAAGATAATCCTGATGCAATAGCGCAATTTGAAGAAATCAAAAAACAAGAGAAAAAAGTTCCTCTTGCTGATCGTACAGCGCGCGAACGTACAGTATCTAAGAATAATATCGAATGGTATAAGATAGCTGGCAATACCATTATTGATCGTAGACCGTGGCTTGGTGAATATATTCCAATTATTCGTATTGTGGGCATAGAAACTATTATCGATGGTCGGTTAGATAGAAAAGGTCATGTTAGACCATTACTTGATCCGCAGAGGATATATAATGTAAATTCATCAGCTAATGTAGAATTTGGGGCTTTACAAACTAAATCACCATTTAGAGCCGCTGGTGATGCGATCGAAGGTTATGAAGAATATTATAAGAACGCTAATCTGAATAATTCATCTTATCTTCCTTTTAATGCTTATGATGACGAAGGTCGTTCTTTACCACCTCCTGATAGAATGCCAGCACCACAATCATCACCTGCTTATGTGCAACAGATGCAAATTGCACAAAACGAAATGATGATGGTATCCGGGCAATATCAAGCTCAGATGGGAGAAAATGAAAATGCTAAATCGGGTATTGCAATTAATGCTAGGCAACGTCAAGGTGACAGAGCGACTTATCACTATATTGACGGCCAAAGCATTGGTATTCGCAATACTGGTAAACAGCTTATTGATCTTATACCTAAAGTTTACACTAAGAAGCGAGTAATGAGGATTGAAGCTAAAGATGGGACAATTTTAAATCTTACTATCGATCCTAATCATACTGAAGCTATGACTAAAGTTCCTGTACCGGAACAACAAGACCCTAATGCTTCTGTGCCCACAGAAAAAGTATTAGACATTATCTTTAATCCTAATATTGGTAATTATACTGTTGTGTCTGATAGCGGTCCTAGCTTTGCTCCTCTCCGTCAAGAAGCATTTAATGCATTGACTCAGATTGCAGCACAGAATAAAGAGTTTATGAATATTGGTGGTGATCTTCTTTGGAAGGTTGCAGATTTTCCAGAAGCTCAAGAATTGGCTAGGCGTTGGAGGCGTATCATTCCACCTAATATTACTGGTGATGCTCCTAATCCACAGCTTACACAAGCCATGCATGATGCATCTAATAAGATTGAACAGCAACTATCTATTATTACTAAGCAGACTAAGGAATTGGCTGATAAAGATAGGGAAATGGACCTTAAAGAAGCAGAACTTAAATTGCGAGAAAAAGAAGCTATTGCTAGAGAAAGTCGTGAAGATTATAGGGCTGAAAATCAAAGAATACAAGCGTTGGGTAATTCTGGTCCTGCTATTACACCAGAACAAATACAACCTGTATTGCAACAGCTATTAAAGGGAATGCTGTTAGCTGGCGAGCTTGATCCTGTAAAATTAGCAATTGGTATTCGTGATATTGAGCATAATGCTATGACTAGTGATAAATTAGCTCAAATGAATAATAGTGGTGGAGATAATAATGCCCCTGCCGCTTGATACTTCATATGATGCTAGTGGTTATGATCCTAATGGGTTGCCATCTGGTTTACCAATAGATCAACCACGCATTGATGTATATAGGGGGAATGCTTCTGAAGATGCTACAGCGGAACCTAGTATTGCACAGAAAATAAGTGATACATTTCTAGGTACTCATGGTCATGAGCGCTATCAACTTTGGCCAGAAAGATTAGTGCGTTCTGCTTTATCAGCACCTCATGATGTTTATAATTCTGAAACACCTTTAACAAGTCAAGATTTGATTGCACCTGCTTTGGATATGTCGGCTTTAGCTGGGACAGGCGGCCTCGCTGGTGTAGGTGAAAGCGCTGGGGCTGCAACCCTAGGGGCTGGTCCTTTTCTTCGTCCTGCATTAAAGTATGAGGGCAAGATTTATAAAGCTCCGATGGGTGGTGAGCATATGGATGCTGTGCCTCCTAACTTACGAAATGAATTTACCAAGCAAGCTATGAGTGGTGAAGATATCAGTAATTTTAATTTTGGTTTTATGAATCATAAAGGACAATTCTTGAATAGAGAAGATGCTTTGAAATATGCTATTGATCAGGGATTGATTAGTGAACATAATGCTAAGTTTGGTGCTTTGACTAGTACATTAATGGCAGATAGTAGTAAAGAAGGTGCGGCTATTGGTGCTTTAGAAAAAAGTCAAAGTCCATTTTATAGTGCATTAGAAAAGAATGTTGCTGATATTAATCAAGCTAAAATGACTGGTGATCAGTGGTTAGGAACATTATCAAATAAGCCGGGTGTCAAGCCTGAAGAAATGGATTGGACAGGATTAAAGGATTATTTGGCTAGTAAAGGTAAAGAAACGGTTAGTAAGGATGAAGTGCAAGCGCATTTAAATAGTAATAAGGTTGAGTTGGGGGAAGTAAGGAAAGGCGCTAGTGAGTATCATCAACTTCAATATAAACCTACTTTAGAAAATCATTTGCGAAATTTTGAAGATATTCTTCCAGCTTTTAAATCTGTAGAAGATATAGCATTAGCTAAAAAACATAATATTCATTTTGCTGAAACTGTTAAAGGTTATTCTGATAAAGAAGTATTTGATACTGTTCAAACAGCTAAAAAACCTTTAAATTTTCCTGAAAATCTATTTCAAAAATATGATACTAGAGCAGAAGCAGAAACAGCTAGAAAAGCAGCGGGTGCTGAAAATCATTTAGATGTTAATACAGAGCGTACTAATTCAGATATTAAATATCACTCCTATCAACTTCCCGGTGGTGAGAATTATAAAGAGACTTTATTAATGTTGCCAACTGAAGGTTATAGAGCAGCAAAAGCAAAAGGTATCTCTGGAAGTAATTTAAAAGAATATGAAGGGACTGGAACAGACAATTACAAATCCTCTCATTGGGATGACCCAAACATTCTAGCTCATGTTCGTACTAATGAACGTGATGTTAATGGTAAACCATCATTACATGTTGAAGAAATACAGAGTGATTGGCATCAACAGGGAAGGGAAAAAGGGTATAAAAATCCTGAAGAATATCAAGCTAAACAGAATGATTATAAAAAACAATTGCAAGATATTCAAGCTGAAAGAGCTAAATTAGTTGGAAGTGGAAATGCTATTGATAAGGCAAGATATGAAGAATTACATAATAAAGAAAGCGTAATAACTGATCAGTATAATGCACTACATGATCAAAATGCTTATGGTGTTCCAAACGCACCATTTAAAAAATCATGGCCTGAATTAGCTATGAAAAGAACTATTAGACAAGCTGTTGAAGAAGGTAAGGATAGAGTTAGTTGGACACCGGGAGAAGCACAAGCGGCTAGATATGATTTGAGTAAGCAGGTTGACGCAATAGATCATATTAAAAATTCTAATGGTACTTATGATTTAATTGTCAAACCTAAAAATGGTGGTCAAATAGAAAAGTTAGGATTAAAAGAGAACGAATTGTCTGATATTGTGGGTAAAGAAGTAGCTGAAAAAATTATTAAAGGTGAAGGTGAAAAGTCTCCTGCTAGTAAAATGAAAATGTTATCAGGATTAGATTTAAAAATTGGTGGTGAAGGCATGAAAGGCTTTTACGATCAAATGTTACCTAATATAGTTGAAAAGATTGGTAAGAAATATGGTGTGAAGGTTAAGGAAGGTGAAACATCTACTGCTGATAAAGGAAATGGTGCATTTGAAAATATTCCAACTGTAAATAATTCAAATCCAGAAAAAGGTACTGCTAAAGTCAAATACTTTGATATTCCTGAAAAGATGAAACAAGATGTTTTGAAAAAAAGCTTTGCTTTGTTTTCTAATCCATTACCTATACCCACACAGAGGGAAAAATAACATGCCTTTAAAACATGGAACTTCAAATAAAACACGTAATGAAAATATTAAAAAAGAAATTCACTCTGGTTTACCGATAAAGCAAGCTGTAGCTATCGGATATAGTGAGCAAAGAGAAGCAGAGAAAAAGAAAAGAAAAAAGAAAAATAAAGATTGGAAATAATATGGATCGCTTACCACGTAGATTTATTAAGCCAGAAAGTATTTTGATTGAACAGACAGCCTTGAAATTGGCAACTGAATTTTATGAGATTGGCCGTTCTCAAGGACTAACTAGTAAATATAAAACGCATCAGGCTTATGCTAGGCGTCACTTAAATGAGTTTGTTCCTAAAGCGGTAGAGCTTTTAATGGATATTTTAGCTAATCCTAAAACGCCACAAGATCAGCGTGATATGATTTTGGATGCCTTCCTCGAACGTACTAATGACGTTGAACTTTCTGATAGTATTCCTGCGTTTAATAATCCATTTGCTAAAGATTTCGTGTCTGATAAAGTTGTGCCTCAGAAGCCATTGGTCGGAACTTCACCAAAGAATCGAATTGAAGATTTACCATTAGAACAAATGTTACATTCGAAAGGGAAGTCAGATGGCTAAGAAAGCAGGATTGCCGATTAAGAAAGCTGAAGGTCCGACTAAACCAGTTCCGGTTAAGATTGTTCATGATGAATTGGACAATCCTACTATTAGTAAAGATCATGCTGATCGTGAAAGAAAATATAAAGCAGAAGATGCATTACGGGACTTGGAACGTGCTGAAGGTCATAAACGCGATAAGTCACTAATGTCTGATGTAAAGAAATTGGCTAAAGATAAGATAAAATCAATTCAAAAGATATGTTGATATGAAGTTCAATAATAAAGAAATATCAGAACTAGAAGATTCAATATTACTTGCTGCAAGAGATCAGTGTGGGCAAATATTGATTGATCGTGTTGAAGCAGGCAAACATGAAAAATTTAAGAAAATGCCTTTCCCACCTCCTAATCCAAAATTTATCGAAATGAAAAATGAAATTGAAAACGAAATAAAGAAACGGAAATTGTAAAATGAATATGATTTGTGATGAATGTAAAATTTATAAAGATGATGTTAGATTTAATTATAATTATGCTTGTAATTTATGTGTTGAATGTATTGCAAAATTAAATAGGAATTTAAAAAAATGAATCCATTATTTTTAAAATATTTAAATTCAGTTAAATTATTTGAAGCTCCTAATGATCAGGGTAAACCTGAAATCAAAGTAGAAAGTGTTGATAATCGTAAAGAAAATGCAAATAAGGATGTAGTGAGTAAAGATGAAGATGAAAAGACGGAGGAACAGGAAGAACAAGAGGAAGACGAAGATAATGATGAGAATGAAGATGATACAAATGAAACTGATGATGAAAAGAAATTACGTATAACTAAAGAAAAAGAAGAACGTCGTCAAGGTCGCATTCAAAAACGTATTGATAAATTGACTGCTACTGTTGGTAGCAAAGATGCTGAAATCGAAGCGTTAAAAAAGCAACTTGCTGAAAAGCCTGTTGAAGGATTAACAGAGGAAGAAGTAGAACGCAGAGCAGCTAAGAAGGCTGAAGAATTAGCTGCTGCTAGAGATACTGATCGTGAGAATAAGGCTTTTCAAAAAACCGCTGATGATTTGATTAAAGCAGCAAATAAAGTTGATAAGGATTTTGAAAAGAAGATTAATGAAGTAGCTGTTGAAACAGATACCAAAATGCCTAAATATATGGTTGAGATTTTAAGTGATCTTGATCATAAAAATGGTCATGAGATTTTAGCTATGTTAGCTAATGATGAAGATTTGTATCAGGAAATTTGTGAATTATCTGAAAGACGTATGACGAAACGATTGGATAAAATGTCAGAAGAGTTAAAAGGACGAAATAAAATTAAGCCAAAAGAAAAGATTATTCCTGATCCGATTGAACCTATTAATGATGGTGGTAATAATAGAGGAAACGTATTACCAAAAAATCCTACTTCTAACATGGAAGAATTTGTTAGGATTAGGAATGCTCAGGCTGAAGCTTATAGAAAGAGTAAACTGCGATGATAAAAGAATGGCCACTATATCAGAGTCATAAAAAAGTCAGAGCTTTAGAAATTGATAATTTAGAAGTTCATATTGATGAAGGTACGGCCAAATTAACATTTATTGACAAATCTTATAATTCTATAATTATCTCTTTAGCGATGATTACTAGATATAAACCTGTATCTGGTGATTTCTATATTGTTTATGAAGATAGTTATGAATCATTTAGTCCGAGAAAAGCATTTCTAGATGGGTATACTAAGTGCTCTTTTTGAGGAAAATCTTTAGATGGTTAAAACAATACTTGACAAATTTTAAAGGTTGAGTTCAAGTGTGATAAATCCGTCTCTGTCCGGTTCATAGACACTGTAAGTTAAAGCCGCCTTTGTCCGGTAAATGGCACTGAATGCTTGATGAATTGATCGTACCGAGCGCGATCACAAATTAAATTTCATCCCATTCAGTTTTAAACCCATTTAAGGATCACGGCATTGGCCAATACATATCTCACTATCGACATGATTACGGCAGAGGCTGTCCGCCTTTTCAAAAATAGTAACCTATTCGTCATGAATATGGATACTCAATACAGTAATGAGTTTGCTGTAGACGGTGCTAAGATTGGCGATACTCTCCGTATTCGCTTGCCTTCTGACTTCATCGTTACCAATGGTCCTGCTATGCAGTTGCAGGATAATATTCAACAGTTTACTCGTTTAAGTGTTTCTACTCAATTAAACGTTGCTACGCCTTATACTACTCATGAACGTACTATGAGTATTGATAATTGGAATGAACTCACTGGCGCTCCAATGATTAATAACTTAGCCGGTAAGGTTGCTCTTACTGTAATGACTGGTTCTGAAGGTGGTGTGTGCAACTTCATTAGTAATGTTGATGGTGGTGGTAACATTATCACTCCTGTTTCTGATCAATTCTTACAAGCTAATGCTATCTTAGATGATCAAGGAGCATCTATGATGGATAGACGCATTGTTAACCAACCTACTACTGATGCACGTACTACTACCGCATTGCAGGGTTTGCTGAATCCAGTTACGGAAATCTCTGCTCAATTTCGTTCTGGTATGATGAAGTCAGGACTTGGTTATGATCGTTGGTTCCGCGATCAAACTGTTATTACCCACACTTCAGGTACATATAACGGTGCAGCTACTGTAAATGGTGGTAATCAGGTTACTGGTACAGGTGGTGGTAATATCACTGTTAACGCTATTGTCGGTACTTTCAGGAAAGGTGATATTATTACTTTTGGTGGTGTTAATGGTGTTAACCGCACGACTAAGCAATCTCAGGGAACTTTGCGTCAATTTGTTTTAACTGCTGATGTTGCTAATGGTGCAGTATCGCTTCCTATTTATCCCGGTTTGATTCCTTCTATTACCTTTGTTGCCGGTGGTCCTGATCAGCAATATCAGACTGTCGACGCTTCACCGCTAAATGCTGCTACTATTACGATGGTTTCCAAGGCTAGCGAAGTCTATCGTAAGTCGATTGCCTATACTCAGAAGGCAGTCACGATGGCTACCGCTGACCTTGTGTTGCCCCGTAGGGCAATTGAGGAAGGTGCTAGGGCTAACTATGATGGCATCGCGATGCGTATCATTACCGACTACTTACCATTGTCGGATCAGTTGGCTACTCGTGTTGACGTTCTATTCGGATTTTTATATATTCGACCTGAATGGTTATGTGTAGTTGCAGATAAGATCTGATGTAAATTTATATTTGACATCTCTCCAAGTTTGGTGTACATGATGTATACTTTTTCTTGGAGAGATGAAAATGGGAAGACCTAGGATTGAAGGAATTTGTTCTACTAAAGATTGTCAAAATTCTATTTATAGTAAAGGATTTTGCCAATATCATTATAATAGACACCGTTTAAACAATGATCCTGAAAAAGCTAAAGCTGGTTTAAGAGGCCATCCTCTTTATCATCTTTGGTTTGAACGTAAACAAGCAAACTTACTTTGTTGGGAATGGACACATTTTCCATATTTTATAGATGGCGTTAGCCCTAAACCAGAAGGTGAATATTTTTTAGTTCGGTTAGACGCTACTAAATCTTTTAGTCCTGATAATTTTTTATGGCAATTGCATCTTAAGAGACAAGATGGAGAAAGTAAAAAAGATTGGTGGGCTAGAAAAAGAGCAGCTAGAGTTTTAGCTAATCCTTCTATGGACAGAGAACGAAATTATAAAAGATTTTTTGGTATTACTATAGAAATATATGAACAAAAATTTAAAAATCAAAATGGTAAATGTGCAATTTGTAGTGATGAAGAAACATCAGTTGATGGTAAAACAGGATCGATAAGAAGATTGGCTATAGATCATTGTCATAAATCAAAAGGAATACGAGAGTTACTTTGTTGGCGATGTAATAGCACTTTAGGTAACGTGAATGATGATATTAAACTTCTACATGAAATGATCAATTATCTTATTAAACATAAGGAGACGGATTAATGTCATTTGAATCTATGGAAGATAAACATGTTCCACCGACATTTCAGCAAGCTACTGCTTCTGCTATGCCACAATTTGTCAAGAACTTTCAAGCTTATGATGTCGGTAATCCGCATCCCGGTTATGGTACTGACCCAAACATCTTAAATTGTTATGGTCATACCAAATATCCTATGTGGGTTACTAAACCCAATCAAGAACAAGTAATTGTTAATAATGAAGATGAAGAAAATGCGACTTTAGGAAAAGAACCTGCTGCATTGCGTGAAGATGGTCCTACGGTAGAAGAGTATGCTTCTGCTGGTTATAAAGCAGTAAATTATCCTCCAAAGGGATATGCTTCAAAAAGCAGCGATGAAGAAATTAAGGCTGCTATTGATAAGCAAACTCCTAAGAGTGGATGGTAGTTTATTTAATTCTTTCTAAACAACATTCAGGAATTGATACAGCTTGATGAATAAAATCACTAGTAACATAAACTTCATCAAGCAATACAATATAGCAGTCAACGATATGCCTTGTAGCAACTCCTATGATAGTTCCTTCACGTTCATTAAGTGGATTAAAACCAAGCTTTACAAGTTTAACTCTATCGTTTGTTTGCAGATTAAGTTTGTTGAACATTTTAAACTCCCTGAGTTGATAGTGTCAATATAAATGGTTCTAACCACTGTGTCAACTAATAAAATGAGATAATTGTGGGAATAACTTCTGAAACTGCACGCGGTATATGTACAATGGCCTTAAAAGAGGCTGGTGTACTTGGAGTTGGCCAAACAGCGTTATCAGAAGATATAAATGATACATTCACATTATTAAACAGAATGATGGCAACTTGGCAGCGTAAAAGATGGGTTGTCCCATCGCTTTATGATATTGCTGCTATTGTGAATGGATTGAAATCTAATCCTATTGGTCCAGGTCAATTTTGGAATGCGCAACGTCCTGATAAGATACAAGCCGCTTATTTTATTCAAAATATACCGGGTAGTTTATCTAGTAATGCAAACGCCGTTAGCTTTCCGCTCATACCTATATTTAGTTATGAAAATTATGCTGCTCTTGCTCTTAAACAATTACCATCATGGCCGCAATATTTCTTTTATGACAATCAATTTCCTGTCGGCAATGTTTATATTTGGCCTATTCCTGATGCAACTTATGAAGTTCATTTAATTTTAAAAAGTCCTATTGGATTTACAATTGAATTACAAACTGGTATTATTAGTACAGCTGGTCAATTATATACTAATGGTGTTTATGTCGCAGTCCCTTTAATCAATCTTACTGGCTTTGGATCAGGAGCGACAGCAAATATTACTGTAACTAGTAATAAAGTTACTGGTGTTGTAATTGATAATCCGGGCGATGGCTATAAAATAAATGATCAATTAACAGCAACAGCAGCTAGTATCGGTGGTACCGGTAACGGATTTATTTATACTGTGACTGATGTTACAGATGATTTAAATGCAGTAATGAATATGCCTCCTGAATATGCTGAAGCGATTCATTATAATTTAACACTTCGTGTTATGAGTATGTATAATTATCCTGCTGATCCATTTAGATCAGCATTAGCTAAAGGTGCTCTTAACACAATACGTGTTGCAAATGCTCAAATACCAACATTATCTATACCAGCAGCATTAAGGAATGTTCGTGGTAGTAATTTCTATATATTTAATGCGGATGCGAGATAGGTATATAAATAATGCCTCGTGTTAATTTAGTCGGTTCTGGTTATGCTGGTAAAAGCATTATTGCAAGTGGACAAGAGACTGTTAACCTTTACGGCGAAGTAAATAGTGCTGATCCTGAAAGTCCTGCTCCTGTAACTTATTATCCTACCCCAGGTACTGATTTATACGCTACACCGATTCCTGCAAATTTAAATAAAGTTAGGGCTGAATATAGAACAAGTAGAGGTACAGCTTATTGTGTGATTGGTTCTACTGTTTATATTGTTACCGCTATTGGTACATTAATTGTTGTAGGCACAATCGCAAATCTTCCAAGTCAAATATATTTTTCAGATAATGGTCTAGCTGCTGTATTAGTTGATGGTACAAATGGTTATGCTATCGATCTTACTACTAATGCGATTGGTCAAATAACCGATCCTAATTTTTATAGTGCTGATTATGTAACACTTTTAGATACTTTTTTTATATTTAATAGGTCAGGTACGAATCAATTTTTTATTACAGGATCAAATGTTACTTTTACTATGCTTACTACTACCGGAGCATTTGATCCATTAGATATTGCTGCTAAATCTGGTTTCAGTGATCCTATTGTGGGCATAGTGACCGTTCATCGCGAGCTTGTATTAATTGGACTTCTTACAACTGAAATTTGGATTGGTACTGGCGCTGCTGATTTCTTTTTTCAAGAGGTTCAAGGTACTTATGTCAATCATGGTTGTGCTGCTCAGTATTCAATAGCTACACAAGACGTATTAGCATTTTTCTTACAACAAGATTTACAAGGTAATTGTCTAGTTCTCCAATTACAAGGTTATGATGTTACTGAAATTTCAACACCTCGTATTGTTTCTGAATTTAGAAAATATGCTACTATTTCTGATGCTATTGGTTTTTGCTTTCAATTAGAAGATCATTCTTATTATGCTATAGTATTTCCAACTGCAAATAAAGGTTGGCTTTATGATCTTACAACTAGTGCTAAATTAGGTTTTCCTTTTTGGTCAGAATGGAATTGTACTGATATTAATGGAAATTTAATTAGACCTCGTGCTAATTGTGTAATGTTTTTTAATAATTTAAATTTAGTTGGTGATTATGAAAATGGAAATATTTTAGAATTAGATATCGATGTTAATACTGATGTAACAACAAATGACGGTCTATTGCCAATAACCAGAATAAAAACTTTTCCTCATATGCTAGAAAATAATGATCGTGTTACTTATGATCAGTTTCAATGCGATATGGAAGTAGGTACTTCACAACCTGATGATGATCCACAGATTTCTTTAAGTTGGTCTGATGATAAAGGTAGAACTTATGGAAATCCAGTAATGCAAACATTAGGACAAATAGGAGATTATAAAGCTGTTCCATCTTGGAATAGATTAGGAATGGCAAGAGATCGTATTTTTAAATTGAGTTGGTCAAGTAATGTGGTGACTGCTTTAAATGGTGCATTCGTTGATCATAGGCCGTCTAGATCATGAGTAATACTCGCCCAGTTGCTAATACTGATGCTCCTATAGTTGATATTAAAACAGGTAGACTAATTTCACCTTGGATACAATTCTTTCAACAGTTTGTTCAAAAAGCACCTAAAGTAGTCGATGTTAGTTCTTTATCTCCATATACAGCTAATCAGTTAGGTACATTAATAACTACTAATGGAGCAACTGTTCATTTAATTAGAGGAAATATTACTATTATTTTAGGTGCTGGAACATTTATAATTCCGATTAATATTGGTGATACTGTTTCATGGACTTCTGGTACATTTAAATTTTTGGGGAGTTGATATGGAATTAGCAATATCTAAATTAACTCAACGTGATAAAGTATTTATATTTGAATCATGGATGAAACAACAGCCACAACTTGATTTAAAAGTAAATCATTATTTTTCTCATGGTGTTTATGCAAGAGAGCTTTTAATTCCTGCTGATACTATTTTAACTGGCGAAATACATAAATTTACTAATTTAAACATTCTAATTAAAGGTAAAATTAAAGTTTCTATTGGTGATGAAATAGAAATAATCGAAGCTCCATTTATTATTGTATCACCAGCAGGAACAAAACGAATTGCCCACACAATTACAGATTGTGTATGGATAACAATTCACGGAACGCATGAAACACATGTTGACAAAATTAAAGAAATATTCATAGCTGATTCTGAAAAAGATTGGCTAAAGTTTTCAAACATTAATCAATTGGAGTTACCGCTTTGGCCTGGGTAGCGACTGCTATTATTGGCGCTGGTGTAGTTGGGGCTGCTGGTACAGCTTATGCTGCTAGTAAAGCTTCTGATGCTCAACAGCAAGCTGCTGCTACTGCTGCTAATACTCAATTATCAATGTATAATCAGACAAATGCTAATCTTGCACCATATCGCAATATTGGCGGTACTGCTGCAACTCAATTAACTGCTCAACTCCCTGATTTAACTAAACCTATTAGTGTTAATCCGCAAGACTTTTTAAATAGTGACCAATATAAATTCTTGCAAACTCAAGGAGAAAGAGCAGTCACTAATTCATCTGCTGCTAGAGGATTAGGAACATCAGGAGCAGCGTTAAAAGGTGCCGTTGCTTTTGAAAGTGGTTTAAATGCTCAACAATATCAACAGAATTTTCAAAATCAAGTTACTAATCAAACAAACGCTTATAATCGTCTTAAGGGATTAGTTGATACTGGTGAAAATGCTGCTGCTCAAACTGGTAATGCTGCTACCGCGACAGGTCAAGGAGTTGCTGCTTCTCAGACTGCCGCTGGTAATGCGCAAGCCGCTGGTTATAACGCTGCTGGTACAGCAGTAAGTAATGCTGCTAGTAGTGTACCTAGCGCTTTTCTTACTGCTGGATTATATGGTAAAATGACTGGTAGTGGATCAACTGGTTTACCATTAGCTACAGGAACTTAATATGGCTGGTTTAGATGTTGATACTTCATCGTATCCACGTCCTGTAGCGCCTCCTAATGCGCTAGATACGATGGGTAAGGTTATTGATATTCAGCGTGGGCAACAAGGATTACAAAGTAATGCGTTAACTATCGATAAACAAAAGCTTGATTTAGTTAATCAGAGATATGGCGAATTCGTTAAAACACTAACTGGATTAAGAAATGATCCTGATTTAAATGAAGATAAATTAAGAAATTGGGCACAAACACAAGTAAAATTAGGTTATGTTACTCCTGAAATGGCTGGTCAATTTATTAATCAATTACCGCCAACACAAGGAATGAAACCAGATGAATCTAGGAAAGCATTAATAGGTAATATTGATACCAATCTAACTCATGCCGCAACACTTAAAGAAGCAATAGATTATCATTCTGGTCAACAACAGGGATTAGATACAGGAGCAGCTATTCAACCTGTAGCAGTTAGTCCTAAATTCGGTATTGGCTCAACTGGTTTACCGATACAAAAACAACCGGCTCCGGGGACTACTGGTGTTGATGTTAATAATAATCCAGCGTTTCAACCTCCTGTTCCTAATGCTGTTAATATGCCTCCTGCTGCTCCGGGTTCTGTTAATTTACCTATGGCTGGCAGACCTGCCCTATCACCTGTTGTACGTTCTCCCATAGTTCAACAATTTCCTGCGCAGCCAGTACCTCAACCTCAATCATTTACTCCCGGCCCTCCTGTCAATTATTCAGAAGGCCAAAAAGCCTATAATGAGGATCAGGCTCTAGCTACACAAAAGCTTACGGCTATTAAACCTGCGCTCTTGGCTTTAGATAAAATTCCTGATTTGAGATCAGGACCGGGAACTAAACTTTGGAATGATGCTGTTGCAGGATTAAAAGCTAATGGCATTGTTTCAATAAGTACTAAAGATGATCCTACAGCAGTGTATCAAGAGGTTAATAAATATCTTCACCAATATTTAAAAGGTCGTGGCGGTCGTTCTGATGCTGATTTAGCTGCTGCTGAAGAAAGTAGTCCTAACCCTGGTACTCAAATTAATCCAGCGTTATTAAAACTTACTCAAACTGCCGTAGCTCAAGATCGTATTGAAGCAGCAAGAGCGAATGCTTTTAAAGGTGCTGATTATCAAAATTATAATAAACATCGTTCAACATTTCCTGCTGCTATGGATGAAAGAGCATTTATTGTTGATAAAATGACACCAGAACAAAAGCAAGATTTGGCTAAAGAAATTCAAAAAATGAAGCCTGCTGAAAAGCAAAGATTTATGAAATCATTACGCACTTATGAAGAAACTGGCGTAGGTGCTCAACAATGAATGATGAAGATATTTTAGATAAATATGATTTATTACCTAAGTCTAATGTTCCTAAAAAAGCAATGATTGAAAGTGATGAACTGTTATCTAAATATGGTCTTACTCCATCTGAAGAAGTACCAGTTTCTAAAGATCAAAAATGGTGGCAAGGATTAAATGCAGATACTTCGTATGAAGGCGTTGCTAAGCGTTTCGGTATTGGTATTGCTCGCGGCGCAAAAGATGTTTTAGATACAGGTGCTCATGATTTAGCTAGTGCTACTTCATATGTAGCTAATAAAATATTACCTGAAAATATTGCTAGTAAAATTAGTCAAAATGCTGAAGCTACTAAGTCTGAAGATATCGCAGGACAAAAAGCGATAACTCAAGAATATGAAAATTCTCCTGCTTTTAATATCGGTCGTCCAGTTGGTCAAATAGCCGCTACTTTACCTATCATGCCCACAAGTGCTATGACTGGAATTGCAACAGCAGCTAAAGCCTTGCCCACAATTAATGCTGCTGGTGTTAAAGTTGTTGCTCCATTTGTAAATAGAGCCATTGCTGCTAGTGGTCAAGGTGCGTTAGGTGGTGCTATTGTTGGTGGAGCAACTTCATCAGTAAATGATAAATCTTTAGCTGAAAATGTCGGTGAAGGTGCTTTAACTGGAGCAATTGCCGGACCCGCTCTTACTGCTGCAACTAGTGTGGGCAAAGGTATTAGTAGAACTTTGCTTAATTCTATTTCTCCTGAAAGGGCAGCGTTAGCTCAAAAAGCTGCTCAACACGGTATTGATTTAGATGCAAGTCAAGTTTCTGAAAGTCCATTATTTAAAAAATATAATCAAGTTAGTGGTTGGTTACCATTTTCAGGAGCACAAAAAGCATCTGATAAACAAATAGGACAATTTACTAAAGCTGTGTCAAATACATTTGGTGAAAATGCAGAAAATATTACACCTAAAGTTATTCAATCAGCTAAGAAACGTATTGGTAGCGATTACGATACTGTAGCAGCTAATACTAAAATAAATGCTGATAATCAATTAGTACAAGATTTATCTAAAGTTTATCATCAAGCTGATTTAATGTTAACTCCTGATCAGTTTAAAGTTTTTCAAAAACAATTAATGAATGTTACTGGAAAATTTGCTAATGGTGAAATGCCCGGTGAAGTTTGGCAAGGTTTGCGTAAGACTACCGAACCATTAAGCTCTATTGCAAATTCTAATAAGAATACAACTCTTGGACAATCAGTAAAAGCTTTAAAAGTTGCAGTAGATAGTGCTTTTAATCGTTCTGCTCCACAAGATATGCAGTCATTATTAAATCAAGCTAATAATCAATATAAAGCTTTAAAAACAATAGAAAAGCTTGCTAATAGTAGTGATGAAGGTCAAGTTAGTCCATTACGATTAATGCAAAAAGTAGTAGCTAATCCTTATGGCGGGAAGTTAGCATCTGGAAAATTAGGTGAATTAGCAGATATAGGAAAAGCTTTCTTTCCAACACCAGCAGATAGTGGGACACCATTAGGTGAAATAGTTGCTAATAAAGTTGGAAGTGCTGTAGCAACTCCTATTAGTGCTGGACTTGCAGGTGTACACGCTTTAGCTAGTGGTGGTTTTGTATTACCAACTGCTGAAGCAGCAGGAGGTGTAGTTTTAAATAGAGTTTTAAGAAGTTCTGCTAATTCTAATGTTGTAAAAAATGCTATTATTAAAAAAGGTTTAGGCTCTAATTATGGGTTTTTAGATCAAGCCGCAGAAAAAGCTGTTCCATATTCTTCACTTATGTTAAAGAAGCGTGAAAATTCTAATCGACTTCCCATCCAATCAGAGTAAAAATTAAACCTCTTAAGAATCCTATTATACAAATAATTATTATAAATTTAAAATCAATATGATTTTGAAATATTATACAAACTGCTAACCAAGTGATCCAAAACATGATTAAAGCCATTTTTAAAACCTTTTTACTATCATTGACGATTATCTCGCAAGTTCATTTTGCTTATGCGCAAACGGCTAGCATACTTCCTCCTGCAAAGACAACTTTTTTTGATTCTAATGGAAATCCTTTAACATCTGGAACTGTAGAAAGTTACATTCCATCGACTACTACTCACAAAACAACTTGGCAAGATGCTGCTGAAACTATTCCTAATTTAAATCCTCTTACATTAGATGCTGCTGGAAGAACTTTACTTCTAGGTTCTGGCTCATATCGCCAAGTTGTTAAAGATAGAGATGGTAATTTAATTTGGGATCAAGTTACATCATCAACTGGAAGTGGGAGTGGTGGAGGTTCGACTGCTACAGGTGATGGCGATCTTGTGGGCACAATTAAGCCTTGGGCTGGTATTAGTGCTCCAAATCAATATATGTTTACTTATGGACAAACATTAAATAGAATTACGTTTTCTGCTTTATTTAACGCGATCACTTCTACACAAGCTGTATTTTGTACTTCTGGTAATCCAACATTAACAGGATTAAGCGACACTACTAATTTTTGGATTGGTATGTCAGTAGAAACCTCTTGTGTTCCTGCTGGTTTTACTACTATTATTTCAAAAACATCTTCTTCTGTTACATTAGCTGTAAATGCAAACACTACAGTAAATACTAGTATTATATTTTTTCCTTGGGGGAATGGAAATCATTCTACTACTTTTACATTACCAGATTTTAGAGGATTGATTCCTGTTGGTAATAATATTATGGGTGGTGTTGCTAGTAGTAATATTAATGATACTTATTTTGGTTCTCAGAGTGCTAGTTCTGCTGGTGGTCAAGGTGGTAGTTCGAGTGCTACATTGCTATTAGGAAATCTTCCTAATAGCGCCTTAGTTATTTCAGATACAAGAGTGTGGCGAACTTTAGCGAATAATGGTGCCGGTAATAATGGAACAGGGCTTGTTAATACCAATACATCAGCATCCGGTACTAATTATAACGCAGTGAGTCAAAACAGCGGAGGAGGTATTAATCTTCCAATTGAAATTGGAAGTGGATCGATTAGTGGAACATTGGGAGGTTCATCGACAGCATTCGGTATTATTCAGCCATCTAAAACTATTAATTATATTATCAAAGTTACACCAGATGCTAATTCTGCTACTGCTTCTGGTGTAACAGATTTAAATGGAATGACGGGTAGTGTTGCTTGTGGCCAAGGATTAACTTGTACAGGTAATACAATTGCTGTTACTATAGTTGGTGGAGTGACTTCTTTAGGAGGTCAAACTGGAGTTTTAACTTGCGGAGTAGGTATAACTTGTTCTGGTTCTAGTATCAGTGCTACGGTTTCTAGTGTTTTTACTCGTACAGGTGCTATTGTAGCTGCGTCTGGTGATTATAATGCTGGTCAAATAACCTATACTCCAGTCGGAACAGGCGGAGTAGCTACAACGGACAAGGCGATTCTAGATCGAACTGTCTGGGCCAATGACTACGGTGCGGCCTGTAATGGTGCGGGTAATGACGCCACTGCGTTTCAAAATGCAATTAACCAAGGCCAGACCGCTGGCCTATCTGTTCGCTGGACCGGCGTTTGTCTCATTAACTCAGGTCTATCGATAACGACATCTATTGATTTTGGCGGGCCGGGAAACGGTGGGGCCTTTGGAATACAGCCTAGACTAGTCGTTACTTCTGCTAGTGTACTTGGTATTACAATCACTACTAATTCAACCGCCCCAGTCTATCTTCATGACTTTGGGGTAACATACTCCCCCGCAGCTAATGCCGGAGTTGCCGCGATCACTGTCACTGGCACTGCGGCCAACGAAAATTCGGGCTCTAAATTTGAGCGCCTAACGTTGAACGGTGGCATTGCCATCGGTATCGACTTTGTAAAAGCTTCTCTGTGGACGCTTTCAAATTCACAAATTGTTTCTTCTAATTCTGGTGGCACCGCCATTCGCGTCGCCAATGGCAACAACGGCGATTCCGGCGATAGCACTATCTATAGCAGCACTATCCAGCAGACTGGTGGGGCAGGTATTGGAATTGCTTGGAACAGTTCTGGTGGACTGCGGATCGAGAATAACAAAATCCTTGGTTCCACCATGGCCAATGGCATTTCGATTAATCTTGCCAACGGAGTTAACACATCCGACATCTTCATTGTTGGGAATAGCATCGAAGGACTGACTACTTCAGGAATTGGAGTCAATCTAACCAGAGCAGGTACGACCGGTGGATTAAACCACGTAATCATCGGCCATAATGAACTTGGTGGCGGTCAAGTTTGCGTCTCGGTTCCGACAGATGTTAATGGTACTTGGATCAACAATATAAACATCACAGGAAATTCTTGCCAAGTTGTCAACTCTTCAAGCGCCGTTGGATTCAACATTGTCGCTGTTATTGGCGGGGCAGTGGTCATGAACAATTCTGTATGGGCAACTGGTGCTGGGACAAATCAAGTGGCGATCATGGGTGCCTTTGGTACTGCTGCTAACTGTGTGGAAGGCTACAACACGAAAATCGGTACGTTCGCGCCATCGACCAATAGCGGTACATGCACAACAGTAGCACCATTCTAGAAAGGAAAGTATCATGTTTGTTATAACTGGAATTCTATTTGCGTTGCTGCTCATTGGGCGATTTTTTTATAAAGCTAAACAATATCGAGATGAGCGCATTTATCGAACTACGGTAACACGCATCACGAGAGCCGTTAAATGATGGATATTTAAAATTCGGTGCTTCATGAAACTTGTTTGGATTATATTATTATTTTTTATTAATATTTTGATAATATTGGTTTTATTATTAATATTTAATCCAATACAATACGCTAATCTTGCTCAAACTGCTATTTTACAAGAATATGTAAATGTTTACTGCATTGATTCAGAAGAAGCGCATAAGAATAAAGTTAAATTTGCAGCACAAGGTGCGTTAATGTCTAGACTTACTATAGGAACTGGTTTAGGTTCCATCGCATTGTTAGAATACGCCAAATGTAAAATTTCACATTAGAGGAATTTTTAAAATGCCCACAATTACGCCTCTTGGTTGGATTGGTATTATTATTTTATTTAATAGTACTCTTTTAGGTGGAGCTAGTCAACTTGGTGATTTAGCTTTAAGTCCTGTTATCGTAAAGGCTATTCTAGCAGTAGCTACATTAGGAAATGGTTTTCTCGGTGGATTGGTAACTATGTTTTCAACTTCTGCTAATATGGTTAAATCTATTGATCAGGGAACTATGGTTAAAGCTGTGCGCTCAATGCCCGGTATTGAAGATATTGTTGTAAATGCTAAAGCTACTCCTACCTTAGCTGCTATGGCTGTTGATCCTAGCGAACCTAAAATTAGTTCCATTGATAGCGATAAGTTTAAAATCCAAGCTATCGCTAAGAATGGTTAATTAAAGTGACAGATGTTACTCGTGTCGAGCGCATACCTGCAATCATGCAACAGCTTGAGCATTTAACAGCTAGCGTTCAAAGGCTGGAAGGCCTGATCGTGCGTGAGATTCAAGAATTGAAGTCCGAGCAAATTGCAGATTTGCGACGGCAAAATGAACGTTTAGCTGATGATCAGCGGCGTGCATGGGAAGCAATCAGAACACTTGAAAATAGAGGTAATCAATATTATGGTAGTATGAAAACGGCTCATACTATTACAGCTACAATAAGTGCATTAATTGGCGGTAGTATCGCAGCAGTGATAGCTAAATTCGTCCATTAAGAATAATTGAATATGAACTATCGCCAGCGCTTGCATCTATTTGTGTATTGATTCGTTCTTGTATTTCAATATCACTTATGTGCTTAGAATATTTTGGATCATTACTTGAATAATAATCGCGTTGACCTTTCCAATATGGAATAGGCATATTAGTATTTTTCCGTTTCATATTTATCTTTTATATTAGCAAGAAAATATTTTCCAACGCCTTCAGCGTTTAACAATTCATTATAAGTATCTTTTGATACATCTTTATACTCGTACCAACAACCTTTACAGAATTTTAATTTGAGTAGCTTTTCAGCTTCATCATATTCTATTTCGCTGATCATAGATGACTTAATTGTGGACATATTATGATCCAATATAAAATATCATAAGTATAAACATTCCTCCAATACAAAAACCAATAAATAGCCAACCGATATTTTCTTTTGTCATTTTATCATTTCCTCGTTAAAAATTCAAATATAATACACCAAATACTTTTAATGATCGGTGATTCTAAATGCTCAGGTTGCCATTTTTGATATTTTCTCATTTGTGTAACAGCTTCCATTCTTTAATAGCTGCATGATTTAAACGTAATGCAATTGGATCACCATGCTTATTAACAATAAAATGTGAATTTGCTTTTAGATGAAGCTTCCAAATATCATCATTCTCATTAGCAGCAGCTGATGTAGGAAACAATATAAGCTTAAGCATCATGATAATCATATATCTCATATTTATTTATTTCCTTATTAAATTGAACGGGACTTCTATATCCCGTTCAATAATATTTGTCAATAGCTATATTTTAGAAGTGTCTATTGAGTTCCAGTAATACCAGACTAGTTGCGGGCACGCCCTGCTGTGCTGGCGCGTAAAGGTAGCTTACGTCGGAAGTCCAGCCCGCTGCGATCACAGTTTCCGCACCAACGCCATTTACCCACATATTAACGCCTTTGCGTTGCATACCACCGAACCGAAAATAAGGTGTCGTGGCTGCGAAGAAATTGGCAGGAACGACCAATGGAATAGGTGACTGTGATGGTGTTACTACCGCTGACTGTGTCGATGGGAAGAAGTTATATCCTAACTTGATGGTCTCCAAGCCTACAAACTTAGAACCATGCTGGTTGACAACTGGCAAAGTCGCGCTGGTATTGGTGATGAATTCATAGCCTAAGCTCAAATCAAGAGCAGCGAACCAATTGCCGTTCCAGAACTGATATCCACCCTGCGCTTTAAGAATGCCACCAGCAGCAAATACCGAACCATTAATGCCACTACCAACAATATCAGCATTACTGCCATCACCAGCGACACCAAAACCTGCATACCAACCGCTACAGCTACCAGCAGCACACGAACTTGCTGAAAGATATGGCGTGGCTTTAACAGGAAGATCGGCGGCTAAAGCAGGTGAAGCAAGTAAGGAAAGAGCTCCAATTAACGCGATAAACAGCTTTTTCATATTTTAAACTCCTATTAAGGGAATTGTTAGCTTATGATAGAATGGATTGATTGAAAACATACCCACAATAATTTAGGTTGAGTGTTGCTAAAAGAACACGATTTGCTCCGCTTTCTTATAATATCCGATATCCGTTAATATTCCCTTAGTCTTATTTATATAATATTCATAATCAATTAAATCTTCTGGAAATTCATTAGGTAAATCTTGTAATGGCATAGCTCCGTCTGTATCTGGTACTTTGTTTCCTGATAAAATATAATTAATAGTTCCATAACATTTTTTATAATAAGCAAACCGCACTACTTTTCCGAGATAGTTTCCGTCCTTATGTGCTCCACCTTTTACATTTCTAATCACTACAAATCGTGTAATATCACAACAATTTTGTATGGTTTGTTCGATCGAGATTCCTGATGCAAGAAAATAAGTAATTGCATCAGAACAAATAAGCATATTTGGATTATTGTCAAGTTGCGTGCCACTCTGACTTCCTTTTTCGCTAAAAGGTCCCTTTATCTTCACTTCACCATCATTCTTTACAGCGAAGTATGCATTTACGTCCCTTGCATAATATTTCGTATATTCAGCATCTTCTAATACAAATCCTGTCATTTTTTCCCAATATTTAACCCAATATTTTAATTTTTCTTCATTTTCTTCTTTATAATAGACAACCAATCCGTCTGTGTTAGCTGATATAATTTCCATTCCTTGACAAGTTAACATTTCAGCAAGCATAAGAATTAATAATTGACCTGTTAAATTCATATGAACAGTATTCCAAGGTGAATACATTTTAGACCATGGATCGGACCATTTGCCAGATACACCATTCAAGAAAATCTTTAATCCTTTATCTCTAGTGAATAGCTTTAATCTTTTTGCATCTTCTCTATCAAATTTAAATTTCTTATAGACAGTTAAAAAGTTTGGTCCCATTGCAATCGGCATTAATTCTAGATTGATGATGGCGTTAGGATAATAGCTTCTAACATCAATATCTTTTATCTTCCATCCATCTTTAGCTTCATATGCTTTGCATTTATCTTTTGAATGTAAACCACCAATACCTAAATTATAATAGTTTGCTCCTATTTGTGCAGGTTTTTCTAATTCTTTTGGTGAAGCTATTCTTCCATCATGATCGATTTTAAAATTTATCCGCTTGACTTTTTCTAATAGCTTTTGCATTTGCGAAGTTGCAAATCTGATATATTGTGGGCATCGATATTTAAATGTTGTTCCTATTTCTATTTCAGGACGTTTGACATATTTTCCATTTAATTTTGATACTTCTTGAGCAATAACCGCTTCTGCCATTTGAGCATCAGACTTGCTCATAAGGTCTAGATTATATTCGATAGAGATAGATTCTCTTAATTGAAGTCTCTCTTTACAAAATCTAAATATTTGATCAGTTACATCTAAATCATTACAATTATATTCTTGAACAATTTTTATCTGTTCATTGCTTAGTGACTGATCATCAGGAAATGGTAAGTCCTGAATACGTGGTGAATGTAACCTAGCTCCATAAAGTTTCAATGAACCTTTTAACGGGCATACATTAAAAAGGTCTATATGTTGTCTTGGTTGAAGTTTATAACATTTGAAATTAAAATCTTTTTCTACCTCTTCTTTTCGTTTTCCATATCTTATTAAAGCATCAGCAATATCTTTTAAAAATGCTGGATCACGATTTATATAACTAGCCCATAATATAACAAGATCAAAAGTGATAGAGTTAAATCCCACAGATCGGTAAGAATTAAGAATCCAACTAAGCATGTAAGGATTAAAATCGTTGTCAAGACGGATATAATTATTTGATTGAACATGTTTAAATCCAGCTAAATAATAATTTGGAAAAATTTCAATATCTAGAATAATATCATCACCAGCATGTGAACGAATTTCATTTTCAGTCATATATTTTCTAGGGAGATATTCGCGCGGAATATATGGCTTTAATTGAATGCCTTTGCCCACAATTATTTGGTTATCTGAATTTAGGAGCATTTAATCTTCTTCATAACTAATACGTAATACTTCAGATACTAACTCAATCATTTGTTGTTTAATAGTACGCAATTCATCAGCCATTTCATAACATTCGCGTTCCTCTGGTTTTGGACCGGGGCGAATTATTTGATTGATAGTCGTATCTATGCATACTGTTACAATTTTATTAGCTAACTTATTTCTAGCTTTTGTTCGCGCACTTTTAATTGATGCCTCACGAAGCTTTTGTTGTTCTTCAGATATATAATATGGAGACCCACGACTAAAACCCATTTCTTAAATCCTTCCTGCTACAGCCCCTCTAACACCATCTCCCATAAACATCATCATCATGTGATTACCGTTATGCGGTACTAAAAAATCAACAGTCTTAATCAACGGTTTTATAACTTTCATCTGCTTTATATTCAATGTTGGTCCTTGTGGCAATCCATAAACTTCATAATTCGCACCTTTTCTTTCTTCATCATGCGAAAGCATCTTATTACTCATACATCTAACAAATCCATCTTCGCTAAACTTCTCTAGAGCATCAATAGCATTATAGAAATCTTCAGGGATATTGTGGGCATTTATTTTTCTATCTAATATTTTATTAATATCTGGCCATTGTTCTGCGAAATGTTGAGTTTTAATCCATGACTTATCCTCATAATGAAATGTACATGATGATTTGCTATAGCCAAATCCGACAAGCTTCTTAGTATTATTTATTAATGGTTCGATTAATGTTTTTGGTAGCGTTAAATTAGGTGGTAAATCTATACCATGAAAATGCTGTATGATTACTTTTCGATCGGTGGCAGTTACAGTGCCATTGTGGATTAATACGGAGGCTGTCACGACGCTATTTTCGTCAAGGGCTAGAGGTGCCACAGCAACAAGGGAAACCTTCAGGCGGTCATCTAATGAGGCTACAGGGGGATCAGGGAAAGCGCCTTGTAAATCTTCAGGAGGTATACAAGGGATTACGGCTTTAAACCGACCTCCTTTGATTTCAAGAGTGTGAGGTAGCTGTGTGATCGAAAAAGACGTTCCGCATTTAGCTAAAGCCTCTCGCATTAATAAACCGTTGGGAGCGGCGATCAAATCTTCAACGATAGGTTCTCCAATCGAGAGAATACCATTTGTTGCAGTACACCAATTATTTTTAAGTAGAACATGACGTTCTAATATTGAGCCATCATCCTTAAGGATGTTTGATAGTATCTTTAAAGATGATAGTAGTTGGCTATCGATTTTGATTGGACGTTTCATGTTAGAACGGGATAAACTCGTGAAATTGGCACCCATTGACTATCGTTTTAGCTGGTGGTCTTTGTTTGAACTTTTCACATATTTCTTTTTGTTCTTGCCAACGCATACATTGTAAGCAACTTCTATCTTGTGCCCATTTTTTAAATGTTTTGATTAGGTCTTCATCAAAATTCGGCATTTAATATCTCCGGATAATTGCGGCCTTTTACCATACGATTTACATGTACGCGAATTTTTCTAGGTTGCCTCAATTCACTAGCATAAGATATAGCCTCAGTGGCAGTTAAAGGAATATCTCTATTGCTGCGAACGCGCCACCAATTAGCAAAAAACGATCTATTCTTAGATTGTGGGAATACGAATTCTTTGAAGTTATTCATACCACTGAAATAAGTTATTGCGAGGTATTCAGGTTTATCAGCTTTTTGATGCTTCTTATAGATTACATGATTGACATCAAAGTAGTCAATAATTAATGCTTCTGGTGTTTTAATTAATTCTTCAGTTCCAGCATGTTCAACGATTTTAACTTGAAATTCGAATGGATGACCGCAAGCATCACATTTTCTAGCTGATATATGATTGTAGACACCACAAGCATCGCATATTTTTATAGGTAAGTCACCAACTTTATTACCTTTTTTATTAGGAATGATTGGATCATTTACACAACCAAGTCGAGGAATATTATTAGCATGGTCTAATACAAGGCAGTTCAATTTTCCTGTTTCTGGTGATAGACGCATTCCGCGTCCATATTTTTGTATATGCAATACAATACTCATAGTTGGTCTAAGATCATCAATTAAATCTACTGCAGGATGATCAAGGCCGGTAGTAAGCTTTGAATAGCTAGAAATTGCGCGTAATTCTAAATTCTTATGTGCTTTTAATGCAGCGTTATTATATTCAGGTTTTTGTTTTGAATGAACACTTGCGCATTGAATGCCTAGTTTTCCTAACATTTCTGCTATGTGATTTGAGTGATCTATTCCACTAGCAAATATAAGCCATGAACATCTATTTTGTCCATAGTAAACAGTTTCTTGTAAAGCTTTCCAAGTTATTTCGGCTCTATCAACCTCATGTTGTAATTGATTTTGTACAAATTCACCGCGTTGAACATCAACATTTGAAACACTTAATTTAGTTATTCTTGATTGAGGAACTAAAGGACATAAAAATTTATCTTCTAAAAGCTTATTGAAACCTTTCATATCAGTCATATCATAAATGATATCAGTGAACAAACCATCTTCAATCAAAAGACCTTGGCCCATACGAAATTTAGTCGCTGTTAATGCTATTATTTTAACATTAGGATTTATTCTTTTCATGACAGCAAAGAATTTTAAATATTGTGAATTTTCATCTTGTGATACTAAATGGCCTTCATCTACAAAGATTACGTCACGATGGCCAAATGCCTCTGCTATTTTAATCATGCTCTGTATTCCACCGAAAATTATCGGCGCTAAAATATCACGCTTTTTTAATCCGGCCGAATGTATTCCTATCGGAGCGTTTGCCCACACTTCTAACATCTTGGTAGCATTTTGAGTGATAAGGACCGAGACGTGCGTTATTACAAGGAATCTTTGATTAGGCCATTGCTTTAGTACTTTTTCAATAAATATTGCTGGGATTATTGATTTACCGGATGCTGTAGGCAAAGCTATTATTGGATTGCCTTTGCCACCATTCATAAAGTAATGGTAAATGGCGTCAACTGCTTCGCTCTGATACCATCTTGGCTCAATTGGCATTAAAAATTCTCCAATAATAGCGAGGTATTATCATAATTGATCTAATAATTCATTTTTAGTTAAACAAATTTTATTAGCCATTAGATACATTAGTTCAGGCTCTTCTAAGTTAGGCATATAAATTAATAAACGTTTATTAGCTCCATTAAAATAGCCAGCTTCTATGTGAGCGGAGGGTCCACAAGGAAGAATTAAAACACATGTATCAGCCCATTGCATAGCTCTATAATCTGCAATAAAACCAAATGCTGCGTCTGGAGTTCCTTCTAATAGTTCTACATATTTTTCTTTGGTCCAAGATTGCCATTCTTTATCCATATGTGCCCATTGAAATCCTGCTTTAATTGGAGGATTTCTAAAATCATAGACTTCATGTCCATTATTTCTAAGTATAGCTACAATATGAGGTTGTTCTTCATTTCTCCAACTTGACGCAGCATAAATTCTAGCCATTACTTTTTCCTTTGTTTAAATTGGTTGCCATTCATTACACCCAATCTTGACGAATTCAGATGGTATAATACCAAACTTATTACAAATCCAGTTAGCATTTTCAGTAGCTTTAGAATTTTTACAACTACGGCAATTCTTTTGAGGCAATGCTTCGTAATGACATACATCTATGAAAGCACAAAACTTACATTCCCAATAGGCCGGATTATCACTAATGCGTGGTGGAGGCTCAACAGCAGTAATGATTTCTTCTGCTTTGCGTTCTAATGCCTTTCCTCTTTCCCAATCAAGTTTTATTACTGTAACCTGTATATCATCGTCATTCTTATTTTCAGGAAAGTAAAGACCATATTGGATTTGCATCTTTTCGCCATAACCGTTCATTTGGTCAAAATGTTTTGGCTTTGAAATCTGCAAACCTTTTTCAACATAATGAACAAATGATTTTGTATTATGTGTTTTACATTCTAATATCATCGGTATATCAGGATACCAAGGTGTAAAGACAACACCATCACAGCTACCTCCATAATGGCCCATGACACCGGAAACTCTAAATTGTTTTCCATCATTATCAAATCTATTTACTTTACAGCCAATTCCTTCAAGATAATTAATATATCTTTCTTCTTCACGATGACCACGAGCAAATAATCGTAACATGCGACCGTCATGTTTTTCAAATGCAAACCATCTAAATTTATAATAAAGCTTACGTTTACAATCTTCGCCTATTTCAGATATACCTAAATGTGTTCTTGGTTCTGATTTATGATTATTGATTGACCATTCTTCTAGAGCGGTTTCAATGTTGGTTTCTAATTCTTGTAGTTGAATGTGGATGAGGTCAGTCATTATTCACCATTAAAAATAAAAGCTCTGCTATACGACCAATATCAGTCTCTATAGCAGAGCGAGTTGTTACGTCCTAGTAAATATAATAGTTACGACCATGGCGGTTTTTCAGATGTAGCACCTTGCTGCCAACTACCAGTAGGCTTATCTTGAGAAGCCGCATTACCTCCCCAATTATGCTGTACAGCAGGCTTTTCAGTAGTTTGTTGCTGTTGACCAAATCCACTTGTTTGCTGTGACGGGGCAGGCCCTTTACCCGGCTCATTACCGCTTACATCATAAATCTTTTTGATTTCAACATATCCCCCTTCAGGCTTATCGGCAGATGGTTCTTGACCAGCTTGAAAGCCAACATCCATTAAGCCTTTACCACCTCGCAATGCAGCACCATCATTCTTGAAATCAATTTGAATAATACCTGTTGCATGACAAAGAGCAGATAATTGACCAACAGAAATATCTACAGCTTGTTTACTATCATTCCATAGATTATAATTATTTCTAATTGATCCAGCAGGAGAAGTAAAGATTACTTCAAAATACTTCTTTCCTCCACCATCTTTTACATCCTTAATATCAGTTCCAGTAATAGTAAATGGAAATTTATTACCGGGAGGATGTTTACCACTAACTTGACGTGGCTCATGTTGCTGTGCGTTAAACGTGGCGTCCATAGGTGCCATTATTATAAACTCCTTAGTAGTTTGTTGAGATAGGTGATACGTTCTCGAATTAATATTTTTAGATTATCGGTCGCGATTTGGATTTCTGATTTTTTATACGGTCCTATTTTTACTTCTAATTTTCTACCTCGCTTCTTTGGTTTTACCATTCGTTATTTTCCTTTTTAATAATATTAATTGTAGGTGGTTCAAATTGTTGTGGGACGGATCGCGCATCACCTTCAATTTCAGGTGTATCCCTATTTAGACGCTTAGTTAATGCATGAATACGTTCTGAAGTTTCAGTGTCATATGTGGTAGATTGTTTATGATGATCAATCAATGCTTTCAATTCATCTTCATTCACAGTTAATTTAAAAGTCTTCATTTTAGATTTCCTCGAAATTATCAGCGAAGTATTGTGCTGCCACAAGCCATTGATCATTATGATTTTTAGGATTGCGTGCAATCATGTCACCAATTTTAGGTGAGCCTGCTTTTACATCTTCAGAAGAAACACTCACGTTAAGCATTTCTTCATTATTTTTATATGGACGCATTTCAGCAATTTGTGTTCGTCGATATTGTTTAAACATTACCAGTTTTTCTTCCTCTTATTTGTGGGTAGATTATTTCCTTTAATAAAATCTTCAAATTTCTTAGCCGCACTCACAATATCATCTGCATTATATACAACTTTACCATCAGTATCATAAGCTTGCCCACAATTAGACTTGATAGCTAATTCAATAGCTGCTGATCTAATTGAAAGATCTCGAGTATTATCTTTTTCAGTCATTTTTATTCCTTTATTTTATCTGCAAGAAAATGTAATGCTGCTGATAATTCATTCATAGTAAATGGTTTTCCTAATTTTAAATATTTTTCTGTGCCATCTTCTGATGTAACTAAAATTAAAAGTTGTGTTTCATCTTTTTGAACAGCAGGATAGTGAAAATCAGCAGAAAACCATTTGACATTGCTCATTGTAACATTTTCCTTACTAATTTTCCAAAGTCTGCGGGTTCGAAGTCTGCTAAAGTCCCTGTTCTATTACGCGCTATCACATCAATACTAGGATTACATTGGAATGCTAATTGTTCTCCAATGTTAGGAATTGGCACACGAGCTAAACGCAAAATACCGTCATATAAATGTGGAATAGCTGTAGGTAAATAACGGCCTGGAAATGATGGCCTACGTTTACCGTCGCTAGTTAATTCTTCTTTAGCAATAAGATAAAGATGTTTTTCTTTAGTATAATAAAGTCGCTTAAGATAAAGCATCACATATTCAGCCATATCTCCATATTGAGCTAATCCATGCTTACTCGTGCTTTCATCAAGCGCAATGTCGCACATTTGACTTGTACTATCAATAGCTAATGTATCGAAATTTTTACTTTCAGATGAATGTTCAAACCATTTCATAAATTCGTCTATACGAGCTTTAGTTGGTGCCACCCATGTTGGGACAGTACTATTTTTCATTGATAACAAACCCGGTTCTGTAGCTAATAATACTGGTCTAGGTGCAGATGATACAATAGGTGTTTTTCCGGTACCAGGACCACCATAAATTATGCATTTGGCTCCAAACTGAATAGCAAAATTTCGTGCTGGTTTAAGGTCAGATTGATTCATTTTAATTTCTTTTTAGGTTCCTTGATTTCTAGTGTTGGAGTTGCTGGTGTAATAGTCATGAAATTACTAACTTCTTTTAAAGCATTTTTAGCAAATTCACTACCTTTTTCTGCATCTTCTTGTAGTTGTCGGTATTCAGTAAGCAGAAAATTTGGCTGCCAACTCACTAATCTTTCAGCAACAAATTTACCTTCATTACCGAGCTTTTCAATACGCTCTAAGCCAGCCCAAACAAGATCATTATCGTTATCTAATTTATAGTTATATTTATTATTAACTTTAAGATCAAATTCATTTCCAAGAGCTATTGTGTTCATACCTTCTTTAGCTTCAGGTACAAATACTTTAGCAACAAGTTTGCGTAACGTCATTTCTTTTTCTTTATAATTATCAAGCCTAGTTTTACTATGTTGATGAAGCATAAGTAATCCATTTTTATCCATAGGAAAATTATTAATAATTAATTGGCGTTCAATTTCTTCAGTCAACCATTCCGGTTTAAAGCTAGGCTGTTGAGCTTCAATTGATTGTGACCATGAGTTATTCATAATTTATTATTCCTTTTACTTCTCTTTTAAGCTCAAGTTTTCTTGTTGAATTATCCATCATTTTCTTATGAGATTTTCTTTGAGCTAAAGACATTCTATCTTTTATTTCTTGTGATCTTTTCTTTCCAGTATTTGCTAATGCTGTTCTGGCTACAGCTTCAGGATTTCTTTTTGTTCCTTTATAACGTTCTGACTGTTTCTTTTTAAATTTTTCTGTATGCTTTGTTCCTAATCTACTACCAGCTACAGGCGATAAATTAAATCCAAATTCTGGATTACCTGTGCTTAACCAATCAATCCAAAATTGTTCTTTTGTTAATAATTCATTTTTCTTGCAATGTTCAATTATTTCAAATTTGAAATTCGTCATTTCATGTTTATTATAAGCACGTTGTAAATATTTATTGTCATGTTGATTTAATCTTAAATCAGATTTATGAACTCTCCATCTATGGTCAAACCATACAGCACTTCCAATATATACTTTATTGGTAATTAAACAAGTAATTTTATAAATTCCAGTATTTACCATTTGTTATTACCAGCTAATAATTTAGCAGTCATACTTTCCTCTTGTTTTTCAATTTTTTGTTCGATAACTTTAATTTCTTCTTTATCAATTATTTCTTGAGTGCTATTAATTCTACCAGATCTATCAAATAACATAGCTATTTTGAAGTCAACCAAATCCAATAGAGCATCATCGTCGCTGCACCATTTATCCATTCCAGCAATATTAGTGTGGGCATTAAGATAGACTTTCCTCATATCAGTACGAATTGATTGATAAATAGTACGATCTTCAATTGAAAGGGATTTGTAGAGTTGACGTATATCCATTTGTTATTCCTTATTGTTTAATGTAGCATTCAAGGCATAATACTTTATTGAACAAATTTTTATCCATTGTATATAGTGTAAATTCTTTTTTACAATTAGGACAAATGGATTTATCTTTAAAACTAAGTTTCATTATAATTGCTCTAACAATAATTCAGCTAATTTCTTAGCTATCGTATAAATATCATTATTTTCAAGATCATTAGGAATAGATAACATAGCTTCTTTAAGACCTAATGCTTTTACTATATCTGATGTTAAAATTAAAGTATTAGTAGGATCATATATTATATATAATTGACTCATGGTAATTCGATCCGTTCATATTCCATATTTAACCAAGCCATTCTAATAAAGTCACATTCTTCTTCAGCTTCACGCCATCGCTGTTTCCAGCTAGCAATTTCCATACGATAGCGAAGTTCATTCTGCTTTTTTAGTTGGTAGATCAGTGTTAAAGCTAATGTGAATGACCATTTAAGACCTTTTGTGAGTCGAAAGCTATCTGCTCCCTTTTTCCTTGTCAAGCCTCTTGCTAAAAAATAAGTTTCAAGTCTATACTTTACTAAATTTGCTTCAAGGAATTAAAAATCAATGATGAATCAAGAGCTTAAGCTTAAGGCTAAGACTTTAGAACTTTTTTATAAACTTCCTCGCCATGTGAAAAGTAGCGAAATAACCGCTGCCACAGGCCTTACTAACTCGTGGCTTTGTGATTTCACCAGAGGACGAATAAAAAGTCCTAATGTTGATTATGTAGAAAAACTCTATATATTTCTCGCTAAAAAACCATTAGATTTATAATAATGCCCACAATATAATGGGCGGGGCATATATGAATAATTTTGATAATATTCCGATGGAAATGCGGGAGTATAAACAGTGGTGTGTTTGGAAGTATATAGATAAAGGTAGACCAAAATTAGATAAGGTTCCATATAAAGCAGATGGATATCCACTGTCGCCAACTGATCCTAGTGATTGGATGACATGGGCTCAGGTGATGACGCTCGCTCCGATGTATGATGGCATCGGATTTATATTTCATTCGTCATGTCCATTTGCATTTATAGATTTAGATAATGCTGATGGCGATCTTGATATGCAGAAGCTTCAAATTAAAATATTTAAAGAATTTGATAGCTATTCTGAATATAGTCCGTCTGGTAAAGGATTGCACATTATTATCAAAGGATCAATTCCAGAAGGTAAAAATTACGGTGGAGTAGAACTTTATTCTAATGGTCGTTTTGGTACTATGACTGGCAATGTATTTGCTAATAAACCTATTGTAGAACGTCATAATCTATTAAATCAATTATACAATCAATTGAATGAAAAATTTGGTCGTCTCAATAACAATTCTAATTTTAATGTTCCTGATATTGAAGAAACTCAAACTGATGAAACATTATTAGAATTAGCATTTAAACATAACTCAGAAAAATTTATTCCGTTATCATTAGGAGAATGGCAAGGAAAATATCCTTCACAATCTGAAGCTGATCAGGCTTATATGAATATTATTGCTGCTTATACTGATAACAGAAATCAAGTTATTCGCATATATTCAAAGTCAAAATTAGCTAAAACTGATAAAAAGCGTACAACACAGTATTATTTAAATAAAACAGTCAATACAGCTTTCGATCAAAAGATTCCTGATATAGTTTTTAATGGATATGAAAAATATTCTGGTCCCGTAGCTCAGCGGTCAGAGCCAATCGCTCATAACGGTTTGGTCGCAGGTTCAAATCCTGTCGGGACTACCAACACTCAAGATGCTATAATTCCTCCATTTGGTTTATTAGGTGAAATAGCTCAATTTATTTATAGCGCAGCACCTAGACAAATACCTGAAATAGCTATTGGGGGAGCTATAGGTTTAATGGCTGGTATTTGTGGACGTGCATTTAATATTAATGGAACAGGTTTGAATCAATATGTTCTATGTCTAGCAACAACAGGTATGGGAAAAGAAGCAGCGGCTTCAGGTATAGATAAAATCATAAATGAAGTTCAAAAGCAGATTCCTGTTGCTTCTGAATTTATTGGACCTAGTGAAATTGCATCAGGACAGGCATTAATAAAATATGTATCAAATAAATCTCAATCATTTGTTTCTATCATTGGTGAATTTGGTATTAGATTACAAATTATGTCTGACTTACGGGCAAATAGCTCAGAAAGAACATTACGTAAAGTATTATTACAACTTTATCAAAAATCTGGTCATGATGATGTTCTTAGATCATCAGCTTATGCTGATAAAGAAAAAAATACTAATGATGTCTCAGCACCAGCATTTTCAATTCTCGCTGAAAGCACTCCTGAAACTGTTTATGAAACAGCTAATGAAAATATGATAACTGATGGTTTATTACCTAGGTTTATTATTTTAGAGTATAAAGGTAAGCGTCAATATCTAAATAAAAATCATTACAATATCAGACCATCAAAAAATCTTGTAGATAATATTGCTGATTTGATGGCTAAAGCTAAAATGCTAATGGCTAAAAGAGAAGTTATTCAGATAAAGTTGGATGAAGAAGTTATTAAATTGTTTACTAATTATGATAAAGAAACAACAGATGATATGAATTTAAAAGATGCTCATAAAGCTATTAAAGAATTATGGAACAGAGCCGATTTAAAAGTGCTTAAGCTAGCTGGACTTGTAGCAATAGGTATTAATATGAATGATCCTGTTGTAACAAAGTATGAATTTGATTGGGCGCGTAATATTATAGAAAGTGGTATTCATGCTCTTTCAAAGAAGTTTGAAAGCGGTGAAGTTGGCATTAATAGTAATGAACTTAAACAAGTAGAAGAATTGACACGCATTCTTAAAGAATATGTGGAAAAAGATTTTCAATATGTTTCTAAATATAAAGCAACACAATCTTTACATATTTCTAAAATTATATGCAATACTTATCTTAGTTTAAGATTAACTAAAATGGCTGCATTTAGAAATGATAAAGTTGGTGGGACTAACGCTTTGAAAAGAACAATACAAATTATGATAGATAACGGTATTCTTAAATTAGCTGGAGGTTTAGATTTTCAAAATAGACATAAAATTACTGGTAAAGCTTATTATATAAATATAAATAGCATTTAGGATGGTTAGTACGTTCAAGGCGCTTCGTAGTATGGTACTAAGTATTTGAAATCTATATACTATTGGCAAAAAAGTATGCTTAGGAATAGTATGCCTCTAAAATACACATACATACACCCCCCTCCCCCCTCCCCCTCCCCCCCCTAATATTTAATTCTTCTATACTATACATACTATTATATTATATATAAGAGAAACAAAGACTTAGCTAACCTAAGACCTAAACTAAAGTGGACTATGGAACCTAAACATAAAAATGGAGGTTGAAAATGTCAAAAGTTTATGATAGAATGTGTGCAGTTAAGCCAGAAATTCGTGATATCTTGTGGGCATATAAAAAAGCAATAATTTAAATAGAGCTATTGACGAAATTGGGCAACTGCTAGATGATGTTTTGGATTATGCTATATATTTTGATACAAAGGATATCAAATGAATAACCTAATTCACCGTTCATGTTCTAATTGTATTTATTGGCATGATGTTAAAGTTATTAGAAATGGATTGGTTGAAGCTATATGTGAAAAAGAAGAACTTAAATATACTCAAGGCAGCAATAAGTGTGGGCAATGGAAGAAGTTGAAATATTATTATAGTATAATATATGATGAAATGGAAAAGGATTATAGATGAAAAAACCATTATCAAATAATCGTTTAAACTGGCGTGATCCAAACATGCCGGTGCTGCGATATGGAAAAGTAAATGGAGTTATAGGTACTCATGAAGTTAGTGTTAGCGATATAACGAATTATTATAAGGCTAAGTTAGAACAAGTTGGTTGGCAAATGCCTGATTGGTGTGAGGATGAGACCTACGATCTTCGTTCTGTTCGCCGTAGAAGGTAGCTAGGATTAAATAGGAGATTCGTTGGTGCGTCTAATTCGATTTTGGCTATCCTATCCTACCTCAGATTTTGATTAGCTCCTTGAGCTGGACAAATAGTGAACAAACAAAATGCGATTTATTTTAAAATAATTCTTGATATAGTGGAAATAACATATAGATTAGTATCATCAGATAGGAGATAGCGAAATGAATGATCAAGATATTATAGTTAAAGAAGATATGCACGCTCCGTATGAATGGTATATTGCTACGATTGGCGATTATGATCTTGATTGCAGTTATGGTTCCGGTCGTACACCATTGGCAGCAATTGTGGATTTGCTTGATCAAATTGAGGATTGACTTTCTCGAAAATCGTCGGTACGCCGCGCATACATGCCGCACTGCACAAAACTGCGCTAGCTCTTTTTAATTTGTAAAAATTAGACTTGACTTTCTCATTTTCTCAGATTATCTAATCTTTACAAATTAATTAAGGATTATGTAAATGATTGAGTTTTTTGATAAATCAGTCGAAACGTTTGAAAGTTCTACTAAATTAAAACAAATTAAACAAATCGATAAACGTTGGGAAACTACTGAAATTGGGCGATCTTTTTCTATTCCTATAAATAAAGCTAATCTGGCTCAATTGCGTCATAAATGCTGGGCTGTAAAAAAGAAATCAGGAAAGCATTTTAGAGCAGTACAGCATGAAAATTGTTATGAAATAGGGAGATTAAAATAAAATGGTAGTCGTTAATCGCCGTCCAGTTAAGCCTTTTTATCAGGAACGTTTAGCTGTTGAGGATATCAATTTGATTATTAACGCTTTGGAAGGTAAGCTATTGGATTGTAGTAATACTAGGCTTCAAATGCTTATTGAGAAGTTAAAAAGGATGATAAAATGATAGGATTTATGTATTGTGAAGTATATAAATATGAAACTTTTGCTATGGCTGAAGATGGTAATATTTGGAGATTTTATTTTGATTATGGTCAAATACCATATATGCAGAAATGTATTGGAAATGAACCAGAGTTCGTAACTATTTTTGCTTTATTGCGAGCTAAAATGAATTTGTATCGTTAAAGGATGATGAGATGATTAATGATGCTGCTTTGCTATTGATTTTAAGTAATCAGGCTGTTATACTACAAGCTCTTAGGTTTGTTATTAAAGATAACGAAAATGTGCAAGTTTTGCTTAATAAAACTTGTGAAAATACAGAAAGATTTATAGAAACCAATATTGACAAGTCAGAATAACCGTCTATATTGTGGATAACAGCTTTGGAGAAGGCAAAATGAAAATCACTAATATCACTGTTCTAATTTCTACAGGAGTTGATAAGGTTTGCTTACATACAGATATTGCTGAACCTTGTTGGCCAAATAAAGGATTTTGTACACTTATGGCTTTTGCTCCACAAGAAGGTGGAGAGAAATTCGCACGTGAAAACTTTCCTGATGTAGAAATTAAGGTAATGGATTTGCGAACATGATAGATATTGTCACTTATCAGTCGCAAAGTTGCCAGCGCGAAGATTTAGAGTGGCTTGCTTACATTGTTCTCCCTAATGGCGAATATTGGGGAGTACGCTTTAATGGCGCTACTGAGGAAATCGCTAGGTTAAAAGCGATGGCTCGGTGGAATAAAGAACGAGAGAAGAATAAGCATCATGATCTTGTTCCTGCATTATTAAATAAGCAGCAAGAAAATGATCATTGGGCTGCTCTCATTGCTGCTCCTAGTCATCATTTCACTGGTAAAATATGGATGAGAAACGCTGAAGGTGAGCTTAAGCGTATAGCATTGACTGAAATTGAAATGTATGAGAAGAATGGATATCGGCGTTCGAGACCGAGAAGTAAATAATTTAAAAATAATTGCATTTTGTTATTGACTTGAATACTGTGAGCGTCTATAATTATGTTTATCAGCAACTGAGATAGCAAAATGAAACATCAGGCACTTAAGGACTTGGAAAAGATTGAGCGCAAGGCTTGGAATGTTAAGGCGAAAGGTTCTGAGGTTGACATGTGCTCGGTGTTTGGTCAGGAAGGAAAGCTTTATAAGGCATGGTGTAAGGCAGCGGATGATTGCAGGAGCTATCGCGAAGCTCATGGATTGTTGGGAATGAATTGGAAACAGATTGTTAACGCAGAATAAAATAGAATTATGGCAGAGAGTGGCCTATTCGGCCACTTTTCTGCGTTCTATCGGTTGGCAAGATGCTGGTAAGAAATGCTCTGCGCGCGGTGTTGTAATGAGCTTTGAAGATGACTTAGCTTTAATAAAATGGATCGATGGCTATAAAAGTTATGTGAATAAATTTAATTTAGTGAATATAGATCAGCGAGGTGGTTTACATGCTGATACAGAAAAGTCACAGATTTATGGATATAATGAAAGTTATAAAAGATATGACATATAAAGGAATATGAAATGAGCACAAATCTTTATTGGAGACCAAATCAACCTGTTAAAAAGTATAATGCTGGTCCTGATGCTGGATTGAAATGGGCATTGGAAAAGCGATATGGTTTAGGTGTTAATATTAATATGACTGATAATCATCTTGAATATTTGCGTGGATTAGCTGATGCTGATGTTAAAGGTGCACAAGATTTGATAGATGCTATTGAAAAATATGATAAAATACAGGTATTTACAGAATGAATCCTTGGTCATTAGCAATAGCAATATCAATTTGCTTGTGGATAATTATTTTTAAAATTGCTGGCATTATATAGTTGACATGGATAATATAAGCGGTTATAACACTGATATCAACACAATGGAGAATGAAAAATGAAATTAGATAAGATCAAGTTTGCCGTTTTGATTAATTATATCGGTAGACAGTTTGCTATCACGCTTTCAAATGCTGAAATGCATGATATTGATGACATAATTGATATTGATGTTCCTGAAGCTAATTGTACTAGTGGTGAGGATGTTAATCGTTTAATGGCTTTGATGACTGAAGGTACGCGTAAGATTGAAGCCATTAAGGTATACCGCAACATTACTAGTTGTGGCCTTAAGGAAAGTAAAGATGCTGTTGAGATGTATTGGGTGAATAAGCCTGCGTATAATGCAAATTATCATACTACTGATCGAAGCTTTTTACCATACAAATAATAGCTATTGACAACCTAGCTTTAACCGGCTAGGTTGTCGATGACTACCGGACAACAATTACCTGTATCGGGCCTAGCTGTCGAGTGCCATAGAATTTAAGGATCGCGCCTTAAATGTCAGACAGACGGTAGTTTTCAACTGTTGGAGAACAGATTATGACTAAATCCCAAATGTTTCTAGAAGCTCATAAGCAAGCCAAGATCGATCAAAAGCGATTTGGTGGTGATTATCGCCGTCGCTTTGGTAATGCTTTGTGCGGTTTTTATGCGATTAGTGGTGGCTTTCGTGGTATTGATATTGTTGATGGGAGGATTTGGGCATGAATAAATCTGAAATGGCTTTTGAATTCATTAGCGTGCTATTTATCATCATTATTTGGTCCTCTTATTGGGTGGTGTTGCTATGAATAAGGAAGAAAAAGAATTGTTGTTAAGTGTCGCGCGAATTTTACGTTCGCATATGTCAGATCATTATAATGCTGATTTTAAATATTTGCATGATGACTTAAAAATGTTACAACTGGTTTTAGAGCCTTTTGAAAGTAATATTGTTGATTTACATCCTAATGGTGAAAAACGATGAAACTTCGTATTCAAGCACAATACATGCAAATTGGTGATATTGTGGGCAGTGGTGAAAAGGTTGTGGATATTGTTAGAGTTAGCATTCATTTTCCTAGTTCTAAAATCATGGTGACGCTAAACAATGATGTTCGCAATAGAACTAGTTATTGGAATAAATACACAACTGTTAGTGTTGATCGTGAGGATTTGCCGAAAGCTAATAATGCATCATATTATAGTTAGGAATGAATTATGAAGATTATATCTAAAACTTGGCGAGATGAAATGCCTTTTGAAACTATTAAAGATGCTGTACAGGATGCTTTAACTCCTGCTGCTTATAGTTATGATGGTCAAATTGAAGGTCTTAATGCTAAGATTGAAAAGCTTCAAGAAATGGTTGCAACTTTAATTGATTGCTTGTATGGTGAGGCTCAATATAGAAGTCCTAAGGCTGATCAACTTAGAGATATTCTTGGTTACGGATATGAGGTAGAAGAATGACAAATGATGAAAAGTTAATCATATTAGCGACAGCTAGAGAGTTAGGTTTTGCTTATAGCAATGATGGAAAGCTGACTTGTACATTAGATCAGCTTTGTGCATTTAGCGTTAATGTGGCTGCTTCAACAACAGAACAAATCATAGAAGCTTTTAGTGGGGTAAAAAATGACAAATGATGAAATCAATCAATTGTTACAAGATATCGAAGTTAAATGTAATGATGCTATTGATAAACTTATACCATTGAGGCAAGCTAGCACTAATGGTAGAAAATATAAGCTAGGATATGTGATTAAGAAGTTAGAAATTATTATTGGCGCTTGTCATAGAGGAATGGATAAGATAAATGATTAATAAAATAGATTTACTTATAATTATAGTTGGATTAGTTTGGATACCATTAGTTATTATTTCTTATCAATTAACTAAAATTGAAAAATAATTACAAAAAATATTGCTTGACAAAATAGAGCAAAGCTAATATAGTTTAATTATTAACAACCATTGGAGAATGGAATTATGGCTAAAACTACTGGAATTGCTCAATTTAGTCAAGGTAAAAGCGAGGTGTTTAAGATTGATCCTCGTTTGCTGGTTATCGAAATTAATTGGAATACTCGTGACGATAGTGCTGAATTGCTGGAGCATATTGATCAGCTAGCTCAATCGATTGCTGAAATTGGTGTACGTAAACCTATTGAAATTAAGCTTATTGATGGTAAACTGATTGTTCGAGATGGTCATTGTCGTACTCGTGCTGTGATGCGAGCCATTGAACATTATAAGGCTAATATCAAAACTGTTCCTGTTATTAGTGTTGATCGCTATGCTAATGACGCTGATTTAATTCTTAATCAGGTTATCAGCAATTCTGGTAAGCCTTTGACAATCATGGAAGAAGCTCGTGTTTATAAGAAGTTGCTTGACATGGGTTGGCAACAAGGTGATATTGCTAAAAAGGTTGGCAAATCCAATGGTCGAATTAGCCAAATTCTCTCCTTGCTTGAAATGCCCGCTTCTGTACAGGCTCAGGTGAGCGCTGGTGCGGTTTCCGCTTCGCTGGCACAATCGGTAGTCAAAGCTGCTGAAACGCCTGCACAGGCTTCTCAGGCTCTTACAGAGGCGGTCGCGGTTGCTAAGAAGGAAGGACGAAAAGTAAAACCATCGGATGTTGGTAATAAGAATGGAATGACTGTAATTAAAGATGCGTTTGAGAATAGTGAGATTGATAATAGCGAGGAAGATAAAGAGGGTATTGTTTTTATCACAATGCCGTTAGAGGATTTTCAGAAGATAAGAGAATTGTTGAAGCTTTAATCTGCTAGTGGTGTCGCAGCGCGGTAACGCCTCTGATAACAATCATGCGCTCATATAGATGGAGCATAGGAATCATCTTAGGAAACAGAGGGACCAGATGGATAAAGTAACGTTTAATTATTTAACTGATGAAGAGCCTATGAAGTTTGATGCTCATTCAGTTATCACTAAAGATACAATCTACACCTACATTGGTATGGATTTTGGCTATAATGATAAAACTAGTTATTGGATTTATGATCCTAGAACAGATGAGCATCACGAAATCACTAAAGAAGAATATGATAGAGTGATGAAATGTCAAAGGAAATGAACAGATGAGTGATTGGGAAGCAATTAAAAAGCAATTAGAGTCAATCGCTATTAGTCTTAAACGAATTGCTGATAGTTTAGAAAATAAAGAACTTCCTGAAATGACTATGAAAGAATGTATTAAATGGATGGAAGAAAATAGTGGTATTACTGATGCTATGAGAGGTATCAAGGAATGATTATAGCTGTAATATTGTTGCAATTAATTCAATATGGTGGTTCTCCGATGTGGGATCGCGGACCTAATCCAGAATATCGCAGGGAACGCCAATTTCCGGTTTATCCACCTCCTAGGCGATATGGACCACAATTTGTACCATGTATAGGTGCTGGCGATTGTCAAGGACCAAACAGAGGCTATCAAGGTCGTCCAAGATTTGAGCCACCTCCGCGATATGACGATGAATGGGAAGAATGATAACTCCTGAACAAATAGCAGGTGAAACCGAAACTTCACAACAACGTGCGGTTATGGTATGGGCAGCACTTCAACAAAATAAATATTTAAAATGGTTACATGCTATTCCTAATGCTAATAGTCATAAACAAGTGGCTGAAGGTGTTCGTGCTGGTATAGCTGATTTATTTTTACCTGTACCAATACAAACTCAATGGGCTAAAATGTATGCTGGTCTTTACATTGAATTAAAAACTGAAAAACGACGTAAAGAAAAAAATGGTGGATTGAGTGAAGATCAGATAGAATTTGGTAAATATGCTATTGACATCGGTTATCAATGGTATGTATGTTATGGATGGGAAGAAGCTAAAGATAGAATATTGGAATACTTAGCATGAAATTAGATTTGATTGATATAGCTGTTCAAATTAAAGGTGAAACTAAATATGCTTATCGTATTTATGATGGCAAAAAGACTGATTGGGTTCCTAAGTCACAAGTAGAGAATAATGATGATGGAACCTTTACTATGCCTCTTTGGCTTGCTCAAGATAAAGGTTTTATTTGAAATGACACTAGAACATCGTTTAGTTCGCTGCAAGGTCTATCGTGAGGAAGCTTTGAAACAGCCACGAGTTAATAAGCTTTATATTGAAGATTTGGATCTTTCTATTGCTATGTTTGAACAGGCTTGTGTTAATCCATCAATACAACATGGATGGGTTGACAGTGATGAGTAATTATATTTACTATTGTCCTTATTATGGACTTGAACATTTGATGCTTTTGAAGCAAGGATGGAGAGAGCATCATTGTTTATTTATTGATGGTGAAGTGTGGATAAAGGTGTGTAGGGAGTAGAAAATGCCATTATTAGACTATCTTGTAAAGGAATAAGAAAATGCTAAAGTGTTCTAATTGTGGTTGTGATTTAACTGAAGATAACAATAGTTATGCTGATTATCTTTGTGACGACTGTTATGAAGACGAGCAGGATGATATTGAAGATGAAGAAGATAATGAATGAGTTGGTCTAGAGAAGAAATATCAAGATTGTGTAAATATTATTTGATCATGTCTAGTGATCAACTTGTTAAAGAATTTGCACCAAGACCATTAAAACAAATTCAAAATAAAGCATCTAAACTTAAAATTGCTAGAAAGAAAATGGGATATAATTGGCGTAAAATATGTAATGAACATAAACCTACAATTATTTTGACACAAGTTGTCCCAAGGGAGAAATAATGTATTTCGTTTGGCTAAAAGGTCTTCATGGCTCAGAGTCTCAATTGTGGGCAGATGATTTTATTGATAATCAATTAATTAAAAAAGCTGTGTTCAAGAAAAAGTTATCAGAAGCGGAACAAACATTATCGTTGGATGATTTAGCTATGAAATATGAGAAGGATAAATCATGACTGATTTAATTAAAGAACTCGCTGCTGATGCATTTGAAAAGCAAGAACGTGTTCGCATGTTGGAAATGATGAGTACGCCGATTGACTATGAAGCTAGGAAAGCAGCATTCGTTCAATTAGCTGAAGCTTGTGCATCTGCTGAAGCAGCAAAAAAGAAATTAGATAATTATGCAACATCAAATAAGTCAATATAAAGACGGTTATCAAACTATTCGCTTTTGTTGTATATGCAGCAAAGAAGGTATCGATCTAGCCTCGCCTTGCATACCTTACGCAACAAAATGTCTTATTTGTGGGCATACTGTTTTCTCGAATGAGCCTTGTAAGAATTGTCAATCGATTAGTAAAAAGTTTAAATTTGCTAAATCATAACTTGACAGACAAAACTCTAGAATTTAAATAGATTTCATTGGATTTAACCAATTTAAAAAGGAACTTAAACATGAATTTGGAAGTTTTGCGAGCCGTAGCAAATGCGACTGCGGCTAATTCTGTTATGTATGTAACTGCGGCTGAAGGCAAGCCTCTTGCTGAAGCTGGTTTGATTTCTGTTGATTTTAATCATCGCGATCCAAATGATCCTAATAAGGTTGCAGCACATGTAACTGATAAGGGTGTATATGCTCTTACAGGCTCTAATGGTGTTCATAAGTCTGCTATTGTTATTCCACCTCATAGTTCTACCTTTACTATTCAGAAGGGCGGAATTGAATTGCCGAAGGTTGAACGTGGCTTTAAAAAGGGCTTTGGTGGAGGCGGTCGTGCTGCCAAGTATGATTTTGAAGCTATGGAAGTTGGTGATTTCTTTTTCGTTGCCAATTCAGAAGTTAAGAATGGTGACGCTGCAAAGACCTTGGGAAGTGCTGCTGGTTCTGCTAATCAGCGCTTTGCTGTAGGTACTGGTGAAAAGGAAACTGTGCAGCGTGCAAAGCGTGGTACTGATCATAAAGCTATTAAAGGTCATGATGGCAAGAACGTGATGGAAACTGTTGAAGTGGAAAAGAAGAATTTCACTAAGAAGTTTGTTGTGCGTCCTGTTAAGGCAAATGTTGAGTATGGCGCATTCACTGCTCCTGCTGATGGTGCAGTGGTTCATCGTTCGGTTTGATAAGATAGGGCGGGAAGAAATTCCCGCCTTTTTAATTAGGAATTGAAATGCCCACATATGATATAAATGGTAATGAAATTGAACCTCTCACTGCTGAAGAATTTGCTGCTATTCTATGGCCGGGAATGTTTAAACCGGGTTGGCGTGATAGAGAAGTTTGGTTTCAAGAACATTGTTATTGTTTAAATAAGGCTGAAGAATTATTAAAGATTGTTGAAGTTAGGTATAAAAAGTGAATGAACCTTGGCGAGATCAAAATAAATATATCATAGGGGCTAATGTAAAATGTTTGGGATGTGGAGTATCTTGTCATAAAACGTGTTGGGGTAAATGGTGTTATGAATGTAATGTAAAAAGAATTGAAAGAATTAATAAATCATTTAAAAATTTGATTGAAAATAATCATGAGTAAATATAAGAATGGGGTCGAAAACCTTCCTTTACGTCAAATAAACACTCATTGTCCTATCATTGTTATTGTGACTGATTTAACTACTGATGAAATAGTGCAGACTATTGAACTTGATTATGCTAAGGTTGATGATAGAAAACATTTGGGACGTTTAAGTTTTTGGTGCATATCGAATAGTCATAGCGTAGAAACTATGAGTAAAGCTGATGCTGAAAAGGAAAATATTTCGTGAGTTGTTTCGCATGGTTTCTTTTATTCTTAAATATAGCAATTTATATAATTATTTGGGTATATAAAAATGAAAAATAGTCAATATATTAATCAAATGAATGTGAATATTAGTGAAATGGTGAGATTAACATTTAATGAGCAAATGCCACAAAATAATAATGAAATTCAACATATTATTACTTTATCTATGCATTTTGAATTTTTAAAAGAAATGCATAGGACTATTGGTGATACATTAAATAGTCATATGGAAATGATTGCTAATATGAGTAAGAACAGAGAAATGAATTAAGTCTATCGGCTCTCATGGTGGAACGGGTAGACACTAGAGACTTAAAATCTCTTGCTTATAGCGTACAGGTTCGAATCCTGTTGAGAGCACCATAAATAGCAGTTGACATTGATATGACTACCGTCTATAAACAGTCTTGTCATCAAATGATGGCAGGCTGTTTGATATTGGAGAATGTAACATGAGCAATGAAATGTATAAGGCATTTGATGAAGCTATGCAGTCTTTGGAACGTCTTGAGGCTCTTACCAGACGTGAGCACGGTAATGCTCATAAACGAGTACATGACGTATATGTGAACCTTGATATTGTTCAAGACAAGTTGCTTGGAAATATAGCTTGACGATCACTGATTGATCGTATAGGCTTTCTTTATCGACTGGAGCAAATGCCCAATTATCTCCAACGATATTATTTCAGCACCTAAATTATTTGGCCTAGCTTCTTGAATGGAGCTAGGCCTTTTGCTATGATCGTAAAATGCAATCGCCCAAACCAACCATATTTGATGCTAGAAATGTCGCGCCTTGGGTTGTCAGCGAGCCTCAACAGCTATCGTCTTTATGGGGTTCAAATGTTCAATCTCAACCATCACCAAAGCCTGATTTTGCTGACAATGACGAGCTTAAGAAAGCATTTGGAATTGAATTAGGGCGTGGCTTGGATACCTTCAATGCTGGATTGAAAGTATTTGACGAGGTGATGCCTAAAGCATTGTGGGCAAGTGTAAATTGGGCAAAAGACCCTATAGTTATTGCTTCTCGTGATGCTTATATAATTACGTTAAAAAAAGCAGCTAAACCGCTTGACAAAGAGGAACTTTTAGCAGAGGTTTTGGAACAATCGCGATTCGCACCTGAATTTAAAGATAAAGCTTCACTTTTAAAATTATATTCTGATATTGCTGGTTACACTGGTAAGATTGCGATAGATGCTTCCACTAATACAACAAACAATACTCAAAATAACAATCTTACTAAAATAGTTTTAGTTAAAGGTTCACAAGAGCCAGTTTCGAATAACAATAAAGCTCCTGATATGAATAATCAATCAAAAATACAAAATAGCTTGCCCAATCTTAAGTTGGTTGGAGGCTTACGGTAGTATTTTTGATTAACCCATGGAGCAAAAGATATGCGAAAGAAACTTGGTATTGCAGTATTAGCAATTATTGCTAGTGCTAGTGTTGCATATGCTGCTGGCGTATGGAACGGACTTCCGATTGTTGGTGATCCCGGTAACACGGTTTGTCTTGATTTTGGTAGCACTCCTGCTACTACGCCGGGTAACTGTAACCAGTTTAGTCCTGCTGGTCCTACTGGTTTGACTGGTAACGAGCTTATTCCTACTGATACTGGCCAGCAGAATCCAGCTACGGTGTATATCCCAGCATCGTTGCTTGGTAGTTCTGTCAATCGTTTGATTGGTGGTGATATGACCACTAATCTTAATCAGCGTCCTAGCACTGTTAAAGGTGTTGCTTCGCTAGCAACGTTATCTCCAACTGCTGCTGTGATTACGGCTGATCGTTGGTGGACAATTGCTCCTGCTGCTGGTGTTACTGTTACTATCGATAGCACCGCTGCTACTGCTGTTATTCCGGGTTTAAGTAATACTAAAGCGCTTCGTTTAGCTCGTACTACCTCTGGCGCTGCTGGTATTATGTGCATTGGTCAAACGCTTGATGCTGCTGCTTCTCAGCCGCTTATTGGTAATAACGCTGTATTTTCGTTCTGGGAATCCAACGGCCCGGCTCAATCTGCAACTGCTGGTAACTTCACTGTAAACGTTGATTATACGTCTGCTGCTGATGCTGTTGCTACTCAGGCAACGCTTGGCTTTGCTGGTGCTAATGGTTCGCTATTTGCACTTGGTGATGTAGGCTTGCTTTCTGCTGGCCCTACTAATATGACTCGTGCTATTGCTGGCTTCTCTGCTGGTACCACTGGTACGGTAACTGCTGGTGTTGCAATGATTGCTGGCTCTACGACTTGGAAACGATATGGTGTTTATGCACCAATTCCGATTAACATTCCCGGTACTACTATGCCAGTTACGAGTGTTAGTGTTTCGATTTGCTTCGCTCCGATTCTTACTACTGCTATTACTACGGATTGGATTGAAGTTAACGGTATGCAGTTAGAAGCTAAGCCTCCTGCTACCAGCGTTACAAATCCAATTGTTAGTGTTCTTGCTCCTAATGGTGTTACTGCTCCTAGTGCTTTTGAACGTCGCTCTGCGGCATTTGAACAGACATTATCACAGTACTATTGGTATTATAACTTTGAAAGTCAGGTTGCTGGTGGTATTACTACTGTTGCAAGCTGTACAGATGTCACTACTGCTCTTGCTAATTGTTGGTTTCAATTTCCTGTTAACATGCGCATTGCTCCAAATGTAAAGTACACTGCTGGTTTTCAAGCATTTACTACAACTGCCTATAGTGCTGTTGGCGCATGTACTGCTTTGGCTGCATCAACATCATATGTGACTGTTCCATCTACTACTGGTGCTTTAGCGGCTTGTACAGCTGCTTTAACTCCTGCTGCTGGAACTGCTAATAGTTTAACCGCATTAGGCACCGCGTCCTCCACCGGTATTATTTCAGCCTCGGCGGAACCGTAGGATTTAATCTGAAACAGAAAGGATTAAACCTATGCCCTTAACTCTTCCGAGTAAACAAGTCAGACAATACACCACTTCTAAACAGTTAATTGGCGGTGATGATTTTAACGGAATCGTCGCTCAATTAAATTCATCAGCGGTTGGTATCACTGCTGGTGTTGGTGGTGGTTCTGCTAATGCTGTTGCACTAGCTAATGCTTTTAATACTATATCAACGGTCGCTAGTGCCAATGATAGTGTAAAACTTCCAAAAGGTTTTGCTGGTTTGGAAGTCAGTATTGCCAATCAAGCCGCAGCTAACTCACTTCAAGTATTTACTTCTAGTAAAGGCCTTATCAATAATACTGATGGTGTCGCTACTGGAGTAGCTTTAGCTGCTAGTCAAACATCATATACATTATATTCGTGTTTTAGAATAGATGCTACTAATGGTGAAATTTGGTTATCTAAGTAATTACTCCCCAGACTTGCCCCGGTGCAGAAGCCGGGGCATCTTTTTAGGAATAAGTTTTATGAAGAAATTATTAGTACATATTGTAGCATTATTTTTATTACTTTGCCCACAATTAGCTTTAGCTGCTAATGCATTTTTAGCTGATTCTAAAATTAAAATTACATCTATTATTGTAGCTAATAACACGACTGCTGTTGTAATTAGCACTACACAATCAACTGTTTATTCAGTAGATGCTTTTAACAATGCTGGTGCGATTGCTTATGTAAAATTATATAACGCATCAACTGGTACTTGTGGTACTGGAACTCCGCAAGCTCGTTATATGATTCCATTTGGGGCTAGTTCCTCTGGTGGCGGATTTAATGTTTCAAATATTAACGGCGATGCTTATGCTAATGGAATTGTGATGTGTATTACTACTGGTATAGCAGATACTGATATTGTTGCTCCGAGCTCTAATGCTTATATTGTCAATATTCATTATAAGAATTAAATGAAAACCATTTTAACAGCCATTCTTATCATTAGTGTGGGCATAGTGACTGCTTACGCTGGTGGTTTTTCTATGCTTCATGTTGGCTCTGCTGATGGTAATGGTGGCGGAGGTGGTGGTTGTTCTAACCAACTTGATTTTTCACAAGCTTGTAATTCTCAGTATATACCGATTATTCATTAAAGGATAGCACAATGTTTAAAAAGCTTCTGCTAACAATCGCATTCTCGTTAGTTGCGAGCAGTGCATTTGCGGTATGTGGTGCTATCCCATTAACTATTAAAGATGCTAGTGCAGCAACTCAAAACATATCATCTGCTACTGCTGCTGATGGTAATTGTAAAACTTATATAGACGCTGATACTGCTTCACAAATTCATACCGATTTGACTGCATCTATTCCTGCCGGTGCTAATTTAATTGGTAAAATTGGTATTGATCAGACTACACCGGGAACAACTAATGCTGTAGCAGTCACAGCTGGTACTAATCGCATTGGTTATGTTACTGATGATCCTTGTAGCAATGCTAGTTCGAAACTATATAAGCCCATTAGTATAACAACCGCTACCACAACCAATATTATTACTGGGACTGCTGCAAAGATAATATATATTTGTCAGCTTTTTCTAACTTCTGCCGCAGCAGATAATATTGCGGTTATCGAAGGAACTACAGGAGCTACGTGTGGTGCTGGTACCGCAGGTGTAATAGGTGGCACAACTGCAACCAATGGGCTTAACTTTGCGGCCAATGGTGGCGTGTCAATTGGTAATGGCGCTGCTAATATTGCGCGAACAGCTACTGTCAATAATGATATTTGTTTGATTACGTCAGCGTCTACTCCGCTTGCTGGAGGTATCACTTATGCTGTGCAATAAAATGAAAAGTCTTTTTATTGTTCTAATGCTATTTTTACTTCCAATATCGGCTGAAGCCGCAACTTGTTTTTGGGTCGGTGGTGTCGGTACTTGGAGTACGGCTAATGCTGCGTCATGGTCATCTTCTACTGGAGGTGCTGGGAGTACTTGTGCTGCGACTGGTGGTATTCCAAAGCAAGCGGCTGATACAGCTACGTTTGATGGAGCGTCTGGTGGTGGAACCGTTACTGTTGATACAACTATTAACGGTGTGACGCTCACTCAGATTACAATGGGTGCATTTACAGGCACGCTTGATTTCAGCATTAATAATCCAAGTGTGACCATGGCGGTGATGTCTATAAGTGGAGCTGGCACACGGACTGTGAAGCTGGGAAGTGGTACGTTCACGCTCACGTCGAATAATACCAGCAATATGTTCGATGCATCTACGATCACAGGATTAACCCTTACGGCCGGAACGTCCACAATAAATTTCGCTCCATCTAGCGCACCCAATGGCTCATGGGGATTAGCGAGTGGTGGATTGAATGGCGCAAACGCACTCAACAATGTTACGTTTACATTTGGATCAAGCTCCGCAGTGCGAAATGCTTTCATTACTGGAAGCAACACGATTAACGTGCTGACTGTGGGAGCCAATGTTGCATTACAGCCTAATTCAAATACGACGCAAATTTTAACCTCTCTTATAATCGGGGGTACTAGTTCTCTTCAGACGATGCTGGGAGGGGCAGCTTCAACGCCTGCGATCATTAGTATAGCGACAGGTACAATCAACTTAAGTTGGGCTGGAATTCGAGCTGTAACCTTCACAGGAGGGGCGACATTCATAGCGGCGAACTCTTTTGATCTAGGCAATAATAGCGGAATTACGATTACTGGACCTGCAGGTGGCGCTGGTGGTGGCCATATCATCGGCGGGTAAAATACAGTGAAAATTTCTCGTCGAAGTTTTGTTCACGGTGCCTGTACAATTGCTGCAGTCTCATTAAGACCAAATCCTGTTGAAGCATGGTTTCATGGTATGCCTATCATATCGCCGGGCCATTCAGTTCTCAACGCGAACTTCGCTGCTGATCAGTATTTGAATATCGCCAAGGGATTCACCGTTTCTCTTTCTGGAACGATGACGCCAGCAAGTCTAAATGCGGATCAATATCCGACCGGGATTATCCCGAACACCTATGGTGGGAACACCGGATCGAGCGGAATCGATCCATCGTATTTTGGGCACTATACGATCGCTTGGACTGGCGTATCGGCTTTCACGGTAGCCGGAAAGCCCGTCATCATTTACAATGGTGGCACTTTTGCGGGTTTGGGCGGCGCTTCTGGCGTCGTTCAAAACAATGTCACCATCGGAACGACAGCTAACCCAAGCGTTGAGTTGGCTGTTGGCGCGCTGATCACCAGCGTGACCACGAGCGGCGGCGGTCTTGTTCAGTTTGGAACGACGACTGGTTTCTGGGGCAACTTCGCTACCGGCACGAATGTTAAACTTAATAATCTGACGGGCCTTCCGGCTGGCCCGAATGCCGATGGATCGTGGACGGCGACCAAGGTCGACAATCAGACCTTCACACTCAACGGCTCTGCGGCGTTCGCTGGATTGGTCAGCATCAACACCTCCGGGACGGTCGGAGTAAACACGGAGGCTATCGCCAGCGTCACACAATTCGCTTTCACTTGGAATCCAACGTTCTCCGCTGTAAATGTCACCCACAATTTCAGCAATTTCATCTTCTGCAACACTGCAAATCTGACTGACCTTAACGCCGGGTTGCAGCTTAGCCGTCCCTGCATTGCGACAATCAAAGCGGTCAACCCGCGCTATGTCCGCTTCATGGACGCGATGGCGACGCAGGGATTGGTTTCGAACTTCGCGAGCAAGGCTCCGAGCACCTCCATGGTATGGGGCGCTTTGAGATTTGATCCCACATATTATGGTGGCACGACCGCCGGATCGGCTGATGCCTATACCTGCTCGAACCCCTCCGCTTCCGGAGGCGGCGCCTATGTAGATGGCGAAACCGTCACAGTCTATGTGGACCGATCGAGCACGACGACCAGCCCGACACTCAATGTAAGCGGGCGCGGCGCAGCGAAAATCTTTTCGCGATCGATGCAAAATCTGGTCATGAACATAACTAGTACGGGAGTCAAGAACGCCGCTCTGACCTCCATATCCGGCTCTGGGACCACAGCTACGGCGACGACCACGGCGCCACACGGATTGACCAACGGCGATCAGTTCGGGATGACGATCGCCGGAGTGACACCCAGCACCTTTAACGGAACGGTTCTCTGCACCGTCACGGGCGCAAGCACGTTTACCTATCCGAACACGACCAGCGGTGCGGCTTCGGTTGCGGGCAACTATTCGGTCAATACACGGATCGGTGACATCCTCACCTTCACGTTCACCAATGCCGATTTTGGAACTTATGCTCCGACATATATCGTACAGAGCACCGATCTCAGCATCGACACCCTTGGTGGACATATAGGCGGCAGTGTCGGTTCGCTTAACGCCGATCTCACCTTAACCGGCAGCGGAATATTTGTTCAGAACAGCGGCGGTGGATATCTTCCGGTCAATTGCAGGACTGCCACGACATGCGCATTTGGTGTTTCCGGATCGACAATTGAAGCATGCAGCCCCGGCACGATGTCGGGAATCACCCAATCTGGAACAGTTGGCTTTCTGACCATCAACACCGCTGCCACCTTTATCTACAATACGCTTTTGGGCGGCTTCATCTTTATTGGCGTCGGCGGTGTCACCTGCGGCGTTCCGCTGGAATACATCTATGAGATATGCACCAGGGCGAATGCTGGAGCGTGGGTTTGCTTGAACGTTATTTACACTCAGGCTGCGACGGTCTCTCTCGGTGCAGCCATGGCAACAAATCTGCCGGGGCTTCCGGTGGTCTGCGAGTATAGTAACGAGGTCTGGAATTTCGGCGAATTCCCGGTTACTCAGTGCAACGGTCTTGCTGCATGCATTGGATTTGGGACTTCGGGCGGCGGCTACATGGATTTCTACGGTCTGCGCACGGCTCAATTGTTGCCCGCGTTCGCTTCAGGCTGGACCGGCACCGGAAGACCCATCAACACGACAGCGGCGGGTAGAGACCTTGAATTAGTAAATGCCATGACTCCGCTGGAAGGGAGCGGAGGCTTTACAGGTCAAATGGTGCCGCTGCGCTGGAACGGCGGATGTCTGTCGCCTACTCCGATTGTTGCCACGGGCTCTATCACCGCGACGACATTGACCATGGCCGTTTCCGCAGGAGCCGTACCCAGGTGCGGAATGCAGGTTACAGGATCGGGCGTGACCGCTGGAACTGTGATAACCAAGGTGGTCAGCGGTACACAATTCACGGTCAACAATTCGCAGTCCGTCGCCAGCACGACGATTACGATCACTAATCCGCTCTACTCCGCACTCAGCGGCCCCGGCGGCACGGCATCATCGACAGCGTACAATGCTTTTCCGACGCGCCCGATTGATCTGGTGGACGGGACGTCTTACGCAACCTATGTTCAAGGGGCGCTGGCAGCGAATAACGCCAGCTCATGGACTGGCACGCAATCGTTCTACAATACCCTGTTTCAGGCCAGCGCGGACTATGCCAGTGGCATCCCGGCATCGATGGCGAGTGCCATTACGGCTTGGAGCAATGACATCAGGGATGGCACGAAGAACGGAATTCGCAGCAGTGCGGGGATGTCTTCTTTCCTCGGAGTGACGAATGCCGCCGGAGGCAATAACTTTCTTCCGGGATGGGAAGCCAAAGTCGCCGTCTATGATGGCGCAAGGCCGAGTGGAAAGACAAACCTGAGCGTCAGGTGTTACGAAGGGATGATTCCGCAACAATCGATGTCCAATAGTGATGGCGGCGTTAACCTAACCACTAGCGTCACCGACATGACAAACAAATTCAATGGCAACGCTTGGGTTCTCTCTCCAACCTACGGAGCAAGCAACGACGCTGTAGCGTTGAACATGGTCACTCTTGCGCTGGCCTATAAGAATGATCCGCAACTTGCTGCTGATCAGTTATACTTTTGGAACCAACAAAAGGCCATTCATGTAAATCGGCCATTCAGCGGCGGCCAATTCGGTATCGAGGGAGGTAGTTCTAGCACATGGGCACTTTATCCGGGTGGCTTGACGTCAACACCATGGCAAAACTTGACCGGGCAAGCGCAGTACAATGCATTGAATGTCAATTAACTTTTAAGAGTTTAAATAATAAATGCAATTACAAGATAACACAATAGAATTTCCTGAGCGTAAGGAGGTGCATGGTGGAGCAAATTATCGAGTTCCCTGATAAATTAGCCTTCTTATTATTTGAAAGTGCTCGTTTAAAAATACCTTGGGGCGGTCGTGGTGCTGGCAAAACTGAGAATATTTGTCGTGCATTAATTCTATTATCTCGTACTAAAAAGCTTCGTATTCTTTGTGGTCGTGAATTTCAAAATTCTATTGATGAAAGCGTCAAAGCAACCATTGAAGCTAATATTGAAGAGTTAGGATTAAGTGATGATTTTTATATAACTAAAAAACAAATCATTTGTAGGTCTACAGGCTCACGTTTTATTTTTATGGGCTTGCGTTATAATATCAGTAAAATTAAATCAATGGGCCGAATCGATATTTGTTGGATTGAAGAAGCTGATAAAACTTCTGCTAATACATTAGATAAATTATTTCCTACTATTCGTGGTCGTTCTGATTTAGAAGAAGATAAAGGTGGTCCGTTTGGCGATGGTCCGGAAATATGGATGAGCTTCAATCCAGATTTAGAAGATGATGAAGTATATAAGCGATATGTTTTAAATCAAATTAAATATGCTCCTGAATATGTCAATGGTAAGCGATATGCTATTGTAGCTAAAGTTAATTATTGGGATAATAAATGGTTTCCTCCTGATCTTAAGATGGAAATGGAGGTTATGCGTAATGCTAGTCAAGATAAATATCTTCAAGTGTGGGAAGGCCATGTTAAACAGATTTTAGAAGGCTCTATTTATGCAGAAGAATTACAAGAAGTACTTAAGAATAGTCGTCGAAAGCATGTTCCTCATGATCCTAATAAACCAGTATTAACATTTTGGGATTTAGGTCATTCTGATAAGACTGCTATTTGGTTTGTACAACGTGCTGGTGTTGAATTCAATGTAATTAATTATTATGAAGATAGATTAAAGAAAATACCATTTTATGTTAAA
>Ga0137393_10000054_pt1 | contig 55882 bp, 50 predicted proteins | sample 15con2h34BmetaG_FD_101396 | JGI IMG/M metagenome (GOLD analysis project Ga0137393, IMG submission 101396) | Vadose zone soil microbial communities from Angelo Coast Range Reserve, California, USA - 15con2h3.4B metaG | ecosystem: Environmental > Terrestrial > Soil > Vadose zone > Saprolite...
AAGACAATTCCAGGCTGGCTGCCCGATCGAAAAACCAATACCGAAAACCAAAACAAAGAAAAATGAACCAACTCGCCGCCGAATCTACAATCGAACTACCCCTGGTGAGAAAGGCGGGCTAGGAGGCTTCGAAGTTCACTAACAAGGCCGGGTTTCTGAATGTGCGCGTCTTCTTCGTCAACCGAAAATCGGGGTTCATGTGCGAGATTAAGGTCGGCGCTAGCATTCCGGTGTCGCACAATCCTCCGCCCGACTCCGGACCTCTCAGTTCTCCCTGATTACAGTCGTGTTATTGACCGCAAAACCTGCCTCAACTCCTTCCATGAGAAGGCCGAAACCGGACCTCAAGTGGATTCCATTTCTCGTCTACTTGGAGTGCGTCATGAAAAGAATCTGCCCGGAGGTTTTGGAAAGTTTCACCACCGCCGTCCCGCCTTTACATATCGTGCCTGGAGGTCCCTCACAGTGAAGGGTGCCCTCCACCAACCAAACGTCGCCCTGGCTCGTAAGGATTCATTCATGGCAGGAGATATTTTGGCCGGGTTACGCACGCCGATGCAAGGTACGCGTGGGATGACGGTGCATCCAGAAGCACCGCCGTATCTGGCACTGCCTGATAATCTGCGCGCAGTTGACGAACGCGCCCGCGGTCAACTTCCTTCGCCTTCGGTCCTGCTCTGTGACCCTCCGCCTTCGCCCGGCGCAGTCCCGCGTTGGTGCGCTCCACAATCAGACCGCGCTCGAACTCCGCGAATGCTGCCAACATCGTGAACAGCATCTTGCCCGCAGCACTGCTAGTATCAATGGCTTTGCTGACGGAAACGAACTCGATTCCGAGACCTTTGAAGACCTCCAGGGACTTGAGTAAGTGTTGCGTCGAGCGACGAAAACGGTCGAACTTCCAGACACAGACCGCCTGAAATTTACCTTTGGCGGCGTCCTCCATGAGCCGGTTCAATTCGGGCCGGTCGGACTTCGCGCCCGAGACTCCTTCATCGGAGTACTCACGAACAATCTGCCAGCCGCGCCGGTCGCAGTACTCACGGAGCGCCTGCCGCTGATTTTCTACAGTCTGCTCAGAGGTGCTAACCCTCACGTAAATTGCGACCTTCACTTTGCACCTTCCTTCTTGTGACGAAGTTCCGCCCGCTTTTTCTCAAGCTCTTCGACGTGGCGGATAAGCACCAAACGGATGTATTGAGATAGGGGGCGAACTTCAGCGTCCGCCTCGCGCTGGAGCTTGGCGCGTAGGTCGTCATAGATTCGCAGTTGAATGACACTCTCTAACTTTTCTGACTTCACGGTGCGCCTCCATGCACCACTTTGTAACACATCGCACCACGTTGTCAGTCAATAGTACTCCGTCTCGGCTTGCCCCGAAACTTGCCCTAACGACCTCAAATGCAACGCAAGGAAGCGAAAATAAGGGAAAAGTTAGTCAGAACAAATGCCTGTAAATTCAACAAAAACAATGCCTTAGAAATGGTACGTTGTTTTCAGGAGCTAGTTCCCTCACGGGAGTGGAGGTTCGAGTCCTCTTTCGGGCACCAATTCTCCCCGCACTCAAGTTTGGAAGACCGCAGGAAGAGCACTAGATTTCTGCCGTCTGAGCCGGTGATAACCGGCAACAGCCTCCGTCATGCCGCCGCGAGAAAGATGTAGCGCAGGATGAATAGGACGGTGAGAATCCAAAGCAGGAGGCTCACCTCGCGGAATTTTCCCGCCGCAACTTTGACGACGGTAAAGGAAATCAGCCCGAGGCTCAGGCCTGTCGCGATGCTGAAGGTCAGCGGGGTCGCCACCATGGTGACGAAGGCAGGAAATGCATCCGTGTACTCCTCCCATTTCACCTTGGCGATGGACTGGGTCATCAGCGCGCCAACGAGAATCAGCGTTGGGGCGGTTGCGAAGGCGGGAATCACCGCTACCACCGGAGAGAAAAATACCGCGGCGAGAAACAAGGCAGCCACTATCACGTTGCTCATCCCGGTGCGCGCGCCGACAGCAACACCGGCGGCGCTCTCAATATAACTTGTTACCGTGGAAGTTCCCGTCAACGAGCCGAAGACAGTTCCGACGGCATCGGCAATCAGCGCCCGGCCGACTCCCGGTATTTTTCCGTCTTTGACGAAGCCGGCTTGTTCGCAAACGCCGACGAGCGTACCGACGTTGTCAAAGAGGTCCACAAAGAGAAACGCAAAGGTAATCTCAAGCAGCCCCAGGTGCGCGGCGCCGCGCAGGTCTAATTGCAACAGCGTGCTGGAAGGATGCGGCATGGCGACCAGAGACGCGGGCCAGTGGGCCATGCCGCGAAAAATTCCGTAAAGCGTCGTGCCAAGAATGCCGAGCAGAATCGCCCCGTTCACTTTTCTGACCAGCAAGACAAGCGTGAGCACCAGGCCGAGGCAAGCGGCCTGCACTTCCGGATCGGAGAAATTTCCTATGCCGACAAACGTCGCGGGATTTGCCACCACCAGCTTCGCGCTGCGCATTCCCACGAAAGCAATGAACATGCCAATCCCCGCCGCGGTCGAATGCTTCAAGCAATCGGGAATGCCGTTAACGATTTGTTCGCGGACACGCGTGACGGTCAGCAGGATGAACAGCACGCCGGAAAAAAATACCACGCCCAGCGCCGTTTGCCAGGGGATGTGCATTCCCAGGCAAACCGAATACGTGAAATACGCATTCAACGACATTCCCGGCGCCAGCGCGATGGGGTAATTCGCATACAGGCCCATGACCAGCGACGCAGCCGCTGAGGAAATGCAGGTGGCGAACAGCACGCCTTCGGCGGGCATACCGGCTTGCGCGAGGATTTGCGGATTGACGACGATGATGTAAGCCATGGTCATAAACGTAGTCAGGCCGCCGAGGAGCTCCCGCCGCACGGTCGTGTGGTTCTCCGCCAGCTTGAAAAAGCGCTCGATCAATGCTTCGCTCCGCGACCGGTTCGAGTGGCTGTTGATGCACGCATCTTGCGGTAGAAAAGAAGCTGACACTTTAGGGTGCCGATGAAGTTCCGTCAATCCAGGCAGCAAATTCAGGGGTCGAATGCGAATTGCTGTACGGAGAGAAAACGCCCGGGCATGTAATAAAGGCCTAAAACAATCTCGGTAAGCCGCTGGATGGCTTCCGGCTTGAGCTCTCCGAGTGGCGTGGCATCTACCTCGACCGCGCGATCTCCCATTCGGGTCGATCCCCAAACCCGGTAGGTGAACAGGATTTTCCGGAGCCAGTACCTCGCGAATGCTAAGCCAGCGAAGGTATTCATGGAGAACATCGATTTTCGTTGCTGCGCTTGTCCGCGAATCCACGGAGGATAGCGGGCAAGTCTCCGTACGTTTCTGGTCTGCTTTCCTTGAGTGCTTCGGCGGCTTTTTTCAGAGTTTGGGCTGCGCCTAATGCTTTTTCGGTTTGCTGTCGCAACTCATCGAGATTCGGCTCTTTCTTGAATACCCACCAATTGATCTCGTCTCTACCGACTTCTCTGCCAAACTCGGTCTGCTCGTATTGGACAAAGCGACCTATCTCGCCAGCCTTTTTCCTAAGGGTCTGGGAATGCATGAGTGTAGAGGCTCGGAGAATATGCCAATGCATTTCGCCGAGCTTTGAGGCGGGCGACGAAGCGAGTATTTCGTGGCCTTCTGGAAGAAGACGATGAGTCGCGCTTCGAGGAAGAATTCAACGTCTGGCTCTCCGACGAGCCCCTAACCAACGACGAAATCTGTCAATTGATGCGCGCCGTCGAAAGAGAGCGCAAACTGGAAGGGAAACCGTCGTTGGTGCAGTTTCTCTCCCAGAGCAAGCGCCCGAAGAAAGCGCCTAAAAAAACAGAAGGAGTCCACTCCAGTCACAAACGAACTGGTTCGCCGACACCCGCTTCGGGTGTCGAGAGCACAGTGCCGGAGGACGTGCATGCCTAAGAAGAGAAAACCTAAATAAGTTAGTGGTTGGGGCGCCGGATTTGAACCAGAGGCCTCCTGCGCCCAAGGTGGCGGATCTCGATTGGACCGGGGCCTATGCCGAATGCGCTGGCCAGAACGAAGCCCAGCGGTGTTAGAATCCCCCCGAGAGTCAGCCTCGGGAAGAGACGGCACGGCACGTTCCCTTTCAACAAGAGAGCCATCGGAGCAAGGCACGCCCCCGAAGGTCAGACTGGATGCGAGAGGAGAATTTCCATGAGGAAATATGGGATTACGCTGGCATGTTTTCTTATTCTCTTGGTGGCAGCGATCATTGTGGCGTGCGCGAAACCGTACCATGAGGAAAACGAACGATACGTCTTCGTTGCGACCAATATCAATTTGCCATACTGGCAGGAAGCGCAGGCCGGTTTTCTGGACGCGGCCAGGGCGCTCGGTGTAAAGGCCGAGATGACCGGCCCGGTGACGTATGACCCCAGCGCAGAGGTAGGCATCTTCCGGCAGGTCGTGGAACAGCACCCGGCGGGAATCTGCCTTTCCGCGGCGCGAGCGGAGATTTTCCAAGCGGATATTGACAAAGCCGTGGCGCAAGGCATCCCGGTAATCTGCGTGGATGCCGATGTGCCGAATTCGAAGCGTATCCTGTACATCGGGACGGATAACTTCAAGGCGGGCAGAGAAAGCATGAAGCGGATTGCGGCGCTCATTTCCGGCCGGGGAAATATTGTGGTCGTGACCATCCCGGGACAGGGCAATTTGGACGATCGGTTGGCCGGAGTGGCCGACGCGTTGAAAAACTTTCCCTCCCTGAAGCTGGCGAAAATCCTGGATGACAAGGGCGATTTGCGGAACGCTTATGACCAAATCTCTGAAATGCTGCAGAAGAAAGAAAAAATAGACGGAATCATTTGCCTGGAGGCCACGGGAGGTCCCGGCGCCGCCAGCGCCCTGCACCGATTGGATCTGGAGGGCAAGGTGCCGATCGTGGCGTTCGACAAAGATCCCGATACATTAGGATTGATCGAGAAAGGTGCGATTGCATCGACGATTGCGCAGAAACCTTATGTGATGAGCTACTACGGGCTGAAATTTCTCGACGACCTGCATCACAACGCGGTGAGGGAATTCAAGGACTGGCGCACCGCTCCGGCGGCCCCGTTACCAACCTGGGTGGATACCGGCACGGCGGTGGTTGACAAGAGTAATATAGCGGCATTTCGCGAGGCGCTTTCTGCCCTCCCCAAGCCCTAGTGAGTGGAGGCGGCGACCGGGCTGCTAGCAAAATGCGCCGGGGCGGATGCCAAGGGCGCCCCATTTGACGACGCGTTGCACGATTCGCTACGGTATTTCCGCAAGCCGATGCAAAACAGTTCCGAGGTACACGCATGCTTTTCTATCTCTTTGCGATTTCGTTCCCTGAGTGGCGCCCGCACTTTGTTTTTCTGGACACGCCGCACGCCAACGAAATGATGGCGCTCCGTTGGCTACACCTGGTCTTCGGGATCATCTGGATTGGATTGCTGTACTTCTTCAATCTGGTGCTGACGCCGGCCATGAAACAGTGTGATCCCAGGCTGCGAATCAAGATCTATCCTGAGCTGATGCCGGGTGCGATGGGCTGGTTCCGTTCGTCCGCGCTGGTGACGGTAATCGTAGGCTTGCGCTATTTCACGATTCATCTGGCCTCGGACGCGAGGGTCGCCGGAGATCGTTCCCTCATCGGCAAGTGGTTCGGCTGGTGGCTGGTGGTGTGGCTCGTCGCGTATGTCTTCATTTACGCGCTGCAGCTCCCGGCGAAGGGAATCCTGAACAACACGTGGTTGCGGGTCATCGGCGTTTCCGTTGTTGTGATTGCCGCCTCGTGGCTGGTCCTCGTTCTGAACGGCGGCCCGGAGGTATCGAATGCACATCTGGCGATCAGTGTCGGAGGCGGGCTGGGCCTGGTCATGCTGATGAATACTTGGGGAGTTGTCTGGCGGGTGCAAAAGAAACTGATTGCGTGGTCGCGTCTCAGCAACGAAAAGGGCGTACCGATGCCGGCCGAATCCGAAAGATTGATGCGCTGGAATTATCTTACGGCGCGAACTTCGTTTTGGCTGTCCTTCCCGATGTTGTTTTTCATGGGCGCGGCCAGTCACTATCCGTTCCTCAGCACCATCGCGCGATAATTAGGCGAAGACCTTTCATGCCCGAGGAAGAGAACTACAACGTCTTCACGTCGGCAACCGGCGTGCCGGTCAAAGCTTGGACGAAAGGCGTCCCATTGGAAGAACAGGCGCGCAAGCAACTTCTGAACGTCGCGCAACTTCCCTTCATCTTCAAGTGGGTTGCGGCCATGCCGGACGTGCACTGGGGCGTCGGAGCAACGGTCGGCAGCGTCATTCCTACGAAAGGCGCGATCATCCCTGCCGCGGTTGGTGTGGACATTGGTTGCGGCATGATGGCTGTACAGACGGACTTGAACGCGCGCGATTTGCCGGATCAGTTGAAGGGCATCCGCAGCGTAATCGAAAAGGCAGTTCCGCATGGCCGCACCAATCACGGGGGCCGCGGGGATGTGGGCGCTTGGCGGGAGATTCCTTTGCGCAACAAGGAAGTTTGGCAAAAGCTCAAGCCGCGCTACGACGCCATTGTCGAAAAGCATCCGAAGCTTGATCGGGGAAATCATTCGAACCAGCTCGGCACGCTGGGCACCGGCAATCACTTCATCGAAGTTTGCCTGGATGAATCTGAAAATGTGTGGTTCATGCTGCACAGCGGGTCGCGCGGAGTCGGGAACCGCATGGGCAACTATTTCATCGAAGTGGCGCGCAGGGACATGGAGAAATTCTTCATCCATTTGCCGGACAAAGACCTTGCCTATTTTTCGGAGGACACGGAGCACTTCGGCGATTACGTCGAAGCCGTCGAATGGGCGCAGGATTTTGCGCGCTGGAACCGCCACCTCATGATGGAGCAGATCGTTGACGCGGTCCGCGATTCCGACGAAGTGCGGCCCTTCGTCGCTCGGTTAAAAGCCATCAATTGCCACCACAACTATGTGGCACGGGAACGTCACTACGGTCAGAATATTCTGGTGACACGCAAGGGCGCCGTGCGCGCCCGCGAAGGCGACATGGGCATCATTCCTGGCAGCATGGGAGCGCGTTCCTATATCGTGCGCGGCAAAGGCAACCGGGAAAGTTTCACGAGCTGCAGCCACGGGGCCGGGCGCGCGATGTCCCGCACGGAAGCGAAGCGGCGCTTTACCGTGGAAGACCACAAGCGCATGACTTCGGGCGTCGAATGCCGTAAGGATGCCGAGGTCATCGATGAAACCCCTGCTGCGTACAAGTCCATCGAAGCGGTCATGGCGGCACAGAGCGATTTGGTGGAGGTCGTCCACACGCTGCGCCAGGTGGTTTGTGTCAAGGGATAGAACTAAAATGAAAGAAGGAGGCGGGCCAGGTCGTCCCGCCTCCTTTTCCCCTCTCGGGGAACCTGGCCACTCTGACGGAGGGCGAATGGCCCGGTCGTGTGTTGGCCTGTCTATATAATCCCGGAATTCGAAAAAAAGTTCCGGAAGAACCAAAAAAAGTGGCTAGAATCACGGTGGGAAAATAGCACCTGCGCTCCGGCTCAATACTCCATGCCTCGTCCTGCACACCTTAGTCCCGATAACATCTTGCGTTTTCTGCAAATTAGAGGCGAACCTGCCTCCACCAACGAGATCGCCCAGGGTCTGCACCTGAAGAAAACCGATACTCGTCCGCTGTTCAAGATCTTGGCGAAACTCAAGAAACGCCATGCCGTCGAGGAGCTGCCCGGCGGGCGGTACCGCCTCCCTGGCCGCAAGTCGGATGGGGAATCCTCTGGTCTCGAGCAGCATCCCGCCCGGTCGCAGCAAATCCAGCGCCCCGCGCTCGCGCAGAAAGATGAAGTAAAAGGACGCCTGGTTCTCCATCACGATGGCTACGGTTTTGTCGTTCCCGATTCACCGATTCCGGAGCTCGATGGGGACGTCTTCATTCCGCCCGACGCCATCGAAGACGCCATGCACGGGGACCACGTGCTGGCAAAAATCCGGCGGCGCGCCGGTGGCGGCTCCGGTGCGCAACGCGCGGAAGGGCGCATCGTTCGAATCCTGGACCGGGCGCACCCCAGCATCGTCGGTTTGTTTCGCTACGGTCCGCACAGGAATACGGTCTTGCCCTATGACGTTCGAATCCAACACGAAGTGGAGATACCGCGCGGCCAGGAACTGACACCGGGTCTTTGGAAAAAGCTGGGTTTTAGCGGCGCAGATGAAAGAAGCATACGGCTAAGGAATATTCCCCGGATGGACGAACTCGACGGGGCGGTGGTGAACGTCGAGCTGGTGCGCTATCCGCGCGGAGGTGCACCCCCCACGGGCCGCGTCATTGAAATCCTCGGCCGCCCCGGTGAACTCGGCGTTGACATCGAGATCATCATTCGCAAACACCATCTGCCACATTCATTTTCCGCTGAAGTCCTGGAAGAAGCGAAGCTTCGCGCACAGCCGGTGAGTGATGCGGATCGAGAGGGACGCGAGGATTTTCGCCATCTTCCCATCGTCACCATTGACGGCGAGACGGCACGCGATTTTGACGACGCCGTTTACGTCGAGCACCGCGCCGATCGCGGCTGGCATCTGCAGGTCCATATCGCGGACGTCGCGCATTACGTGCGAACTGCGACGGCGCTCGACCAGGAAGCGCGCCTTCGCGGGACTTCTGTCTATTTTCCGGATCGCGCCGTGCCCATGCTTCCCGAAGCTCTTTCGAACGGCATGTGCTCGCTAAAACCCCGCGAGGACCGCCTAGTGATGAGCGCGCTGATGGAATTCGATGCGGCCGGCAACATGAAATCCTCCCGCATGACTTCCGGCGTCATCCGTTCCGCCGAGCGCATGACCTACACCAACGTCAACAAAGTGCTCGAAGGCGACGCTGAGATGACCGGGCGCTATGCGGCTCTCGCGCCTCATTTCCGCGACATGAAGGAACTCGCCCTGCTCCTCAACGCCCGCCGCAATGAGCATGGCTCGATCGACTTCGATCTTCCCGAGCGGGTCATCGAATTCGACGACCAGCAGCGCATGACCAACATCTCGCGCAGCGAGCGCAACATCGCGCATCGCCTGATTGAAGAGTTCATGCTCGCCGCCAACCGCGCCGTCGCGGGCTATCTCCTCAAACGCGGTATCGAATCTCTGCACCGCGTGCATGAAAAACCCGACCCGCGTAAAGTCCTGGAATTCGAAGAGCTGGCGCGCGCATTTGGCTATTCGCTGGGCGTCGAAAACCTGCATCAGCGGGAAATCACTGTGCGCCACGGGCGGGTCCCCGCGCCAGCCAAAGCCGGGAGGCCCGATACCTACGGCCACGGCCGGGAGCGTGGCATGAAGGTCGCGCTCCCCGGTGCGGAATTGCGGATTACGCCGCAGCATTACCAGCGGCTCATTCGAAAAGTCGTCGGCAAACCGGAAGAACGCATCGTCTCCTACCTGATGCTCCGTTCGCTCAAGCAAGCTCGCTATGCCGCCGAGCCTCTTGGCCATTTCGCGCTGGGATTTGACGAATATACTCACTTTACTTCACCCATCCGCCGCTATCCGGACCTCATCGTCCACCGCATCTTGAAGTGGGCGCTCGATCACCCGAAAGATGCTTCAATCACTTCAAGCGCCCACGTTGCCGCGCCTCCGGGTTCTAAGGCCACGCTGTACTCACACCGGGTCCTAGAAGAAATGGCCACCGAAACTTCCGAAGCAGAGCGCCGGGCTAATGGCGCCGAGCGCGAACTGATGGATTGGAAGACCGCGCAGTTTATGGAAGCGCATTTGGGCGAGGAGTACGATGCATTGATCATCTCGATACAAAAATTCGGCTGCTTTGTCGAACTGTTCGAAGTTTTTGTGGAAGGGCTTCTTCCCGTCAATGCCCTGGAAGAATTCGCCGGCGCCCGCTGCGTCTATCGCGAACGCGATCACGCCATGGTCGCCCTATCAGGTCAGGGAGGCCGCCGTGGCGGGCCTGGCGTCCGCCATGGCCGGGGCTCCAAGGCAAAACCGATGGAATGGCATCTCGGCGACCGCGTTCGTGTCCGCGCCGAACGCATCGATCCCATGCGAAAGCGGGTCGAGTTCGCGCTGGTCAGCGGAAATTAAGGAGTAATGCGGGATTTCAGCGAACGGACGCGACTGAAATGTGAAGCGCGTGGAGCAACCGGCGGGCCGGCCGTGCTGCGAGGGCAACAAGTCTTGCGGTGGGGTACCAAAACCGGCTGTGCAGTGACAATTGCGAAATGAACAGCCCCAGAGCGAGCTGGCCGGGGGCGTCCAGATCGATGCGGTGGCCATTTCGATAAATGCGCACCACTCTTCCTAGCAATTCTTGTTCTTCAAGGATGCCATCGGTAGTCGGATGTGCGTCGCCCTTGGACAAGAGCTGAGCGGCTTCCAGCGAGCCCTGTTTTTTCACGATGCGGTGTACGAAGAGATGATTCTCGCGGCGAAAAAGGACGACGTCCCCGCATCGCACGTTTTCCATGGGGGTTTGCCGAATCAGTGCGATATCTTGCGACCGCACCCACGGAAGCATGCTCGTACCTTGAACGCGGAGCGCGATGCGGCCGCGGCGCTTCAGGGCCTCCGCAATTCGCGAGGCGTCGCCCGTGCGGCGCTCACCGCCTGCTCGCTTGGTTTCTTCGCGCCTGTTGGCAGTCGCTGGCATCCATTCCTCAAATCGGAACGCTTACCACTCGATCAAAAGACCCTATTCGTCCCATGAAAGGGGCCGGCTCTGTGCTATTAAGCATAGTCTGCCTTGGCGGAGGGCTTAGCAATAAATTTGCCCGCCCGCTTGTCCAATCGTGTAGTGGCTCTCGACAGAACAAGGAATTTCACGAAGTTTGAAACCACGTGCAGGTGAATGGAACTCGATACACCGGGGTAGCGCGTCAGGACCTGCGAGGAGCAGCGTTGCAAATTCCACCCTGGCCCGGCAATTTCCCACAGGCCAGCGCCAGCGTTTCGTAGATGGGCTCGGAAGCAACGCTTGGTTTGGTGTACGGCTTCTTGCCGCCGTTTCCGCCGGGCGTTTGAGGAGCGTTCTTGTGGTCGTCGGGCATTCGATGCTCCCTCAGTTTGGACTAGTGTCTGTCACGAGAGAAGCGATTTCGTTCCCGGAATTTTCGCGCAAAGAGGCCGCTCTGCTCTCTTTGTGGAGCGAGCTTACTGGATCGAGCACACCGGCCAGCCGCGCTTTTTGTTCCGCGAGTTCGCAGGCGCGCTCGTAGGCGCCTAGCAAATCTCCGCCTTCCATCAGCGCAAGCCCCGGGCAGCGCTCGCAATAGCTTCGAATCTGGCATCGGGAGCAAACCGGAAGGTGGCTCTCGCGAATACCGCGAAGCCGTTCGAGTTGCGGCGCGTGATACCAGATATCGCTGAACCGCTCGCGGCGCAGGTTTCCTGCCGCTTGCGGCAGTTGGACGCAGGGAAAGACATCACCGTAAGGCGAAATGTAGCAGCTATTGTGGCCCGCGCTGCACGGCAGATCTTCGTAGGCCGAGTTTCCGCTGGAAACCGCGCTGCCGAGCGAGGCCAGCGAACTCTCCACCACGCGGTTCACTCTCGCGCTGGGCTGCGGTTTGCAGGCGTGCAGCCGAGGATCCTGCAACACCGGAAGCAGCGAGGAAACCGATGCACGATGCGCTAGCGGGCCACCGGAACCGTCCATCATCGGCGTGATGGTCAAATCCAAAACGTAAGGAATCCCCAGCTTCTCTGCGAGCGCCATCACGCCGCGGTAGGCCAGCAAGTTCTCCTGCATCAGCGGGCAGGCCAGCTTGACCTGCAATCCTTGTTCGAGCAGGAGTGGAATCGCGGCCAAGGTCCGCTGCAGCGATCCGGAAACCTTGGTGATGGCGTCATGCACTTGCGGAACATCGCTGTACACGCTGATCTGCACGCGCCGCACACCAAATTCGCGCAACCGCGCCGCACGTTCCGTGGTCACAAGCAACGCATTGGTCTTCAAGCTGACGTCAAAGTGGAGGCGTCTCGCGGCCGCCAGGATTTCGTAAAGATCCGGCCGAAGGAAAATTTCTCCGCCGCTGAAGGTGAGGAACAAAGTCCCGGCGCTTGCCAGGTCTTCCATGACGGCAATGCATTCGGCGGTGGTCAGCTCGCCGTGGTCGTCGTGATCCAGATAACAATGCAGGCAGCGTTCATTGCAGCGGTACGTCAAATCGAAATGCACGCTGAGCGGCCGGCGCTTTTCTACCGTGCGCGAAATCAGACGGTTCATCACCGGTGTGGGACCGGATGCGACCGTGGTGGTCAACGCGATTCTCCGACCGCTGCCTGAACGGGCGCGATCAATTTCCGGGAAGACATCTCTTCCAACAGCGATTGTATATCGGCCAAGGCGATGTCCGGCGCCACTTCGTAGTTTTCGGCGAGCAATGCAGCCAAATCTGCTGCGGATTTATATCCATCGATGTTTTTCCAAAGAAAACTTCCCGTGTCATTGAGCTCGTGCATCACGCTGTCATTCGGGGAAATAATGACCGTCGCATTGTCAATCTCTCTCCAGGCCAGCGCGGGATTTTTCTGCCACAGGACGGAGGCGGTATTCATTCAGGAAGAACCTCCCAGAACACTGCGTCTTTGCGGAACGCCAGCGCGTATCCGGAGATGGAATCCACGGCCTGGCCGAGAATATCCAGAAGCCGCCGATTGGCTTCCGATTCAGCGGAGAAGAACAGCACGTTGGGGAGCAGGGCGCGAAGCATCTCTATGGTGCGAAGCGGGGTCACGCGATTTTCCGCGGCCTGCACGAGCCGAAAGAGCCCTCTGACCGGAGCGCTCGTATTCGAGCCCATAGCGCGAAATTCGCCCCAAAAAGGAGTCCCGTATGCGCGCCACTCGCCATTTGCGAATCGTAGCAGCGATATTTCGTCCGTCAAGACTGTTCCCGCCGGCGACAGCGAAGCCACCGTGCTCTTCCCCGCGCCCGACCTACCGGTGAAAACGTAGGCTTTCCCGCCGCGAACGACGGTGGCGGCATGAAGAAGAAATCCGTGGCGGCCCGCGAGCTTCCAGCTCAACAAAACGCGCAGGAGGGAATCGAGCGCATATTCATTCCTCACGCCATCGAATCGTGTTTCCCGGGAAGAAGCGTGAAGTGCCGCGCCTTCAAATTCATAACCAAATTCGGCTGGGCGGTTCTCGGACTTGGAAAATTCGTTTAGGGTAATGTGAATCGGCTGCACGGCCGCTTCCCGGAACGCGGCGTACCGCGACGATGCCGCCCTGAAAAGCTGCGCATCGGCCATCTGCAGTCGGAAAGGCACGCAGCCGATCGACAAGTCGAGCTGCTGCTTTGGAGCGCCTCCTGAATTGGCGTCCGGTGCGTTCAAAATGCTCCTCGATTCTATCGTGCGAGCACGCCAATGCGAGAAAAGAAGGCGTATTCCCGCTCCTTGGAAGCCCCTGGGGAATGGAAGCTATAGTAGTTTTGCGTGCACCCCCTGCTAAGTCAAGGCACTTTGCTCAAGTTCGTACCTGAAAAGCGGCGCCAGGATCTCATCATCCGGTGGCTAAGTGAGTTTCTAGCTATACGGCCCGCCTATGATTATGGTTTCTACCCGGCACGGAGCCCTAGTTCGAAGGTCTCGACGATTTCTGCTATTCTGAAGCCCTTAGTCCGCAGCAACAGAATTCCCTTGCTGCGCTGCAATATTCCAGAAGAAAAAGGATTCTGCCCTCGTGACGCCGTCCACTTTTTCCCAGCAAGCCGCCAGGCGTATTTTCAACTTCAATGCGGGTCCGGGTGCGCTTCCCCTTCCCGTCCTCGAGCGTATCCGCGAGGAACTGCTTGATTGGCGCGGCAGCGGCATGTCCGTGATGGAGATGAGCCACCGCTCGCCTGAATTCGAAAGCATCATCGCCGCGGCGGAACAAGAGCTTCGGAGTCTGCTCGGAATTTCACACGATTACGCGGTGATTTTCCTGCAGGGCGGCGGAAGCATGCAGTTCACGATGGCGCCGATGAACCTCTGCCTGCCCGGGAAGCCCGTGGACGTCCTGCACACGGGAATGTGGACCGCGAAAGCGATTGGCGAACTGAAGAAAGGCGTCCTACACAATATCGCCGCCTCCACGGAATCCGAAAAATTCGCCCGTCTTCCGCGCAAGGACGAAATCAGCTTTTCACCGGGCGCTTCCTACGTGCATATCTGCACGAACAACACCATCGAGGGCACGCAGTGGAGCGCCCCGCCGGAAACAGGTGGCGTGCCGCTCGTCGCCGATATGTCCTCGGACATCGCCTCGCGCGCGATCGATGTGAATAGATACGGAGTGATTTTCGCCGGCGCGCAGAAAAACCTCGGCCCCTCCGGTGTGACCGTCGTGGTCATTCGAAAAGATCTTGCCGAACGCGCCGGCAAGAACCTCCCCACGCTCCTGCAATACCGCACGCACATTAAGGAGAAGTCTCTATATCACACCCCCCCGACCTTCGCGGTCTACATCGTCGGGCTGGTTTTGCAGTGGATGGCATCCGCAGGCGGGATTGCCGCAATCGAAAAACGCAATGACGTCAAAGCCAAGCTCCTGTATGACGCGCTTGAAGCAAGCAGCGGTTTTTACAGCTGCCCCGTCGAGCGCAGCTCACGTTCAAGAATGAACGTAGTCTTCCGCGTGGCCGGAGCAAACGAATCCATCGAGAAGCAATTCGCGGCGGAAGCTGCCGCTGCGGGGTTGGCCGGGACGCCCGGCCACCGCTCCGTCGGCGGCCTGCGTGTCTCCCTTTACAACGCCGTGACGCTCGAAGCCGTCGAAGCCCTGACCAGCTTCATGCGCGAATTTCATCGCACCCGGGGCTGAAATTGGGAACCGCAAAATAAAAGTGCGCGGAAGGGACGTCCCTCGCGCGCACTTTCACTTTTTCCCTATCGTTATGCCAGGTCAAAGAGCAGCACTTCGGCATTTTCCACGCCGGTGAGCTCCACGAATTTTTCAGCGGAGATGGCCGCGCCATCGCCCACCTCGAGCTTCGTCCCATTCAGCTTCACGCTGCCCCGGGCCACTTGCACGTAGGCATGCCGGTCTTTTTTCAGGGCATGCTTCACGGTATCGCCGGAGCCCAGGACGGTAGCGTAAAGCTCATTGTTTTGGCGGATTTTCACCGAGCCTTCGCGTCCATCCGGCGAAGCCACCAGCCGCAGCTTCCCGCGCTTTTCGACTTCGCTGAAGTTTTTCTGGTCGTAAACGGGCTTCAGCCCCTGCTTCTCCGGCAACATCCAGATCTGATACAGATGCACCGGCTCGGTCTTCGACGCGTTGAACTCGCTGTGCGCCACGCCGGTCCCCGCGCTCATATACTGCACGTCGCCGGGCTTGATGACCGACCCGTTGCCCATGCTGTCCTGGTGTTCGAGAGCGCCTTCGAGCACGTACGTCACGATTTCCATGTCGCGGTGCGGGTGCGTCGGAAAGCCGCCGCCGCCGGCAACACGGTCATCGTTCATCACGCGCAGCGTCCGGAATTGCACGTGCTGCGGATCGAAGTAATCCGCGAACGAGAATGTGAAATGCGAATCGAGCCAGCCGTGGTCTGCGCGCCCGCGCTCGTTGCTTTTTCGAATGTCAATCATTTCCCACCTCCGGGTTTGACCAGCGCATAATACTCGTTATAACGACAATTGTCAAGAGGCACATCGACCCCTGCGCTCCCGGGCCCTGGGGGCCCATAACTGTTTCAGTTTGTGGGCTTTGCCCGGCCCTTCCGGCCAGTTTCCGGGGCCGCCCCTTTGGTGTACAGTGGTATTGGAAAGCAGCGTTTGTTTTTTGCCCTCCTTTAGAGGAACGCTTAATGGACTCCCCTTTGTCCGCGACGCAGACGAAAAAACCGGAAGGCTCCGTCACGCCCCGTGAGACTCTGACCGTTACCGACAACCGCACCGGCCAATCCTACGAACTTCCGATTACCCATGGCACCATCCGCGCTGCCGACCTCCGCCAGATCAAGGTGGACCCCAAAGAATTCGGCATGATGAGCTATGACCCCTCCTTCAACAACACCGCCTCGTGCATCAGTAAAATCACATTCATCGATGGCGACGCCGGCATTCTGCGTCATCGCGGTTATTCGATCGAAGATCTCGCGGAAAAAAGCACTTATCTTGAAACCGCCTATTTGCTTTTGAATGGTGAACTGCCCAGCTCCTCGCAGCTCAAGACCTGGAGCTACAACGTCACGCATCACACCTTCATCCACGAAAGCATCAAGAAATTCCTGGACGGCTTTCATTACGATGCCCATCCGATGGGCATGATGATGTCCACGATTGCGGCGCTTTCCACTTTCTATCACGACGCGAAAGACATCTTCAGCGTTGAATCGCGAAAGAAGCAGACCTATCGCCTCATCGGCAAGATGCCGACGATTGCGGCGTTCTCTTACCGCCACACGCTGGGAATGCCCTTCGTTTATCCGGACAACGACCTTAGCTACACGGGCAATTTCCTGAACATGCTTTTTCGCACCACCGAGCCGAAGTACCGGCCCAACCCGACTCTCGAGCGTGCTCTCGACGTTCTTTTCATTCTGCACGCGGACCACGAACAAAATTGCTCCACCAATACGATTCGCGGTGTAGGAAGCTCACACGTCGATCCGTACTCCGCCACTGCCGCGGCTATCGCCGCGCTCTATGGCCCGCTGCACGGCGGCGCCAACGAAGAAGTTCTCCGCATGTTGATGGAAATCGGCTCGATTCAGAAGGTTCCGGAGTTTATCAAGCGCGTGAAAACCGGGGAAGTGAAGCTCATGGGCTTCGGCCACCGCGTTTACAAAAATTACGATCCTCGCGCCCGCATCATCAAGCACATTGCCTACGAGGTGTTCGACCTCATGGGCAAGAATCCGCTTCTGGAGATCGCTCTCGAGTGTGAGCGCATCGCCCTTGAAGACGAGTATTTCGTGAAGCGCAGGCTCTATCCCAACGTGGACTTCTATACCGGCCTCATCTATCAGTCCATGGGTTTTCCCATGACCATGTTCCCTGTTTTGTTCGCTATCCCGCGCACCTCCGGATGGATCTCCCAATGGGAAGAGATGCTCCTCGACCCCGAACAGAAAATCGCGCGGCCCCGCCAGATCTATCTGGGCCACGATACGCGCCATTACGTACCCATCGATCAGCGCGGTTAGTAAAGTCCCTATATTCGTTTTGAATACCGTCGCCGGGAAGTCTCTCGACAATCCCTTCGCCCCGCGTATAGTTGTTGGAGAGAGGTTGTATGGCTCAAAGTCCAATTACCCCTTCGAATTCGGGAGCGCGACGCCGCAGCCAGCGCGTGCTGATGCAAGTCGCTCTGCGTCTTCGAGGGGTGGATGCTCAGGGCCGGAACTTCGAGGAATTCACGGAAACTCTCGCTATTAACGCACACGGCGCACTGGTTTTACTTGAGGCACGCGTCACCAGCGGCAGCGTCATCCAGGTGCGGCACAACAAAACGGAAGAGGAACAGGAGTGTCATGTCGCGTTTCTCGGTCCAGTGCGCAGCGGCAGGAGCGAGATAGGCCTGGAGTTCACCGCACCGCGCCCTACTTTTTGGCGCGTGGCTTTTCCTCCCGAAGACTGGTCACCCAAGCATCCCGAAGCCCGCACAGTCTCGAGCGCCCGCGGGGACAAGTAGAAAGCTTCCATCGGTTCTCGTCGCTTCTTCCCTTTCCATGAACTCCGCAGTCGAAGTGTGCTTCGTGCGATCTGCTTGTTTTTCCTGATTCCACACCAGCGCCGTAGGCGCACCGGAACCCTGGAACGAATTAGCTGGCAGGCCCCTTTTTCCCCATCATCGCTGACAATAGCCACTTCCTCAAAACGGCAACGAAATACGGCTTCGTCTCGCGAAACATCAGCCCCATACCCTGGTTTTCATCCACAAAGATGACACTGGCTTGCCCTTCAAAAAACTCCGTCGCCGTGAAAACTTTCACTCCCAGGGCTGTCCCCACCGGATAGGGATTTACGGTTTCCACGTAGCAGCCGTTCAAGCTGAGTTCCCGGACCTTCGCCGTGATCTTGTCTTCCGACGTTCCGTGGCGCATTTCGATGGCTCCGGCGAATGTATAACGGGGAGTGCGGCGGCGTTCTTGTTCCATGGTCCTCCGGGGAAGAGGAAATGCCCCCGATTCTATCTCTCTCTCCCCCATTCTCCTCCAAAAATCTCTCCCCTTTTGCTTGAGAAACGGGAATGTTCCATCCGCCCCCCGCCCCGCGACTTCGATCTAGGACACGCCTAACGTGCTTACGGACGTGATTTACCAAGCCAATGCTGTTGGCGGTGGTAGCGATTGCCCTCGCTGTGTATGCGTTCGACTGCCTGGCCATGTCGACGCCTGAGCAGGCATCGGATTCGAGTACACCGGCGCCTTCGAATCCGCCCTAAAGCCCTCCTCTCAAACGAACTGGGACAAGGGGTTAAGTAAGCCGCTATCGAAGTTCTAGGCTGGCGTCAATGGATGCTACCGATATGACGGAAAGCGCACTTTTGGGTCCCGGATAGCAGCTCACTGCTCTTTCAGTCCCCACAGGCGCATTCGGCAAATGCGCCGAGCGGAATTTTCGGCTCGCGCTTTAGGCCTGCTTGGCGGGGACGGATTTGCGCCACGGATGCATGGGCTTGCCGTTCTTTCTTCGGCTGCCGTGCCATGCTCAATCCCTCACGGAGTCTCCGGTGCGAGCGGAACAGCCGTAGCCGCACCGCCATCGCCGAGATGCCCATGCGTTCCGCAGTTTCTTGCGTCGAATATTGCAAAACGTCTCGCAGCAGACAGACTTGCCGCAGCTCGGGGGCAAGTTGCTTGATGGCATCCGCCAGATGCTGGCGCATCTCGCGCCGCGCAAAGCGCTGTTCGGGATTTTCCTCCAGCGTCGCTACGCTGCTTCCCAGTGTCTCTTCGCCAGCGCCCTGCGGCTCTTCCAGCGAAAGCACTTTTCCGTCGCGCCGCTTCCGGAGTACATCAATGGATGCGTTCGCCGCGATGCGAGACACCCAGGCGTGCAAATCGTCCCGAGTCTCGTCTTGGCTCCCGTTAAATTGCTCCAGCTTGGAGATGGCTTTCAGAAACGCTTCTTGCCGGACGTCTTCGGCTTCTGCAGGATTGCGCGTCAGCCGCAGTGCTCCCAGGTACAGCGCCGGCCCGTACGGGAGGATTAATTTGGCCAGCGATTCGCGGTCGCCCTTGCGGGCCTGCAGGAGGAGCCCCGCGCGGGCGGCACTGTCGAAAGTTAGGGAGGTGCTGCACATGGCACCTTTAAGAATGGCAGTCCAAGCGCCACCGCTTATCGAGCCGTAATCTACAGAAAAGAAAGAGCTAATGGCCTTCGATGAGGGTTATCAAACCTGAGAAAGTGACCGCTTCTGGGATGCAACGGTGCGTTTTCGGTCATTCCCCGCTGCATCCTAAAATGGCTTCACGACCCACACTACATCGCGCTTGTTTCCAAATTGTCGGAAATGAACTAGCGCACCAGCTTTTCCAGTTCAGGAAACGAAGACGGAACGGTATAAGAGCGCTCGGGAACTCCCGACCCCGCCTTGATCGCGTCAGCGATCATGGAGATGGCTTGCCCCGCGTTGGGAGGCACGAGCACCGTGGCCTTGAGCTTTCCGGTGCGCACCCACGTTTGCCCGGTCTTCGGCAATCCATCCACACCGGTATAAGGGAGGCGCAGCCATTGCTCCCTCTCCTCTGCTCTCGTGCTACCCTCAAAAGCTTTTCGCGCCCCCATGGCCATGGCGTCATTCTGCGCCCCGATCAGATCGATGCCGCCCTTGCGGGCAAGATTCAATCGTAGCCACGAGGAAATACTCTTGTAGGCGCTCTCGTCCGTCCACTGCCCGCGCAGCGCCGTGGCTTGTATCTTCGAAGGCAGCGCGCCGTGCATCCCCTCGGTGCGATCCCTCGCTGCGGAATTTTCCGAAGGCCCCTGGATATAAAGGATGGAGCCGCCACGGGGAAGCAGTGCGGCAAACTGCTGGCCCTGAATCTTGCCGATCTCCTTGTGATCGGAGCTGATGGAGAAAATGGGAGCGCGCGAAGTTTTGCGCAATTCCGAGAGATATTCCGCTTCGCGGTTCAACACCGCCCAGCTGATTCCGGCGCCCACCGCCGTGCGCGCCACCTGTGGCAGTGCAGTCGCGCCCACGGGTTCGAACACAATCGCATCAGGACGCAATTCCGGAGTAGCTTGAATGGCCTTCAGAATCTGTGTGCTTTGTGTAATCGCGTCGTTCTCCGCGTAGAGAATCTCGAGGTCGGCTCCGAGGCGCCGCGAAGCATCCTGCGCGGCGGCGGCTTGCTCCAGCTGGTAATCGTTCTCGCGGGTGGTCAGCGAAACGAGGAAGCGAAGCTTCTTCATCCGGTTCCTTTCTCTTGTAAAGTGGGAGGCACCTTTGTCCCATCATCGCACCGCGGCAAAAAAGTAGAGCCGAATCGTTTTCCTGCTGTGCTCTTTCAAGAAAGTTCCCGCGCCGTCAAGTTCTCAGAATATGACCGCGAAGAGTCGGAAGAGCACGCGCGGGGGAGAATCACGCCCACGCCTACTCGGCGGGTTGAAGTTTTTCGCCGTGCATTTCCCACTCGATGCGCACGAGAAAATCGAAGTGCATGCCTTCGGTTTTGAGCCAGCCTTCGAGGGCTTCTCGCGAGTCGGCGCGGAATTCGACGAACATTTTCCCTTCGAGCATATTGACGAGAACGCGCTCGGCGCGAGCGGTGCCGCCGGCCTGCATTCTTTGTGCGAGAGCTTCAGCACCCTGGCGGGTGAGGCAGGCCAGCGTGTGCTGCGTAAGGTAGCGTGGCATCGGAACTCCTGGAAGAGAATTGGTGTCTAAGTATTCCACAGGAGGCAACGCTCCTGCATGAGTACATAGGGTGAATGGGACTGAAAATGTCCATGCGGACTTTTGCGCATCAGACGACGCGGATGATGTGATTGGCATCTCGATGGGCCAGCCGGCATTTCGCATCGGCGGGGGTGCAACATGAAATGGGTCCTGCCAGTACTGTGTCTCTGCTTGCTTTGCTGCAGTGCAATTCCGGCGCAAGAAAAAACGGCTCCCGCAGGAAAGGCAAGAAACGCGGAGGCTGGGAGCGAGGCGCGCGAAAGCGCGAATCCAGCAAGGGCGAAGCTGCCGGTGCGGCGCGTGGTGCTCTATAAAAATGGCGTGGGGTACTTCGAGCACTTGGGACGCGTGCGCGGAAGCCAGGATGTTCACGTGGACTTCACGAGTGCGCAGCTGAATGACGTGCTGAAGTCCCTGACCGTACTCGATCTCTCCGGGGGAAAAATTACTGGTGTCGATTACAACTGTGAAGCTCCGCTAGCTCGGAGATTGTCGACGCTGCGATTGGCGCTCGGCGAGAATCCAAGCGTGACGGATTTTCTTGGCGCATTGCGCGGAGCGAGACTGGAAGTGCGCGGCGGCAGCGGGACGTCGGTTACGGGAAGATTGCTGAGCGTCCAGCAGAAATCGCGCGTGAAGGACAATGGAAAGACAGAGTGGACGGAGATTGCTTTGGTGAGTGACAACGGTGAAGTACGCACTGCGGAGGTGACACCCTCCACCAGCGTTCGGATTGCAGAAAAGGATTTGCAGATGGAAGTGGGGCGATACCTTGGCCTGATCGCTTCTTCGCGGGACCAGGATTTGCGGCGGATGACGATTTCGACGACGGGCGCGGGCGAACGCAATTTGTACGTGAGCTACATCAGCGAGGTGCCAATCTGGAAGACCACTTACCGCATCGTGCTGCCATCGAAAGCGGAGAAAAAACCGCTACTGCAGGGCTGGGCGATCGTGGACAACACGATCGGTGAGGATTGGAACGACGTGGAGGTATCGCTGGTGGCGGGCGCACCGCATTCCTTCATCCAACAGCTTTCTCAACCGTACTACGGAAGACGCCCGGTTGTGCCGTTGCCGGAGAGCGTGCAACTGACGCCGCAAACGCATGCGGCAACGCTTGAGCCTTCAGCCCATTTGATGGCAGCTGGCGTACCAGGTGGAGCTATAGGCGGAGTACTGGGTGGGGTTGCCGGTAGATTGGGAAGTGCTAGCGGAAGCGGGGCGGGGATGGCGATGCCAACTCCGGGACCCCCACGACCGGCACTCATGCCTGAGGAAGAGGCAGTCGCGGAAGCGCGTGAGGAGAGCGAGCCTGTAGCGGAAGGCAACGCTCTTGGCGATCTTTTCGAGTACAAGCTGAAGGAACACGTAACGATCCGAAAAAACCAGTCAGCTCTCGTGCCGATTCTGCAAACGGACATCGCGGCGGAAAAAGTTTCGCTGTGGAGTGAATCGCTGGGTATGGCGCGGCCTCTGCGTGCGCTGTGGGTGAACAACGCCAGTTCGCTCACGTTGGATGGAGGAAGTTTCAGCGTGCTGGATAGCAACACTTTTGCAGGCGAGGGCCTCGTCGAGGCGATTAAACCCGGCGAGCGAAGACTGCTCTCCTACGCAACGGACCTGGGGCTGCTGGTGGACACAAGACAGGATAACGGCCACGAACGCGTTACGCGCGTGCGGATTTATCGCGGGACGATGACTACCACGAGCGAGGAGCGCGAAAAGAAAACTTACATCGTTCGAAATGAAGACACGACGCCACGGACACTCGTGATCGAGCATCCGGCACGCCCGGAATGGAAACTTGCCGAAGATGGACCGAAGCCGGAGGAGAAAGCTTCCGGGCTGTATCGCTTTCGTTTAAACGTAGAACCGAAAAAGACGGAAAGACTGGTAGTTAACGAAGCCAAGCCACTCTACACGCAATATGCGTTGAGTGGTGTGACGGATGCTCAGATCGAACTTTTTCTGCGTCAGAAGTCCATTAATGCTGACATCGCGAAGGCGCTGCGAGCCATCGTGGCACAAAGAAATGTCGCTGCGGACTTTGATGAGAAGATCAAAGCGCAGCAAAAAGTGATCGACCAGATTTTCAGCGACCAGGGCCGCCTACGAGAGAATATGAAAGCTCTGAAAGGAAGCGCGGAAGAGAAAACTCTATTGCAACGCTACACCAAGCAACTCGATGAAGAAGAAACAGAGCTCGATACGCTAGGAAAAGGAAAGCAGGCGACAGAAAAGGAACAGCAACTGGCAAGCGCGGTGCTCCAGCATATGATTCAGGAATTGCAGCTGGATATGACTTTGTGAGGAGACTCTTGTACGCCGAAACGATCAGATGTATTTCAAAGCGCGGAAACCGGCGAAGCCGGCGCGGGTGAGGGCGGCGAGTTCGCGGAAGAGGAGCGGGTCGATCTCGGTGAAGTTGAAGCAGGACTTGCCCTGCATGCGCTTCTGAAGTTCCGGCGAGATGCGCTTTTGCAGATCGGGAGTCATGTAGACGGGCATGAGGTAGTAGCTCACGTAGTTCTTGCCCAGGCGAACTGCGCCGAAACAAACCGCCTTGCCCGTGGGACCGGGGAGGAGAGTTTCGAGATAGTAGAATTCCGGCTTGTAGCGGACGACGCTGAGACGTTTTTCATAGGGGGTCAGGATTTTCTTCAGCGCGGCGAAGACGGCGGGAAAATCCTTTGCGGACTTTGCCGGTGCCTTCTTTTTTCGCGAGGAAGTTGTTCTTTTCTTCTTCAAGAAAATCCCTTGGAGAGGCCTGTCTAAACGTAAGCAAGTATAAGGGTCAGCTTCAGAGCTGAAAAGAGGCGATCTCCTTCCCCTGGCGGCATCGAGTAGGGAAAAAGTAAGGAAAAATCTTAATTCTTGGGAAAAGTCCAAGCTGGCAAAGAATTCCCGATCACCCCCCATACTTATGTAAGGAACATCCAGAAGGGAAAAAGGAGAAAAAATCTTGGTACTAGTACATTTTTCTGAAAGTCGTCCGCAGGAGCGCGCCCACAGAGGAGAGAACAAGAGACTAAGCCCCGGCCTTGGAATGGATTGAGTGGGCCGAACGACAAGCGGATCGTAGCGGTCCTCTCGGAGAATCTCCCTACTCTTTTGTCGACGGCAAAGAGCAGGTTGTTAATCGCCTCCAGTCGGTTCGATGGGGTTGCTAGGGCCGGAAGGAGGCGGCTGTTAGCATGCTGATCCGCGCCTAGCGCTAGGAGGCCTACCGCTCGGCAGATGTAAATAAGTGCCGAGGGTATGTAGCATGCAGTTCTTCGGGAGCCATCAAAAAGACGGAAATGAGGGGAAACATTTGAGGTATTCCATCGTTTCTAAGTCATGAACTTCCCTGCAAATCTGCGGTGCACGCTTCGGCGCTGCCGGGAGTGAAGGGAGCGGGGTTTGGGTCCGACGCGCCGTTCATGACCATCGGAGATACAGAAGGCTATACGGTGGAGGGCGAGGCGCCTCTACCCACGGGAGAATACAACGACGCGCTCTACCGGGAAGTGACTCCTGGGTACCTGGAGATGCTGGGAGCGCAAGTGAAAGAGGGCCGGTTTCTGGAAGAGAGCGACCACGAAGACGGATCGCTTGCCGTGGTGGTGAATGAATTTCTCGCCAAGCGTCACTGGCCGGGAAAGAGCGCGGTCGGGAAACGAATTCGCTTCGGAGACGAAAAGGCCCCCTGGTGGACCGTTGGGGGAGTGGTCCGCGATATTCGGGAGCGCGGACTTTTGTACGAGATGAAGCCGGCGGTGTACGTGCCCGTGACGCAGGTGAAGAAACCGCAAGGGTTCGCGTTTCTGGTGGCGCGAACGTCCAGCGATCCTGTGAGCACGATCAAAATGGTCGAAGGCGCGGTCTGGTCGGTGGATCCGCAGCAGCCGGTATCTTATGTGCGCACTATGGATCAACTGATGAAGACCGACGTTGCGGACCGCACGCGGCCGATGGTGTTACTGGGAGTGTTTGCCGGACTGGCCCTGGTGCTCGCGTGCTTGGGCGTCTACGGCGTGCTAGCGTACGCCGTGGCACAACGGACCCGGGAGATTGGCGTGCGCATGGCCATGGGGGCAAAGCCTGGAGACATCACAAGAATGATTCTGGGGCGCGGGATGAGGTTGAGCGCCATTGGATTACTGACGGGGGGAGTGCTGGCGGCGGGGCTCGCAGCGCTACTGCGCACGCTGCTCTTTGGAGTGACGCCTGCCGCGCCAGGAATTTATGCGGGGACAGCGGCGGCGCTGGTACTGGTGGCGGTGATGGCTTGCGTGATTCCGGCGTTACGGGCGGCACGCGTGGATCCGGCAGTCGCGTTGCGGAACGAATAAGCAAAAAGACATATGGGGCTTCCCGTCCTGTCCGGACTGGCAGGTTGGCGGTGAAGCACATTCTTGCCTTACAGCGTTCCCGCTTGCCAAGCACGCATTACACTCAAGGTGAGCAGGGACGGGTTTGCCTCTGCAAGGATGGGGCATGATCGTTCGGGAACGCAGGCGAGGATGAAGAGAATGAGACGCACATGGCTTCTGATTACGATTATTCTGCTGGGCCTGGTGGTGGTACGCGGCGTAGCAGGTGCCCCGCAAAGCAAGGGCTCGGCGACGCTGACGGGCACGGTGCTCGGACCGGATGACCGGCCGGTGGCGCATGCGAGCGTGTCGTACCAATCCTCCAGCGGCAACGCGCCGCACGCAGTCCATACGGACTCGCGCGGGCAATTTACGATCACGAAGCTACGCGCAGACAACTACGACATTCGCGCATCGGGCAAGGGAGTCTTTTCCGAATGGGAGAAGAACGTCAGCTTGCGCACCGGCCAGACGAAAGAATTGACGCTGCGCCTGATCTATGCGAGGAAAATTCCCAAGGCGTACGTGAAAAGCAAGCCACGGCCGTAATGCAACTCACAAGTTGTTGCAAGGATTGCCCAGAGTGCCTCTTCTTACTGATAGAGGAGCTGGGCAAGCTCGTACAAATCGGAATCCGAGACATCGGAGACAGCACAATACTCCATCCCCTGGCGCCGCCAGTGGCGCCACTGATAACCCTGTCGCAAGCCGGGCGGATGAATCGGGGTGTCCGGCTTCTGGGTGGGCAGGACAAAAAGATTGATGACGTGTTTGCGTCGTGCATACACGAGCGCGGCTACATTCTGTCCGCCGAGAACATCCAGGCGGGCGCCCATCAAGGCGAATCCTTCATCCGCAAAATCCTTAACCGGAGGGACAAACGCAAGCTTGCCGTTGAACCAAGGCTTGACGGTGTGCTGGTCCGAGGAAACGACATCCGTAAGGTGGCCGGGTTGCAACGAGCGAACGTGGGCATCGATTAGCTCCGCAGCCGTAAAGGGGGCAGAAGAAGCGCTGTTCTGAACCCGCGGCCAGGCATACCAGGAGACGGAGGCAACGATCAGAAGCGCGGCGGCCAGGGCCAGCCAACGCCACGCGGGAATCCGCAGGGCTACGGGAGAAGCCGTCGCCGCGCCAAGATCAGCGCGAACTTTTTTGCGCAGGGAAACAGGAGCGTTTTCGTAAAGACCGCTGCGCTGGAGCGACGAGCGCAGGGATTCTTCCGCTCCCAGCGCGATGGCGCACTCGCGGCAAATCTCGAGATGGCGCTCAAATTCCGCGGCGCGCATGGCGTCCAGTTCGCCATCGAGATAGCCGTGAAGGACGGTGCGCGTGGAATCACAGCCCACGGGAGGCCTCCTGCGGGGAGGCGTGCATGAGCGCGCGTTGGAGCCGTTGGCGAGCCCGGGCCAGCGCGGACATGACCGTGCCGATGGGAATGGCGGTGATGGAAGCAATCTCCTTGTAAGAGCAGCCTTCGAACTCGCGAAGGACGAGAACTTCGCGGAAACGAGGGGGCAAAGTTTCAAGAGCGCGGGTAAGCCGCTCTCGATTGTCGCCGGCGATGGCCAGGGTTTCCGGAGAGACGCTAGGTTGTTGGTGCAATTCTTCGTCGAATTCGCTCATGAGCTCCACAGGGCGGTTCTTCTCCAACCAGGTATAGCAAGTGTTGCGCACGATTTGCAAAAGCCAGGCTCGCGCGTCGCCGCCGTGAAACCCGCGGAAAAAACGGCACGCACGGAGCATAGCCTCCTGTGCGACATCTTCCGAATCCGCGCGGTTCCGCAAAAGCCATCTTGCGAGGTTGAAAGCAGCATCGAGGTGCGGCAGAACGAGCTGTTCAAAGCGTGCGCGGTCCTGCACATCCAACACGTCCGAACCTCTTCCCTGGTCAGAGCCACTCATTGGAAGAAACCGCCTCAGGAGGGTTTTTATTCCCGAATCCCCTTGGATGTGACGAATCAGGCAGAAGGTTGGTAAGCACAAAAGCGTGGGAATAACCGAGGGCCCTGGGCGGTCTGTAGAAACGAAACACGTCCCATATGCGGCGCGGGCTCCCTGGACTCTCTCACCCGCGCCGCCCTCCAAAGGCCATTGGCGGAAATGGGTGGTGGAAAATCCTAATTGCTACGGGTGTAGCCGAGCAAGGAGCAAGAACCGATGGGGAGCAAGCGCAAGCAAGAAATTCTTCACGATCACAACCATGACGGGATCGACCGGCGTGGATTCCTGAAGTGCATGGCCTGGGCGGGAACGGGCGCATTCTGCGTGATGCAGGGAGGGGTGCTGAAATCGTACAGCTTGAGCCGGCTGCCGAAGTTAGGCTCCCAGGAAGCTATGGGCGAGCTAGATTTCGTGCAGATCAGCGATAGCCACATGGGCTTCAACAAACCGGCGAACCCTGACGTTGCGGGAACGCTGAAGGCGGCGGTGGACAAGATCAATGGCCTCTCCCGGGCGCCAGAATTCATCCTGCATACCGGAGACATCAGCCATCTTTCCAAACCAGAAGAGTTCGACACCGTAGATCAAATTCTAAACAGCGCCAAGCCCAAGGATGTCTTCTACGTTCCTGGAGAACATGACGTGTTGAACGACGATGGCAAACAATTCCTGGAGCGCTATGGAAAGAGCAGCAAGGGCGCGGGCTGGTACAGCTTTGACAAGAAGGGCGTGCACTTTGTCGGGCTGGTCAACGTGATGAACCTGAAGGCCGGCGGCCTGGGAACTCTGGGCCACGACCAACTGGAGTGGCTGGAAGACGACGTCAAGCATTTGAAGCACAGCACGCCGATCGTGGTCTTCGCGCACATTCCGCTGTGGTCGGTCTATCCGGAGTGGGGCTGGGGTACGGAGGACAGTGCCCAGGCCCTAGCGTACTTAAAGAAGTTTGGATCCGTGACGGTGCTGAATGGGCATATTCATCAGACCATGCAGAAAGTCGAAGGCCACGTGACTTTTCATACGGCAGCTTCCACCGCGTTTCCGCAGCCACAGCCCGGCAAAGCGGATTCACCGGGACCGATGAAAGTGCCAGCCGAGCAACTCAAGAGCGTGCTGGGAATTACGGACGTTCACTACGTTCAAGGGCAACACGCGCTGGCGGTCGTGGACTCTTCGCTCGCGTGAGCGAGAATCTCTCAATCAAGAAATCAAAACGAATTTCAAAAAAAGGAGAAAAAAACATGCGGAGAAGTGTGTCTATTGCAAGTCTTGCAGCGACGCTGGTGCTTGGGATGGGAGCGCTGGGCGCAGGGCGGCCGCGCTTCCGGTTGAGCGCGCAACAAAAACCGGAGACTGCGGAAGTGAAGATCGATAACTTCAGCTTCGGCCCGGCCGCGCTGACGGTACCAGTGGGAACCACGGTTTCCTGGACCAATCGCGACGATATTCCCCACACCGTGGTGAGCACGGACGCCGTATTCAAGTCCAAGGCGCTCGATACCGACGAGAAGTTCTCCTTCACCTTCAGCAAAGCGGGAAGCTATCCGTACTTCTGCTCGATTCATCCGAAGATGACCGGCAAGGTCATCGTGCAGTGAGGGAGAAGCAGCCTTGCATCCCTTTGACCTGAAAACGATAGTTTTCGCAAAGCATGTGCAGCACGTGGTACTGATTCACTTCCCGATCGCGCTGTTCATCGCTGGCGTAGCGTTTGATTTTCTCGCCGAGTGGAGGAAGCAGCGTTTGCTGGCTGCCGCGGCTTACTACAATTTCTTCCTGGCCGCGCTCACAACTATTCCGGTCTTGATGACCGGGATACTTGCGTGGCAATGGCAGTTTGAAGGCCAACGCTTAAAGGGAATTCTTCTGATGCATCTGGTAACGGGATGCGTTGCGAGCGCACTGATCTGGGTCGTTTGGTTGATGCACCGGAGAGCGCAGCGGGAGGATGGCGGGAGCCTACCCTCCCTGCGCCTGCCGGTGGAAGCAGTGGCAGTTGCGGTCGTTGTTTTGACCGCACACCTGGGCGGATTCCTCAGCGGAGTAAATGGCCCCAGCAGATGACTCGCTGGACCGCAGTGCGGGGTAGTACTATTTGCACAGAGAAGTGTGTCGAGGCTCCTGGCGGCATCCTTAGTTCATTGATAATACAGTAGTTACTTCGAGATGAAGTTCCAGGAAATAAATTCTCATGGCCTCGCTGTACTACAACCCCCGTACCCCGTCGCGTGGCTCTGGTGACCCATTGAGGCCCGCAACAAAGGTGCGTAGTCTCTGAGGAACGGGTTGGGGGCCGCGCGGGGACAGCGGCTCCGCAAGGGGTCGTGTGCGAGCTTCCCAACCCGCCAATTCTGCTTCTGCTTCCGCTTCCGCCTCTATCTCTCTCTAAAGAACAGCCAGCTGCGTGGGACTGCGTCGTGCCGTGTCTTTCCATCGGACGGCAACGGCCTTGCAACTTATACGGGCGGGATTGGAAGTTCACCTGCCAGAGTGTTGGCGAATGATAGAGTTGCAATATCTGAACGAGCCGGAGGATGAAAGGATTGCACGATAGGTGAAGGCAAAAGGCAACATAAGATCGAAATGTTGGGGGTCGGCGACGGTGCTGCTACTTGCATTGCACACGATGGCTGCCAGCACGGCGAGAACCGGTGAGCCGGGACCTCGACTATTAGAGCAGCAGGTGACAAAGCTGGCCTTCGATCACTATGTGGCGCTCACGCAAGCGCGAAACGATGAGGAGCTGAAAGGCGATACGAATCTCTTGTGGGTGGACGGATTAGCCGAAGGCCCGCGCACGGAGGCTTACGCTGCGCTGAAGCGCGGCGAAGTGAAGATGCAGAAGCGGGAGACTCTGGACAATCGAAAGAGCATCCCTTGTCCTGGAGGGATGATTCACCACTGGACGGGTCTGGTTTTCATTCCGGCAGCGAAGCTGGAAGAGGTGCTGAGCGTGCTTGAGGACTATGACAAGCACTCGGTGTATTTTGCTCCGGACGTGGAACGCTCCAAGATCGAGTCAAGGAGTGGCGATCATTTCCAGGTTTTCCTGCGTTTTCGCCGGCACAAAGTGATCACCGTAGTGCTGAACACGGAGCATGCGGTGGACTACTTCCACGATGCTCCGGGAAAGGCGCACAGCCGGAGCTCGGCCACGCGCATTGCGGAAGTGGGAAACGCCGGCATGAGCGATGAACGCGAGAAAACGCCGGGGGGCGACGGCGGATATCTGTGGCGGATGGAAACTTGGTGGCGGATGCAGGAGGGCGACGGCGGCGTTTACGTGCAGAGCGAAGTGGCTTCGCTGACGCGGGACATTCCCATGGGACTCGGCTGGATGATCGAACCTTTCATTACCAGCATCCCGAGGGAAACGCTGAAGTTCACGCTCGAGGCGGCTAGGAAAGCCGTGGAAGGCAACGCTAGCCAACCCCCAGGGCGACCTACGGGCTAGGGGATTCACGCCGCAGAACTCGAGTAGTCTGCTTCTTCGCGCCCGCTTCCTTTAAAAGGTCCCAGACCGACGCCGCATTGCGGTCCCAAGTCCATTGGAGCGCCGTTTTCGCGGCGGCTTCCCCTACACGGCCTCGCAATTCCTTCTGATCGAAAAGCATTCGAATAAGCTTGGCGAATGTCTCCGCGTCGCGCGGGTCTGGCAATACGAATCCATCAATCCCGTCGTGAAGCAGAGAAGAGACTCCGGCGAAGACCGATGTGACCACGGGCAAGCCACAGGCCATGGCTTCGGCCACCGGCATCCCAAAGGAATCCTCCCGGCTGGGACTGACATACACATCCGCGGCGGCGTAAACATCGAGAATATCGGTGCATGCGGTCGCCCAATGGCATCGATCGAGAACGCCCAAGCGTTCGGCAACGGGTCGCCAGGAGGAGAGGTCGTCATTGCCGACAACTAGTATCTTCAGCGGAGTGTCCGCCAGTTTCGGCAGAGCTTCAAGAATCGTCGAAAGACCCTTGTTGTCCCAGTCATTCCCGACCAGGAGCAGTACAAAATCGTCCTCTCGAAAATTACGGCGCAGGCGCGCGTCGGAACGACGCGAGAGACGGATTGCAGAAGAAAATTGGGCAGTGTCCACGGCATTGGGAACGACGCGAACGTCTCCCCTGTGGAAGTAAGCTTTGAGCAGTCTGGCAGTGCGTTCTGAGACGGCGGCGAGAGAGACTTTCGGATTCTTGTAAATGCGGCGTTCCCAGGCGCTGAGAAGGGCGTAGTAAGCGCGGCGATGGATACGATTCAAAAGTCCTAATCCAAGGGAAGCGCTCATGGGTTTTTCTTGCGAAAGTTCACGAAGCCGATGGAACAGGGCATGCACAATGACAACGTCGGCGTCCGAACAATTGATTCCGGGGGACAGGATAAGATCGAATGAGGGGCCGCGGAAAAAGGTGTGCCCCCAGCGCCACAAGCGGTTGAGATAGAACCAGCAAAGAAATTGCAGCAAATGCGGTCCCGGGAAAGAGGGAACTTTGTGCCAGAAGATGCCTCCGGTTCCCGGAGGGAGAACATCGCCGGAATGACTGACAGAGAGATCTTCGACGCGATTCGCGTAGAGATGAATTTCGCAGTGGTAGGTCCGCGCCAATCGTTCCAGCAACTCGGCAAGCGCGCGCTCCGTCCCATGACGGCGGTCCACAAACGGTGAGACAACGGCCAGGCGCAACTCAGCGCATCCCCATTCGGCGAGTCCGCATGAAACAGATACTGATCATTTCCACCGGCAACTGGGATTGCCTAGCGGACCTGCCTGTGTTCATCGCCCGGCGCTGAATGGAATTTCTACTTTGGTCTCTCAATTCCTGCGTAGTTTACACTTAGCATCAATTTTTTGCGCGCGCGCATGCAGACAGGTAGACGCGGGTGTGAGCTTCCATCATTCGGCTCTTGATGCAAAAACCGAGAGCGCGTTCGCGGGCAGCGCGGCCTAGACCCACGGCCAACGACGGATCGTCCAGGAGACGGGAGAGCGCGGCAGCGAGTGCGGAGGCGTCCCCGGTACGGAATGTGAAACCCGCATCTCCCAGGACCTCCACAAAGGCGCCGAGATCAGAGGCAACGACAGGCAGGCCGCGCAGCATGTTTTCCGCGACAACCAGGCCGAAAACTTCTCCGCCAAGCGACGGAACCACGACCACGGAAGACTGCGCGAGCGCGGCATGGAGCTGCGCATCGTCGAGACGGCCGGTAAAGCGAACCTGCGAGTCCAGCTGCGCCTCACGGGCGAACTGCTCCAGCGAATCGCGTTCCGGCCCGTCGCCGATGATCAGGAGTTCGAACGGTTGTGCTTGCTTGCGCAAGATGCGTGCAGCTTCGAACAAGAGCCGCACACCTTTCGTGGTAACGAGCCGGCCTTGGAAGGCAAGAATCGGTGGAATGCGCCGCGCTTCGGGGCGTGGCGCCGCTTCGGCGGCTTCGAGCCCGTGGAAGATAGTAGTTGATCGCGGGAGATGCAACTCGCCGCCGAGCCACGCCGTTGGCGTGATGTTAGCCGCGACGTGTGCGCAGAAAAATCGCCGGACGAACGTCAGCAGCCAAAGCTTGCCGGAGGCGAGCCAGCCCTGTTCCGAATTACATCGCAAGCATTTCACGTGGCGGCCGGCCATGAAGTGGCCTGGGCAGGGCGCACCCGCGGGTTCGATCAGAAGTTGACCATTGGGACAGATCGTTTGAAACCCGTGGTGTTCTACGACCACAGGTTTGCGCTCAACAAGGCCCAGGAATAGTGGTGCGAGAGCGGGGCCGGCGACGTGCACGATGTCACTCGAGCGAACGAGCTGCCAGAGTTGAACGAAGCTTGGCCGGCGGACTGTGTGAAACGCATTTCCGCAGTCGTCGTAATTTCCCGCCCGAGTTTGTGTGACGAGCGTGATTTCGAATTGCGGCACGCCGTTCGAATCGCGCATTCCGGCAAGGCCACTGGCGAGTGAAAAAACAATGCTCTCGACGCCGCCAACACTCGGCGCAAAATAGTGAGAATAGACCAGAAGCTTCATTCCGAGGGTTTTCGCCCGGTCTCTAACGGAGCAGGTTCGACGCCGGTCCTGAAGGCAGTGTAACTTAGAGGCCGGTCGATGCGCGCCACCCCGCGGGCAATGGCTTCCACGGTCGCGGCGATATTCTGCACTGGCCCCCAGGTCTCCATTCGCGCACGAGCCGCGCAACCGAGGCCCGATAACCATGTACGGTTGGCATGCGCGCGTTCGAGGATGGCGGCAAGAGCGTCAATGTCGCCGCAGGGATAAATAAGCTCAGGGCAGACAGGGGCGACAAGATCACCGGCGGCGCCCACATGATCGGTCGCAACTACCGGACATCCACAGCACATCGATTCGTTAACGACAACTGCAAAGGGTTCGTATTCCGAGGGAAGCACCATGAGATCGGAAGAGGTGTAGACGGCCGGAAGCTGCGTCTGATTGACGAAGCCGAGAAATCGGACCCGCGAGGCGACGCCCAGAGCGGTGGCTTCCGATTCGAGCTGCGAACGAAGCGGGCCTTCGCCGGCGAAGACCAGGAGCGCACTAGAAAGCTTGGCCTTGGCAAAAGCACGGAGCAGATCGAGCGGCCGCTTCCAAGGCTGAAGCTTGGCGCAGAACAGGATGACCATGTTGGCCGAGGAAGCTCCCCATCCAGTTCGGACGGACGCCCGATCAATTTCTGCAGATTTTTGAATCCACCAGTCGTTGTCCACGGAATAAGGCGTCAATGTAACGCGGTCGCCGGGAAGGCCCAGAGACAGCATCAACTCTCGCGCGCCGGAAGACGGCACGATCACTTGATCCGCAAGACGGAATAGCCAGGGCCACATGATTCTCTTCAGCATGGATTTCCAGACACGACCGTCCCGGGAGACCAGGGTAATGGTGTCCGTGCCGAACAGAAACGCGCTCCAAGACTGCCGCGCGGCAAAATACGCAATCCAAAAGGTGGCGTTGAGGTAGCCGGTAAAGCAGAGGACCGCGTCGTAGTTCCCGCTACGGATCACTTTCCAGAGGCCGGGATTTCGCAGGCCGAAGAAGGATTCCCCGCCGGAGCCTCGGTTGGGGACTTGGGACCACGAGTAGCCGTCGAGCAACGGAATATCCCACTGGATGCGGGCACCAAATTCGGGATCATGGCCGGCTTCGGCGCCGCGGAGGGTGCAATAGGCAACGTGGAGATCAAGCGCGGGGTGGGCAGCCAAGCGCCGGAAAATCGGGGCCATATATTGCACAGGATGGGCGGCAATAGCCAGAACGCGGTACCGTCGGCCATTCATCGTATGATCTGGCATGGCATGACCCGGCATTTCTGAATATGAAAGCGGCGACCACTCAGAGTCCATCGAGCTGAATGAGATGCCCGGAGCGGAGTATAACGCGTTTTGGGATGCGCCGAAGCGTGTTAACCTTGCGGCCGCCGCCGGGGGTATCGTAATTTTTCCGGCGGGAGAGAAGATTGCTTCTGGACGATTCTTACAACGGCATGCGCTGCGTGGCGGTGCTGGGGCAGCGGAAAGAAGCGATCGATGCGGTCGAAGAGTATTGCCGCTATCTGGGAGCGGCGCTGGAAAAGCACGCATTTTCGTTCGAGATCACCCGCGTAGAGTGGGCAACGAAGGGGTGGCGCCGGGCTTTAGACGAGCTTCGCCGGAAGGTCGGCAACGAAGGAAATACCTGGGTCCTTTTGCAGTACACGGCGCTGGCCTGGTCGCGGCGCGGATTTTCGTTGCGCGTTCCGGGAATCATCCGATCTCTCAAGAAGAACGGCGCACGCTGTGCGGTCGTGTTTCATGATGCCGAAGGTTATTGTGGCAATCGGCTCGTCGACCACATCCGGCGCGCCGCCCAGCTTCATACCATGCAAGAAGCTGTGCGGTTGGCGGACCTCAGCATTGTCACGGTCCCGGCAGAAAAAATTCCATGGATTGGCCGAAATTCGCGTAACGTAGTTTTTATCCCCGTCGGGGCGAACCTGCCTTCGCCGGAAACGGCATGGTCGCAAGAAAAAGATCGCCCAAAGAATTTGCGGACGGTCGCCGTCTTCTCGATCTCCGGGAATCGCGCCGGAGCGGAAGAGGTGGAGTCCATCGCCCGGACGGTGCGTTACGCCGCCGAGCGTATGGGAATGTTGCGCCTCCTTGTTATGGGGCGACACTCGGAGATTTCAGGAAGTCAGTTGAAGGAGAAACTGCTGGGCACGTCAGTGCAGGTGACCATCCACGGTCTGCTCCCGGCCGAAGAGATCGTGCAGAAATTAGGCGCTAGCGATGTGCTGCTTTTCACCAAAGGGCCAATATCAAGCCGCCGGGGTAGTGCGATCGCTGGCATCGCGTGCGGATTGCCGGTAATCGCCAGCGAGGGCTGGGAAACGGGAACACCGATCACGGAAGCCGGTGTCGTGCTGATACCCGAAACCGCCAAAAATGAATTCGGACCGGCGCTGCTGCGGGTCCTAACCGATGCTGCGTACCGCGCGAGGTTGAGCGAGCGGAGCAAGCGCGCGCAGGAAGTCTATTTTTCATGGAGTGCTATCGGCGCGCGGTATGCGAAAGAGCTGCGCATGCGCGGGGTCGGGAGTTGACCTGCCTTTTTCGGGCCAACGACAGGTGGAAGTCTATCGAAGGCCAGGCGATGCTCCGGAGCGCGGTACACCCCGTTTCGCAGCAACTACGGCTGTGCTAAACTCGGGGAGTTCTGATGGAAGTGCAACCGCGAAGCGGTTGACAGGGGTTTGCGGTTCACCGTAAGTCTCCGCACTGGTGCCGTTTTTCTTGGCGACTGTAAATCGGTCCGCGTGATAATCGGCCGCGAAAGGGCTGTTTTTCTTCGAAACCGCTGCAGGTCGCAAAAATTCATTCACGGATGACCCCGCGTCGCGGGGTCAGGCAAAACAAAAGAGGATCCGTTATGTCCGGGCATTCAAAATGGGCCACGATTAAACATAAGAAGGGGGCCACCGACGCGAAGCGCGGCCGGGTTTTCACGCGAATCATTCGCGAAATCAGCATTGCCGCGCGTATCGGCGGCGGCGAACCGAACTCCAACCCTCGGCTGCGAACGGCCATACTGGCGGCTAAAGCTGCAAACATGCCGAGCGAAAATGTCGAGCGCGCGATTCTGCGCGGCACGGGGCAACTGGAAGGTGAGCAGTATGAGGAATCCACTTTCGAAGGCTATGGCCCGGGCGGAGTGGGCATGCTGATTCAGGTCGTGACCACCAACCGTAACCGAGTGGTCGGAGAATTCCGCCACTTGATGAGCAAGAACGGCGGCAACCTGGCGGAGGCCGGCGCGGTGGGCTGGATGTTCAGCCGCAAAGGCGAGATTTCCGTTCCGAAAGAGGCGGCGAGCGAAGACAAGATGCTCGACATCGTCCTGGAAGCGGGCGCGGAAGATATGAAGGACGATGGCTCGGCGTGGTACATCGTGACGCCGCCGGAAGCGCTCGAGAAAGTAAAGGAAGCGCTGTCCAAAGCAGGAATTACTCCCGAATCGGCGGAGATCGCCATGGTGCCGCAGAACTACATCAAGCTGACGGGCGCGCAGGCCACCCAGATGGTACGGCTGATCGAAGCACTCGAAGAGCACGACGATGTGCAGCACGTCTACGCGAACTTCGACATTGACGAATCGGAAATTCAGGCGGCTGTAGGAGCGAATTAAATTACCTTAGCAGGTCTTTCACGGCCAGTCCGCACCAGGGACTGGTCGTTATTTCCTGATGCGCACTGATTTACTCCCATCTAGAGTACAAAGCGCTGGCCGAGATGCGCGGAAGGCCGTAGACTTGATGCGATGAGCGGCCTAGCTCCAGCAAACCGAACGAACGAAAAGACCGTTCGAATGCGCGTACTCGGCGTTGACCCTGCCGCGGCGGGACCTACGGGCTACGGCATCGTCGAGAGTGACGGGCGCAACTGCCGGATGCTGCACTTTGGTGCATTGACGGTCGGCGCAAAACGGCGCAAGGAGTGCGCGGGCGCCACGCTTCAAGATGTCCATGCGCTGCTCTGCCGGCTGATCGAAGAGTTTGCGCCGGATGCCATGGCGGTCGAGAGTGTTTTCACCGCCCTGAACATGCGCACCGCGTTGCGGCTGGCGGAGGTGCGCGGCGTAGTGCTGCTGGCTGCCGCCCAGCATAATCTGGATGTGCATAGCTACGCGCCACGCGAAGTGAAGGCCTCCGTCGCGGGCCACGGGCATGCGGACAAGCGGCAAATGCAAATGATGGTACGTGCGCTGCTCTCCATGACGGAGACTCCAGAGCCTGCGGATGCGGCGGATGCGCTCGCGGTGGCCTTGTGCCACTTGCAGGCGGAGCATGTGAAGAGACGGTTTGGATTGACGAACGCAAATGCGGTGGTGCGGCCGCGTGCTCTGGGAGCAGCGGCAGGCGTACCGGGCTTAACAACGGTCATTCGAACGGGCGGCACAACTCGAAACAAGCTGCCGCGCATCCTATCGACGCGATGAAAACTTCTCTTCTGCGAATCGGTTTGTTGATTGGCCTGGTTTCTCTTTCGGCCTGGGCGACCTATGCCGCGCCCGCCGCCGGTACCGCAAAGCTGACTTTTCGTCGGGTCTTCAAATCCAGCTCGCCGGAATTCGTTCAAATTGCGGTGCGGGAAGATTCAGACACTGCCTCTTACGAGATACGCCAGCTCGACGAGGATGCCGGCGCTTCACCGTTCCAGGTGGGCGCGGCGTTGCGCGCGAAGATGTTCGATCTTGCAGCGCAGTTGAAACACTTTCAGGGTCAGGATTTGGATGTACACCGTAAAATCGCCTACCTTGGCGAGAAGACGTTCCGCTGGGAATCCGGTGCCGAAGTCCATGAAACCAAATTCAACTACACGCTGAATTCGGCCGCGACGCAACTTCTGCAGATTTTCGAGGGTCTGGCACGCCAGCAGGAACACGTCGACCTGATCACGCGCCGAATGCGCTACGACCGCCTGGGAATCAACGACGCGCTGCTGCAATTCGAATCCGACCTCAACCGCAGCTTGCTGCCGGAACCTCAGCGCGTCCTTCCGATGCTGGATCAGATTGCAGCGGATTCGAAATTTGTAGATATCGCGCGCCAGCGGGCGCGGTCCCTCGCCGAACGCATCCGTCATCAGGGCTAGCCCAACAGCCGACCTTGCTTTGAAATAGTCTCTATGGATTTCTGATTTATGCAGAATTATGTATTTGCGGTCCACTACCAACTGTAGTTCACATTAATTTTAGCTTGACGTTAGCTAGTCTTTTGCACTATGTACCTGCCCATTTAGCGTCATCTGCGGTGGCAGGGACAAGTACAAAATCGCGCAGGCCCAGATGGCGCAGTTCGCGGGGGACTCCTCGAGAACCGGTGGTTCATCTGCCTCTGGCTCTCCAAACGACACGTCGAATTCATGATCGGAAAATGGAGGGGCAATGCGTCCTAAGCACAAAATGACCAATCTGTTTACCATCGCCAGCGGAATTCTCATCTGCATTGGGCTAGCCACGCCAAGACTGGTCGCAGCTCAAGCCACGGCTGGTACCGGAAGCATTCAGGGATCCATAGTGGACTCGCAAGGCGGAGCGGTGTCAGGCGCAAGAATCACAATCACGAGGCGGGCGACCGGCCAAGTATTTCCCACCTCCACCAATTCGACAGGTTCGTTCAGCGTCGCGGCCCTAATTCCCGGAGAGTACACGGTGCGTGTAGAAGCAAAGGGCTTCAAGACCGCCGAGATGCTTGTGCGCGCGGAACTCAGCGTCATTTCCACGGCGAATCTCACGCTAGAAATCGGCGCGGAATCCACTGTAATCATAGTGGAGGCCAACGCCGTCACCATCAACACGCAGCAAGCCACGGTGCAGGATGTGATCACTGCCAAACAAATTGAAGACTTGCCTGTGAACGGCCGGAACTTCCTGGACCTGGCGTCTCTCGAACCTGGCGTGCAAGTGCAAGACGGCGCGAACTTCGACCCAACGAAGAATGGCTTTTCCTCTATTTCCTTTGGAGGACGTTCAGGTCGGACAGCGCGCATCGAGGTAGACGGTCTGGATATCAGTGACGAAACCGTCGGCACCACGACCCAGAATCTTCCCCTGAGCGCCATTGAGGAGTTCAGCGTCAACCAGTCCACACTTGATCTTTCTACAGAACTTACGTCGTCCGGCTCCGTCAACATACTTACAAAATCCGGTGCCAATGTTATTCACGGCGAGCTCTTCTATTATGGGCGCTCGAATCGCACCTCGGCGAGGATTGCGCCACCGACTACTCAATTTCCGGAGTTGGACTTCGGCCGCAGGCAGTATGGAGGGAACTTCGGCGGCTGGTTTGTTAAAGACAAGCTCTTCTACTTTCTGGACGCAGAGCGCACCACGCAAACACTGCTGTCGCCTGTGAGCCTCGCGGCCCCATTTTCTGCCCTTTCCGGTGCCTTCGGTTCTCCGTTCCGTGAGACCGAGTATGTCGGCAAGGTGGATTGGATTATTAGGGGCACCTGGAAGGCATTCTTTCGCTTTTCCTATGATCAGAACTTGAGCATCCGGGGATTCAATCCCGGGGTCTATCAGCCCTTTGCGAATGTGGACCATACGCCCGTGTACGCGGGGGGGACGGACTTTTCAAAAGGACGCTTTATACACCAGTTCCGCCTGGGCTACATGAAATTCCGCAATGCCATTGCCGATGCGACGCAGGGCGTGACCAATCCGGCTCCCGGCATCGCGCTGGTCATTGCCCCCTTCCTCGACTTCTCCTGTCTGGGCGGAGGAGAGTCGTTTTGTTCGGGGACAAATATCCTTGCTCCCCAGGCGACTTTCCAGAGCAATAAGCAAGGAAAGTATGACGGGAACTTCACCTTTGGCTCCCACAACCTGCGTTACGGAATCGGAGTAAACCGTATTCTCGGGGGCGGCTTTGCGAAGTTCTTCGGCGTCGCCCCAGCCGTGGGTTCAATCCTCGGCCCCTCGAGCGAAGCCTTTGCGGCTAGCGGCCCTTTTCCGGGCGGTATTAACAACCCCCTCAACTATCCGGTGCAGAACGTCCTGATGGGCAACGGTCAGGGTTTTTTCACCGACCTTCCTCAGTTCGGCTTCCCCGCGGGCGGTCAGTTTGATACCCGCTTCGCTTGGTATGTGGGCGATAGTTGGAAGGCCACCAACAGGCTGACGATCACCTACGGTGTCCATTATGTCCGCGATACCGGTCGGTCGGACAGCGATCTTCCCGCGATCCCTGCGCTGAATCAGTTCGGACCAGGCTTGGGAGATAAGGTCCACCAGCCAAACAAGAATTTTTCCCCCCACTTGGGCATAGCTTGGGATCCAACCGGAGGCGGGAAGACCGTCATCCGCGCTGGTGGTGGCATCTATTACGAGAACGCGGTCTTCAACAACGTGTTGTTTGACCGGCCAGCGCGGCTGGAGAAAGGCTTGTTCTTCGGAACAGGCCTGGCCTGCATCTTCGGCAGCACGCTCGATGTACCACTGCCCAACGGAAGCAGCATTACTCCCACATTCTGCGGGCAGCCAATCGGGAACGTCGTCAGTAATATCGCTGCTTTCCAGCAGCGGTATCAGGCAGCGGTGGTTGCCGCAGGTCCCCAGTCCAACGGCAGCTTTGTCGGCAAAACGCTGGCCGAGGGAGCCAATTCGACTGGCGACCAGCTCATCGCTCCCAATTATCGTTCCCCGTACTCCATTCAAATGAATGTGGGCATCCAGCGGCAGCTAGGCCGAGCCACGGTTCTCACGGTGGACTACGTGAGAAACGTCTCGCTGCACTATCTACTCGGGATTGACGTCAATCACGTCGGGGCGGCGCGAACCTTAAGCGTGCCAAACGCACAGGCAGCCATTTCTGCGACAAACAGAGACTTCGGCTGCGGCACCGGATTTAACTCCGCTTCAATTGATTGCGCCATCCGCAATGGGGCCACCATCGCCGATTACGCTGGAAACGGACTCGATTCGGGAACCGTATTCAATGCCGGTTTTCCATGCCCGACCTGCGCATTTCCCGGGCTTAACCCCAACTTGGGCGAAAACCAAATGTTGATGTCCATCGGGCGTTCGGTCTACAACGCCTTTCAGGTTTCGCTGAGATCTAACTTGGATCATCCGCTGCCTGGTTTGCACCACCTCAGCTTGTTGAGCTCTTATTCCCTATCACGTTTCAAGAGCCAAGCGGCGGACCAAGACTTTATCAACAACGCTACGGACTTCGACAACCCGGGCAAGTTCTTTGGACCTAGCGGCCTGGATAGGACGCACATCGTCGGCGTCGGGGCAACGATAGACTTCCCTTACGCAACGCGCGTTTCCATGTCCAGCCACTGGGCGACCGCAGGAGCGTTAACCCTGTCACTCCCGAACTCTGGACAGCCAGGAGAGATATTCCGTTCTGATGTTACGGGCGACGGCAAGGTGGGAGATGTTGTTCCCGGCACGAATGTTGGCTCGTTCGGTAGAAGCATCAAACCGGGTCAAATCAATAATCTGATCGATTCATACAACAAGAATAGCGCGGGCCAGTTGACCCCGGCGGGACAGGCTCTGGTGGGTGCGGGTCTGTTCTCTGGGGCGCAATTGACCGCGCTCGGAGCAGCCGAGCCGTCGCTGGCACGGGCACCACAAGGCCAGGTTGGTATGTCGCCGCGCTTCACTTTTGACATGTATGTGAGTTGGCGGCTCCATCCCCAGAAGTTGTTCAGTCGCCTCTCGGAGCGTGTGATCGTCGAACCACAGGTGGCACTCTTTAATGTGTTCAACTTCCAGAACTATGATCCGGGAGGCAACACATTGAGCGGCGTCCTTAGTGGCACTGTTGGCAGCGCGAATGGCACAACAGCGCATAACCAATCGGGATGCGATCCCCTTAACAATCCGGCACCTTGCACTGGACGCAAAAACCTTGTCGCCCCGGGCTCGGCCTCTGGTGTCAACTGGTACGGCGTGCCGCGACAGTGGCAATTTGGCGTCAAGCTAACTTTCTAATTGCGTAACTCTACGGTTGATGAGGGTAGGCCCCTCGAAGCGGCTTGCGGAGTAGGACTCAAATCACCTTCCGCTGCTGCGTTCCTTTTCAATCTGTTGTTAAGACCCCCATAGTTAGGATCTTGCGGCCAGATTGGGCAAGTCTCTCCATCCTTAGCAAACTTCAAGCATGCGCTCTGCGATTTTCTCGCCTCGGTAGTGAACCAATGGGAGTATGATTCGGAAGCGGTCTTGTTCCCCAGGTGTTCGAAGACGTCTTTGGCCGACTTGCTGTGCTTCAGGTAGTCGGTAGTTGCGAAGGTGATTGGATGAAGCGCTTCTCCGCATTTCTCGTCTACCTCGTCTTCTTTCTCCTTCTACCTTCGCCTTCTGGGGCTCAGCGTGGTGGAATGCCCCCGGATGCGCGGTCCAACAAAAATGCCGAAATTATCGTCCAGGTCCGCAATCCTGACGGGACCGCAGCGTCTCTTGGCATCCATCTCCGCTTGGAGGCTCAGGGAGGGAGTTCCATCGCCGACTGTGCAACGGAAGGGTCGGGACGCTGCCGATTTGTGCCGGGCAATGCAGGAAAGTATATCGTTCGGGTAAAGCAGTTTGGCTACAAGGAATCTACCGTTGACATCGACCTTGTCGACATCTTTCAAGCCTATGTCACTCTGGAATTGAGACCCGATGCCGAAACGGCTCTCCCTGGCTCGCAGCAAGGAATTCCCTCTGTTTCTGCTGCTGATCTTGCCGTCCCTGAAAAAGCCCGCGCGGAGTTCCAAAAGGGCCAATCCGCTCTGAAGGAAAATAAACTGGAAGAGAGCATTTCTCATCTTCGCAAGGCGATTAAGCTTCACGAGGCATTTCCCCAAGCCTACAGTCTTCTGGGTACCGTCTACCTCGCCGAAGAAAATTGGAAGGAAGCGGAAAAGGTGTTAGAGAGGGCCACTCACCTCGATGACCGAGCTTCCGATGCATACCTGGCGTTGGGCGCGGTTTTAAATGAAACCAAGCAGTATCCTCTGGCCGAAACGGCTCTGCTCCGCGGCCTCGAATTGAAGCCCGATGCCCCTGCGGGCCATTATGAACTGGCGAAAACCTACTGGTTCCTGGGCCGTTGGCAGGAAGCGGCTCCCCATGCGCGCAAAGCCGTGTCCGACATGCCGAAGGCAGCTTCGCCTCACGCCTTATTGGGGAATATCCTTCTTCGCGAGCAGGATGCGCGGGGCGCCCTTGACGAGTATCGTGAATACCTGCGGCTCGAGCCATTTGGCTCCATGGCGCCTGCCGTGCGTCAGGTCGTCGAAGAGCTCGAAAAAGCCCTTCATTCTTAATAAGATTCGGCCCCGGTTCATATTCTTTCTGTTAGCAACTCCTTCATGGACCGGATCCTCCCTTTGGCCATGTAATTCGAGCCACACGCAGCGCGTATGTTAGGATGAGGCCCTTTCATGGCTGACGTGCCCACGTCTACCGCAGTCCGGTCCGGTTCTCCGAGAACCATGAACCTCTCCGAGGCGGTGGTAATCTCCGCCTCCAGCCTATGGGCGCACAAACTCCGCAGCGTGCTCACGCTGATCGGCGTAGTCATCGGAGTGGCGGCGGTCATCGCCGTCGTCAGCCTGATCAACGGCGCGAATCAATATGTCGCCACGCGCGTGTTCCGCCTGGGGGCCGATGTTTTCGGTCTGTCTCGCCAGCCTTCCATCATTACCAACGTCGACGAATGGCTCGAATTCCAGAAACGCAAGAAGATCACCTACGATGACTACGAAGCAGTGCGCGAGTTTTGCAAGACCTGCAAGGAAGTTGGTGCTTCCCTTGGCGGCCGGGTGGAAACCAAGAGCGGCGTGAACTCGCTGAAGGACACCAACCTCCGCGCCTGGACGCCCCAGATGGCGGAGCTCTACGATGTCGATCTGCTCGCCGGGCGTCACATGACGGAAGCGGACATGCGCGGTGCTGCGCCCATCTGCGTGATCGGAAATGATCTGATCGAAAATCTTCTTCCGGGCGTTGATCCGGTCGGCAAAGAGATTCGCTGGAACAATAATCCTTGTGAAGTAGTCGGCGCTGGAAAAAAGCAAGGCTCCGCGCTCGGAAACTCGCTGGACAATTGGATCATTGTCCCCCTCACCACCTACAAAAAGAACTTCGGCAATCAGCAGGATTCATTGCGTGTCACCTCGCGCGCCGGCTCTGCTGCGAAAATTCAGGATAGTGTGGACGAAGTCCGCCAGATCATGCGTGGCCGGCACCATCTCGGCTACGCCGCCAAGGATGATTTCGCTATCGAAACCAGCGATTCCTTTTTGTCCCTCTGGAAAGACATCAGCAGTTCGTTTTTCGCCGTCACCATCGCCATCGCCTCCATCTCGCTGGTGGTCGGCGGAATCGTCATCATGAACATCATGCTGGTCTCGGTCACGGAGCGTACACGGGAGATCGGTGTTCGCAAGGCGCTCGGTGCCCGCCGCAGCGACATCATGCTTCAATTCTTGATCGAATCGTCCACCGTAGCGGTTATCGGCGGCGCGCTGGGTGTATTCTTCGGCGTCCTCGTTGCCAAGCTGGTCTCCTGGGTTTCGCCTCTGCCCAGTGCTGTGCAGCTCTGGTCGGTCATCGGCGGGCTGCTGGTGGCCTTGAGCGTCGGACTTTTCTTCGGAACCTATCCGGCGTCGAAAGCCGCGAAGCTCGATCCCGTCGAAGCGTTGCGGTCGGAGTAAGAGAGCGAGCAATGAGCACGTTTGAGAAAACACTGCCGAGCGCCGCCGCGCTGCCTCTGCGCGCCCGGAAGCGGAAAGAAGGCGTCCTTAAGCTCTGGGAAGAAGTGCTTCTCGCTCTCGATACCTTGCAGAAGAACAAGCTGCGTTCGGCACTCACTATTCTCGGAATTGTGATTGGCATCACCACCGTCATCACCGTGACTGCCGTCATTAACGGCCTCAACGAAAACGTCCTCGGCGGAATTCGCGAGTTGGGTTCAGACACCATCATCGCCTACCGTTTCCCCTGGGCCTCTCTGTCTCGGCCGCCCAGCGAATGGTTCACGCGCAAGGAACTGCAGCCCGAGTGGGCGGAAGACATCGCGCGACTGCCACACATCAAGGCCGCGTCATCCTCCATGCGCATTTTTCAGCCGCAATTCGGCTCCGGCACTTCCGACGTCCGCCGCGGCGTCAATCGCGCTAAGAACGTGATTCTGCAGGGGAATGAACCGTCCATCGGAGAGATCTTTGATCTGAAGATCCAGTACGGACGCTTCTTCAATGAGACGGACGCGGAGCATAAAGCTCCCGTGGTACTCCTGGGCTACGACACCACGCGAATTCTTTTCCCGGATGCGCCCGAGCACAGCATCGGCCAAGAAGTTGTCATTGACGGTCAGCTCTTTACCGTCATCGGCACGATTCACAAACAAAAACAGGGAATCTCCGGCGGCACCAATCCGGAAGACAACTCCGCCTACATGCCGGTCACAACGCTCCGCAAGCTCTATCCCAACCACAAGGACTACGTCATTTTCGCCAAGGCCCGGTACCCGGATAAAGTTGGCGAAGCCGTCGAAGAGATTCGCGATCTGCTGCGCCGGAAGCGCCGCCTTTCAAACAACAAGCCCGACGACTTCGCACTCTTCACTTCCGATTATTTTCTCGACCTGTGGAACAAGATCAGCGGCTTGATTTTCATCCTGATGTTCGCCGTTGCTTCCGTCGGCCTCATCGTCGGCGGCATCGGCGTGATGAACATCATGCTCGTCAGCGTCACCGAGCGCACCCGCGAAATCGGCGTTCGAAAGGCCATCGGCGCAAAGCGCAGCAACATTCTCGCGCAATTCCTGATTGAAGCCGTGACGCTCAGCGCCGTCGGCGGGGTCATCGGCGTCCTGTTCGGTTCCGGCATCTCGCTGCTGCTGCGCTACGGCTTGAAGATACCCGCCGTGCTTTCTTTCTTCTGGATCGCCGCCGCGCTCATCCTGTGTGCGCTCATCGGCATCATCTTTGGTGTTTATCCTGCTTGGAAAGCCGCCCGCCTCGATCCCGTTGAGGCCCTCCGCTACGAATGAGGGTGTAGGACTATGGGAAGCGCGAGTCTGAGGTTCGCAGGAAAGGCCAGTGCGATGACGCGCGCCAACCTTAACCAAGAACTTCGCTAAGCTAATTCCGCAAGATCTCCGAGCAGCACCAAGGCCGTCCTGCCGTAGTGCTCGCCTTCGAGGATTCGGACCTGACAGCGTGATTGCGTTGGCTGGACCTCCAGGATTCTCACCGGAGTCCCGTTCGCCACCATGAGCAGCCGCTGAGAGGCAATCAAAAGCGACAGACCCACATCGTCATTCGCCGCATCGAGCTTTTCTCTTTCCGCGGCGGTCTCTTCATCCACGGACACCAAAGTAAATGCAAGTTTCCCCTCAGCCCTGAGCTTTGCGACGCGGCCTACCTTGGAAGCCGCGGCCGGATCCTTCGCGGGCGTCGCGAGCCTCGCGGCCTGCTCCACCGCGCCGATGAAACGGTAGCCGCGCTTCGGAAGCGTTTCGACGAAACGCGGCTTCTTCTTGTTGTCACCCAGCGCCTGGCGTAGCTTCTTGATTGCGGTGTTGAGGCTGTGATCGAAGTCCACAAAAGTGTCCGCCGACCACAGTTTTTTTTGAAGTTCTTCCCGCCGGACGATTTCGCCCGGACGCTCCAGCAGCAGCGCTAGCGTTTGAAACGGCAAGACTTGCAGCTTGATTTTACGTCCCGCTTTGAAAAGTTCGCCCGCGCGAAGATCCACCTCAAAAACGTCAAAGCGCAGGACAAGAGGGGAGCAGCCAGGCGTTGCCATACAAACCTCTCTCGATCGCACGAATATAACACGGCTGGGGAAATACCCGGTTGGAGCGCATCCGCGAGAGTAAGTCTACTGTTTTCTTGGGCTTCGCAGTACATCGAAAGACTCCCTTCTGTTCATCTCCCGTGCATTGTGCTTCCAGAAGGAGTGCGCGAAAGTGTGCGCACCTCATGACGCTTTCAGGGGCGCCAGGAGCAAAGAAACAAAGAGATCGGCTGAAACAAGAGCCGACAGGATGAAAGAGGAGGGTCAAATGAAAAAGCGTACTTTGGTAATGACAAGTCTCTTGCTTCTCTCCCTGATGGTAGCGGCTCAGGTCGTGCATGCGCAGGAGACTTTGGTTGTGAACATTCCCTTTGAATTCGTGGCGGGCCAAGCGACGCTTCCGGCCGGCGAATATCGAGTTCAGAAATTGGAAAATGGCTCCGCGGTGGTACTGATTCACCACGCCGACCCGGGCGCGTCAGTCATGGTGATGACCATCCCATCGCAGGCGAATGCACCGCAATCGGATTCAAAGCTGGTCTTCAATCGGTACGGAAATCGTTATTTTCTTTCGCAATATTGGACGGCAGGAAGTTCCCGTGGCCGACTGTTCCTGAAATCAGCGAGAGAAGAGGAAATTTCCAGAATTGCAAAGATTGAGACCCGGGGACAAGTCACCCTGGTCGCCGGTCTCTCCTCAGCCCCACGATGACGCACACCCCGCGTCCACCGTAGTCAGCGCACGGGAATCCAGAGCCACCCCCTCTGGATTCCCGTTCTGCTTTCTGTGCGCCTAGTTCCGGCGCCGTTTTGCTTGGCCGCACTAGGAATAGAAGCCTATTCATACCTCAGCGCCACCATCGGATCCACGCGCATCGCCCGCCACGCGGGAATGTAGCAAGCCAACAGAGTGACCACGGCCATCAAGCCAGCCACACCTAAGTACGTGGGCGGATCAAGGGGCCTCACGCCATACAGTTCGCTCGCTAGTAGCCGCGTCACGCCAATTGCCCCTGCCAGCCCGAGCGTGATGCCAGCGACTGCCAATTGCACGCCTTCTTTCATGACCAGCCACAGCACGTCCTGACGCTGAGCGCCCAGTGCGACGCGGATGCCAATCTCCCGCGTGCGTTTTGAGACGAGAAACCCAAGAAGGCCATAAATGCCGATAGTGCCCAGTACCAGCGCCAAGGCTGCAAAGGCGACAAAGAGCGACGTTGTGGAAGCTGGCGTCGATACGGCTTCCGATACAATCTCATCCATGGTCTTCACTTCACTAACGGGCACTTCCTGATTTAGGGCGGCAACGCTATTGCGTAACATCGTTGCCATCTGTAAATCATCCGAGACGGTCCGGATCGCTAAGGTCATCTCCCAAGGTACTCGCCTGTCTTCCATGGTGGCGGTGGGGTTGTATGGAACGTAGGCTGTGCCGCTGATCCAATGGGGCGCGTTTCGTTGAATATCGTAAGCGCGCACATCGGGAATGACGCCAACGATCGTGCGCCAGCTCTTGTCTCCGAGAAGTCTGATGTGCTTCCCGACAGCGTTCTGATTGGGCCAGAAGAGGCGCGCGGTCTCGGCGGTTACGACCGCCACGGGGGTTCCCGAGACTTCGGAATCAGTGAACCCTCGGCCCGACAGGAAAGGGATGCCCATCACGCGAAAGTATTCGGGAGTCGCGACATTGAGCCAGAATAGAGGTGAGTTCTCACCTGCTGGAACATCATAGTCCTCGACATCGAGGGAGCGCTTGCTCACTCTTCCTCCCAGTGGAAGAGTGTTTACGAGTGCGGCGCCACGAGTGCCGGGAATGGCTTGAACCTGATCGAGCAGGTTGCGATAAAAAGCTATGCATCGCGTGGCCTCGCTGCAGAACGATTCATTAGGCGTGATGCGCGCGGTCAGGATGTGTTCGGGGCGAAAGCCCGGATTCACGTGGGACAGCCCCCAGAAGCTTCGGATCAGCAGTCCCGGCGCAATAACCAGAAGCACGGCAAAGGAGACTTCGGCCACCACCAATCCGCTCCGCAGCCGTTGGGACACAGAAATTGCCGCGCCGCGCGCACCAGACTTAAGGGATTCGGTGAGGGCCGCGCGCGACGAGTGGAGAGCTGGAGCTAGACCGAAGATAAAACCCGTCAAGATCGCAAGGCCTCCGGTAAAGCCAAGCACGCGCCAATCCATGTGCACGTCCATCAAACGTGGCGTGTCTCGAGGAAGCAGGGCTTTCAGCAAGGAGAGCCCCTTTGTTGCGAAAATCAATCCAAGCAGGCCGCCCATGGACGCGAGCAGCACACTCTCCGTCAGAAGCTGCCTGACGATGCGCCAGCGCCCGGCTCCCAAGGCCACACGAATGCCGATTTCTTTTTCGCGAGTCGGAGCGCGGGAGAGCGTCAGATTGGCAACGTTCGCACAGGCGATCAGGAGAACCAGTGTGACGGCCCCCAACAGCATGAGCAGTCGGGCCCGCACGTCGGCGACCATGCCGTTCTGCAACTGTGTGACGCTGACGTCGGCGTTCCAGCTGGCGGGCATCGGCCAGGGAAACAGCGCATACACATGAGACTGAAAGATACGAATTTCGGAGTGCGCCTGCTGAAACGTTGCACCGGGACGAAGACGTCCGATGACGGGCATGAAATCGCCTGCCCAATACTCGAACACGCTTCGGGGATCGTTGTGTAGCGGAATCCATATCTGTGTTTTTCTGGACGGAAATCGGAAATCCGCGGGCATCACGCCAACTACCTGGCGGCTCACACCTGCGATCTCGATGGAGCGGCCAATAATCGCGGAGTCGCCCCCGAAGCTCTGCTGCCAGAGCGCATGGCTCAAGATCACGTAGTTGTCCCGGCCAGGAATATCCTCGCCGCGCTCAAACGTGCGCCCAAGTTCTGGAGGCGTACCGAGGATGGAAAGCAGCTCGGCAGACACCAGCGTGCCGGTTAGGCGCACAGGCTCCCCGCGCCCCGTTAGATTGAACTCATGCCCTTCGAAATATGCGGCCACGTCTATCGTGTGCAGCTCGTCGCGCATGGCGACAAACGCACCCCGCGGGTACGTCCCTGTCACGCTGACCAGTCGTTCGGGATTGGCGTATGGCAGTGGAACCAGGATGATTCCGTCCACTAGGCTGAAGATGGCCGTGTTGGCACCGATGCCGAGCGCGAGTGTAAACACCGCAACGGTTGTGAATCCAGGCGATTTGCGCAAGGCCCGGGCGCCATAGCGCAAATCCTGAACCAAAGACTCGACGAGATTTACCCCTCGTGCATCCCGGCACTCCTCCTTGGCTCGCTCGATTCCACCAAACTCCAGCCGCGCCCGCCGCATGGCTTCCTGTCGAGGCAACCCACTCCGACTCAGATCCTCGGCGTACGCCTCCACGTGGAAACGCAGCTCCGCATCCATCTCGCTCTCCATGCGCGAGCGCCGCAGCGTTGCTCCCCACCACGAACGGAATCGGGCCCACAATTTCATTCTTCCTCCAGCATCGCACCCAATATCCTGCGATGCCCCCTCCTCATTCGTACCTCAGCGCCACCATCGGATCCACGCGGGTGCCGCGCCGCGCGGGGACCCAGGACGCCGCCATCGCAACAGTCGTCAGCAGCGCGGCAGCACATGTGTAGCTGACAGCGTCGGCTCGGGAGATACCATAGAGATAGATACCCGATCCGCTCCAGCCAATAGGCCCCGTCGGAAAGAATCGCGTCAGCGCAAATGCACCGAGCGTGCCCATGGCAAGGCCCGCCAGCGTAACCCCAAGTGTTTCACGCAACACCAGCTCTTTGGCCCGCTCAATTCCGCCAAACTCCAGACGCGCCCGCCGCATGGCTTCTTGTCTAGGCACCCCAGTCCGAATCAGATCCTGGGCGTACGCCTCCGTGTGGAATCGCAGCTCCGCATCCATTTCGCTCTCCATGCGCGAGCGCCGCACTGTTGCGCCCAGCCACGAACGAAGCCGGCTCCAGAACCTCATACTTCCTCCGGCTTGCTCCCCAGGATTCCCGCGATCATGTTCGCCATCATTCGTACCTCAGAGCCACCATGGGGTCCACGCGGGTGGCGCGACGCGCTGGGATGTAGGTGGCTAGGAGAGCCACCAATATAAGGAACAATGACAGTACGGTAAACGTCAGGGGGTCGGCGGCGCTGAGATTATATAGTTGGCTCGACAAGAGGCGTGTCACTGCAGCTCCGAGCGTCAGCCCAGCGCTGATCCCAAAAAGCGTCAGGAGCATCCCTTCGCCGAGCACCATGTTCAGCACGTTTTGCCGCCCGGCGCCCAAAGCCATGCGGATACCGATCTCCTTCGTTCGCTGGCCGACCGAGTGGGACATCGTCCCATAAAGGCCGATTGACGCCAGTAGCAGTGCGATCAACCCAAAAAAAGTGGTTAGCCCTAAGAGTGATCTGTCTCTGTCTAGAGACCGACTCACGATCTCGTCTTGGGTCTCAACGCTGCCCACTGGCAAATTCTTGTCTAAGGCTTGTGCCGCCTCGCGCATGGCGGCCGCTATATCGCCAGGATTTGCTGCCGTGCGGACTTCGATCACAGCCTGTCCGGTCATCGTTGGGGGCGCCTGGGTGAATGGGATATACGCAGCATGCGGAGAGCGGTTGTACTGCTGAGTTCGGAATTCAGTCAGGATGTCCTTGGCAACGCCGACGATCTCAACGTCTCCGGTCGCATCTTCGCCCGCAAAACGAAAATGCCTGCCAACTGGATTCTCGCCCCGGAAATACTGCCGAACCATGCTCTCGCTAACGATAGCCACATGGGGAGCGGTCGCGCCGTCCGCGGGTGTAAAGTCCCGGCCCAACAACAAGGGGATCCCCATGGTCTCAAAAAACTTTGGCGCAGTTGTGTTGCACGAGACTCGCAGGTCCTCTTTTGTCCCTGCCGCATAGCCGGGAACGGAAACGGGACGAGCCCAATACCCGCTAAAGAGTTGCAATCGAGAAAGGCTAGCCGACTGCACGCCGGGAAGGGCATTCAGCCTCTCCAGCAACTGCCAGTAGAGGCGGTACTCCTTCGGAATGTCGTAGCCGGCCATGGTCGGCAGGGCCCACATGACCAGCACGTTTTCGCGGTCGAACCCCACATTCACTCTGCTGAGGTTCTGAAGACTCCGCAGGAGCAGGCCTGCGCCAATTAACAATGTCAAAGAGAGCCCAATTTGCGAGACTACCAAACCCTTACCCAATCCCCAGCGCCAACCCACAGCCCGCAGCGAAGAACCGCCGACCCCCAGGCGGCCTACTTTCAGCGCCGGAGCAAGGTTGACCCGCGTTGCGCGAAGCGCAGGAAGAAGCCCGAATCCGATTCCAGTCAATATGGAAACTGAGGCAGTAAAGCCGAGAACCTGCAGGTCCGGTGAGACCGGAGTCGGATGTTCAGAAATCAACGCCGACAAGAGCTGAGCGCCCCAGAACGCCAGCAACAAGCCCAGGCAGCCCGCCATGAGCGCGAGAAGAATACTCTCCGTCAGTAATTGCCGGATGAGCCGCCAGCGCCCCGCTCCAATAGCAAGGCGCACAGCGATTTCCCGTTGCCGGGCAGTGCCTCGGGCCAGTAGAAGATTGGCGACGTTGGCACAGGCGATCAGTAACACCATTCCGACCACAGCGGTCACGATGCGTAGTTGTGTAGAAAACCGGTAAAGCCCGCCACGTCCGGCGGGTCTCAAATGAATCTTCTTTTCCAAGACTAGGCGCTGCTGGGCCGGTGTTAGATTGCTTCCGGCGGACTCGGTCAGAATCTGTTGATAAATTAACGTCAGTTCCGCACTAGCCTGCTTTTCGCTGAGCTCCGGTTTCAGACGGCCGATGATATGCACAGTATCGTTATCTTTCATCGCTAGCTGCAGGTGCGTCGCCATGGGGACTAGGATGTCAGCAGCTGGCTCTCTGCCAAATTCTGGCGCCACACCAACAATGGTGATCGGAATTCTTTTGAGCGTAATCGTCTTCCCCAAAACTTCGGGCGAAAGTGCGAATCTGGTTTTCCAGTAGTTGTAGCTAAGGACGCAAACCAAAGGACTGGCAGGCTGGTCATCCTGAGGAGTAATAGCCCGGCCGAGGAGCGCATCAATGCCCATTACTGAGTGATAGGTCCCGGACACGAATTTTCCCCGGACATTTTGCGACACGCCATCGATACTGGCGATCAGGGGTCCCTCATCCGAGGCAAAAATACCTGAAAATGAATGAGTGCGGGCGCTCAGCTTCTCGTATTCGGGAATGAGAAAGTCCTGTTTCAGCTCGAACAACTGCTCGGGATTTTTTACCGGCAACCATCGCAGTACGACCTGATCAATCAAACTGAAGATTGCTGTGTTGGCGCCGATGCCCAGCGCCAGCGTAAGCACGGCAACCACGGTGAAGCCCGGAGTCTTGCGCAGCATGCGCAAGCCGAAACGCAAATCCTGAACGAGGCTGTCGATCAAGTTTGCGCCGCGCGCCTCGCGGCATTCTTCCTTGGCCCGCTCAATTCCGCCAAACTCCAGACGCGTCCGCCGCATGGCTTCTTGTCTAGGCACCCCAGCCCGAATCAGATCCTGGGCGTACGCCTCGGTGTGGAATCGCAGCTCCGCATCCATTTCGCTCTCCATGCGCGAGCGCCGCACTGTTGCGCCCAACCACGAACGAAGCCGGCTCCAGAACCTCATACTTCCTCCGGCTTGGTCCCCAGGATTCCCGCCATAACGTTCGCCATGCGGTTCCAATTGTCTGTTTCCGTCTGTAATTTGCGTTTCCCCGCGGCGGTGAGCCGGTAATATTTGGCCTTGCGTTTGTTTTCCGACTCGCCCCATTCGCTGGTGATCCATCCCTGGTGCTCCAGCCGGTACAGCGCGGGATACAGGGAACCTTGCTGAATTTCCAGCCGATCCTTCGAAATCTGCTGGATGCGCAGCAGCACCCCGTAGCCGTGCAGCGGTCCAAGCGAAACCGCCTTGAGGATCAGCATGTCCAGCGTGCCTTGCAAAAGGTCGAGTTGTTTGTCCACGGAATTCGCCTCTCCTAGATGGCCTAGGAATATAGTCCCTCCTCTCCTAGCCTGTCAAGGAGAAGAAAGTTCTTAAATGTCGCACGCAAACCCCGCTTGTCAGCATCGCTTGTCCTGCATAGACTCCTTTCGAACTACGCAGCCCCGTTTAAATAGGCCATGAAATGAGCCAGGAAGACTTTCCAGCAGGCGGCGACCGCTTTCCCCCGACCCGCCGCTCCGTCATTGAGGCGGTGCGCAGCATCGATGCCGAGGAACGCAAGAGTGCGCTGGAATCGCTTTGCGTCGCGTATTGGAAGCCCGTCTACAAATATGTGCGCCTGCGATGGAACCGTACGCCGGATGCCGCGCAGGATCTCACGCAAGGATTTTTCGTTGAACTTCTCGAACGCGAACTCCTCGACAAATTCGATGCGAAAAAAAGCAGGCTGCGAACTTACTTGCGCCTTTGCGTGGACAGCTTCGTCATGAATGAAGACAAGGCCGGGCGGCGGCAGAAGCGCGGCGGAAATATTGCGCACGTCGCGCTCGATTTTTCTGCGGCGGAAGAAGAACTGGGCGCAACCGTAATCGATCCTGCAAAAATCGCGTCGCCGGAATCCCTCGAAGAATTCTTTGAGAAGGAATGGGTGCGCAGCCTGTTCGCGCTGGCTGTCGAGGAATTGCGTGAACTGTGCAGCGCGTGCGAGCGTGAACGAACCTTTCACTTGTTCGAAGCCTACGATCTGCAGGGCAACGAGAAGATTTCTTATGAGCAGCTTTCGAACGAATACGGGATTCCCGTGACGGACGTGACCAACGCGCTCGCGTGGGCCCGCCGCGAATTTCGAAGAATCGCGTTGGAGCGCCTGCGCGAACTCTGCGGCAGCGAAGAAGAATTCCATCGTGAAGCGCGCGCCGCCTTCGGCTGGGATGCAAAATGAAATTTCTTTCCGACCGCGCACTCGAACGCCTGCGCGGCGCCGCAGACCTGCCCGACCTCTCCGGCACACACTACCGCTTGCTCGACCGCGTCGCGCGCGGCGGCATGGGCGTCGTGTACACGGCGGTGGATGAACGGCTTCAGCGGCGGGTGGCGCTGAAAGTTCTGGATCTCCCGGGAGCCGAAGGCGATCTCGCCAATCGCTTGCTCCGCGAAGCGTGCGTCCTCGCGCGCCTCGAGCATCCCGGCATTGTGCCCGTGCACGACGTCGGAACACTCGCGGACGGCCGCGTTTTCTACACCATGAAATTTGTCGAAGGTCACCGCCTCGACAAGCACATTGAGTCGGTGGCCTCGACTCCGGATCGATTGCGAATGTTTCTCCGCGTCTGCGATGCCGTCGCGTTCGCCCACGCCCGCGGAGTCCTCCACCGCGACCTGAAACCCACGAATATCATGGTCGGTCCTTTTGGCGAAGTTCTGGTGATGGACTGGGGCCTCGCGAAAATCCTGCGGGAAGAAGTTTCAGATGGGGCGCTCGAAGCCCATCCGGAAGCAATGATTTTCGAAATACCAAAACAGACCGCTGCCGCAGGCGATGCCATGGAAATCTCCGTGATCACCGGGCACGGCACTGTCATGGGCACTCCGGGCTACATGTCGCCGGAACAAGCGCGCGGGGATGTGGAGCATTTGGATGCGCGCAGCGACATCTATTCACTCGGCGCGCTGCTGCGATACTTGCTCACCGGGAAACCGGAAGAAACTTTGATGCCAGCTCAAGCTCGCTTGGAAAAATCGCTGGCCGCCATTTGCGCGAAAGCCACGGCAACTTTGCCCGGTGTACGCTATTCAAACGTTTCCGAGCTGGCCCTCGACGTGTCCCGCTATCTGGACGGCCTGGCGGTGGCCGCCCACCGCGAAAGCATTTTTGAGAAGGCCGGGCGCTTTTACCGGCGCTACCGCTTCTTCATCTTGTTGATTGCAGCCTACTTGTTGATGCGC
>Ga0137393_10000060_pt1 | contig 53576 bp, 39 predicted proteins | sample 15con2h34BmetaG_FD_101396 | JGI IMG/M metagenome (GOLD analysis project Ga0137393, IMG submission 101396) | Vadose zone soil microbial communities from Angelo Coast Range Reserve, California, USA - 15con2h3.4B metaG | ecosystem: Environmental > Terrestrial > Soil > Vadose zone > Saprolite...
AAAAAGCTTGAATGCAAGAACTGCGCCATCTCACTCACGCATCATAAGCGCGATCACAAAATGGTCTGCCACTATTGCGGCTACACTGCGCCCGTGCCCAAGATCTGCGGACATTGCGGCAGTGAGTATGTCTACTTTTTGGGGACTGGCTCTGAGAAACTTGAAGAACTGCTGCATGGAATATTTCCGCAGGCTCGGATCGCGCGTCTTGATAGGGACACCGTACGCGGCCACGAGGATTTCGAACGCACGCTCAACGCGCTGAGTGAAGGCGAGCTCGACCTGCTCGTGGGCACGCAGATGATCGCGAAGGGGCATGACATTCACGGCGTGACGCTGGTCGGAGTCGTGGGCGCGGATGCCGCTCTGGGGCTGCCCGACTTTCGTGCCGCCGAGCGTACTTTTCAACTTCTCACTCAGGTAGCCGGACGCGCCGGGCGTGGCAACTCTCCCGGCAAGGTGGTTTTGCAAACCTATTTTCAGGATCACTACGCGGTGCAGTATGCCGCGCAACACGATTTCACCGGCTTCTACGAAAAAGAGCTTCGATTTCGGAGCTGGATGCACTATCCGCCTTACTCCGCGCTAGCCAACGTGCTCATCCGTAGCGACAAAATTGACGACGCGCTGCAGTGGTCCGGCTTACTCGGGCAGTGGTTTGAGAAGACTCGCCATGAAGGAGTGCGCGTGCTGGGTCCGGCCGTCGCGCCCATCATGCGGCTTAAGCGTGACTACCGCTACCACTTCGTTCTTAAGTCGCCGAGTCGGGAGAAACTCAATACCACGTTGCGCGCCATGCTGGTCCACGCTGCGCAGCAAAAGATTCCTCGAACGCAGGTGATAGTTGATGTCGACGCTCTGTGGTTGATGTAGCACAGTGGCGACTGGAATGCGGGAGAACCGAGAACCCTTCACCACAGGGGACACAGAGGAGCACAGGGTAAATCACTACTACCCTCCCCGAATCTGCCGCACGACTTCTGGTACCGATGCATGACCGAAAGGGGCCGGAGTCAAGGTAAGGATCAACATCACAAGAGCGAACACCGCCAGCCATGCGCGGACGCCCGAGACCCGCGGCCAATCCGCCACTTGAGGGTGGCGCAAGCTGCTGAGTTGCAGCAGGATCGCCCATACGAACCATCCCGTCCACAAGTAGTACGCCATGGGGAGCAAGATCAGAATCGTCAGGCGTGAGACAAACCTGTGTGCCCGTGGCGCGAGGGAGAAGACGATGTGGCCACCGTCCAATTGCCCGCCGGGCAACAGGTTCAAAGACGTAGCAAACATCCCTACCCACGCGGCGATCGCGGTGGGATGCAGTATCACGCGATTCAAAGGCAATAGCCCCACGCCCTTGGCAGCACTCGCCGAAGCTAACAGTCGATGCAGCAAGTGAAAGATTAACGGGAATCCGATTTCCAGATCCGGGTTCGGCATTCCCAGGGGGATCGGTTTCGAAAATCCTAATGAGACCGAGAGGAATGCCACTGCTACGACAAATCCGGCGATTGGGCCGGCAATGCCGATATCAAAAAGCGCAGTGCGGGAGCGAATCGGAGAGCGAATCCGAATAAAGGCGCCAAGAGTTCCGATCAGGGTTGGTGCCGGAATGAAGAATGGCAATGTCGCCCGTACCCCATAGCGTTTGCAGAAGAGGTAGTGCCCCATTTCGTGGGCCAACAGAATTAGCATGAGCGTGGCAGCGAAGGGTAAGCCAAGCAACAGGCGCGAAGGATGAGAGAAGGCCCAACTGGCGGGAAAGAATGACAGGGAGTTGTCGTCCAACGAAAATACCGGCTGGTTGCGCAGGTAGTTGAACTCCATTCTCGCTCCCACCACTACCGTCGTAAAGCAAGTTGCCAGCAACAGCAACGCATGTAGCCAATAGCGTTGCTTAGGGACGGGCGGAGCCCACACCGGCATTGGACGGTAATATTCGGTTGTGGACGAGGCAAGAGGAGGGATGGGTTCCGACATGCGATTCTCTAGCCTCGGCACTTCATCAAGGCGTTTTTCTGATGCTACTACGATTTGCCACGGTGCAGCGGGGTAGGCTGAAGTCAGTTTCCCGATTGCGAGGGTTTTCCGCTGCCAAGCGTTTCAATCTTGAAGGTTTTAAATTTTGAATGTTTCAATCAATCGATTGCAGTTCTTTTCCGGGTTTGAACCTCACCGCTTTACCCGGAGGGATGGAAACTTCGGCTCCAGTACGAGGATTTCGCCCGATCCCGGTTTTGCGCGGGCGCACGTTAAATACGCCAAACCCCCGCAGCTCAATACGATCGCCGTGGGCCAACGCCTTCTTCATACTCTCAAACACGGTTTCCACGGCCAGCTCCGCCTTGGTCTTGGTGATGCCGGTTTTGCCTACCACTTCGTTGATGATGTCGAGCTTAATCACGAGGGACTCCGGGATGCGAGGTCAAAGTGGTGCCTCAAGTGATTGATGCTAAGGGAGATAAGGGAGATTGTCAACGGGAGGACCTCTCCCGTAAACTGGCTGGACCCTTGAGCCTTGTGCGTACAGGCTTCAGCCGAAACTTTAATTGAGTAATTGTGTAATCGGGTGATTGAGTAATCGTTGAATCCTCGCGGAGCCGCGCATCGCGATGGTTCCGAAGCCTCTAATCACTCAATTACAAAATTACCCAATTACTCAATTTCCCCAAGGAGCTCCATGCCGAAGAGTGACCGCTGGATTCGCAAGATGGCTCAGGAACACGACATGATTAACCCCTTTTCCGAGAAGCAGGTGCGTGAGGGAGTGATTTCGTACGGGCTTTCGTCCTATGGCTACGATCTACGTGTGGCTGACGAATTCAAGATTTTCACCAACGTGAACTGCACCGTGGTAGATCCCAAGAACTTTGATGAACGCTCCTTCGTCACTGTGCGCTCCGATGTTTGCATCGTTCCGCCTAACTCCTTTGCGTTGGCCCGCTCGGTGGAATACTTCAAGATTCCGCGCGACGTGTTGACCATCTGCGTGGGCAAGAGCACTTACGCGCGTTGCGGGATTATCGTCAACGTGACTCCTTTCGAGCCGGAGTGGGAGGGGTTCGTTACGCTGGAAATCTCAAACACTACACCGTTGCCCGCACGGATTTATGCCAACGAAGGTTTGTGCCAAATCCTGTTCTTCCAATCTGACGAGGTGTGCGAAACCAGTTATGCGGATCGTAAGGGAAAGTACCAGTCGCAAAAGGGAATCGTGCTTCCCAAACTGTAACAAGGTGTCTTTGCAATGGTTTAGGTAGCCGCCAATGACTGGCTAGGAAGTTGCGAGAGCGAGTCGCTATTTATGGTCTGCGCTGACCTGAGACCATCGGGGGGATAGGTAGGGTCTCCGCTGTATAGGCCTTTTTATTTCTGCACTTTAATCTCTATTCGGGGGAAAAGGCCTGTCCGCTTTGCGCGAGAAACCAGGCCCTTAGGCAATGGCGACCAGCAGCGCATCACAACAATTGAATTCGGCTTGGTTTGCGCCACCGTCGCTGCGCAGCGTTGGTGCGTGCAACCACGACGTGCAGTTCTACGCTGATGACGCTTTCCTTCTTGACTCCCTGGTTTCCTTCGTGGGCAAATCCCTGGAGCACGGCGGCGCGGCCATAGTTGTCGCCACCAAGGCCCATCGTGATGGTTTGTCGCAGCGGTTGGAAGCGGGTGGTGTCCCCTTAACCGCGGCCACCCAACAGGGACGATACCTTGCCCTCGATGCGGCCCAGACCCTGGCTACCTTCATGAAGGAAGGCATGCCTGACAAAGTGGTGTTCGCGCGGATTGTTGGAGACATTGTTACGTGGGCAGCAGCCCAGGTTAATCAGGCGAAGGTGGTGATCTTCGGAGAGATGGTGGCTCTGTTGTGGCAAGAGGGCAATGCTGCTGCCGCCATCCGTCTGGAACAGTATTGGAATGAGCTGGCGGAGACTTACTCCTTCTCTCTTCTGTGCGGTTATCCACTGGCTGGCTTCAACCGCGAAAATCACCGCGACTCATTCGACAAAATTTGTGCGGAGCACCACGTGGTCATTCCCGCCGAGAACTACACTGCAATTGTCGATGGGAACGAGCGCCTTCGTATGATCGCGTACCTGCAGCAAGCGGAGCAGGCCCTTAAAAACGAAGCCGCGGAACGGGTGCGGACCAAGGTTCAGTCGGAAAAGATACAGAATCAGAATCACGAACTGATTGAAGAAGTTCGAAAGCGTGAGAATGCGGAATCGGAATTACGCCGCTTCACCCGGCGGTTGCTAACGGCTCGCGACGAAGAACAACGCCGCATTGCATCGGAACTCCACGAAAACACCGCGCAACTGCTGGCCGCTCTATCGATGTACTTCAGCGTTCTGCATGAAGAAAAAGAGTCGCTTAGTCCGCGGGCAGCCGCGGTCGTGGACAACAGCCGCGATGTGGCTCAGCGCTTGCTGAAAGAGGTTCGCAAGCTCTCCTACCTGCTGCATCCTCCAACGCTCGACGATATGGGAGTGGGGCCCGCGCTCAAGGAATATGTTGCGGAGTTCGTGGAATACAGCCGGACGCGAGTAAACCTGGAAGTGCAGGAAAGCTTGGGGAGGTTCGCGCGGAACGTGGAAATCGCCATTTTCCGGATTGTTGAGGAGGCTTTGGGGAACGCCAACAATTGCGCCAGCCCCGAAGTAATTGTGCGGGTGAGCCAATCAGCGTCGGAGGTATTGGTCGAGATTAAGGACCCCGGTGCGGGAATCCTCGGCGACAAATCGGCCCGCGCGAATGGCCGCGGCGCGATTGGGATGGTCGAGCGAGCCAGAGAGCTGGGAGGAACTGTTGCGATCCGATCCGACGGCCAGGGTACGGTGATCTCTCTCACGCTACCAGTCGTGTCGCAAACCGCCGTCCAAAACGCCAGCGCGGGTCACTGACTTTCCCTCTGAGCGCATTTACCTAACTACCTTCACCTTCCTTGTACATATACTTAATGGCCGGCTTGTAAATCATCAAGTTCGGCTCTCCCCGGTCACGGTTCACCTTGATGCAATTCCGGTCATACCATTCGATGATGCCGTGTATTTCTTCATCATCACGTAACACGATGACCATCGGCGTCCTCGACTGCATCTGCTTCTGATAATAGAAATTCTCAGCGTTGGTTTGCTCGGTAGGCACAGCTTTTCTTGCACCCATTCCACGGTCGCCACGATCATGGTGATCGCTGCGCTCCATCCGGTCGTGGCGCTCCGGACGATCACGGCGCTCGCTGCCCTGCAGTTGAGGCGAATTGTGATTGCCGTGGTTTTCGGGGCGAGGCAGGGTTGGACGAATCAGTTTGCGGTTGGCGAAACTTTCCTTTTCGGCGGGCGCACCGGCAGGAATGGGATCCATGGTTTCTTTCATAGTGGCGCTTACCTCAGCACACGCGTTCGCGCAAAACCATAACAGCGGGGGACCCTGTGAATGTATGTATCGAAGGCGTGAAATTTTACCTAACGTATCACAGGAGTGTTCCCAAGACAATCTATTGCTCTTGTGCTTGATGGTTACGGAATCTTGCATACTCTACGATCTCGTCTAAGGCCGCTTCCGATCAGATCGGGGTAAACTCGTTTCATGGCAAGTACGGCCCGCCAGCATACCTTCCCTGGGTCGGAGGGAAAGCGGCCTCCTTACCGGTTCCCGCCCGGTTACAGCGGAATCTTCTCTGGTGCATGCAAGTTGAGGAGAGGATGAGACGAGAGATACAGTTTTCAGCCCGTCGCGCAGGCATTACTTAAGTCAACTGCGGCCCTGCAGTCTCCGCGCTAACATGAACAGGCTGTAAGCTTCTGGAGGAAACTTTGGTCACAGGGTTTTTCCTCAAACGGTTTCGGGCACACAGATTCAAACGCACAAGAGGTAATTCCAAGTGGGGTTGCGCAGGAAAACGCAGATTGTCACCGGGCTCGTCCTGCTTGGGCTGTTAGCGGCGCTCTACGCGGTCACGCGCAGAACTTTGCTGGTTCAGTTTTCGCGGCTGGAAGAAGAACAGACTCGCCAGAATCTTGATCGCATTTCCAACGCCATTAACAACGAGCTCGACCTGCTGGACGGCTCGGCCCGCGACGATTCCATGTGGGACGAAGCCTACAACTACGTTCAACATCCTCAGCCTGGGTGGGGCGAGAACACTTTCAACGACGACAGTTACGTGTACCTGCGTCTGAACGGACTCGCGTATCTGAACGCAGCCTGCGAACCGATTTACGCTCGTGAATTCGACAGCGAAACCCGCGAGCAGAAAGTTCCCCCGCCGGAATTGCTCGCGGCGTTTGTTCAGTTGGCCCGCTGGCAACAGCAGTCGGGAAGTCCGGCGGGAAAGCGTGGAATTGTCGATCTGCCTGACGGTCCGGCGCTGGTCGCTGTTTGGCCGGTATTGACCTCTGCCGGCAAGGGGCCACCGCAGGGCACGCTGGTCATGTCCCGCCGCCTGGATGCCAGTGAACTCCATCATTTGGGTTGGACCGCGGGACTGGAGTTGGAGCTGTTACGCGTGCGCAACCAGCCGGTTTCAGACCTAGCAGCACAGGCTCTTGCCCATTTGTCCGAAGCTGCGCCCATCTTTATTACTCCCCTAAATGAAAATCAGGTTGCCGGATATACCTTGCTGAAAAGCTTTCAGGGCGACTCGTCCGTGTTGCTGCGGATGGTGGCGCCCCGCACGGTTCATCAGCAAGGCCGCACGACCTTGAACTTCCTGATGCTGGCAACCCTGGTGGTTGGCTTGGTGTTCACCTTCGTCAACCTCTTCTTGCTGGACCGGATGATTCTGTCCCGGCTCATTGGTTTGCGGGACGCCGTGGCATCGATCGGCACAACCGGCGACATTTCCGGACGGGTGCCAGCCGGCGACAACAATGACGAGCTGTCACAGCTTGGTGCCTCGATGAATAGTATGCTCGCGGCAATCGAGCATTCGCGGAAAGATCTGAACACTCAAGCGCAAGCCATCGAGGCTTGCGGGGACGGAATCGCGATTCTGAACGAGCGGGGAGAGTTTGTTCATCTGAATCGTTCTCATGCCCGGATTTTTGGTTATGAGAGCCCGGAGGAACTGGCGGGCAAGAGCTGGCAGATTCTGTATTCGGACGATGAAGCAGCTCGTTTCAAACAGGAAGTGATGCCTGCGCTGGCCCGGAACACTCGTTGGGAGGGAGAGGCGATTGCCCGTCGCAAGGATGGCAGTTCGTTCCCCCAACAGGTTTCATTGGCTTCGTTAGCGGAGGGAGGAATGGTCTGCGTCTGCCGCGATCTCTCCGAGCGGCGCAAGATGGAGGATCAGTTACGCAAGAAGCAGCGAATGGAATCCGTTGGAACGCTTGCCGGTGGCATCGCGCATGATTTCAATAACCTTTTGACCGTTATTATCGGGTATGCGCAAACGTTGCTGTCGAAGGTGGAAAATGACCCGGCCCTGCGCTCCAACGTGGAGCATATTGTGCAGTCCGCGAGCCGTGCCGCTTCGCTGACGCGTCAGCTCTTGGCCTTCAGCCGCAAACAGGTTCTGCAGCCGCGCGTTCTCGATCTGAATCTGGTTGTCCGCGACCTGGAGAGGATGCTTCGGCCACTGGTTGGGGACGACATCACGATGATCGCCCAATGTGCGCCGAATCTCGGCTGCGTTAAAGCCGACCTGAGCCAGCTCGAGCAAGTGATTGTGAATCTGGTGGTGAATGCCCGCGATGCCATGCCGTCAGGTGGCCGGCTGGTCTTGAGCACGGCCAACCAGGATCTCACCCACGGCGACGGACGCGATCGCGACGTGCCTCCAGGTCGATATGTTGTTCTTTCCGTGAATGACAACGGCGTCGGAATGGATCCGGAAGTGCTCTCACGAATCTTCGAACCTTTCTACACCACCAAGGATGTGGGCAAGGGAACCGGCCTCGGTCTTTCCACGGTCTACGGTACGGTGGAGCAAAGTGGCGGTTACGTTGTAGTCGACAGCAAGCCGGGGAAGGGTACGGAATTCAAGATATTTCTACCCCGCGTGGACGCCCCGCCTGAACCTTTGCCGGCGGAGGGCACGCCGACGTGGCGCAAGCGCGGAACCGAAACCGTGCTGCTGGTGGAAGATGACGCTGCGGTACGTGAACTAGCTCACGACATCCTTCGCTCGTGCGGATACCGCGTTGTGGCCGTGGCCGATCCCAAAAGCCTTCATCCCATTCTCCAGCAGCATCCGGGAACGATCCATATTTTGGTGACGGATGTTCTCATGCCTGGCATCAATGGGCGGGAAGTCGCACGCCAGGTGCAGCTTCAACATCCAGAAACAAAGACGCTGTACATGTCCGGCTATGCTTATCACACGATGCTTGGCCGCGGTGTGCTCGAAGCCGGCTCTGTGTTCGTCCAAAAGCCTTTCACGCCCTCGCAGCTTTCGAGGAAGGTGAGGGAAGTTCTCGATGGTGTTCAATCCCGCGCAACCACCGTCACGTAGGCTCTAGCGGCCTGCCAAATACATCTCAGCGACGTGCGCGGCGATTTTCCAGGCTTAGCGACTCATTACGTCGTGAGTAGGCTGAGAATTGGAGGCGCGGGTCGGAATCGAACCGACGCATAAAGGTTTTGCAGACCTCTCCCTTACCACTTGGGTACCGCGCCCCTGCCCACCACGTTAGCGTTCCGTGCGGAAAAAGTCCAACTGCGGGGAACGACCGGGTCGGGAGTCAAATATGGAGCGGGAGACGGGATTTGAACCCGCGACTTCGACCTTGGCAAGGTCGCACTCTACCACTGAGTTACTCCCGCTCGTTCTCACATTCTAAATCACTGTCAACAACCACATCAAATCACTGCTGCCGACCAGCGCTCGCCCGGCCCGAATTCTCAAGGCCCGCCGTCCCGAACCTACGGACGCGCATTTTGAGGTGCGAGTATATAACAGGCTGAACTTCGGGCGCGCTTGAGGGCAGCGTCGTTGGCGGTATCGTGGACTTACGTAGCGGTCTTGCGAATGGAGACGGGCAGACGTTCAGACGATTTGCGAGCAACCCCCACCGGTTGCGGCCCGTGGGTGAGCAAATCGGCGGACGCACGCGCATTTGCACCGTTGCCCAGCGCGTAGAGCACCACTTCGACGCGGCTGGAAACCCCCAGCTTGTCGAAAATGCGAAAAAGATAATTTTTCACCGTGTGTTCGGTGAGCTTCAGACGCTGGGCGACCTCGCGATTCGTCAGTCCTTCAGCCACACACCGTACTACGTCGGTTTCTCGGGCTGATAGCAGGCCGCCATTCACGCTTAGACAGCCCGCGAACGGGGGCTGAGAGAGAGCCTCGAGCACAAAGTGTAATTCGGTACTGCTGGCCCAAACCTGTCCCTGGTCGACGCACCGGATACACTTCGCCAGCAGGCGGAAAGGTTCGGTGCGGCAAAACACGCCTTGCGCACCGGATCGGAACGCGGCTGTGATAGCGGGGCGCTCCGAAGAGTCGAGAAGAACGATGACCCGCGTGCCGGGCGACTGCAGGCGGATCTCGCGCACCAAGTCAAATTCCTCCCGGCTGGACTCTCCAAGCTTTCCGCTGACTACCGCAATCTGAGGCCTCTCCTTCTTCACCAAAGCCAGAATGGCGGCAGCATTTGAAGGAGATTCGATCATCTGGAACTGATCATCCCGCCCCAGAGCTTCCACCAGCAATTGGGTAGTCATGGAACTACTGTCGCAGGCCAACACGCGAAGCTGGTCCTGATTTGGAAGAGCTGTTAGGTGAGCCATATCAAAATTCTTGCATGCCTTTCAACCTCTCCACCTGTATGGTACAAAACACCAGGTTTCGTGGAGAGATGCCTGTCCCGCGCCGCGACCGAAACGGACATTCCAGCAGGCTGAACTGATTCGGAAGGCGCTCGCAAAACGGCAGAGTGTTTCAAAAAGAGTAGGGGACCTTCGACTCGGAGTATATAGCACTACTGGGGGATGTCTCGGCACCCTGGTCACTGCGAATTGATTACCTCCGGGTGCTGGCTCCGTCAGGGGTTGGGGCAGACGGGATGCCACTTAAGGGTCATTGACAGTGAGGAGCGGTGAAACGATACTCTTTCCTAACAGTCTCTGTTCCTGAGAGCGCGGTAAGGATTCTTAAAGGACATCCTGAGTGTTGAAAGGCAATGAAAGATCTATCTTGAAAGTGGCTGTATCGGGTGCTGGGCAACGTGTTCAGCGTGGATAGAGACTTTCGGCTCTTCACTTTTCGCCTCTTGCAGTAATTTGCATACTCAGAGTAGAATCGCACTACGTTTTGGGAGGCTTCCCCTCCCTTTTAGAATTCTTCAAACAGTAAGTTCTCCCCCGATTTTATCAATTACCAATTCCCCCTAACTGGCCCTGTTGCCTGCGAGGGAGACGCTTTTCTTTACCCAAAGTCACGAAATGTGACTCAGAGGGCGAAGCTATGACTAACGGTTGCGCACAGATCGAGGGAAACTGGAACGGCGCTGCAGGGGAGGCATTGCTGCAGCAGCCCGCTTGGTACGCGATTCGAACCCGTTCCCGTCACGAAAAAAAGGTTTCGCAGCAATTGGAGCAGCAAGGGATTGAGACTTTTCTGCCCCTGATCAAGCGGACTCGCAAATGGAGTGACCGGACGAAGGAAGTCGAACTGCCGCTTTTCGCCGGTTATAACTTTGTCCGCGTCGTGCAATCCTCCCCAGAACGTTTGCGGGTTCTGCAAGCTCATGGAGTAGCGGGATTCGTTGGCATAAATGGCTCAGGAACCGCAATTCCCGAGAGCCAGATTCAAGACATTCGGACGCTGCTTGCAAGCAAGGTCGATTTCGAAGAGCACACATTTCTACGAGTCGGCCAGCGCGTTCGAGTCCGGGGCGGATCGCTCGATGGAGTCGAGGGTATTTTGGCCGCGCAAAATGAGGACCGGAGCCTGGTGATTTCGTTGGAGCCCATTCAACGTTCGCTATCGGTTCGAATCCAGGGGTACACGGTCGAACCTGTCTAAAAATGTCCGGTTGTCGTTTGAGAATGGGTCGGCAGGTTGCATCTCTGCCACCCGAGTCACGAGCTTGTCACAGAACACAGCGAGGAATTAACTATGAGCGACCTTGACACCAAAATGAAAAGTAACGGTACTGCAGTCTGCGAGCCGGCTGTGACGTGGGATTCGCGCCGAGACATGAGTTCGCCGTCGGCGTCGGTATATCTTGCGCCACCGGAGTCGTCGCTTCGGAGATTCCGCGATCAAGCCGAGATTCAGGCAATCAGCGGCGCCCTTACGCAAACCGGCTGGAACCGCAAGCGGGCCGCCAAATTGCTGAGTATCAGCTACCGCGGATTATTACTTAAGATTCGCAGGTACAACATTTGTCCCACTACCGGGACCCGAAGTGCGACAGCTATTCCTGATTCGAAAATGGAGTAGGATTCTCGGGTCCTGTTTCTACCGCCAGCGTCGTAGATTGGCCGGACCCAACGAACTAGTCTCCCTAGACGTGGGCTGGTCTCCATATCCCGAGCCATCGGCAGGACGTAACCGTTTGAAGGTGAATAGAGAACTATGAAAACAACGAAATCACCAACTCGAATCATGGTGCAAGTGTTAGGCGCACTGATATGCTTTGCAGGCTGGGCGAGTGCGCAGACGAGCGCCGTTAATAATGCAGTGGAGACCACTGAGGCCGCTGGCCAGCCTTCGTCCACTCCGGCTTCGACGACGGCTCCGCAATTTCAAACCCGCTATCCGCGCTACAAGATTGGCTCGGGGGATACTTTTGATGTGAATTTTGAGCTGAGTCCGGAATTCAATCAGACCGTCACAGTGCAACCAGACGGGTTCATCACTCTGCGCAGCGTGGGCGACGTGAACGTTGCCGGCCAAACTGTGCCGCAGCTTACGCAGACCTTGAAGCAAGCGTACGCGAAGATTCTGAACGATCCCTTGATCGTGGTTATGTTGAAGGACTTCGAGAAGCCCTATTTCATTGCCGACGGCCAAGTGGGCAAACCCGGGAGATACGATTTGAGGGGCGACGTTACATTGGCCGAAGCGATCGCGATTGCCGGGGGCTTCACGGATGCGGCCAAGCATTCCCAGGTACTGCTCTTCCGGCGCGTTTCCGACGAATGGGTGGAAGCGAAGGTCGTGAATATCAAGCAGATGCTGAAAAACGGAAATCTGCACGAGGATCCACATCTACACCCCGGAGACATGTTGGTCGTGCCAAAAAACACGCTCTCGAAGATTCAGCGTTACATTCCGTCGAGTTCGATGGGAGCATTTACCCAATTCGGCAAGTTCTAGCAGTAACAAGGGGAGAGATCGAATCATGACTGACCACGATTTTGGATTGGTAAACCGCACCCAAGGCTTCTCGTTTACCCTGCGAGACTTTGTCGCTATTGGGTTCCGGCATAAGCGCCTGCTGGTCTTGTGTTTCAGCGGACTGCTTCTGGGAACGGTACTGGCTACAGTGCTGATACCGCCAAAGTATCAGGCAGTGACTAAGATCCTGGTCAAGCGCGAGCGCGTCGATCCCGTCGTCACATCGCAACGCAGCGATCCCATGCAGGTCAAAGAAGACGTCGGGGAAGAGGAACTGAACTCCGAGATTGAACTCATCGAAAGCGATGATGTCTTGAAGCAGACGGTAATCGCAAACGGCTTGCAGAAGCACAAGTCGATGCTGGCGTACATCGGAATTCATCCGAGCGAAGAGGAGAAAATTTCAAAGGCAGTCTTGCGGCTAAAGGCAGACCTGCACGTTGAACTGCTGAAAAAGAGCACCATCATCAGTCTGACGTACAGCTCTTCAAACCCGAAACTGGCGGTAAAGGTACTGGAAACCCTTTCCAATGCCTATATCGACAAGCATCTGGCGGTGCATCGGCCGGCGGGCCAGGTGAAGTTCTTCGCGCAGGAAACCGAGCGCTATCATCAGAATCTGGAAGCGGCGGAAAGTCAGCTCAAGAACTTTGCCGGCGAGCAGGGGGGCGTGGCTCCGCAGTTGGCGCGGGACATGACCCTGCAGAAGCTGAACGATTTCAGTGCCACCCTGCAATCCACTCAGGCAGAAATGGCAGCGACCGAACAACGGATTCGGGACCTGCAAAAGCAAATGGGTTCGACCCCGGACCGGCTCACCACGCAAGTGCGGGAATCCGATGATGCCCAGGTATTGGAACACCTGAAGAGCACGCTGATGACCCTGGAGTTGAAACGGACCGAATTGCTTACGAAATACCAGCCGACCTACCGTCTGGTGCAGGAAGTGGATAAGCAAGTGGCCGATACCAAGGCGGCCATCACGGCTGAGCAGAGCAAACCTCTCAAGGAAGAGACGACAGACCAGAATCCGACGTATAGCTGGATCAGGACTGAGCTGGCGAAATCCCAGTCCGATTACAGCGCCCTGCAAGCCCGCGCCGCCGCTACGGCAACCATCGTCAAAATCTATGAAGCGAATGCGCGCAACCTTGAAGAGAAGGGCTTGATTCACCAGGATTTGACGCGGGCAGCAAAGACCAGTGAAGAGAACTATCTCCTGTACCTTCGCAAACAGGAGGAAGCGCGCATGGCGGATGCGCTCGACGAAGGACGAATTTTGAACGTCGCGGTCGCGGAAAGTCCAAATGTTCCCCTCGTTCCCACGAACTCACCTGTGATATTCGCGATAGTCGGGGTGTTGCTGTCAGCTACGGTGAGTATGGGAATTGTATTCACAGTCGAGTACATGGACTCTTCGTTCCGCACGCCGTCCGAAGTTACCACCGAATTGAACATTCCGGTGCTAGCGTCCGTTCCTCGGCATTACAACGGCAGCAATGGCAATGGAAACGGCCGCAAGAGCCAGGATCATAGCAATGGCAGCGGTTCCGCGGTCGATGAGTACGTCCAGCAAAGATAGGGATAAGGGAGATCTGGAATGTTTTTGAAATTCTTCGGTCTGCGGGAACAGCCCTTCGGAGTTACGCCGGATCCGAGGTTCTTGTATCTCAGTCCCGCTCATCGCGAAGCGCTGGCATCGGTGTTTTATGGCATCGAGACCGGGCGCGGATTTCTTGCCCTGATCGCGATGCCGGGCATGGGTAAGACTACTCTGCTGTTCCATCTGCTCGAGAAATTCCGTGGTACGGCGCGCACCGCCTTTTTGTTTCAGACCCAGTGCACTTCGCGGGAGTTCATGCGTTTCCTGCTGGCTGAACTGGGCTATGAAACCGGGGATCACGACTTTGTCCGCATGCACGAGGACTTCAATCGGCACCTGCTACAAGAGGCTCGCGCAGGCAACCGGTTCATCGTCGTGGTGGACGAGGCGCAGAATCTGGATCCGTCGGTGTTGGAGACGATTCGGCTGCTGTCAGACTTTGAAACACCACGTGCCAAGCTGCTGCAGATTGTGTTGGCGGGCCAGCCCGAACTTGCGGACAAGCTGGCAAGCCGCAATATGGCGCAGTTACGGCAGCGCGTCTCGCTCGTGAGCGGCTTGAAGCCTTTCGCAATCAGCGATACCGGGAACTATATTCAGCACCGGTTGCGCGTAGCCGGATACCAGGGCGGAAACTTGTTCACTCCCTCGGCCTTGGCGAGCATCGCGGAATTCACCGAGGGAATCCCGCGGAACATCAACAATTTCTGCTTCAGCGCAATGTCGCTGGCATGCGCTTTGCGGAAAACAACGATCGATGCGGCGATTGTACAGGAAGTGATTTCCGATCTGGATATATCGCAACACATGTCGCAACCCTGGGAAGCTGGTCGCTCGGCGGCAATGGCCGTTGCGGCAGATGCAACGCTGGGGCGTCGGCCACCGAAGCAGGCAGGCGGCGACGAATCTCTGACGCCTGAGCAGGCGCGAGCCTATTTGGAGCAGATGGCGCGATCACTTAAAGGTTGGCAATCTTAAAGACTGGTGCTGTTTGATTCGCGAGTCCAATTTCTTTTACGGCAAGTTTTATCCGACGAATTGACCGCTGGGGAAAGCTAAATACTAATGAGTCGAAATTTTGAGCTTCTGCAAAAATTCGGGAAAGAGCAGGAGATCTTCCACTTGCATGAAACGGTCACGAGTATAGACGAGACCGAGAGCGTGGCGGAGACCCCGCTGACGACTCCGTTGGCGGCGCCCACAGTACCTCTGCATATGGGCGAGAAGGAGTTAGAAGAAGTAACCAAACTGGTGCAGCGGTTATTTCTTTTGCCGGGAACAGATTCACCGCGAGCGGTAGTTTTCATGGGTACCGAGTCTGGGAACGGCTGTAGCTGGATGTGCGCCAGAGCCGCGGAAGTGTTGGCGGGACAGACGACCGCGTCGGTTTGCCTGGTCGATGCAAACCTGCGCCAGCCCTCTATGCATGAGATGTTCGGCGTTCCAAACCATTACGGGCTGACCGATGCATTGCGTTTTAGCGAGCCGATCGCGAATTTTACACGGCCGCTTTCGCGCGCCAATCTGCACCTGCTAAGTTGTGGTTCGATGGAGACAAATTCCCAGGCCCAGATCACGTCCGATCGGATGAGACTCCGTCTGGCGGAGTTGGGCCGCGAGTTCGATTATCTCCTGATTGACAGTCCCGCCCTGAGCGTTTGTAACGATGCGGTTGTGCTGGGGGGCGCATCGGACGGGGTTGTGATGGTATTGAAAGCGAACTCGTCCCGGCGTGAATCCGCGAAGCGAGCATTGGATGAACTGCAGGCCGCAAAAGTCAGAGTGTTGGGCGCGGTTCTGAATCAGCGGACGTTCCCCATTCCCGAGTCGATTTACCACAAATTCTAGCTGGCGAGTACGAGACAGTCTTTCCGCTTCGACAACCATTCAAGAACTGACCAGGACACCTGAGAACCCAAAATGTTTGATAATTTACGCGCTGATTTTCAAGCCGCCAGGGGCGACCGAGTATCGGAAAAGGGGTGGTGGCGGGTCCTGCTTCACGTCGAGATGCCGGCACTGTTGTGTTACCGCTATTCGCACTGGGCTTTGCATTTGCGGATCCCAGTTGTCCGCCAGTTGCTGATGATTCCGGCACTGTTTTGGCAGCGCTTCAACCAGTTGTTCCTCGGAGTGTTTATCTCGCCCGATGCGGAGATTGGACCTGGGATGGTGATTCATACGCCCCAGGGTCTCTACATTCCTCCGGTTAAGATTGGCGAGGGAGCAACGTTCCAATCCGGTGTGCTCATCGGCTCGGGATGCCGGGGGGTGGGCGATAACGTTTACTTTGGCGCCGGCTGCAAGATCGTGGGTGATGCGAAAATCGGCAACAACGTTGTGATCGTTGCCAACAGCGTGGTGATTACCGATGTCCCGGACAACACGACCATCATGGGCGTGCCGGCGCGTATCAGGCTGCCTGGCGGCAAGCCGCGGCGCTTCCCGTGGAGAGCTGCGCAGCCCGCAGCGAAGACGAACGGCGCCGAGCCGAAGCCGAATGGTAACGGGTCGAAACGGAATGGAACCGAGCCAAAGATCCACGAGAAAGAAACCGAGAAGTCAGAGCAGACGGCTTCGGTTTAGACCAGAACGAGGGGATGAACTTTGGATTTTGCCTGGACAGAAGAGCAAGCGGCGTTTCGGAAAGAAGTGATTCGGTTTGCACGCACGGAGTTGAACGACGATCTGGAACGTCGCGATCGGGAGGAAGAATTTCCCTTCGAGTTCTGGAAAAAATGCGCGGACTTCGGAATTCAAGGCCTTCCGGTTCCGCCCGAATACGGTGGCGGCGGCGCGGATACGCTGACCACAGTCTGTGCGCTGGAAGCCCTCGGCTACGGCTGCAAGGACAACGGGTTTTTATTCTCGCTGAACGCCCACATGTGGACCACGGTGATTCCGTTGCTCGGTTTCGGTACCGAGGAGCAGAAACGCAAGTACCTGCCCCGGCTGATCAGCGGCGAATGGATTGGGCTGCATTGCATGACCGAGCCCATGTCGGGGTCAGACGCCTACAGCTTGCGCACTCGCGCCGAGCGCAAGGGCGACCGCTTCGTGATCAACGGCACGAAGACTTTCATCACCAATTCAGTTCACGGCGATCTTTTCATAGTCTTCGCCAACGTTGATCCCTCAAAGGGAGCGAATGGAGTGACCGGGTTCCTGGTGGAGAAGGGAACTCCCGGGCTAGTGGTAGGCAAGAAGCTCCATAAAATGGGTTTGCGCACCTCGCCCATGTCGGAAGTCGCGCTCGTGGACTGCGAAGTTCCGGCGGAAAACATCCTGGGCAAGGAAGGAAGCGGGCAGGCGATCTTCACTCACTCCATGGAGTGGGAGCGTACCTGCATCCTGGCCAGCCATTTAGGCATGATGCAGCGGCTGATCGAGACCTGCGTGAAGTATGCGCGCGATCGCCAGCAGTTCGGCCAGCCCATCGGAAAATACTCCGCCATCGCCAACAAGGTTGCCGACATGGAAGTGCGGCTGGAAACCGGCCGGCTGCTGATGTACAAGGCGGCCTGGCTGAAAAGTCAGGGACGGCATGCGCTGCGTGAAGCTTCGATGGCTAAACTTTTCGTGAGCGAAGCCACGGTGCAGACCTGCCTCGATGCCATCCAGATCCACGGCGGCTACGGGTATATGACCGAGTACGAAATGGAGCGCGACTTGCGCGACGCAATTTCCGGAAAGATTTATTCCGGCACTTCTGAAATTCAGAAAGTAATCATCGCGGGCTTTCAGGGTCTCTGAGGCGCGACTTAGAGAGTTCTCCAACTTAGAAAAATCATGGCCTACATAATTCAACAACTGCTGAGCAAGAGTGCATCTCTCTATCCGGACAAGGCTGCGGTTTGGGCTCGCGGAAGTAGCATCACCTACAAAGAACTGGACGAGCGATCGAACCAGCTCGCGCATCTTTTGCAAGGGCGCGGCGTGAGAAAAGGCGATCGCGTCGGGCTGTATTTCCCGAAGTCGGTTGAATCGGTAATTAGCATGTTGGGCGTGCTCAAGGCGGGAGGGGTGTACGTCCCGCTGGATCCGCAGGCGCCGCCCGACCGCATCGGCTACATCATTGAGAATTGCGACATTCGAGTGCTGATTACGAACTACGAGAAGCGCCGCGGATTGGATGCCGCGACCCTGGCGCGGCTCGAACTTTCTGTGTTGACGAATCCAGAATTGAAATCCAGCAACGGAGGCGGGGTTGTGCCTTGGGGCATGTTGCAGGAATTTCCGGCGAGCACTAGCCCAGTGGTCGCGCTTACGGAGACCGATCTGGCCTACATTCTCTACACTTCAGGCTCAACCGGCCGGCCCAAGGGAGTGATGCTGTCGCACCAGAACGCGCTGACCTTCATCGAATGGTGTGCGGCGACATTCCAGATCACCAGTGAAGATCGTCTCTCCAATCATGCTCCACTGCATTTCGACCTCTCGGTGTTTGATATCTACAACACCATCGAGGCGGGGGCAACGGTTTACCTGATTACTGAAGATATTGCGTTGTTTCCGACCACGTTGGCAAATTTTATCGAAGCCAAAGGCATTACAGTCTGGTATTCAGTTCCCTCTGCCCTGATATTGCTGATGTTGCACGCCAACTTGCGGCGCGAAAAGCTTTTCTGCCTGCGGACGATCCTGTTTGCGGGAGAAGTCTTCCCTATCAAATACGTACGTCAGCTCTCCGAGTTGCTGCCGGGAATAGATTTGTACAATCTTTACGGTCCCACGGAGACTAACGTGTGTACGTATTACAAGGTGGAGACCTCGCGTCTGGACAGCATGGATAAGCTGCCGATCGGCGTCGCCTGCGAGAACACCGAAGTATTTGCAGTCACGGACCAGGATCAGATTGTGACCAGCTCCAACCAGACAGGCGAGCTTTATGTGCGAGGTCCGGCGGTCACATATGGTTATTGGGCAGACCCGGACAAGACTGCCAAGATGGTGGTGCCAAATCGCTTTCAAGATCAATTCGAGGAAAAGATGTACCGGACAGGGGATCTGGTCACGCTGGCGGAGGATGGCAACTATTATTTTATCGGCCGTCGCGACAGCATGATTAAGAGCCGCGGATATCGTATTGAGTTGGGAGAAATCGAGAGCGCATTGTTGAGTCACCCTGGGGTCAGGGAGGCGGCGGCAATTGCGATTCCCGACGAGATCATAGGCAATCGGATTAAAGCTGTCATTTCGACGCATGAATCCCACACGCTCAAGCCGGTGGACCTGCAGCAATTCTGTGCCACGCGAATTCCAAAGTATATGATCCCCGAATTCATCGAATTTATGACCGAATTGCCCAAGACTTCGACCGGCAAGGTCGACCGGGTGCGCCTCAAAGAGGCGTTACCGGTTTAGCCGGGGCGGAGGTAGGAAACAAGCTTCTATCTGCAGGAAAAAAGTTAAATTTCCATTGATCGACCGAACCCTTAGGAGGAGCACAATCTGTTATGACGACCGCAAGAGAGACAACCCAATCAGTTCTAAAAGATCAGATCCGCACCTTTATCCTGGAGAATCTAGCCAGCGCTAAAGGCATTACTTCGTTCCAAGATGACGAGTCGCTTATGGACAATGGAGTGATCGACTCGCTTGGAATTTTCCGCCTGGTATCTTTTTTGGAGGAAGATTTAGGGGTGCGAATCGGCGACGAGGAAATCAACCCCGAGAACCTCAAGAGCGTCGACACCATCGAACAGCTTGTTATCGCGAAATCCAAAAAGTAGGGCAGCACGGTAATGATTGCGCAACACCGTCCAGCGGTGTGAGCACCATCCTCAATTAGTCGCCAGCGCGCTGATTCTAGTGCGTACTCCCCCCGACATTTCTAAGACTGCACGCCAGGTTCTGGGAGGTTCTCCAAGTGGGTACGATTCGTCGGCAGGTTCTTCTGAATACTCTAAAGCTATTTGATTTGGCGCTCATGGTGCTTTCGTTTGCGCTGGGTACTGTGGCCGCTACCCAGGCACGGGGATGGGTGGGATTGGCGCAATTTCTCTCCATGCGGGTGAAGATCGGGAACTTCGTAATCTTCTGCTGCATGCTGCTGGTGTGGCACCTGGTCTTCTCGGTCTTCGGGATATACACCTCGCGCAGACTTTCCGGCCGGTGGGACGAGATGCGGGACATCGTGAAGGCGAGCACTGTGGGGACATTGGCCATCATGCTGGGCGCCGCGATTTTTCACATCCGCATGATCACGGTTGTTTTTGCTGCGGCTTTTTGGGCGGCGAGTGCCGCAAGTACGATGCTGAGCCGCTTGGTTCTGCGTCATGTGCTAAAGCGGGTGCGGTTACGAGGACGGAATCTGCGCGATATGGTGGTTGTAGGAACAAATGTCAGGGCTATCCAGTTTGTGAAGAGAATTGAGAGTACGGGCGAGTCAGGTTACCGCGTTATCGGATTCGTGGACGAGGAATGGGCCGGTACTGAGGAGTTTCGCAAATCCGGGTACAAGATGATTTGCGGTTTCGAAGGGCTGCGGAATTTCCTGCGCCAGAACGTGGTTGACGAGGTGGTGCTGGCGCTGCCGATGCGGTCGCTGCACTCCCACGCTTCCGAAGTCGCTGCGCTGTGCGAGGAACAGGGCATCGTGCTGCGCTTCACTTCAAATCTTTTCGATCTCAAGGTCGCACGCCCCAAAGCGGTTGAGTTTGCCGGCGATTCGCTGATCACTCACTACACGGGAGGATTGACCGAAGGGCCATCGGTCCTGATGAAGCGGGTGCTGGACTTCATCGTCTCGCTGACCTTGATCGTTTTCCTTTCCCCTCTATTCCTGATCACGGCGCTATTAATTAAGCTCACCTCTCGCGGGCCAGTTTTCTTTCTGCAGAACCGTCTTGGCCTGAATAAGAGGCGCTTCCGGATATTCAAGTTCCGCACGATGGTTCCGGATGCCGAAAAGAAGATGAAGGAAATTGAACACCTGAACGAGGTAAGCGGCCCGGTGTTCAAGATCAAGAACGACCCGCGCATCACGGCCATCGGGAAATTTCTTCGAAAAACCAGCATTGACGAGTTGCCCCAACTGTTCAACGTTCTCAGCGGCGACATGAGCCTGGTGGGTCCGCGGCCTCTTCCGGTGCGTGACTACGAAGGCTTTAACGAAGATTGGCAGCGCCGAAGATTCAGCGTTCGTCCGGGGATCACTTGCATCTGGCAGGTTGGGGGGCGGAGCTCGGTTTCTTTCGAAAAATGGATGGAACTGGATCTTCAATACATCGACAAGTGGTCGTTGTGGCTGGATTTCCAGATTCTGCTGAGGACAATCCCAGCAGTTTTGAAGGGTTCTGGCGCAGCCTAAATCAGTGAACAGCAACCGACCGCCAAATGTGATGAACAATCTCTTTGAGAACGAAATGAATCGCGATGTGTTTGTGAACCCTGCGAATCCGCAGCTCGGGGAAGTTTACCCGCCTGCGGTATCGTCACGGGTATGTATTCCCGAAAGTGTTGCACGGCACGCTGCTGCCTCCCCTTCGGCCGTTGCGGTATCCCGCGGATCTCACACCCTGTCGTATTCGGACCTGGAAAAACGATCGAACCAGTTGTCCCATTTTCTGCGGTCGGTGGGAGTCGGATCCGGAGACCTGGTAGGCATCTATCTGGATCGCTCGTTGTCGATGGTTGTCGCCGCACTCGCCATTATCAAGGCGGGGGGCGCCTATTTACCTTTGCAACCCGGTTTACCCCGCGAGCGGCTGACCTACATGCTGCAGGATGCGCAGGCACCGGTGGTGATTACGCGATCTGCGATGGCCGGCGATCTGGCTGATGGGCGATGCAGGGTCGTGACTATGGACGATGAAGCGGAAGCAATTGCAAAACAAAGTGCCGCGCCGCCGCCCTGCGTCTTAAATGACGGAAATCTTGCCTATGTGATTTATACCTCGGGATCAACTGGCCAGCCTAAAGGCGTGGAAGTATTGCATCGCGGCCTTTCGAATCTGGTGTCCTGGCATTTGCGTGCCTTTGGCGTGACTTCCGCGGATTGTGCCAGTCACGTGGCTGCTTTGGGATTTGATGCTGCCGTCTGGGAACTGTGGCCATATCTGGTTGCCGGTGCAAGCGTTCACTTGGCCAGTGAGGAAGTTCGCCAGAATCCGCAGCAGTTGCGGGACTGGCTACTCGAAGAGAAGATCACGATTTCGTTCCTGCCTACGCCGCTCGCCGAGAGCCTGCTGTTGCTGGAGTGGCCAAAGCAGTCACCCTTACGAATTCTGTTGACCGGAGCCGACACTCTACATCACAGTCCGCCGGCCAGCCTGCCGTTCACGCTGGTGAATAATTACGGCCCCACAGAGTGCACCGTGGTGGCAACTTCAGGGCGTGTTTGGCCAGCCTCCAGCTCTTTCGATCACCCACCGTCCATCGGCCGCCCCATCGACAATACGGAGATCTATGTTCTCGATGAGGAGATGACCGAAGTGGCGTCAGGCGAGCCGGGGGAGCTCTACATCGGAGGTGCGGGAGTAGCGCGAGGTTATCGAAATCATCCCGAGCTGACGAAGCAAAAATTCGTTTCGAATCCCTTCAGTGCTGATCCGGGCGACCGCCTTTACCGCAGCGGGGACCAGGTTCGGCTTCTGCCAGGCGGTGAACTCGAATTCCTCGGTCGCATCGACGAGCAGGTTAAAATCCAGGGATACCGGGTAGAACCGAACGAGATTGTAAACGCTCTGGATGTCCACGCAGACGTGCAAACGAGCGCTGTGATTGCGCGTGAAACTCAGGGCAGCGAGAAGACGCTCATTGCGTATTTAGTGTTGTACCAGGGCTCCAAGGTAACCGCCGCCGCGCTTCGCGAACATGTGAGCACGCGGCTCCCTCACTACATGGTTCCAGCTTCGTTTGTCCGTTTGGAAGCGCTGCCGGTCACGGCGAATGGAAAAGTAGATCGCGACGCTTTACCGCCTCCGGACAGTTCAAACCGCCTGCCGGATGAAAATTTTATGGCGCCACCGACTCTAGTCGAACAGCGCCTGGCAGCTATTCTTTCTCAGTTGCTGCATGTGCAACATGTGGGAGCGAAGGACAACTTTTTCCTGTTGGGCGGCCACTCTCTTCTGGGCACGCAACTGCTTACGCGTATCCGGCAGGCCTTCGGAGTCGACCTGACGCTGCTTAGTCTGTTCGATCATCCGACGCTAATGGAGATGTCTCAAGAAATCGAGAAACTGATCCTGGCCAAACTGGAAAACATAGAGGGCGAACGGTTAGAGATTTTGCCGGCGCAGTCCGCGGGTGGTCAATAGTGATGAGCGCCCAACCGCATGGCAACGCAGCCTTGACGCCGTTGGCTGGGGAGACCGACCTGCACCGTGTGCTGGTGGAGTGGAATACCACGCGCAGCGAGTTCCCCTCTGACAAGTGCGTTCATGAGCTGGTTGAAGGGCAAGTGAGTCTGGCGCCCGATTCGATCGCGATCGTGCAGGACGAACGCACACTAACTTATACAGAACTAAACGAGCGAGCCAACCAGTTGGCGCACTACCTCCGGAAGAAGGGGGTAGGGCCCGATACTGTAGTTGGGATTTGTCTCAAGCGCTCACCGGAGCTCATGATTGCGCTGCTGGGTGTGCTCAAATCGGGAGGCGCCTGTCTGCCGCTCGATCCCGAGTATCCCAAGGAACGCCTGGCTTACATGCTCAAGGACTCGCAGGCTGCGGTGCTGCTCACGCAGTCCGGCATCGTGCCCGAACTGGCAGGCCGGTGCGACACCGTATTGTTGGAGCCGGGTCTGGGAATTCTCAAAGGGCACAGCAGGGAAAATCCGCGCGCCGCAACCACACCCGACAATCTCGCCTACGTAATTTACACTTCCGGATCGACGGGGCAACCTCGCGGAGTGTTGCTGACGCACCGCGGCCTAGTGAACCATCATGTGGCCGCGATTCAGCTCTACGGACTCCAAAACAGAGATCGCGTTCTGCAGTTCTCATCCATCAGTTTTGATATTGCGATCGAAGAAATCTGGCCGACGTGGATTGCTGGTGCAACCCTGGTGCTGCGCACCGAACGTATGCCCATGGGCGGCTCCGAGTTTTTGCACTGGATCGGGCAGCGGCAGATCACCGTGTTAGACCTGCCCACGGCCTACTGGCACGAGGTAGTGAGAGATCTGGCCGAGTCGGAGCAGACCCTTCCGGAAAGTCTGCGCCTGGTAATTGTCGGCGGGGAGAAGGCTTCTGCGGCCGCGTACAGATCGTGGTTGAAATCGGGCGGCGAACGTGTGCGCTGGGTCAATACTTACGGGCCAACCGAAGCCAGCGTGATCGCGACCGCATATGAGCCCGATCCCGCGAAACCCGTACTGGAAAATTTACCGATCGGGCGGCCAATCGCGAATACAGAAATCTACATTCTGGATTCGAACTCACAACCAGTTCCTATTGGAACGCCCGGAGAATTGCATATAGGGGGACCTGGTTTAGCCCGGGGATATCTAAATCGCCCCGAATTGACTGAAGCAAAATTCGTTACAAACCCGTTTAATAAAGTTTCAGGCGCCCGGCTTTACAAGACCGGGGACACGGCGCGCTACCTGCCCGATGGAAACATCGAATTCGTGGGCAGGATCGACTTCCAAGTAAAGATTCGCGGCTACCGGGTCGAACTGGGTGAGATCGAAGGTGTCCTGGAAAATTGTGATGGTGTTCGAGAGTGCGTTGTCGTCGCACGAGAAGAGAATGATGAGAAACGGTTGATCGCCTACGTTGTGCCTGCGCTGGAACAGAGGCCGACGGCAGCAGCGTTGAGAAGTTCCCTAAAAAAAGCGCTGCCCGAGTACATGGTTCCCGGTGACTTTGTTTTCCTCCAGTCGCTTCCGCTCACTCCCAATGGAAAAGTGGACCGGCGTGAACTCGCTGCGCGGGCGATAGCGACGGCCCCCGAGAACTATCTCGGTCCGCGCGACGCCGTCGAGTCCCAGATGGTGAAAATCTGGGAGCAAGTGTTTGGGCGACAGCCAATCGGGGTGCGGGATAATTTTTTCGATCTTGGTGGACATTCGCTGCTGGCGGTGCGCTTGATGGGCAAAGTGCAAAAAGCCTTCGGCAAGGATCTGCTTTTGACCTCTCTTGTGCAGGCTCCAACGGTTGAACAGTTCGCGAACCTGGTGCGAACAGAAGGACCTTCGGTTCCGCATTCTTCGGTGATTCCGCTGCAACCCCACGGCGACAGAGCGCCGTTTTTCTTCGTACACGGTTTGGGAGGCACGGTTCTCCGTTTCCACCAACTGGCCCGCCACATGGGGCCGGATCAGCCTTTCTACGGGATGCAGGCGTTTGGACTCGACGGCAAGGAGCCGTGCGTGGAGCGGGTAGAGGACATGGCCGTGAGATATTTGGAACAGCTTAAAGCTGTTCAGCCCGAGGGACCGTATCTCCTGGGCGGCTACTCTTTCGGCGGACTGGTGGCGCTCGAGATGGCGCGTCGACTGATTGCGCAGAACCTGAAAGTTGGGTTGCTGGTGATGGTGGACACTTATCCTGCCGGGGCATCGCAATCGACGGCTGCGTTAATGGGCCGATTCTTCGGTCTCTCGTCGCATCAGAAGATCGCATATCTAAAGAAAAGACTGAAGCGGTACAGAAAAGGCATCACGCGGCGGATCGATATGTTGCGCATGCCCGTGGCCCTGAAAAACGTTCGCCAAGCCTGCGCAGTGGCTGAACATCGTTATGTAGCGACCGCCTATCCGGGCAAGATCGTTTTGCTTCGCGCCAGCGAAAAGGCATTGCGCGGTCTGGATGATCCTCAAGGTGGGTGGGGAACGTATGCCGCGGCAGGTGTCGAGATTCGTGAGATCGATGCGGACCACGGAAATATATTGGAACAACCCTATGTGCGGCATCTGGCCGCTGAGCTGCGGATCTGTCTGGATAGAGGTCAGTCCAATGCAACTACACTGAGGTCGTCGATCCTCCCTCACGCCGGAATTCCGAATCATTTCTCTTCCGACCAAAGCATCCCAAGCCTGAGTCCCTACGCAGGAATATAGATTGCCAGAATCGATTCTCCAGGAAAGCGCGTCGACAACCGTCGAAGAGCCTGTTACTGCACCTCGCAAGCCATCCGTGCGTGTCGGGGAAGGCATTTCTAGCAAACCGCTTCGGTGGATGAAGAAGGGCGGCCTTGCGATCCTCGATAACGGCCTCATATCGGGATCGAACTTCCTACTCAGCATCTTGCTGGCCCGTTGGCTTTCACCCGATGAGTACGGGGCCTATGCGTTAGCGTTCAGCATTTTCATACTGGTTGGATTCCTCTACCAGGCATTGCTACTGGAGCCCCTGTCAGTATTCGCCGGTTCCGTTTTTCGCGGCAATCTACGCGGATATCTGAAGAAAGCGTTGTGGATCCACTGGGCTATCTCGCTTCCAACTGGTCTCGTGATCGCCGGCGGCGCTGTGCTGGCGAGAGTAATAGGACATTCCCTGGTGTTGCCGGTGGCATTGGCAGGCATGGCGATCGCGACTCCTTTTCTTTGCATGCATGCCATGGCTCGCCGCAGCTTTTATTTAAAGCTGTCGCCGGGTCCCGCCGCTTTCGGCGCCGCTTTTTACTGTGCCATGGTGATGCGGGGTGTGTACCTCGTATATTGGCGCGGATGGCTCAGTTCCTTTACCGCATTCCTGATCATGGGTGGCGCCGCGTTGGTCAGCGCGATGGTCATGCTGCTGCAACTGAATTCAGCATTGGACCCCGCAACCGGCGTTCCGAAATTGCGCGAGATCTGGGGCAAGCATTGGGAGTATGGCAGCTGGGCGCTCGCAACTTGTGTGGTCGGCTGGATTCCTAACTACGTTTACATTCCACTGGTCAGCACTTTTTCGGGAATGGCGGCAGCGGGAGAGCTGCGGGCGCTCATGAATCTGGCGGCTCCGGTGCTGCAGACATACGCGGCGCTTTCCATGTTGTTTCTGCCTTATGCGGCGCGGGTCTCCGACCAGAAGGGGAAAAAAGCGGCCTCCGCCCTTACGCGAAAATTAGCCGCTTTGTTCGTCGTGGGAGCTGTGGCGTACTGGGCGGTGCTGATTCCGCTGCGGCAGCCCCTATTTCATTTCCTGTATGCCGGAAAATATACGGAATCTGCTTACCTGATTCCATTGTTTGGTCTCGAAACCATTGTGTGGAGCGCCAGTTTGGGTCCTGCGATCGTGCTGCGAGCCATGAACTCTCCGCGATCCCTTTTCGTCGCCAATGGGGCGGCCAGCGCGGTTGCACTGCTGGTAGGGATTCCAGCCACACGTTACTTTGGCTTGCAAGGCGTCATCTGGAGCATGATTCTTGCCAACGCACTTTATGTGGTCGTCGCTTTTGTACTTTATGGCCGCCAGGTGGCAACGTTGACGGCTTCTGCGGTGATTGTGGCCGAGCCAGTGCAGGCCGGTTAGTGCGACTCTTATTAGTTTTAGTCCATAGTTTTTGACCAGGAAACGGGCCCGAACTTGAACATCATATCCGTGCATAACCGTTATCTTCTACGCGGTGGGGAAGATGAGGTTTTCGAATCCGAAGCCAGCTTGATGACGCAGTATGGCTGGCAAGTGACCCCGGTGATCGAGCAAAACACTCATCCCGATGGGGTGCTCAAGAAGATTGGCGTAGCCATGGATTGCGTGTGGTCCCGCCGCTGGTATCGGGAATTCAGCGCACTACTGGAGAAGGTCAAGCCGGACGTTGTCCACATCCACAATTTTTTCCCCTTGATTTCTCCGTCCGTGTATTACGCCTGCCGAAAAGCTGGAGTTCCGATCGTGCAGACGCTGCATAACTACCGTTTGCTTTGCCCGGCGGCGACTCTTTACCGAGATGGCGATGTCTGCGAGGAATGCGTGCAGCATGGCTTGTTGCGCGGCGTACGCTATGGATGCTATCAGGGATCGAAACTTGGTACCACGGCGGTGGCGCTGATGCTGCAGGTTCACCGCCGGATGCGGACCTGGGCGAACATGGTGGACTGCTACATCGCTCTGACCGAATTTTCGCGCCGCAAGTTGATTGATGGCGGTCTCCCGGCGGCGAAGATCCGCGTGAAGCCGAACTTCGTCTTGCCTGATCCTGGATTTCGGGAGAAACGCGGACAGTATGCGCTCTTTGCCGGACGACTGGTCGACCCGAAAGGCTTGCCGACTTTGCTGTCGGCCTGGAAGCTCCTGCGAAAACCAATCCCGCTGGTCATCATCGGAGACGGACCCAATCGGGCTACCCTGGAATCTCAACTGAGGGACTTGCCCGGCGTCACCTATTGCGGACGATTGTCCCACGAAGCGACATTGGAGGCCATAAAAGGGGCGCGTTTCCTCGTCTTTCCCAGCGAATGGTATGAAGGGTTTCCGGTCACAATTGCGGAATCGTTTGCCTGCGGTGTGCCTGTGATTTGCTCTCGTTTGGGCTCGATGCAAGAGATCGTGGCCGATGGACGTACGGGACTTCATTTCAGACCCACTGAAGCCGACGATCTTGCCAGCAAAATAGAATGGGCATGGGATCACCCGGAACAGATGGAGGCGATGGGCCGTGGAGCTCGACTCGAATTTGAGGCTAAGTATACGGCCGAACGGAATTTTTATCTGCTGAAAGAGATCTACGAGTTTGCCATTCACGTGCGGTCGGGGCGCTCCGCTCCTAGTGAGGTTGAAGCGGTTCCCGTTTAAAAGCATGTCTTTGCGGTTGAATACAATGCCCTCTGCAACACATCCGCCGGTCATCGTGAGTACGAGTTGGGACGACGATTCCGCCAGCGGTCTCAAAATCGCTGAACTTCTCAGCGCAAGAGGACTTCCAGGCACGTTTTATGTTCCTACTTGGCGACTGGGGGAAGGATCTGTGTTTAGCGGAAGCGATCTGCGTGCGCTTTCGGCAAACGGGTTTGAGATAGGCGCTCATACAATTTCACACAAAATTCTGACCGAACTCGAGCTGCCCGAACTTACCCGCGAAGTAGCAGGTTGCAAGCGGATATTGCAGCAAATACTGGGAAAGGAAGTCACTACGTTTTGTTATCCCAAGGGACGATTCAACGCGAGGGTCGTGCAAGAGGTGGAAAGAGCTGGATATCGCGGTGCGCGTAGCACGCAAATTCTTTTTTCTGGTGCGACTTTTCCCCCGTATGAAATGCCGACCACAGTGCAAGCTTATCCCCACCACCGATCGAACTACGTAAGGAATCTCATTCGCCTGGGCGCGATATCTGCGCTGGTGAAGTCGATGCCGGACCTCATTTCCTTTGATAACTGGTTGCAACTGGGGAAGAGCCTGTTTGACCGTGTGTTGCGCGACGGCGGCACCTGGCATTTGTATGGTCATCCCTGGGAGATAGAGAAATTGAACCTCTGGTCGCAAGTGAAAGAGATGCTCGATTACGTCAGCCGGCGAGAATCTGTCATCTACCTCAACAATGGCGAAATATTGGGGCGAGTGAATCCGCGACGCGAAGATGACGGTGAAAAGATCGTAGGAAGTCGCGAGCGCAGCCTGGTTAACTAGCAAATGTCTGAAGCCGTGCAAATTTCGGAGCACAAGCGAAAACTGCTGGAACAGTATCTGCAGTTGCGCATCGATCATCCTCCGGCCACACTAGTCGACCGCCGCGACGCGGAAGCGGCAGTGCCACTCACTTCATCGCAGCAGCAGCTTTGGCTGCATGCGCAACTGGCGCCGCATACCGCTGTCTACAACGAACCTTTCACCGTGCATCGACGCGGGCCTCTAGACGTAACGATTTTGCAGAGGAGTTTCACCGAGATCATTCGACGTCACGAAGCTTGGCGCACAAACTTTCCCACAGTCGATGGACAACCGGTGCAAATTGTGACTCCGCCATTCGAGGTCAGCCTGGCAGTGGAAGACTTACGGAACGTGCCTCTTGCCGAGCGTAAAGAAGAAGCTCTGCGTCTGGCGACACAGGACGCATGCAGACCTTTTGACCTTGCGCACGGCCCGCTATTCCGGGCGCGAGTAATCCGTTTGGGTGAAGAAGAGTTTCGGCTGGCAATTACCGCTCATCACATCATTTTCGATGGGGTGACGGGCTACTGTGTCTTCCTTCCCGAACTGGTCACCATCTACAACGCCCTTTGCAAAGGCGAATCCTCAGTGCTGCCCGAGCTGGAGTTTCAACATGCTGACTACGCAGTTTGGCAGCATGAGCGAGTAGAAAGCGGACAGTTCAATCAGGGCATGGATTACTGGCGCGGGCAGCTAGGTGGTGTCCTGCCGGTTCTGCAGTTGCCCACCGACCGGCCGCGGCCTGCAATGCAGAGCTTCCGAGGCGCTCTTCAGTCCTTTACCTTGACCCCGATTCTGAGCGAAGCGTTGCGCTCGCTGAGCCGGCAGGAAGGCGTGACCTTGTTCATGGTCCTGCTCGCGGCCTTCGACACATTGCTCCATCGATACTCAGGGCAAGAAGACATCCTTGTGGGCAGTATTACGGCGGGCCGGAGCTATCCGGGAACGGAAAAGTTACTGGGTTTTTTCTTGAACACAGTGGTGTTACGCACCGATCTGACGGGCGATCCAACATTTCACGAACTGCTGAAGCGGACTCGCAATGTGGTCTTGGGTGCGTTATCCCATGACGAAGTGCCTTTCGATCAGGTGGTGAAGGAGTTGCACCCTGGGCGCGATTTAAGCAGCAATCCTCTTTTTCAGGTGTTGTTGTCGTTGGAGCCTTCATTACCGGCTGTGGAAACGGGTTGGGATCTCACCGCGATTGATGTGGAGACGGGCACGGCTAAATTTGATCTTTGCCTGGTATTGGACGATCGCGTTGAAGGTTTGCAAGGCCGGGTGATTTACAGCACGGATTTGTTCGACTCCGAGACCATCACGCGAATGATTGGACACTGGCAAACGTTGCTGGAGTCTGTAGTAGCCGACCCAGGTTGCCGCATCAGTGCGTTGCCTATCATCCCAGAACAAGAGAAGCTGCAGCTTTCGACGCAGCGGACTGGACCCAGCCGTTCCTATCCCGCGGAGCTGGTGCATGAGCGCTTCGAGGCGCAGGCCAAGGAAACGCCCAACGCGATCGCCGTAGCCTGTGCAGCCCACACGTTGACCTATGCCGAGCTTAACTCCCGCTCAAATCAGTTGGCTTGGGATCTTCGGACTAAAGGAGTTGGGCCAGAGATTCCAGTCGCGCTTTGTCTGGAACGTTCGGTTGAGATGATCGTGGGCATCCTGGGAATACTGAAAGCCGGGGGCGCGTACGTGCCACTGGACGCCTCGCATCCTGCCGAACGCCTGGCGTATATGCTTGCGGACTGCAAGGCCCCGGTACTCTTGACCCAGGGACACTTGCCGCCGCTGGTAAAGAATCAGGGCGAAGTTTGCGTGATTTGCCTGGACTCAGATTGGAGAGTTGTCGATCAGTACCCCACGGACAATCCCACCGTGACGGTCGCAGAGGAAGATCTCGCCTATGTGATTTACACGTCGGGCTCAACGGGCAAGCCTAAAGGGGTGCTCGTCACACATCGTAACTTGTCGCAGTCGAAGAATGCCCGGATGGATTATTACAGGGACCGAGTGGGCAGATATCTTTTGCTCTCCTCGGTCGGCTTCGACAGCTCCGTAGCGGTCATCTTTCATGCTTTGTGCACGGGAGGAATGCTGGTTCTGCCGGAACCGGAGTTCAACTGGCAACTTAAGCAATTGGCCAGCACCATCTCTGAAAATCAGATTACGCATACTCTGTGCGTCCCATCTCTGTATGCGGAGCTTCTCGAAGTCGCCGAGACGGGACAGTTAGAGTCTCTCCAAACAGTGGTCGTTGCAGGTGAGGCTTGTCCAAAGCATCTGGTCGAATCGCACTACCGCTCGGTCCCCGCGGCGTCATTGTTTAACGAGTACGGACCTACCGAGGCGACGGTGTGGAGCACTGCTTATCGCTGTGAACCTGGTGAAACCCGCAGTTTGGTACCGATCGGGCGGCCGATCGCCAACACGGCGATCTATGTGCTCGATCGCAATCTTCAGCTCGTACCGATCGGGATTCCGGGCGAGCTTTACATCGGCGGGGCGGGAGTGGCGCGCGGCTATTTGAATCAGCCCGATTTGACGGATGAAAAGTTTATTCTCGATCCGACATCCGCAGGCTCTGCCGGGCGTTTGTACAGAACCGGGGATATAGTGAGGCATCTTTCGGATGGCAACCTCGAGTTCCTGGCCCGTCTCGACCAGCAGGTAAAGATTCGCGGCGCGCGCATCGAGCTGGCTGAAATCGAAGCCGCGCTAAGTGAGCATCCCGACGTCAAAGAGGTGGCTGTAGCTGCCCAAGACGGCGAGGACAAGGGCCTGCGTCTGACGGCGTATGTGGTGCCGCGGCGGGGGTATTCCACTTCCGCCGCAGAGTTGCGGGCATTTCTCAAAAGCCGCTTACCGTCTTACATGGTGCCTTCGGGCTTCATGTTTATCCCGGCGTTGCCTCGTACAGCTCACGGCAAGTTAGATCGCCAGGCCTTGTCGGCGTGCGAAAACACGAATGAGCTTTCGCCTTCGCGGCCCACCGCACCTCGCGACTTTACCGAAGCTCGCTTGCTGGCCATCTGGAAGGATGTGCTGGCGAATGAATCCTTGGACATCACGCAGGACTTTTTTGAACTTGGCGGCCATTCGCTGCTGGCGGCACGGCTTCTGGCTCGCGTCGAGGCAGACTTTGGGCAGACTTTGTCCCTCGCGTTTGTTTTCCAGGCTCCGACCATTGAGCTGATGGCGGAACTGCTGCGCCAACCGGACGCAAGCTTGCGAGCTCGGGCCATCGTGCCGGTGCAGCCCAATGGTTCGCATTTGCCGTTATTCTGGGTGCGCGGCGGTCCCCGATTCCGGCGACTGGCTCAGAAGCTCGGTCCCGATCAACCTTTTCTTGGCCTCGATCTGCCGTTCGCCGACGCCTCCAAGTTTCGCACTCCATACCGGCTGGAAGACATCGCCACATACATGGTGAAGGCAATGCGAGAGGTGCAGCCGCATGGTCCTTATTCAGTGGCGGGATTGTGCGTCAATGCGGTAATCGCGTATGAGATTGCGCAACAGTTGACGGCCGATGGCGAAGAAGTCGCGCTCGTCGCCATGTTCGATGGTCACAACCACGCATATTACACCCATCCGTTGGCTGACGGGCGCTATTCCGGAAGAGTGAAGTATCATCTCGCGAATCTTTTCCGTTCCGATCTCAAGAAGGGCTCGACTTATCTTCTCGATCGATTGGACGAAGCCAGGCGCAAGATTGAACGAACCGTGTGGGAGCTGTCTGCCGCGAATGGTAAGAATGGAAATGGAAACCAGCCCCACAACACGGACTTCATCGTTCATCCGGCGTTTCATCGTTACGAGCCACATCCCTACCCTGGGAAAATTATGCTGTTCCAATCGAGCGATTGGCCGGAAGGCTCGTATTTCGACTTCCGACTGGGATGGACAGATTTAGCCCAGGGTGGGGTGGATTTCCATCGAATTTCCGGCGATCATCCGTCCATGTTTACAGAGCCCAACGTAGATCTCGTGGCCGCCGAACTCCGTGCCCGGCTGAATCTAGACCATCCTCAATCCCCTGTTGAGATTTCGGCTGGGACGAACGCACGGGGATAACCCACGTTTCGCTTTTGAACACAGAGATTATCCGGATTCATTCATTTTTCTTGGAGCAGCTTAATCATGCCAACTATGCGCCGCATTCGTCATAAATTGTCGATGACGCCAGTCCGTTCCGCATTGCTATGGATTCGCCATCGGGATTTTCAGGCGAGCGATGTATTTACCGCGTCTTATCCTCGCTCAGGCAGCACCTGGCTGCGCTTCATTCTGGTGGAACTTCTCGCCGGGCAGTCGAGCGGCTTCAAGAATGTGAACCAACTCAGCCCTGACGTCGGAGAACATGCCGGGGCCCATCCGCTGTTGGCGGGCGGTGGACGCTTGATTAAGACGCACGAGCTTTATCGGAAATCCTATAAGAAGGCTATCTATTTGGCCCGCGATCCCAGGGACGTCATGCTCTCGGAGTTCGCGTATCAGAAAGCCTTGGGCGTGGCCGGAGAAGATTTTGATGCATTTCTCGATAGCTTTCTGCTTAAGGGTGTGAATCCTTTTGGCCTGTGGAAAGACCATGCGAACTCATGGCTGGACGCTGCTGAGGCGAACCGGTGCGAACTGCTGGTGGTGCGATTCGAAGAGATGCGGCGCGAAACCGAACGCTATCTTGCGCAGATGATGCATTTTCTCGATTTTCCGGTGGAAGCAGGCGTGATACGCAGGGCGATCGAGAACAATTCGCTGGAAAAAATGAAAGCCAAGGAAAAGGCGACGCCGCAAAGAGCCTCCGCCCAAGGCCGCTTTGTTCGCAGTGGCTCTGTAGCTGGCTGGAGGGATAAGCTGTCGGCCTCCCAGACTCAATTGATCGAACACTACGCGGGTGGCGCCATGTCCCGCTTGGGATACGCGGGCGCGAGCAACATTGCCGAACCTTTGGTCGCGGTACGTGGATGAACTTGTGCCAATAACCGAGAATTTTAAAGTGGACAGTGCGGTGGGAACAACAACCGCCAAAGTTTCGAGAGCGCCACGTCCATGGCTGAATTGGCGGACGGCTGGCATTGTGGTCGCAATATGTGTGTGTAGTGCCTTCTTGCTGGAGATGCTCGCCAGCGAGTTGGTTTCGCAGGAGATGATCACCGTGATTGTGGTGGCGGCGGTGTTCTTTCTTCTGCTCGGCTTTTCCGCGGCCCGCAGCCGCGCGCTGGCGGAGCGTCCGAAGTGGTTTATCTTTGCAGTGTGGGGCCTGCTTCTTGCTTCGGAGGAAGTTTTTTCCTACATCAACGATGCGACCAGCACGTATGAATCGCAGTTCGCTTTTGCGGCGTACGCGCAGGCGGCAATCTGGATGCTGGCCGCCATCGCGCTCCTGGTATTTCTGCAAGGCAATTCGGGATCTCTGCGGGGAATGTTCTCCGGACCGTACAAGTGGGCCTCACTTTTCTCGCTGGTGGCTCTCTTGTCCGTCGCCTATGCGCCTCAGATAGCATTCTCGCTGGCGTGGGCGTTCAAACTTTGTCTCGTCGTAGTCGTGCTTCAGGCTATTTCCAAACAGTTGCTCGACCTGGATGACGTTTCCGCCTTCATGCTGGCGACCATTGCGGCATACGTTTTTCTGGTGGGAGCGCCATCGATTCGATCCCTGATGCCTGACCCGGCCGGCACGTACGGCCAGAACGAATTTGAAACGCGCATGCGCGAAGGGCCAACCGGCCTTTCGGCAGCCGCCGGAACTTTCGCCCTGCTTGCGCTTACGGTGTACACGCCGGGCAAGAAGAAGACCCTGCTGATTCTTTCTTTCATCGGTTTGGCGGTGATGATTATCGCGGGCGGCAAAGCTGCCATCGTGGCCGGCATTGTGTCGGGTCTGTTGTTTTTCGGTCTCCAGAAAAGAGTTGGAGCTACTCTGGGATTCATCGGCGGCGTAGTTGTAATCTTTTGGTTCGCATTGATGTTTACCCCCCTGTCCAAGTACATGTCCTCTTACACCAGCTCCGGCCAGGTCACCAGCTTAACCGGACGAACCGAACTGTGGAGCTTTGTTTGGCCGGCGATCAAGCAGAAGATCGTGCAGGGGCACGGATACGTTTCATCCCGCTTTGTGTCGGTAGCCATGCCCGGTACGCCGTTCCAGGCGGGGCACATGCACAACGGTTTTCTAGAGGCTCTCTATAACAATGGTTTGATCGGACTCGTTCTCATTGTTATGGTGCACGTGGTAATCGTCCGTAACCTGTGGAAAACATTGAGAAATAACGCGGTTTCGCCCCGCGCGCAGCGCCTTGCAATTGGCTCGATGGCGGTCTACACAAATTTGCTGATCAATGGTATGTTTAATGCGACCTTCAGTGGCCGGGCGGGCGCGCCCTTCATGATGTTGCTCGCACTTGTGATTATCAGCGCTCGATTGGTCAAGGAAGTCAACCCCCCGAGAATGATGCAACGGCCCGTTCCGGCGTGGGCGTAAACCGATCATCCCCCAGATCGGGTAGGGTTCTCCCCCCAGAAACAGACTAAGAAGCCATGACGACAGAAGTTCACATGCCTGAATTCCGCGTGTTGGGTGTGCCGGTCAATGCGGTGCAGATCCCGCAAGTGATCGAGTGGATGGAACATTGCATCCGCGAGCGCGGCGCAGCCCGATATGTCGCGGTGACCGGCATGCATGGAGTGACGGAATCACAACAGGATCCTGAGTTCCGCACCATGCTCAAGGAAGCAGACCTGGTTGTTCCCGACGGCATGCCCCTGGTGTGGTTGGGCCGGCTTCGTGGTTTTCCTCATCTGGCGAGGCGCGTTTACGGTCCGGAATTAATGGAAACCTTCTGCCGTGAAACGGGCGCGAAATATCGTCACTATTTCTACGGTGGCGCGCCGGGGGTTGCCGATCACCTGGCCCTGGTCGAGCAAGAGCGTCACGGAATTCGAATCGCTGGCACGCATTGTCCTCCGTTCCGCCGGCTTACAGAGGAAGAAGACAGGGAAGCGATCGCGCTGATCAATCAAGCCGCGCCCGATGTGGTTTGGGTTGGCTTGAGCACGCCTAAGCAGGAGCGCTGGATGTACGAACATCGGGACAAGCTGAACGTGCCCTTGATGCTCGGCGTGGGAGCGGCCTTTGACCTGAATACCGGCCGATTGAAGCAGGCTCCGGCCTGGATGCGAGAGCGCGGGTTGGAGTGGTTGTTCCGTTTAATGGCCGAGCCAAAACGGCTGTGGCGAAGATATCTGGTACAGGGCTCCCGGTTCGTGTGGAACGTGTTGTTGGAGCTCGCTGCTTTGCGCATTTACGAGTAATGCCGTGAATCACGAGTTTCGAAAGGAACCAGCGACACGGGAGTTCGAAAATTCAGGAGAGGAAAAAGGGGCTATGAATAAGCAAAAAAAAGTACTGGTAACAGGGGCTGGAGGATTCATCGGTCATCATCTGGTAAAACGGCTGAAGGCTGACGGGTATTGGGTGCGGGGCGCTGACATCAAGCATCCCGAGTACGAATCGAGTGCGGCGGACGAATTCGAAATCCTTGACCTGCGCAAGGCGGAAAATTGTCTGCTGGCCACGCGCGGCAGCATTGACGAGGTATACAACCTGGCTGCGGACATGGGAGGCATCGGCTACATCACCGCCAATCATGCCGACATCAGCCGCAACAACATCCTGATCAATGCGCACATGCTCGAAGCCAGCCGGCAGAATGGCGTAGGACGATTCCTGTTCTCATCGTCCGCCTGCGTCTACAACCAGGCCAAGCAGAAAGATCCCGACGTAAAGCCGCTGACCGAGGAAGATGCGTTTCCCGCGGATCCAGAGCCAGGTTATGGCTGGGAGAAACTCTTCGCCGAGGAACTCTGCCGCTACTACTACAAGGATTACGGCTTTGAGACTCGCATCGTGCGTTTCCACAACGTCTATGGGCCGCTCGGTACCTATGATGGCGGTAAGGAAAAAGCTCCGGCTGCGATTTCGCGCAAAGTGGCTCTCGCGCACAACGGTGGCGAGATTGAAATCTGGGGCGATGGCGAGCAGACGCGCTCGTTCATGTATGTGGACGACTGCGTCGAAGGACTTACCCGCATTATGGCATCAGATTGTCGCGATGCTCTCAACCTGGGTACGGACGAGCTTGTGACCATCAACGGTTTGGTTGACATGGTTTCAGAGATTGCAAACAAGAGGCTGATGAAGCGGCACAACCTGACCGGACCGCAGGGCGTTCGCGGACGTAACAGCGACAACACGATGCTGCGGAGAGTACTGGGTTGGGAGCCTAAGATTCATCTGCAGCAGGGCTTGGCAATCACTTACAAGTGGATCGCCTCGCAAGTTACCAAGAAGCCGGTGGAGCAAGGCGAACTGGTTTCGGCACGATAGTGGCAAGCCCCTCTCCTCTCTTGGCGGTTGGCCTCACTCGGGTGAGGCCAGCCGCAACTCTCTAGTCACGAACCTGAACTCTTAATCTTTGATATGGCGACCATCGCTTTGACAGAAGAACGGACAGCTAGCTCGGCTCCTGCCCTGCGCCCCGGGCCCCTATTTGTCATCGGGATGTGGCGCTCGGGAACCTCGTTGCTCTACGCATTGCTCAACCAGCACAGCGACATCTCGCTGATGTATGAGGCAGAGCTACCGGTTCTGAGGCCTCTCTTCATGCTGCGGGGAGGAACGTCAGACTGGGCGAGGAGATGGAATTTTTGGAACAGCGCACTCGATCGTCACCAGATCGCTACTGATGAGATCCCCGATTCGGCTGAAGATTTGCCCAGCGCGGTGCGCGCCGTCTATGGACAGTATGCTCGTCGCAAGGGTGCGGCTATTTGGGGCGGCAAATCTCCGAATTATTACGATTCTATGGACCGCTTGGCCGAAGAGTTTCCTGAGGCTCAATTCATTGTGATCTGGCGAGATCCCGCGGACATTTGCCGCAGCATTCTCCGGGCGGCAGAGAACGATACGTGGTTCAGCAAGCGGGGCATCACGCACCGCGCACTTTTCGGTTTGGAGCGCATGAAGCAGGAATGCGATCGCCTCGTCAGCAGGGGAGTAGCGGTCCATCAAATTAGCTACGAAGATCTCATTTACCGTCCGGCTGACCTGATGCAGGAAATATGCAGATTCCTCGCGATTCCGTTTGAAGAGCGCATGGCCTCCCTCGAGGGCGCGGACCGGTCCGCCATCTACGAGGGCGAACATCATGAGGGCGTCAAGAGCCAAACGATTGCCGGGAAGAAGCGCCGTCCGGAGGTGTTGCCCGCGGCGCTGAAAAGGAAGATTCAACGCTACACTTCGTTTTGGCACACGCAATATGGAAGGACGTGGCCGCCTGCGTCAGCGGTTTTGCGGGATGAACCCTTGAAAGTGCCTGGAACGCTGGAGAGAGTAAAGGATCGACTCCTTTTTCGCGCTCTTCGTGCTCTGGATGCTGCCGTGGTTTACGTCTACTGTTTTGCGCCCCTGGGGCTGCTGGGAAAGTATCGGGAAGCCAAGTCTCAGAATCTTGTCGCATCCAATGCCCAGGAGACTCAACCCATAAGTTCGGTATCACAGAGTAAATCAAGCTGAACGTGAGACGGCAATAGTTAGATGATCAAACGCCTTCGAAATTACATTCGCGCCGGAATGCTGTTTCTGAGTTTCATTGGCGGGTTGGCGTTCGCTGAGTCCGGTGGCGGACTCAAACCACCTTCGTCTCCGGTGCCACCAACATTCTTTGGCATGCATATCCATCGTGCTGCGGTCTCCACACCATGGCCGCCTGTTCCTTTCAAGGTATGGCGTTTGTGGGACACGCATACGACCTGGGCTCAACTGGAGCCCAAGAAGGGCCAGTGGGACTGGCGGATGCTCGATCGAACCGTTGACTTAGCCGAGTCTCACGGCGTCGAAGTGCTGTATACAATGGGCCGCACTCCCCGCTGGGCTTCGGCTCGCCCCAGCCAAATGGGCCGAAATCCAAACGCAGAACCCGGCGGCATGGCGGAACCCAAGAACCTTGAGGACTGGCGCAACTACGTTCGCACCGTTGCCACCCGTTATAAGGGCCGCATCAAGGCGTACGAGATCTGGAACGAGCCGAACCTGGAAAATTTTTACAGCGGAACGCCTGAAGCGATGGTAGATCTGGCGAGGGAAGCCTACGCTGTGTTGAAGCAAGTTGACCCGTCAGTGACGGTGGTCTCTCCATCCGCGGTTGGACCTACCGGCTTGCCCTGGCTGAAAGAGTATTTGGAACGAGGCGGCGGAAAGTATGCCGACGTAATTGGCTATCATTTCTACGTGCGCGGCCAGGAACCGGAGGCGATGCTCCACTTCATCGATCAGGTACACGAGATAACAAAGCAGTATGGCGTTGCTGACAAGCCTCTGTGGAACACGGAAGCGGGATGGCTGCAGCCGTATCGTATAGACGCTCAAGATGGTCCGGCATATCTGGCGCGTGCCTACGTTCTGAACTGGGCCGACGGTGTGAGCCGCTTCTATTGGTATGCCTGGGACAACCAGGGAGCAAGGGTGCGCATGACAGCGGATGACGAAGCTACCATAACGCCCACGGCGCACGCTTACGCAGAATTGCAGAAATGGATGGTGGGCGCACGTCTGGACTCAGTTAAGCAGGACGGAGGAACCTGGGTCTGCCAGTTAAGCCGCGACGGAGCCACTTCCTGGATCGTGTGGAACGCCGATCACAATGCAAACTTTGATCGACCCAAAGATGTGGATACGGTTCGAAAATTATCGGGCGACCGAACTGGGATTACGGGCAGCAGAATTGAAATTGGTGCGACGCCGGTTCTCCTCGAGAGGGCCGCCCATTGAACACAAACTCTGTAACCCAGTTCGATCTGAATTCCCCACGATATCCCAACAAAATAGAGACGCTTTCTCTAATCACGAAGAGGGACACTCAATGATCCATGATTATTTTCGCAATCTGGCCACGCGATCCGGCATGGCGTTGATTCTTGCGCTCGGTCTTTTTCTCGCCCTGCCGCCGGCTACCGCCCAAACGTTCACCGTTACGCCCAGCTCCATCACCTTCAAGCAGGTGACGGTGGGGACCGTTGGATTGGCCTATACCGTTACCGTAAAGAATACGGGTACGGTGGGCAATGTGGTCATCAACAGCTACAGCATTTCGCCTTCCGAATTCCAGTTTTTCTATGGCTGGTCGCCAGTAGTCCTCACCCCGAACACGTTGATTAATTACTCGATCCGATTTGCGCCCGATGCTGCCCAGACCTTCAATGGAACGTTCACCATCAATGTTCAGGGGGTGGCGCCGGTTGTCGTCCCGCTGACGGGTCCCGGGGTTGCCACCGGCGCGAAGGGGAGCCTTAGCGTGTCTTCCCTGAATTTTACGGACACTCCTGCGGGTTCGATCAGCCCGAGCCAGCCGCTGACCATTACGAACATCGGCACCACCGGCACGACGGTGAATACCATCACCGTCGATCCACCATTCCAGGTGACGGGCTTCCCCCACTCGCAAGTGCTGCAGCCCGGCAAATCGCTCACCGTCAATGTAAATGTGGATGGAACGATTCCCGCCACCTACAACAACGTAGTGACTGTCGGGTTCAACAACCTGCTAGCCAAAGGCACGGCCCTGTCCGGGAACGTGGTCGGTGCAACCTCGTTGGGCGCGACTATCTATCCGATTTTGCCCTCTGCAGTCGTCACAGGTGCTTATCAATCCATCCTGGGGGCAGCAGGCGGCACGCCTCCCTATACCTGGGCGCTGGCATCAGGCTCAACCCTGCCCGCCGGACTCACGTTTTCAAGCGCAGGAGTGATTAGCGGAACCCTGGACGCGAGTGTCCTGAAAGGAAACTACAGTTTCGCCGTCAATGTCACAGATTCCGCCTCCAACACAGCGAGTCGAACGTTGACGTTGCCGGTCGCAGCGCAGACTGGGGCGCGATGCAATAACATTGTCAGTTACATTCCCAATACGACGAGTCCGCTTATCCCGATCTCTGACTTGGGTACAGGTAGCTATCAAGGTTCGATGGGGGGCTTATATCCCAGTGGCAGCAATTCACGTCCTTCTTCATTTGACGCCGCCGGGGTCGCCATTGCCCAGTCCATTCAGCCTCTGGATGCGAACGGCAATCCGGACCCGGTGAATGGCAAGATCGGCCTCATGACGGTTGGCATGTCGGCTCTGTTTGACACCTGGTTGACCTTCACAACCGATTTTTATGGGGATCCGACGGTCAATCCAAAAGTCGTGCTCGTCCCCGGGGCCCAACCGCGCGCCTACGCTTCCAACTTCGCCAATATTAACGACGGTTTCTGGAATCCCATCTTCCAGAACTTCCTGCCCGAGTCCGGCATTACCGCAGCCCAGGTGCAGGTTGTGTACATAAAAGATATCGATCCGACTCCGAGCGGAGCCTTCCCCGGCGACATGGCGAAACTCCAGTCCGAATACGAGTCCATCGCGCAGAACGTTCACACCAAGTTCCCCAACGTGAAGCTTGCCTATTATGGGGGCTCGGTCTACACCGGATATTCGAACGGCCTCAGCAACATTGATAGCGAGCCCTGGGCCTACGAGTCTGCGTTCGCGGTTAAGTGGGCGATTCAGGATCAGATCAACGGCAAGACGGCGCTCAATTGGGATTCGTCCAAGGGAGTGGTCAAGGCTCCGTGGATGTCTTGGGGAGCTTACCCCTGGGCGAATGGATTGCTGGCCCGTAACGACGGCACGACGTGGGCTTGCCCTGATATTAAGTACGATGGCTTCCATCCGTCCGATCTGTATGGACGGGAAAAGGAAACCAATCTGATGATTAACTTCTTCAAGAGCGACGCAACAACCACACCTTGGTTCTTAGCTCACTAGACTTGGAGAGTTGTAATCTCTCAGTAACCCGCAGGTGAGTGCTGCCGGTAGGGTTTCAGTATCGTGCTCGCTTGAAAGAGTGGCGTCCACGCCACGAGCCCCGCAGTCCTGACGTCGCTCTGTCTCATCGCTCGGATTACGCCCGGGAACGTCTTCGCAGAGTGATCTCCCTCCAGTTGGAAGATCACCGTCCTTATCCTGCAGGTTAATTTTCCAGTTAATGCGCCAGGAACCAGGGCGCGGTTGTGTTGTCGGATTTGAAGAAATTGAGCAGGATATTGGCGTCTTTCTGCCACCCCACCGGCTTTGCCGGATGGACTCCATCCGCAGTCATATCCTGGCAGGTCCATACCAGCCCATCACTGCGGCCAAGCAGGCCATTCGCCCACTCGTACGGCCCCCACGTCACCCACGGCGCCGTTACGTCTCCGTTATTCGGATCGTAATTCAGCGTCGGATTGCCGTTGAGTTGATCCTCAATTACCCACTTCACGGCGAAGCCCGACTCGTAGGCGTAGGGCTCCGGGTATCTGGGGTTCTTGAGCCCGTTGTTGTAGCCGTCATAGAATTTACTGGTGTAGTACGCCAATTTCAAGTTCGGGAACTTAGCGCGTAAGTTCCTGGCAATGCTCTCCAGTTGGCTCTGCTCCGTGCTCATATCGGATGGGAACGCACCTGTGGGGAATGAATTGACCGCCTGGATCCAGGCGGCAACCACCTGGTTGGCCGTGAGCCCGACCTGAGGTAAGAAGAACTGGGCGATGGCATTCCAGACGCCGTTATTGGGGTTGGCAAACATATACGCCGGCGCTGTGGGTTGCGCCCCCTTCACGATTACGAGATGAGGGTTCTTTGAAGGATCGGCATTCGCATTGATTGTGAACTGAGAAAAGGTATTTGAAGTATTGGATTCGCCGATCGAGATCAAGCCGTACTTACCATTGGGATCGGGGTTCCCGTTCGCGTCCAAAGGTTGGATGGAGTTCGCAATCGACAGTCCTGCGGCATCGTGATCTACAGGCCGCACATTGCTACCGCTAGGGTAAAGTCCGCCTTGAAAGCCCAAATAGGTGCCCGTCGCCAAGTCGTTGAGCGCAACCATGGGCTTCGTGGATGCAGGGATGTTCCAGGAAATGTTGTTGCAGGTGGCCCCGGTCAGGGCCCCCACCGGAATCTTGAGATCGGCAGTCGTCACCAGAGCATTCTGACTCGAGTCCGTGGCCTGCACTTGGAACCCATAGCTCCCCACGCCCATGCTGGCGTCCAGGGTTCCGCTGATGGTGCCCGAACTGGACAGACTGAGTCCTGTGGGTAAGTTCGAAGCGGGCGACAGAGCCCAGGAGTAGGGCGGCGTTCCCCCCACCGCCGTCAGGGCGGCGAGATAGGCAGAGGTCACGGTCGCTGCGGGCAGGGTCGAAAAACTGCTTATCGCAAACGACGTCGCCGCTGCAGTTGTTCCGGTTAGAGTCACCGCATTCGGCGGAAGAACATCGTAAGTAATTACCAATGCATCGTAGAACGTGCCCATGCCCGATGCGGCAAAGGACACGGCCAGCGGTAAAGAAGCCCCTGGTTGCAACGTCGTGGCTGTCGTAAAGCCCTGGACAGTAAACGGAGGATCGATGTTCATGGATTGCACGGTCAGTGGATCGGTCCCGACATTGCTTATGGTTACAGATTGGGAGGCGCTCGAGCTTCCTACGCTCTGATTGGAAAACATCAATGAGGGAGTGCTGAGGCTGACTCGCGCAGCCGTGGTGAATCCTGTTCCTCTCAAAGGAAGGACCAGAGGACTCGCGCCGGTGATATAGATCGTCAGCTGCCCGTTGAAGGTCTTGGCCGCATCAGGAACAAAGTTCACGCCGAATGGAACGCTCTTTCCCGGTGAAGCTGTGGTCGGAGCCCATCCCGTGGCGAGGTGAAATTGCGAAGGCGTGAGCGTGATGCTTTCTACGTTTAAGTCAGAGCCGCCAGTATTAGTAAGGGTGAAGCTTGTGTCGTGACTTGTTACCCCGACTGCGGTTTTGGCAAACTGTGCGCGGGTCGGGTTGATCGTATACGAAACCTGCGCGAGGCTAACCGCCGGTGAAAGGGCAGCCAGAATAGTTAGCAGCACGAATCCGGCAAGCGGCGCGCACTTTCTACTCATTGCAGCATCTGAACTGGTGGGTCTCTTCGGTCGTAGATCTGTCATTGTCATAATGTGGTGTGCAGTCTAACTACTGCTACCCTCAATCCAATCGTTGCCTTGGCGCCAGCAAGCACCGAAAGAGCAAGGGATAGGGGAATGGCTCCGCCTACGCGCACGCGAACTGAGAAAAGATTGTGGAGATCATGCCGGTCTTGCTGTTTTCAATCGCCACCGGCGAGGGGGAAGGAGCCCACCAGGCAGAAGTTAAATCTTTGCCGCGAGCGGTGACTTTGTCAAGATGAAAGATCTTGTAACAGACTTGGCTGCATCTGCTGGAAGACTCAGGGAATAGTGTCGATACGCCGAAAGTTGGTCCTCCGCCCAGTCCGGCTTGATTAGTTTAACTATGTGAAGGAAATTGCAACCAAAAATAACCTGCCACGCCCGGTGAAAGATTCGAAGACGTGTGGACTACGTACCTCGGTTCTTAGCGCACTAAGATTTCTTTCCAGATAGATCAGAACTTTATTGCCCGCGCGGGGTTCATGGCCAGAGCAGCCAATTTCGGGAGAGGGCACAGCCGCCGGCTCAATATGGGTTGTGAGTTCAGGGCAGGAGGCGTCGCTCCGACCCCTTGGGGGAGAGAACTCCTGTGTGCATTGCTTGTGGAGCAGCTCGCGTACAATGGATTTTCTTGACAAGTAGGCCCAAGGAAGGCAAAGGCGTTTTGAAAACGGCAGTTGGCGGTCGGATAAAAGCTCCGTACGGCGGGATTCTCTGTCTCCTGGTCCTGTTGAGCAGTTTGTCGGGCTGCGGTGGCGGTGGTGCGAAGGCAAATATTTCGCCGCCCACGCTGACGTCGATTGCAATCACTCCGGTAACCCCCACGGTCACTTTAGGAGCAACCCAGCACTTCAAAGCTACCGCTACCTACAGTGACAGCTCGACCGCTGATGTCACAAGTTCGGCAAATTGGTCCTCATCCGATACAAGCAAGGCGACCATCCAGAGCGCGGGACAGTCAAGTCCTGGGCTCGCCACGGGCGTCGCGACCGGCAGCACTACTATCAGCGCGTCTTTCGGCGGAAAGGTCACCACCACAACTCTTGACATTAAGGCCTTGAAGGCTCTGGCAATCAGTCCCGCAAATCCGGTCATCGCCGTGGGCGCAACCCAGGGGTTCAAAGCTACCGCCACCTTCAGCGACAATTCAACGGGCGATGCGACCGCTTCATCGGATTGGTCCTCCTCAGATTCGACTGTGGCCACCATTCAGACTGCAGGACAGTCGTCCCCGGGTGTGGCTACGGCAGTCGCCAACGGCAGCGCAAACATTCAGGCCACCTATGGTGGAACTACCGCGCTCACCATTTTGAACGTGAGCACCAGCGGGGGGACGCAAACCGCGCTCTCTCTCAGCGAAATTAATCCCTCGATCGCGCCCGGCAGGACCTTGCAATTTGTGGCAGTCGCTGATTACAGCAACGGTTCTAACCAGAAGGTAACCGCCGCTGCTACTTGGACATCGTCGGATCCGACCGCTGCTACGGTGGAGGATACGGGGCAATCCAACCCCGGTTTAGTTACGGGCGTGACAGCAGGGAAGGCGGCAACCATTACCGCCAGCTACGGAGGCTTCAGCAACAACACCACCGTTACGGTAGCTAGCGACGCCGTACCCGTTCCGATAATGGACATGACTTCCCCCCCGCAAACCTATCTGGGCTTTCCGGGAGGCTTGTACGACGGTGGCAATATAGTGCCGGCTGTTCACAACACCGCCGGCTTGGCCGCGGCAGCTTCAATCCAGCCCCTCGACCAGAACGGCAACCCCAGTTCCAACGGGGCCGTCGTATTTCTTTCTATCGGGATGTCGAATGCGACCATCGAGTTCAGCGCATTCCAAACCAAGGCGGCAGCAAGTGCGAGCGTAAACCATACGACACTGGCAATGGAAAATGGCGCATACGGAGGCGTGACCGCATGCCCCTGGACCGTGGCTCAAGGCCTCCCAACTCCAACGCCTTGTCCAAGTCTGACGGGCGTGCCAGCGGAGAACCAATACGATCGGGTACGGGACACGGTGCTGGCTACCGCCACGACTGCTCCGTCGGCTCCTGCCGGTTGTGGTTCCACGTCGAATCCATGCCTCACCGAGAAGCAGGTACAGGTGGTGTGGATAAAAAACGCGAATCCTTCTCCTGCCTTGCATAGCATGGGATCATTGAGCGCCTCTACCGTTTGCGCCACCGACATCTTTCCCACCCCTACCATCGAAGCCTGCAATTATGAATTGCAGCTGGGTCAAACCATTCGGGCCGCCAAGAGCCGGTATCCCAATCTGAAGCAAGTGTTTTTGTCCACTCGCATTTATGCCGGTTATGCTTTGGTTCCGCTTAATCCGGAGCCCTACGCGTATGAGTATGGCTTCTCCGCTAAATGGCTTATCCAGGCACAAATCCTTCAGGCCCGGACCTCGACCGTCGACCCTGTGGCCGGAAATATGAACTACAGCAACGGCCCCGCCGCTTGGACGGCTTGGGGGCCGTATCTCTGGGCCGACGGCGCTACTCCTCGGTTGGACGGACTGTACTGGTGTGGGGGCCAGTCCAGCGCCCCTTGCAACGGAGCAGACGACTACCAGTCTGACTTCACACACCCTAACGCACAGTTCGGGACTCCGAAAGTCGTCGACAAACTCATGACGTTCTTTCTCAATTCGACCTACACGCCATGGTTCCGGCCTTAGAATTCATGCCGACAAGTGACGTGCAGTTTTTTTTAGAATAAGTAAACTTTACCGCACTGTGTTTGGGGCCCCTTCTCTCGGCTTGGTGTACAAAAAATAATGCCACCCCCAAAGCTGTCCTGTATGCTAAGTGGAAAGCCCGCCCCCGGACTCGCTTACCACGTTAAGTCCCTTTAACTCCTGTGCAACATGAGGTTGGTATGTCTTTCTTTGCCGTTCGTAAGGTCTTTTTGGTCTTACTCTTTTCTTTTTTCGTGGCGTTGAATGGGACGCAGCTTGTGGCTCAAACAGTTTCACTTCAGCCTTCTTCCGGCCAGTTCGCGGATACGACTGTAGCTATGAACACCGGGACTATCGATTTCGTGATTACGAACACAGGCTCTTCTACGCTGACAATCGACAGCGTCACCCTAAGCCCTTCGCAATTCCTTTTCGAATCCGGCTGGACACCTTACACCATGACGCCGGGGTTCCAGAGTCACTATGGCGTGAGATTCGCTCCGGATTCGGCCAAGTCTTTCCAGGGAGCATTGACGATCAACATCAGCGGACTCAATCCAATTGTCATTCCCCTCAGCGGCACTGGCTTAAGCACGGGTGCGGTTGCCAGCGTCAGCGATTCAGTTCTAGCTTTTCCGAGTCAGCCGCTGGGGAGCACGAGTACTCACACGGTGGTTGTCACGAACATCGGCACAACGAGCATGACGGTCACGGGTGCACAAGTAAACCCTCCCTTCGCTGTTAGCGGGTTTAAGTCCACCCTGCTCAGCCCTGCAGGTTCCGTCAACATTCCCGTCTCGTTCAGCGGGGCCGCGCAAGGATCTTTTAAGAGCCTTCTCTTGATTTCATATGACCTACTGCCCCCTAGTGGCGTGAGCGTGTCGGGCGCGGTCACGAAAGCTACTTCTCTGGGGGTAAGCACCTTCTTCACGCTGCCGGCAGTCGCGGCGGGATCGCAGTACATCGCTAACCTTCAGGCGGCGGGAGGTACACCTCCCTATGCCTGGACCGTTACCGGCGGCGCCTTACCAGCAGGAATTTCCCTCTCCTCTTCGGGCAGCCTCACAGGAACGGTTTCCTCCACTTCGCAATCAAAGGGTTATGTGTTTACGGCTCAGGTCACCGATTCCAGTTTGCCCGCCGCCAAGGCGAAAAGAGTCCTGACCGTGCCCGTGACCAGGCCGAACGGAGCAATGTGCAACAACATAACAACCAATATCACAGGGACTGGGACTCCCCTGACTCCGCTGAATGACCTTGGCACAGGCACATATTTGGGAGCCGAAGGGGGCCTTTATCCGAGCGGTAGCAACGTCCGTCCGGCAAGTTTTGAAGCGGCGGGAGTCGCCATCGCTCAGAGTATTCAGCCGCTCGATGCAAACGGCAATCCCGATCCCAATGGTAAATACGCAATCATCTCGATCGGGGAATCGAACACCGCAGACACCTATGGTCAGTTTATGATCGATGCTAACGCTGACCCGTCGAAGAACTCTCATCGGTTTGTAGTCCGTGGTGCTCAGCCGCGCGCCGGCGCGGCCAAGTTCGCCGATCCCAGCAACGGCGTATGGAACCCTATTTTTCAGTTCTATCTGCCGCAGGCCGGGGTTACTGCAAATCAGGTTGTTGCCGCATGGGTGGAGAGTGTGGATCGCATCTCAGGGACACAGCCGCCTTTCCTCAGGACATGACGGCCCTGCAATCGGAATATGAAAGCATCGCGCAGAACCTGCACAGCAAGTTCCCGAATATCAAAGTCGTTTACTACACGAGTAAGTTCTACGATGGTTACGGGACTGGGGTAAGGGACGCGATTTATCCCGAACCTTTCGGATTCGAGTCAGGCTTTGCAGTCAAGTGGGCTATCGAGGATCAGATCAACGGAAATGCCAACCTCAACTGGGATCCGAACATCGGTCCCGTGATGGCGCCATGGATGTCGTGGGCCTCCTATGAGTGGGCTAATGGGTTGCTGGCGCGGAGCGACGGTCTTACCTGGAGTTGTCAGGATGTGACCAGCGATGGCGTACACCCGTCGCCGTTTCATGGCAAGGAGAAGGATGCCAACATCCTTCTCAACTTCTTGAAGACCGACGATACGACCACACCTTGGTTCCTCGCTCCGTAACTGCTGGGTACTGTGAGTGTATCTATAACTCACTCCTCAGGCATGATCCGTAGTTTTGTCTGTGGCGATTGCTGAGGCTGAGTCTGTACAGAAGCAACAGACAGCCGCTGGCTTCCAGCAATCAGGGAGGCCCGGTCGTGATAACGGTGCGCACTAGAAGCAAGGGAGCCAGAAAATGCTGAAAACTGTTTGTCTGCGAGTTCTGTTCACGACGTGCTTGGTTGCAGCGGTATCCTTGGCCCAAACCACCGCGCCACAAACGCGTGAGAACACGGCGTCTCTATGTGTTCTGCAAAAGAAACTTGCTGACGGCGAGCGCGAAACGGTGCGCGTTTCAGGCGTGTACGGACCCGGCTTGGACCATACGGTCTTGGAGGACTCCTCCTGCTCCACTGAAGGTACTTGGGTCGAACTTGATCTAAGGTCAGAACACAACGAACAAAAGCTCCGTAGGTTACTTAACCGTTCGCGACAAGCCTACGTCGTAGTCGAAGGTGAGTTTTACGGTCCGCCCCTGCCCGATCCTAGGCTGCCAGAAGCTATCCGGAAGGGCTATCATCCGGGCTGGGGCCATCTGGCGGCATTCAAGACGAAGTTGGTGGTTCATGTGATTCGTGACGTGAAGCCCGCCGCTGTGCCTACGACGCGCTGACCTTCATGTATGACTGCCGAGTCCAATATGCGCCGTTGACCTACAAGTTCACCGGCAAAGAACGGGATAGCGAATCCGGGCTGGATAACTTCGAGGCCCGATACCTCGGGTCTAGCCTTGGACGCTTCATGTCCTCCGATCCGCCAGGTGGACGTCCTGAAGATCCCTCAAACCCTGAACAGGTACGCTTAATGTCCGCAACAACCCGACCACGCTTACGGACCCCACAGGGCTAGATTTTTATCTCAGATGTTCCGGAGGCGATACTTCAAAATCCACGGCCTGGAATCTAAATACGCCTGGGTCGGATCACTCCATCGGCAAGTCAACTGGGCGGTGGGGTGCATCTCCGTGACCAACTCGGGGATCGAGGAAATCTGGCCGTTTGTTCCAGTCGGAACTCCGGTCGAAATAAAGCCTTGAGCTTGGGAAGGGATGAACATCGTGAAGTTCTCAGAGATCGCGAACCGGCTAACGGGCATCTCGACTCCGCTGGTTGGGGTGTCGTGGCAGCCGTCCGATCTGGAGGTGAGTGCGGCCCGCCGCGTACTTCCCAATAGCTGAAAACTCGCGGGACCATACCGCATGGTGGCTATAGCGATGCTTCGACTTCGCAGCGACGATCGCGTCGCGATCACAGCTGCTCCGCTCGGCGTAACAGAATCGCGGATACAGAAGCTGTTGAGGAAGTCGATTTACGTAATTACTGCCCGGTACCGGTTAACGTCTCATACTCCGGACTGGTGATGCTGCCGTTGTTGTCGCTGAGCACGATGGACGCGGTTCTGGCTCCCGTTGCGGTAGGCGTGAAGGTCACCGTCACAGTGCATGTGCCGCCCGGGATCAATGGGCTCGGACAGTTATTGGTCTGGGCAAAGTCTCCGGTGGCCGCGATGCTGGCGAAGGTGAGGTTTGCGCTACCCACATTCCCTACCGTGAAGGTTTGTGCGGGACTCGTCGTGCCCACTGTCTGAGCTGCAAACGTCAGGCTCGTGGGACTCAGGGAGACTTGCGTTGCCGGACCGTACATTCGAATCATGTGCGGACTGGCGGGATCGTTGCTGGAGACGATGAGGTTTCCGTAACGGTAGTCGGTTTGCGTGGGTGTGAACTTAACCGCGATGACGCACCTGCCGCCTACGGGGATCAGGCCATTGCACTTGTTGGTCTGAGAAAAATCCCCAACCATCTGCAAATTGGAAATCGTGATGGGAGTTGTTCCCTTGTTGGTGAGCGTGACATTGAGTGCGGCGCTCGCAACTCCGAGCACCTGTTGGGCAAACTTCAGACCGGGATAGAGAGCGTTCAGCGAAACCCCAATGTTTGATCCCACACCACCGAGATTTACCAGTTGCGGACTGGTGGCATCGCTATCGTTGATGGTCAGGACCCCAGTGCGGGCGCCGATCGCGGTGGGCTTAAACAAGAGGTTCACTTTGCACGATGCGTTGGCCTTCAGGGTTGTGCCGCACGTCGTAGTGGAAAGCGCATAATCCCCGGTTACAGTTCGGGTGCCAAGATTCATGACCGTGGTCGCGTTATTGGTGATGGTTACGGCTAACGCGGAACTGGTCGTGCCCACCCCATAGTTGCCAAACGTCACTTGGGTTGTGGACGTCACTGGGCAGCTGTGCGTCTGAAGCACCAGGGGCTTGTTTGGAACCTGCGAGAAACTAAAGCTGTCGGTGGTGTCATTCGCTCCCGCATCGCGGGTAGTCAGCGGCGCCAGGCCAAAGCGTTCTTCGATGAATTTCAGGACGGAAGAGAATTCGTACTGAGTATGTGAAACGTGGTTGGGAATGGCGTATGGCGAAATAATCAGCAGAGGAATGCGTGGCCCCAGTCCCAGTCCGTCAATCGCCGGCGGTGAAACGTGATCATAAAATCCGCCAAAATCGTCCCAGGTCAGAAAGATTGCGGTGGAATTCCAGTCCGGCCCCTGCATGATCGCGTTAATTTGCTGTACGGTCCAGTTCTCACCGACGCAGGTGCTGTTCGGAGGATGCTCGCTTTGCGGACCCGCAACCAGCCAGCTCACCGAAGGCAAGGTGCCGTTCTTCGCGTCCGAAACAAAATTCGAACTGTTCAGCACGTGTTGTGTCCATAGGGAAGTATTGCGAATGTGATTGATTGCGTTGAGCGTCGAAAATTGATAGCCCTTGGTCCCAAACGGGGGAGCGTAAAATGTCCAGGAGACTCCCGCGCTCTGCAAGCTGTCGGCGAGAGTTTGAAAATCGAAACATGGCTTCACGTTGCTGACATCGCCATCGGCGTCCATCTGCTGAACCACCACCGTAGGATCGTCATCGCATCCCCAACCCTGGGTGCCAATGCCATTGGGTTCCGACAGCGAGAAGGGAATCCCGATGACTCCCCCGGATTGCGCCGCCACGGTGTAGAGGTGATTCGGAAAACTGTTGGCGTGGATGGACGAGAACATCCGATCCGCAATCACAAAGTTTGAGGCGTACGAGTAATAGTTCGGGATATCGGACTGGAGCATCTGCGTGTAAGCCAGGAAGTCGCCATTGTGGTTGCCGTTGAAGATCAGATCATACTGATCCATTTTGTACGGACCGGCCAGGGGCCCGTCCATGGCGGTGACGGCGGCATTCCAGGTGTGGTCAATGTCGGTTGGAGTCTGATCCGGAGTATGTCCCAGCGGGATCACGGCTCCCGATGAGATTATCCCCGTGGTAGCGCCGTCAACCCCAGGAAACGCTCCAAAATACTCGTCAAAGCTTCGGTTCTCTTTGATGATGAAAACGACGTGTTGAATCTGAGTGATGTCCGGCGTGCCCGTCGCCACGAGCATCGATTTGGAGTCTTGGGCGATGGCCGTTGAGAACAACAAAGAGAGCAGGCCTGCCAGCAGCAATGATCGACGATACGAAACTCGAGTCAGATTCATAACTTTGACTTGTTCCTCATTCTTGATCTTTAGGGTCTTGCAGCGCTTTTGAACCAACAAATTACCTTCCGGGGGGAAAGGGGGTTGCGCGAAAAATACGAGTACTCCGCACGGAAGTACCTGGATTGCCAGACTGAAAGGACCGGGTCCTTAGAATGACTTAAGAAACTACCCCCATAATACGCGGTTCGATAAACTTTATTTGGCATGAATGGAGTTGGGAATGGCACGTTTGTGCAGGTGCGCAAGAAATTGCATACTCTATCTTTTTTGACGTTTTTTTTTGCTTTTTTCGGTCCGGGCATCGCAGGCGAATCAGCCCACAAATGCGGAAGAAAAACGGCGCAAAACAGTGCAAAATGCCGGTAAGTTTCGCAACTTCCTTGCACATCTCGGGTTTGACGGGTTTAGCCAATGCTGGACGACGCTTGACTGGTCAGTCGCCGGAAGAATTTGTCGGGTAAGAAGCGATTCTCGATGAAGATGAAAAGGATGAATTCATGATCGAAAGACTGCTTGCTCGGCCTGGAGTGCGGCAAGGCGGAATTGCCGGCGTCGCTCTACTTCTGACCGGTTTGGCCGCCTGCGGAGGTGGCAGCCACTCCCAGCCCCCACCAGGTGGCGGAGGTGGAGGCGGAGGCGGGGGTGGCACCGTGGCTCCATTCTTTTTTGCGATGCACATCAACAACCCGAATTCGACATTTCCATCGACCGCGGGTGTA